>Ga0315310_10002702_pt1 | contig 11051 bp, 10 predicted proteins | sample TDP5_MG_FD_203630 | JGI IMG/M metagenome (GOLD analysis project Ga0315310, IMG submission 203630) | Freshwater sediment microbial communities from Lake Towuti, South Sulawesi, Indonesia - TDP5 | ecosystem: Environmental > Aquatic > Freshwater > Lake > Sediment | place: Indonesia: South Sulawesi...
AAGCCATCAATCTTCTGACGATCAATACCCCGTGTACAGTCAAGGACAGCCTCTACCGCCATAGTCAGACTGTCCTCATCAGCACTGGCTACCGCTCGCTCCCCTGAACCCCCTCTGCCCTCCAGCTTACCCATCTCCTCTCGGGTTAGTCTATAAAGGGGTACATAAGCGCCGTAAGAACAGATACCTACCATTTCCCTCCTTTATCTTGAATTTTATCCATCATAAAGCGCCTCAAAGGTGCCGTGGAAGCCTTGAAAATGATATTCAATGAGATGCCTCCTGTCAAATTTTATCCTGCCAGCCAAAGGTTATATCTCCTCAGGCATCGTAGAGCCCTGCCCTAAGCGGGGCAACATTGCCCTTCTTTCCCCATGCCTTTTCGTTCTGGAGGGTAAAGCTTTTATTGCCTGAGATAACCTTTTCAGCCTCTCCTGAGGTTGCTCCTCCTTCATCTCCACCACTACCCCACTTACCCCTGCCTCCCATAGGGATCGAATTTCTTTAGGGGTCAGTTCTTGCTGAGTAGCCACCAGCAGGGGTTTATCTACTAGACCAGCAAGCCATTGGCAGTGAATTAGATCAGAAATGGTAAGGAATTCTCCCTCCTTTTTTACATCCAGAAGCACTACCTCTATTGGGAGCTGGTTGATGGTTCTTATCAAACCCTCATCCTGGGGGAGATCTACTTTCAATACCTTGCCTACCTTTTCCTCTTGAAGCAATATTGCCGAAGTTGTAGACGCCTCAAAGATGAGGAAATCTCCTCCTGCTTCCCTTAGTTGTTTCATCCCCTCCTCAGTTATCGCTGCAAGCCATAACCCCCAGGGTATATCCCCTATGCTATTGGCAACTTGCCGAAGGGTTTGCATCCCCTGTTCCAAATCCTGGCTATGTATTAATATGGCATCGACCTCAGTCCTAGTAAGCCACGCTACGTTGCCCTTTTGAGGCAAAGCCACGATAAGCAACATCTGCTGGCTCGACGGGGTGGCTGTCGTTTTAAATCCCAAGGGTTGGGCACCTTCATAGATTTGGCGCAGTTTCTTTATCAGCTTACTCATCTCTTATAGACCGCTAAAAAACTTTGTTTTTCAGCGGAGACCTCCCTTCCCCACCGGGTGGGGCAGCTTAGCTGGGCCCCCGGGGTCCCCACGGAATCTTTGATTTCGTGGGGTGATAGAGCCAGCGGTCGGATTCGAACCGACGACTAACGGTTTACGAATTATGAACTGATGTACCACCGAATACCACCAGATAGCATAATGCCCTGCTTGGTCTGACGTCAAGCCGCGGTTTATATCTGGGTCTGCCATCCCGTGCCAGCGTGGACAAAGGAAGGCCTAGAGAGCCATTTCCAGATAGAGGCCTCGCTGCGTATAGTAGAGATTGTTTAAGAACGTAGCGCGAGGCTTTAGCCTCGCTATGAAAAGGTGACCCTAAAGGGTCGCGCTACATTGAGGATAAATGCAAGAGGCAAGGTTGCTAAACAATCTCACGTATAGTAATGACTTCACAGAGGAGCAAGCATTTCGGAAAAGACCTAGCCATCTGGTTCGAGTTTCTCTACACTTCATACGGTAGGCTTGGGCCATTGTCTTATACTTCCTTTCAATTATGGGCTGTGTCTCACTAGCAGCACTGCATCTAACTGGCTACACTGTGTGCACAATATAGGTAGGGCAAGCTAGATGTTCAAGCTGCAAGGAGATGTAGTTCTATACTTTTTAGCACTTTGTGCAGTGAGGGCTATCATCAAGAGACTCGTAACAAGAAAGTCCATTTTGTGCAGCGGGCAAAGTGGAACTACAGTAGTTTAAGTGCTATCATTTAGGTACTGGTGAGAGTGGCAGCAATTGTAAAAAGTGTAAGCAGCTTTCTGCACGGATGAGCTTGCGTTGCCCAGATGCCATCAATTTAGGAGGAATGACCACCTTAGCATCAAGAAATAGCCAAGGAAGTCCACCACCCCTGGAGTATATCTTCCATCCACGGTCGATAGCACTAGCCGGTGCCTCCACTGATCCCCTGCGATGGTTTATCAATGAGTTTTACATCGCGCCCCTGCTCAGGATGAGCTACCCGGGCCAGGTCTATGCTATAAACCCCAAGGGGGGTGAGATTATGGGGCTTCCCGTTTACCGCGGCCTGAGGGATGTCCCTGGACCTGTGGACCACGTTGTATCCTGCATTCCTGCTGAGCAGACCCCGCAGCTTCTCGAAGAGTGCCGCGACATCGGAGTTAAGGTGGTGCAACTCTACAGCGCCGGGTTTGCCGAGACTGGTGAGCCGGAGCGCATTGAGCTACAAAGGAAGCTGGTGGAAATCGCCCGTCGTAGCAACATGCGCATCCTTGGCCCCAATTGCATGGGCATCTATTGCCCAGCATCGAGGATAAGCTTTTGCGTCAACTATCCGCAGGAGGCAGGTCCCATCGGCCTCATCTCCCAGAGTGGTAGCAATACTACCTATATCATCCGCAGTGCAGTTGTCCGGGGGCTCCGTTTTAGCAAGGTCATCAGCTATGGCAATGCCTGTGATATCAACGAGTGCGACCTGCTGGACTATCTGGCGGATGATCCTGAAACTAAGGTCATCGCTGCTTACATCGAGGGTACTACAGACGGACGGCGCCTGCGTAAGGTGCTCACCGGAGCAGCCTCAATCAAACCTGTGGTGATATACAAGGGAGGATATACCGAGGGTGGTACCAGAGCCGCCTTCTCTCATACTGGCGCCCTCGCTGGAGCAGATGCCGTTTGGGACGGGTTCTTCAAGCAAGTCGGCGCTATCAGAGTGCACACCGTAGAGGAGATGGTGGACATGCTGGTAGTGCTGCTGCGCATGACGCCACCCCGGGGATTGAACACCTGCGCTGTGGGTAATGGCGGTGGTGCCAGCCTGCTAGCCACCGACGAATTGGAGCGGACCGGCCTGAGGCTCCCTCCTATTCCGCCAGAGATAAGGGAGAGATTGAAGGAGATTGTTCCTTTGGCCGGCAGTATGCTTCGTAACCCTATTGACGCCAGTCCTCTCCTTGGGGCTGAACAGGCAAGACTGCTCAACAGGGCAGGTATGTCAGGTTGGGAAGACGCTCTTCAGCAGATGAGATTCTCAAGAGGAGACAAGGGAATGGGCGATTTCATGGCAGCGCTGGAAGATTGGCCTGAACTGGACTCACTGATACTTCACTACTCCATTGACTCGCTTCCCGGCACCATTCGTGATTGGGCAATAGGCACTGGGGCTGGACCGATGATCGTTGCCGCCAAGGAATGTCACCTGCCTGTGGCCACGGTAGTCCACTTCATATCCAATGAGGACGCTTGGCTGCCATCGCTAAAATACCAGAAGCTGTGCATTGAAGCCGGATTCCCTCTTTTTCTGTCAATGAGAGGAGCAGCTAGGGCCATCCGGAGGCTGATCGAATTCAACAAGGCACACCCCGAGCTGGTAAGAGCATTAAGGGACAGTCCTCACCACCTAGAAAAGAATTGTTGGAAGACCTAGTGTATAGTCCCGTAAATAGGTTGCACTAACCAAGAGCCTTGCAAAAGTTGCTTTTGTAGCGCAGGGGCTCGTCCCCTGCCCTTTTTACCGAGGACAAGCCTCGGCGCTACTCTACTTTGTAGTGAAGTGAGACAAACTTTAGGATGTTCACTTGAAGATAGTGCTTTATATATGCTGTGGGGTATGCGCCACAGGTGTGGTAGAGAGGCTTTTTCAAGAAGGCCACGAGGTGGTCGGATTCTTCTTTAACCCTAACATTCATCCCTCTGAGGAATACGACAGGAGACTTAAGGTGACTTACCAAGTAGCTAAGAAATTAGGCTTCCCCTTGAAGGTAGGTCCTTACAAACCTAGAGAATGGCTAAGGGAGACCCTGCCGTTTCGCAACGAGCCCGAGGGGGGCAGAAGATGTGAAGTCTGTTTTCGGTTCAGGCTAAGCGAGACTTATCTCCGCCTGCTTGAACTCGATGGAGATGCTTTTACTACTACTCTGACAGTGAGTCCCCACAAATCTGCCCAAGTGATCAGTAGGGTAGGCAAGGAAATCGGCGACCATCTGTTTCTAGAGAGGGACTTCAAGAAGAAAGAAGGGTTCAAGCGTTCTATCGAACTTGCTAAACAATGGGGGCTCTATCACCAAAATTATTGCAGCTGCATTTATAGCTTGAGGGAGAGGAGAAGGAGAGATTAGCATGAAAAACCGAGAATGTAATCTTGAGCAAAATAAAGTGAAGTGCAACTGCACTTACGAACCATGTGATAAAAAAGGCATTTGCTGTGAATGCCTCCGGTATCACTGGGGACTGGGTGAGCTTCCGGCTTGCTTCTTCCCTGCCGACGTAGAGAGGAGCTACGACCGTTCCATAGAAAAGTTCATCGAGGTTTTTCAGAGCCTCCACTATGAGGGCTATTGAGTGTTAGAATAGAATCGATAAAGTCCAATCCATTTGGGTGCTTGGCCTATAAGCTGAAACAAAATGTATGAGTCATGCGCACAGAGAAGAGGGTATCATAGATGGAGATTCCTTTTTCCAAATGGCATGTTGCCATTTTTTGCAGAAGGTCCCGGCGCAGTTTTGACTCCACCGAGTTAGAGTCAAGTCTATTGGCCCAGCTAGAAACAATTTGCAGAGAATTCAGGCCTTTTCCGCAAGCCCGTGCAGAGCTGGTAACACAATCACCGGACAAAGTCTTCAAGGGTGCTATCGGCCCTTACGGTAAGATCAAAGGTGCGCCTGCCTTTATCGCTTTTGTCGGCGACATGGATGATCCTCATATTCAGGAAAAGGTTGGCTATTTGGGAGAAGGCATTATTTTAGAGGCAACAGCTATGGACTTAGACACTTGTTGGGTGGGCGGGTTTTTCCGTCCTAAAGTCGCCGCATCCGTTGTCGGCATCAGCGGAAACGAAAGGGTTTTGTCAGTAACTCCCGTTGGTCATGCCACAGAGGACTTCTCACTGGAAGAAAGAATAATGACTGGCTTCGGTCTGGCCCACCAGCGCAAACCCTTAACAGAACTTGTTACCGGACTGGATAAGATGGAGTTGCCTCATTGGATGAAATCGGCTCTGGAAGCGGCCAGGCTCGCTCCTTCAGCTGTCAATAGGCAGCCCTGGCGCTTCTATGTAGGACCATATAGTATAACCATTTCGGTAGATAGTCCTAGGTTTACCTTTGGTGTATCCAAGCGTCTGGATTGCGGAATTGCTATGTTGCACATTGAAGTAGCGGCACTAGACTGTGGCGTGCAAGGCGAGTGGGAATTTCTGAAAGCTCCCAAGGTGGCTAGGTTCACAATTGCAAGTGGTGGATAGAGCGGAAGTGAATATGACGAGATGCTTGTATCCGCCAAATCGCTGAGTGGGTCAGTGCCATTGTTCTGCTACCGATTACCCGATAATCTGGCTAAGCTTGGTACTACGAGTACTCGTTAGAGGCGAAGGCCCAGAGGCTAAGAAGAGTGAGGATAAAGAACACACACTTTTTGAGAGATGATTAATTGAAGGGGATAATTAAAGTAGCTGGTTGTCACTGAAACATCTAAAGCAATATGGCATATTTGTTTAACTCGTGGTAGACCGATAGAGGATAATACATGCCTCATGAGTTCGACTCCAATTTTAAAATGTTTGTTTAGGCAGTGGGCAGAAAATCTGATTGCTCACCTGAAGGGATGGGGTTGAAAAGTAGCCTTTTTCAGCGCTTTCACATTATACTGATAGCAGAAAAGGGAGCTTTAGACCTATGAAGCAAACAACGGAAGAAGATATTCAAGAGAGCTCGGTCAGGGTGAACTCCATTCTCGCGCCTTATCGGGTCTTAGACCTAACAGATGCCAAGGGCTTCCTTTGCGGCAAAATTCTGGGTGACTTAGGAGCTGACGTTATCAAGATAGAAAAGCCTGGGGGAGACCCTGACAGAAACATTGGTCCCTTCTATCATGATATAGCTGACCCAGAGAAAAGCCTCTACTGGTTTGCCTATAATACCAGCAAGAGAAGTATAACCCTGAATATTGAGACTGCCGACGGGAAGGAAATATTCAAGAGGTTGGTCAAGAAGGCTGATTTTGTGCTTGAATCCTTCCCTCTTGGTTACCTCACCAAGCTTAACTTGGACTACCCAGTGCTGAGTGAGCTAAACCCCTGCATTATCGTCACCTCCATCACCTCCTTTGGGCAGAGCGGTCCTTATAGGGATTACAAATCCAGCGACCTTGTAGCTTCTGCTATGGGAGGCTTGGTCTATATCTGCGGTGATGCGGATCGTCCTCCGGTAAGGATTAGTGCTGAGCAAGCATACCTTCACGCCAGCGTCCATGCCGCTGGTGGCTCTTTGATTGCTCACTACTATCGTGAGCTTACCGGGTTAGGGCAACATGTGGACGTCTCGGTAGAGGAAGCTATGGTATGGACGACAATGTACACTGTCCCCTACTGGTATACCGCTCAGCGCCTTTTTCCTAGGTCTGGCAATTTACAGACACGATATGGAAGTACCTATCGATTGATGTTCCCTTGCAAGGATGGATATATCTCAGCAAGAGCGTATACAGGGCTTACCTTCGGGCCATGGCAGACCAGGCTGGTCAAGGCAATGGCTGGTGAGGGGATGGCAGATGATCTGATAGACATAGACTGGGAAGCACTCAGCTTTGAAGGGCAACCTAAAGAGGAAATAGACCACTGGGAAGAGCTGATGCTGAACTACTTCATGAAGCATACCAAAGCTGAGCTTCATGAAAAGGCACGCCAATATGAATTCGCACTTTTCCCGAGCAATACGCCGAGAGACATTGTCGAGTACCGACAGCTAGCCGAGAGGGATTTCTGGGTTGAGATAGAACACCCGGAGTTGGCTGATACCCTCCGCTATCCTGGAGACGTTTTCAAATCGGAGCCAGCTCTTGGTCGGATGATGTTCCGCACTCCCCTCATCGGCGAGCACAATGAGGAAATCTACAGGGGGGAGCTGGGATTCTCTAAGAGTGAGCTAGTCATATTGAAGGAAGCCAACGTTATCTAACGCGGAAGGAAAATACCGTGGAGACTAGAAGACCGTTAGAAGGATTGAAGATAATTGACTTTACCTGGCTTATCAGTGGTCCCATTGCTTGTAAATTCATGGCAGACTATGGTGCCGAGGTGATAAAAGTGGAATCAAACTCCATACCTGATAATATAAGGCTTACCACTCCATTTAAGGACAATATTGCTGGTGTGAACCGCAGTGCTATGTTTGCCAACTATAACTCCAGCAAATACAGTCTGTCACTCAATCTGAACCATCCTAAAGGGTTGGAGATAGCCAAAAGATTGGTGGCTTGGGCTGATGTGGTAGTCGAATCTTTCCGTCCCGGAATGATGAAGTATTGGGGGCTAGACTATGAGGAATTAAGGAAGATAAAGTCAGACATTATCATGCTCAGCATGACTATGCAAGGGCAAACGGGTCCTTTTAACCGACAGCCCGGGGTGGGCACGCACCTCCAGGCTCTTGCCGGTATAACGCATTTGACCGGTTGGCCCGACAGGGAGCCAGCCGGGACTCCCATCCCGTACCCGGACTTTATTTCGCCTTGGTACATAGTAGTAGCTACCATGGCAGCCTTAGATTATCGACATCGGACGGGACAGGGTTTATATATTAACATCTCGCAGCTCGAAACCTCCCTTCACTTCATGGCACCCTCCCTGCTTGACTATATGGTAAACGGTAGGATACAAAGCCGAAGGGGAAATCAGCATCCCTATGCTGCTCCCCACGGCGTTTATCGCTGCCGAGGAGACGAGCGATGGTGTGCCATCGCTATCTTCACTGATGATGAATGGCGCTCCTTTTGTGAAGCCATCGGTAGACCAAGCTGGACCAAAGAGTCCAAGTTTGCTACCTTTCTCAATAGAAAGGGGAATGAATCCGAGCTAAACAGGCTAGTAGAGGAGTGGACCTTAACTCATACGGCAGAGGAAGTGATGGACTTACTCCAGGCAGTGGGTGTGGCAGCCGGAGTGGTTCAAAATGGTCAAGATATCCTGGAGTGTGATAGTCAACTCCAGCACCGCCATCACTTCTGGGTTTTTGAACACCCTGAGACAGGACGACATGTCACCGAAGTCGCCCCATATAGGCTCTCACGCACCCCCGGGGAGCCGAGGTGGGCTGCCCCTTGCCTGGGAGAGCATAATGATTATGTTTGCACACAAATCCTGGGGATGTCAGACGAGGAGTTTGTTGAGCTTCTGGCCGATGGAGTCTTCGAATAAGCGGGTCAGCAGTAACAATCATTGAGTTAAATGCCGAGCCAACACCTTTAACCGAGGAAAGGATTTCTGATTACCTGATTCAAGGGAAAACAGGAGAAATTTTGCCGAGAGTAGTTGAGGAAGTAAAAAGATTAAGAAAGTAAACACTTGAAGTTCCAGGGTAGGGGGGCAAAGCCATGGACAAGCAAGCTACAGAAGTAAGCATTAACCAAACCAGGCTATCCATAATTCAAGGAGACATTACTAAGCAAACTACGGATGCCGTAGTTAATGCTGCCAACCCAAGCCTAATGGGGGGTGGCGGTGTAGATGGTGCTATCCACCGTGCCGGAGGTCCTGACATCTTAGAGGAATGTAAGCAGATTGTGTCCAGGCAAGGACGATTGCCAACTGGTAAAGCTGTCATAACGTCTGGGGGAAATCTAAAGGCAAAGTATGTTATTCACACTGTTGGACCCGCGTGGCGTGGGGGTAACAGGGGAGAGCCTGAGCTACTGACCAGCGCCTATCGGGAGAGCCTCAAAATAGCAGCAGAGAACAATTTGAGCAGTATTTCTTTTCCGTCAATAAGCACTGGTGCCTACGGTTATCCGGTAGCTGAGGCAGCCAAGGTGGCTCTGGCTGCAGTAATCACCTTCGCTCAGGAAGTCACATCTCTTCGAGAGATCGTTTTTGTCCTTTTTGATTCCAACACTTACTCAAGCTACTGTAATGCCATGAAGAAGCTGGTGGCTGAGCAATGAAAGTAGTCTATCACGAAAGATTTACGGAGGTTTATTGCCAAGACTCGGCAGCAGCAGTGGGAAGAATGGAGAGTGTGTGCAAAGAGCTCGTTGGTCATTTCGAGTTCGTTCAACCGCAGCCAGCGAAAATAGAAGACTTAGAGCTAGTGCATTCCGACTCGCACATAAGCAATATCCAACGAATGGGGCTGACATATGATATTGCGCTCCTAGCCGCAGGAGGAGCCATCAAGGCAGCTGAGCTGGCTATGAGCGGCGAGCCCGCTTTTGCGTTAATTAGACCTCCCGGACACCATGCCAGTCGGGATCACTGTTGGGGATTCTGCTTTTTCAACAATGTGGCTATATCCATAGCTAAGCTCAGGGAAGAGGGCAAGCTTAGGATGGGAGTGGCGCTGGACATCGATCTTCACTTCGGTGATGGCACAGCCAATATCTTTCAGGATATACCCCAAGTGACCTATTTTCATCCGGAAGCCAATGACAGAGAGCAATTTGTTCGTAGCATCTCCCAATTCCTGAGCCAGCATGAAGCAGAGATGATAGCGATTTCCGCTGGCTTTGATAGACATGAGACAGACTGGGGAGGAATGCTAACGACCGAAGACTATGGAACCATCGGGAAGCTGGTAAAGGAATTTGCGGAAGGAGTCTGCCAAGGGAAGAGGTATGGTGTTCTGGAAGGTGGCTACAATCACCAGGTCTTAGGGAAAAATGTTAAGTCCTTGCTCGATGGGATGACCTAATGCACGGACAACGTCTGCCCACTCAATCACCCGCTCCATAAGATTTTCCTCTGGCTTTAGTAGTTTGCTTAACACTTAGTGCTTTGCGGACGCTACAACTGGCTCAGTATCTCTGCTACCTTTTGCGCTGTTCCCCCTGTTAGCCTGGCACATTTTTCGATTGTTTCCTGGCCCCGAGGGCTGAGGTAATGTGCTGCCACCTCATTCATATCAAACCAGTTGAGCCCGGTAATTTCTGAGCAGACGGTACTCTTGTACATAGGCTTAAACCAGTTGGTCAGTCTCTGGGATGGCTCGAATGCTGGCAGTAGCGCTTGAAGTCCTTCCTCAATGTTATTGCGCCCTACTCTAGCGCTGATGAGTACAAAACCGGTAAGCAATGCACCACATGTCAATCCACTAAAACCTCCTCCTTGCAGACCACCTAGCGCTTTGAACCAAAAGTCATCCTTAAATCCCAAAACCTCTTGAAAAGCATGTAACATAGATTGAGAGCAGCCAAAGCATTTCTTGTAGTTGTTATATGCCAACTTTGCCACTCTCTCTCGATTAGCCTCTAAATTGAATATCTCCCGTGTTTTTTCTTCAAATACCTTGATGAAATCAGTTCTCGCTTTAGACTCTTCCTGAGCCATTCTTCCTCCTTTTCTTGATTTCGTTGCTTGCTTCCTATCACTTCTAGTATAATGTCGCCAGAGGAAAAAACCTCGCATATCTAGCGCTATTGTCGCACTGGCACATAGGTGGACTGGTCACTGTTTTTTCTGAACCTGCCCAGATACAAAATCAACCGAACTTAGGGCAATAGAACCATCGCTGAGAGTTTCCCGATGCTCTTGCCAGTTATGATAGTCCATATACCTGCTGATGGCCCGCGCTGCTCTGTAGAGGGATGGATAGAACGCTATTCTGTGCTCCTGGCACATTGCCCGTATGGCGTCAAGGGCTTCCATGCCAGCGCGACTTTCCACCGCATGAACGACCACGGCTTTTGGCTTCTGAAGGTCCTTAAAGGCTTCTAGCATACGACTTCTCACATCGATCATTAACCGGCGGAAGAGACTTTCCCTAAAGGGCTCGATCTCAGGGGATATCTGCCAGAGGAGAATATCCGCTTCTTTCCAGCTATCGAGAGTTCTTAGTATGGGTTTCCAAGCATCGCTGTAGCGTTCTGCCAGCACGTCAACGGGATTTCTCAGCATGCTCCCTGCCAGAGTGATGAAGCGCTTGAGTTCCTTTCTCAGCTCCTCGGGGATGGGGGGAAGGCTTAGTCCCCCTGCCTCGCAA
>Ga0315310_10002703_pt1 | contig 11049 bp, 7 predicted proteins | sample TDP5_MG_FD_203630 | JGI IMG/M metagenome (GOLD analysis project Ga0315310, IMG submission 203630) | Freshwater sediment microbial communities from Lake Towuti, South Sulawesi, Indonesia - TDP5 | ecosystem: Environmental > Aquatic > Freshwater > Lake > Sediment | place: Indonesia: South Sulawesi...
ACCGGCTCATCGTACATGAGCCGATTGCTTTGAGCGTAGATCCTTGCTTGGTCGACTAGGATATGCGCGTCACAGCTCAGGCCAGAAACCGCTACGCCCACATGGTCGTCTATTTGGAATATCTTGAGCATGAATGATAGGTCCTGGAGTTTCGACATCGCTCTTTCCTCTGCGGCAATGACGACGCCCTCTGGAGATGTCATCCCCAGCACTGTTGCACCTTTCTTGACAGTTTCCGCAGCGTATTCAACTTGGAACAGACGCCCGTCAGGTGAAAAGACTGTGATAGCACGGTCATATGCGCCCGGAACAGCAAACATCGACAAGTTCTGATCACATACCTCAACGTAAAGGCGGCTTCATGTGAGGTAACCCAGCTCTAAAACCTTTTCCTTGCGGAAAATCAGCATCGATGGGTCTTCTCAGACCCTAAGGGTCAGACCGTCGCAGAGGCTATCATACCTTTTGGCGAAGGTCAATCTGGGACTGGCGTCTTCATTCCCTCATGTTGTTCAGGATTGGCCTTATTTGATTCTTGCTCCGATGCTCGCTCCTAACCATTGTTCTCCACAGGCATAGCCATTTCATCGATCTCATATGGTTCTTGTCTTCTTTCTTGTGATCCTGAGAAAGGCAAATGGTGTCACATAGATGAGTCCGATCAAAAAGCTTGAGAGGACACCACCTAATAGGGTTGCTAGTTCGGAGTTCATAGGTGACAGGGAGGGCACACATGACGAAACGCGAAGCGTTGCGATCAAAGGAGAGATCAATGCTCGAACTAGAAATCCTCTCATTGGATTTGCCAGCGCTACCTCGGCTACAGCAGGGCTGAATGAATAGTAGAAGTTGTTGAAGATACGCATGAACTGAGCGCCAGCGAACGTGGGCATGACTGTGCGGTCCCTGAATTCTCGGAGGATCTGGACCTGAGGAGCTAGGTCAGAACCATATGCGGCAGACGCGATGGCGCAGGGTCGAGTGATGGCCACGGTAGTTGTTGTGGTCGTAGTAGTGACTTGTGCCCTTGTCACCGTTGAGGCTCTTGGAATGACTGATGTTTCGGTGGAGGTTACCGTTACAGTAGGTGAGAAGATTGTGGTGTTCCTGTAAGACGCACTCATTGACGTGACGATAACAGTAGGATAGAGTGAGGTCGAGGTATTGGTAAGCGTGACAGCTGTCGAAGATGTCAGAAAGGCCAAACTGGTGCTTGTTCTTGAAACTGTGGAAGTACTAGTTTGAGTGAGCCAAAACGACGAGGTCGCAGTGGTCGTCGTGCTTGTCGTAAGTGTAGAAACTGTTACTATCGTTTTTGTTGCTGTCGTAATTGTTGTCGTCGTGGTATCGGTTGTTAATGTCGAAGTGATGGTGTAACTGTAAATGCTGGTGAACGTTTGTGTTTCGGTTATCACTGTGGTGAGAGCATTGCCATGACTGATCACATCTACTCCCGCAAAGGTGCGCTCGTTGACAGGATTAGTTTCGGCATAGAAAGGATTGTCAACTACAAGTGAGATGAAGGTTCCGACTAACGCTATGGCAATTAGTGACTTCTTCATTGTGACACACTTGCGGGCTGTCGATTGCGCTTGTCCTTGTTCGGTCCAGTCGAAGAGATTTCAGTGGGCCTCTTGAGGTTGCGCTTCTTCCTGAACAAGTACTGAATTCCCAAAGCCACTGGGGTAACGTATGTGATTCCAAACAGAGCGCTGCTGACTAATTCTGCGCCAGTGAATGTAGACCGAACTTGTCGATATCCAGATCCTGACTTACTTGAGGCGGAGGCTGTCATGAACGGATAAAACCTGCGTAGAGGCATAATCGTTGTCACGATCCTTGTTGTTGATGTCAGAGTTACAGTCGGCGAGTAGGTTGTGATTGTAGTCATGAAAGTCGACGCAGTAGTAGTTGTGGTTCTTGTAGATACGGTTGAGGTTATGGTTACCGTTGGAGAGTAGATTGTCGTGCTCGCAGTAGTCACCCCAGTAGTAGGAACAGTCACAGTTGGTGAGAAAGTGGTCGATGTTTCTGTGAGTGTCACAATTGTGGACCATGTTTCAGTAAACCATAATGTCGATTGGACTGTCGCAGTAGTGAGCAACGTGATGCTTTCCAATGAGGTCGAAACACGCGTAGCAGTCACTGAGGTGGTCGTTGACGTAGTCTCCACAGTGGCCAAAGATAGCGTGTAGGTTGTGGTCGTCGTCGTATATGACACACTCGTGGTATACGTGTATATCGTAACATAGGTTGTTGATGTCACGGTATCACTAGTCGTGTAACGTAGAGGCGCACATACCACTAATATGAGAAAGAATACGACTGCAATTCGCAAACGTTTCATCGAGCTATCTCACCAGGACCCCTGTTCATGGATATGGCCGAGGATTTGAGCATTGTGGCCTCGCTCTCTCTACGATCTTGGGTCCTCAAACTTACTCCAAAACTCGGGGGTCTTCTTCTCACCTTAGGCTTAACTTTCCATAAGTGTCCTCCGAAGTCTCGTCGCATCTTTCAAATTCTTCACATTTGGTGGCCACCACAAGGAAGTCCAATAAGAGGATCTCCTCGATCTAGCTACCTCCCTTGCTCTTGAGTTAGGCATTCTTTGAGATCTATCAGCCGGCCTAAGTTGAAGAGATCCTCAGGATAGCTGAGGTCCGCCTGTTCTGCGACAAATCCAGTAGAAAAACCCCATTAAGACTATACTCAATGATCTATGTGTTAACGATGCCCATGGCTATCTTCAAGAGTTCTACGTTTATCTTTCCGGCTTTGAAAGTCGCGCCAGTCTTGGTGTTACTTACTGAAACCACGGCAGGCGCAAAAAGGTGAGGATCTATCCTGTAGAAGTCGAATTCGGCCTCCTTGAAGATCTCGTAGAACGGTCTGCCATATATGGAGGCGCTGGAAGAGGGGCTCCTTGATACGATTTCTCCCAGCTGACGATCGCTATTGACCCAGGCATAGTAAGATGCGACTCCACCGTAGATCAATGCATCGTTTGTTCTTCCGATGGCTCTTGCATTGTCTGGATGTACTGGAGGAATGGGCGCATATCCACACCCGTAGCTGACGAGTTTTGGATCCAGACCTAGTATGAGGAGTTTGTGAATCCCAGTCTCGACCGTCCTTGCGCTCACTTGGATCGAGCCCACAACGGAGGACGTAGGTGCCACTATGACATAGAGGTTCTTGAGTGAAATCTCACAGTCATATCCTATCGTTCTCACAGCTTCCTCTGTGGGAAACGAGTCAGCTTCCAGCACGATGACAGCAGAATCGCAACAATCCTCGTACTGTATTAGCTCATAGATCTTTCTAGGTTTCTTGGACAACGCCCTTGCAGGGCCAGATCCCATGGCGAAATAGTCCTTTGCTCTTATGTTCCATCCAGCGAGCTGTGATCCAAGAGTTGCAATTGCCGGAAAATCTGTCTCAACAAAAATGCTTGGCAGAACCAAGTCCCCATACTGCATCAAAGTTGACGAGACAGATCCACAGCCGCCAAGGCATACTTCTGTGACCCATCTACCAGCGACATAGCCTCCTGCTGCTTTGACTCCCGCATCAACAATAGTGCATCCAAGCGGCCCTGTCACTACCTCGATGCTAAGCTCATCTCTCTTTCTTATCGCCCAGTCTATGAGCCTTAACGCATTCTTGTTCACGCTTAGAGGCAAGATGATTCCCTACCATGTCTCCAAACATATGGTGCGTATTGCAAGAGTTATCATTTTTTCTCTTGAAGGCTTATCGTATGGTTGGGTGTTTGCTGCTGAGAATACGAGTGCGCATCATATGTGTGCTTCTGTGCTTCCAGCGGTTTGAAGCTAAGTAGATTCTAGCCGACCGTCTCTCTAGTGCCAGTTCTCTCAACCTTTCTGCGGTAGTTGTTTGCTCCTTACTGACGCGCAACTACTGAATAACTACGGAGAAACTACCGTAATCTTCGGCGGGATCTGGGCGTAGGGCTGGGATGGATGTGCCTCCTCGCGGATTCAAGACGATAACGCTTCCCCGAGACTTAGTGGATTCTCTCAAGGAGGAGTGGGAGAAGCGTCGTAGCCACTTGCGGAGGAAGGGAGTGCGGAGCTTCAGCGGCTTCCTCACGATGGTCTTCTATGAGCGTATGGAGGAACGCAGGAAGAAGAGGCCCGCGCCAAAAAAAAAAGAATAGGTTAAGGTCTGTCGAAAAGGCGGTCCGAGTTGGCGGGTGAACACAAGCCTCTGGGAATTGAGGAATTCAGTAAGGCTCTGCTCAGGGCTGTTGACGAAGGTTCACTAGTTATTGGTGAGAGCGCTAGAGATGCGCTGCTCTATCATATTGAGAGAAGCTTTGGGATCAAGCGTGAGGAGATCCCTGATAGGCTTGAAGCGTTCCATGAAGCCTTGGAGCGTTTGCTAAGCGAGGGAGCAACAGTTGTTGAAAGGTTAATTGTAAAGAACCTCTCTGGCAGGCTCGGCCTGCATTTTGAAGAACACGAAAACTGGACGCTAGTCGACTATGTCAATCATGCAGCGAAGGCGAAGGGAGGTCACTGAGAAAATGAGGAGGAGAAGGACCTTGACTCACTCTGAAGGCACTTCTAAGCGGAAAAAGACCGGCAAGGAATTGAAGGATTCTGGAAAGGAATTCCGCGCTTTGTTTAACCTAATGCCTGATCTCGTTGCCATAGTTGATGGAAGGGGCAAGATTCTAGCGGTCAACGACGCCGCGGAGAAAGTAGGCGGTTTCAAAAGGAAAGAGCTTGTCGGAAAGAATTTCTTGAGTACAAACGTTTTCACACCGGAAAGCAAAGCTATCACAGTGGAGAATTTGGCTAAACGAATGACGGGGGCGCAGATAGCACCATATGAAGTTGAAATGCTCACAAAATACGGAGAGAAAAGATCAGCTGAATTGAACGCTACAAGGATCGAATACAAGGGAAAGCTAGCAAACCTTGTCGTATTCAGAGACATTACTGAGAGTAGGAAGGCGGAGGAACAACTGCGGGAAACGAGCGCTAAACTTCAAACGTTGGTCAATGCTATTCCTGACGTAGTGTACTTCAAAGATGCTCAGGGCCGTAACATCGTGGTCAACAAAGCGTTTGAGAGACTCGTAGGCTTGAGTCAATCAGAGATCATGGGGAAGACAGATGAGCAACTGCTTCCCCCAGACTTGGCTGAAAACTTCCGGAAGAGTGATGAAGAGGCGATTAGAGGCAGAAAAACTATTCGCGTCGAAGAGCAAACCACTCACGGCGACGAAACGGTAACCTTCGAGACCATCAAAGCTCCCATTTACAATGAACAGGGTGATTACGCCGGTCTAGTAGGAGTGAGCCGTGACATCACTGACCGCAAGCAGATGGAAGATACCCTTAAGGAGAGTGAAGAGCGGCATCGAACATACATCGAACAGGCCAGTGATCTCATCTTCACTCTTGATGCGTCAGGCAAGATAACATCTGTGAACCGGGCGGTCCGCGAAACGACCGGGTATACTGCTCAAGAACTGTTAGGTAGAAGCCCGCTGGAGTTCGCTGCTCCAGAAAGCCAAGCTGTAGCCGAAACGGCCATGGGCAAGATCTTGCGTGGGGAAGAAGTCGAGAGGCTCGAAGCGGAAATTCTCTCAAAAGATGGCCGCCGTATACTGCTTGAGATCCGCGGACGCGTCCTACGTGAGAACGGTCGCGTCGTCGGAGCCTTTCACATCGCAAGAAACATCACTGAACGAAGGCGGGCGGAGCAGAAGCTGAAGGCGCTTCACAGACATGCAAACGCACTCGCCTCCGCAAACAAGCTTGAGGAAGTCGTGAATCATACCCTTGACGCGATGGAGTTCACATTGGGATTCGATCTTGCGGGGATTCTTGCGGTAGAGAAAGGGGCCCTCATCGTCAAAGGATGGAGAGGAGGAGAACTCCAAATTCTGGAATTACCTTTGGAGGGACCAGGCATGACAGTCAAGGCAGCAAACATGAAGAAAACAGTTGTAGTCAAAGATGCTAGGAAAGAGCCAGCGTATGTAGACAACGTGGTCTTTACTGTTCGTGGAGAACGTCAGCCCATGTTGTCTGAACTGGCCGTGCCCGTCCTTGTACACGGAGAGACTGTCGCCGTCCTAAACGTGGAGAGTAGTCAGCCTGACGCCTTCACAAACGAGGACCAATATCTTCTTGAGACGCTGGCGATGCACGTCGCCTCTGCTCTTGAACGTCTGAAACAGGTCGACACATTGGAGAGTTTGGTCAATGAGCGCACAAGAAGACTGCGAGAGAGCGAGGAGAAGTATCGTCTTCTAGTTGACAATATGATGGACACGGTGTTCAGTATCGACCTTAAGGGAAATTTCACTTTCTGTAGCCAGGCAGTTGAGAAGATGACCGGCTACTCCGTACAGCAGATGCTCTCAATGAATATGAAAGAGTTGGTGGCGCCTGAACATTTCCAAGAGATACTGGAGAGACTACAAGCCCGTATCCGAGGAGAGGAATACCTGCCGACACACCAATTCGAGATCATAAGGGCAGACGGAAAGCGCCTTCCAGTAGAGATGACTACCACACGCGTAGTTGAAAATAGCACTTTGATCGGCATCCAAGGAATTGCCAGAGACATCACTGAGCGTAAGCGGGCGGAGGAGGCATTGCGTACGAGCGAGGAGAAGTATAGAACCCTTGTTGAAAATGCAAATGACTTCATCCATATGATTGATGAGAAAGGCAAGGTCATATCTCTGAATAGATCCGCTGCAGGACTCTTTGGCAAACCTGCTAAGGAATTAGAGGGCAAATCAATATTCGAGCTATTTCCGAACGAGATCGCGAGCCGCTTTTCAGAAAATTTGAGAAAGACGTTCGAGACAGATAGCGGCAAGACCTTTGAGGCAAGAATGATTGCGCACGGAAAAGAATTCTGGGTAAGCTCTAGTCTAAATCCTGTGAAAGATCGTGAAGGCAAAGTAGTAGCGATATTGGGTGTTACTAGAGACATCAGCGAACGCAGAAAAGCGGAGAATGATCTGAGGGAGTCGGAGGAGAAGTTTAGACGCATCTATGACGCTTCTCTGGAAGCCGTTTACACGACAAGCGTCGATGGGGAGATACTTGATATGAACCCTGCAGGAGTCTCCATGTTTGGCTTCGACAGTCTCGACGAACTAAAGAAGGTGAAAAGCAAGAACCTCTATGTTAACCCGGATGACCGGAAAAGCCTCATCGAGCTTGCAGTTAAAGGCCCCGTTAGAAACTTCGACGTACTGCTCAAGCGAAAAGACGGAGCAACCATCAACTGCATCATAAACTGCTACGCGCTAAAGGATGAAGAGGGCAAAATTGTGGGACTTCAAGGAGCCATCATAGACATCACCGAGCTAAGGCAGATGGAGAAGAAGCTGCGAGAGGCTGAACGGCTAGCCGCCATCGGTGAAACCACGGCCATGGTCGGCCACGACCTCCGCAACCCGTTAACAGGGATCACAGGCGCTGTATACATCCTCAAGACGATATCAAACATGAAAGAGGATAGCAAGGCGAAAGAGTTTCTAGACCTCATTGAGAGAAACGTGGAATATTCAGACAAGATCATAAACGATCTCCTAGACTACTCAGCGGAATTGCGTCTGAACCTGACTACGACGAACCCGAAATCAATCATAACAGACGCACTACGCTTCATAGCAATTCCGGGAAACATACAGGTTAAGGACCTGAGCAGGAACGGTACGCAGCTAATAGCAGATGCAGAGAAACTTCGCAGAGTCGCGTTGAATTTGATCACCAATGCGGTTGATGCCATGCCTGAAGGTGGCACGCTCACCATATCAAGCAGACAGTCGAACTGTGATGTGGAGATCGCTTTCTCTGACACCGGAATAGGAATGACAAAGGAAACAATGGAGAAGTTTGGGACACCTCTGCTTACCACGAAGGCGAAGGGAATGGGGTTCGGCTTGGCGATCGTCAAGCGCATAGTCGAGGCACATGGCGGCTCTGTTTTTGCGGAAACCACCGCAGGCAGGGGCTCAACCTTCAGAGTGAAGCTTCCAATCGAACCTGAATTGAAGGAGGTGAATAAGAGGTGAGCGAAAAGGCTAGAATCCTCGTCATCGACGACGACGAAGACGTAAGAAAAGTTCTGGCTGTCGCGTTAGCAAACAAAGGATACACCGTCGACACCGCGAAAGACGGTAAAGAGGCCATAGGGAAATCTAGGGCCAACTTCTTCAACCTGGCCCTCGTCGACATCCGTCTACCAGACATGGAAGGCACAAAGCTTCTAACAGCGATGAAGGAAACCACCCCAAAGATGGTTCACATAATCCTTACAGGCTATCCATCGCTACAGAATGCTATTGAAGCCGTCAACAAAGGCGCAGACGGCTATATCGTCAAACCGGTCAACATGGAGGGCCTTCTTGCCACAGTTGAAGAACATCTAAAGGGGCAGCAGGAAGCAAGAAAATTCAGCGAAGAGAAGGTCGTGGAATACATCGAGACAAGAGCCAAAGAACTGAAGAAAAGCTAGATCATACACAGACTCATCCAGAGACCAAACTGCGATCTGCGGTATCCCGCCTTGGCATGGTATCCTGGTCCTACAGGGCTCTTCTGGAACCTTAACGCGCATGTTTACTCTACCAGATGACGTGGGTCAATACGAGTTGAACATAGCACTCGATGACCTGCAAGAAGATAAATCCCAAATTGGAAGTGACTAATCCAACCGAAAGGCAGAAAAAACCGCAGCCACCTATACCACGACCAACTGCAAAGAAAAGTGATAGGTCTCTTAGAAACCCTACCATGTCTCCAAGTATTTCTCGCACCATTTCAACTGCGTATTTCTTCTCACACTGGTGAAGATACGGCCGCTTCCTTCACATGCCATGTCACCTCGAAAAACATAGAATGGCCCCTCAATTCTCCTCTCACCTACTCTAACCCTGTCTCTAACCTCTTCGACCGTGAAGCTTGGAAGTACATCCTTCATTCTTCCACGAACGATTACTTTCCCGCCGGTCATTCCAGCCCCAGCCCTGCCATCGCAGTTTCCTTCTACAATTACGACCCCACCGCACATGTGCATTCCGGGGAACATTCCAGCGCTTCTCTTTATCTGAATAATTCCCTCATTCATCCAACATCCAGCTTCAGTACCTGCGTTTCCATGGACAATTACTAGGCCGCCTCTCATTCCGTTCCGGCTTCCCCTATAAGCTGCTCCGACATGATCCGCCGCATCTCCATAAACCTCAATTGTGCCACCCCGCATCTTCGATCCCAGCCAAGATCCAGCATTCCCTTTGACAGAAATAGACCCTCCAGACATCTCCTCGCCTACGTACATCCCGGCGTTACCTTCGATCGTGAGTAGGCCAGATTTCATCTGGTATCCGAGGCGCCAGACCTTTCTCAACTCTCCAGAGACCATGACACAGAATTCCGACACCGCGCCACCAGTTTCGCCGCTAACGGTGAATATCTCGCATAGATCGATCTGTCTGTTTCCCTCCCATAACTTCAACCTCTCTATCTCCTCAAGCGACTTCACTACGAGAACGTTGGGGGATATCACCTCCGCGTCAACAGGTACCGAAAGTGGCCGTTTCAACTCCAGAACGAGTTGTCTCAAGTGTTAGGCCTCATAACACATCTGAGATAGGGTCCAAAGCGCCTCAAGCAAGGAAACAGTCTCCCTAAATCCTACTTGAAAGATTCCATCAACCGTCTACATTGCTACTTGGACAGGCGCCGACCGATCAAGATAATTCTCTTGGATCGTGTAGTTCTCCATCCTCACCGTATAATATTCGGTAAACTTCGTCTCCAACTCGCGAAGCATCGATGATTGAAGGTCAACCGGCACTTTCGCGTTGACCCAAAAGGTTTTCCCCTGAGTCGACTTCACGATTCGTCCCTCGCTGACTATGATTTGCCCTTCTTTCAGGACATATGAGGCATTTCCGAACGCCTTCACGAGTTCCTTGTAACCGTTCGCTGGATCGATGCGCTTTGGATCTATTGGGTACACGGCTATGTCAGCATCGGCTCCCACTCCGAGGTGGCCCTTATCGTTTAATCCTAGTGATCTCGCTGTGCCGGCTCTGGTCATGACCGCAATCTCCGAGAAGGTCAGTTCTCTGTCGATTGATTCCAGACAGGTTCTTCTTCGGGCATTCCTTGGGATCCTTGAGATTATTCTCTCTCTTGCCTTCTTGCTCATTAACCACGATATTATCTTGGGATATGAGGTGAATGGCGCCCCATTAGGGTGGTCCGTGGTCAAGTAGACCTTCCATGGATCGTTGACTAGTAAGGCTAGCTCCAGACCGATGGCCCACTGAACCGCGTTTACTGAGTTTGAAAGCCTGTATTCAAAGGGAACTATTCCAGCTCCAGACTCAACCTCAACATCCAAATTCATCCACTTGTTCCCGCTTAGGAGGTGAAGTTGATACTGGAAGGGACCATCTGCAGTCATTGTGGTCGTGTCGGTGAAGACTATCTGACCGATGTCAACTGTCACATGGTCATGAGCGTTAACGTAGTCAGCTATTTCCGGTGCCTTCGAGCTAATTGAGAACCAATCTTTTCCACCGTAACCCTCAAACTGCACGTGAGTCACGTGTAGGATCGGCTTCTTGTGTTCTATGCCTCTCAGACAATCCATCGTTTCTATCGTGGTCTCAAAGTTTCCAGGCTTCCCCAAGTTATTCGGATGAACGTGGATGGCGTGAGGAAGGTTCAGTGACTCGTTGACCTTGCAAAGTCCGTTCAAGATCTCGCGAGGAGTTATATTGAAGTTAGGCACCTGATCGTCTAGGCTTGAAACGTTCTTTCCCCAGGCCCAAGCCTCAATGCCTCCCGGGTTGACTATCTTGATTGCGTACCCTTTCGTGGCATGGAGCATCCAGGCGACATAAGCGGCACATTCATCTATTCTTCCTTGAGAAAGATACTCCATGACTATCCAATTGTTCCCGAAAAGGGGAAAACACGCCTTGTCGATTATCGGAATATCGTTCAATTCTTCATGGGTATGTCTCGTCACCAA
>Ga0315310_10002704_pt1 | contig 11045 bp, 17 predicted proteins | sample TDP5_MG_FD_203630 | JGI IMG/M metagenome (GOLD analysis project Ga0315310, IMG submission 203630) | Freshwater sediment microbial communities from Lake Towuti, South Sulawesi, Indonesia - TDP5 | ecosystem: Environmental > Aquatic > Freshwater > Lake > Sediment | place: Indonesia: South Sulawesi...
AATTCCAAGCCTACGAGTCGGAGGACTACTGGGTAGGAGGTGATTTGGATGGCTGTAGAGGGACCTGTGAGACTAGCTCAGCCGTATGAGATTCTGGAGCTTCGAGACGGCCAGTCGTTGACTATGCACATTCAGAAGTGGGAGCTGGGGACCATGCTGATTAAGCCTCGGTATCCTGGAGCTCCTGGGGAGAAGGAGATCTTGGTGTTGAGGTTGACGCTGCCGAAGGCTGAGAAGCCTGTTGGACTGGACTATTGGGACGTGACGGCTCAGACGTTGATTGCTCAGTTGAGACCTCTGCTCGAGAGACGGTTGCATGAAGCGCATGCGATAAGGGTAACAGCGCATGGGGAGGCTCCGAGGAAGAGGTTCACAGTGGAGGTTATCTAGCTGCCGGTTAGATGTGTTCTGTGTCCTCGCTGCAACTGCTGGGTCAGCATGCTCGATCGGTATTGCTGGTTTTGCGGATATCCTGTGGGTGAGACGTTGAAGTGTCCGGAGGCCTAGACTTGTGCGTATCGTCGCTTACGTTATCCGATATCTACCGAATGAGTTCTTTGGAGTTCCAGGATGGTTCTGGTATTTCGTTGGGGTCCTGGTTGCGATTGTGCTCCTGAACCTGTATGAGAGGGTCATCCTTCCACGGAGGACTGGACCTAGACGTCGAGCTTGCTCCAAGGAGGACAGACATATCGCTTTCTGAGGACGCAGACTCTAGGGTTGGCAGCGCATAGGTCCCTTCTGAAGTCTGGACAAACTTCTGTCGGAGGACCAGGGTAGACGTAGGAGTCCAATACGATCTGGGGATTGCCGTGGCCGTGGATCTTGACGTACTGGTCTATGAACTCCCAGACCTTTTTGGAGACGTCGGACCCTTCTCTCCCGACAATCTTCTTGAATTCGTTGTATGTCTTGAGGTCTGGAAAAGATAGGGTTCGGAGGATCCTACCCAACGCCTTTGACCATCCAGTGTATTGTATTTATGTATTGTATTTATGGGTTCATAGTCATAGTCATAGTCATAGTGTCCAGTGGAAGAGAGGGGGGGTTTAGGGCTCGTTCCAGGCGCGTCTCACACTCCGGAGCCAGGCGTTGCCTTCTCGCTGCCACTTTCGATATTTCTTGCAATTCTGGACGTGGTTGAGGAACTTGCCGACGCTGCTGCCTTTCTGGAAGAGGTCTCCACAGGTCCAGCAGCGTCGATCCTTCCTCAGCCTCCAATAGAGCTCTCTTCTAGGCGTTGACCTCTCTCCTCCTCATGGAGAGCTTGTTCTCGGTAGATCTCATCCAGGAGGTCTTGGACCCACTTCAGAAAGCTCTCCAGGGTTTCTATGGCGTTTCGTGGTCGCCGGAGCCTCTTTCTCACGGCCCAGCGCCCCAAGTGGAAGCCTATGATCCAGCCTATGAATCCACCAAGGACGCTCCCCAAGATGACAAGCAAGACTGTCTGATCCATCTTCCTAGACCCTCCTCGTCTTCAGGTTCTCAAGAGCTTCTACCAGTCGGTCCAGCCGAGAGATCAGAGCAGCCTCGAAGCAATCTCGATGAATCTTGCCGTAGGCGCTCTGTTGGCAGATCGGACACTTGTAGATTTTCGATGGAGCCCAGTCGACTGGGATCCGGTGGATCCGTTTCTCCTCTATCATGTCATCCCCTCCCCTGGCTTCAGCAGACCTCTGAGCCTGGCGTCTCGCAGCACCAGGTCTCGGAAGTATTGGCTGCGGGTCTTATGGTCCCATCCAGCTACGGTGTCGGCTGCCTCGATGAGGTCCGGAGACATCCGGATTTCCACTGTACGAATGGGACCCTTCTTGACGTCTTTCTTCCTCCTTCCGGTCACATAAACCACCTCGAGAGATCCTTACGTTGTCCGGATAAAAGCCTTACGTCACGGTCGACGCGAAAGTCCGGTGACGTCAGAAAAGGAGGGATCCACTTCTGCGTATATAAAGGGGTATATTAAGAAAAGAGGGGGGTTTGACGGGTTTTCGACGTGGGAGATCTAGGTCTTTTACTCATTCTATGGCAGAGGACAGCCGAATATCTCTCGCAGCCAGTCAGGCCACCAACATGGCGTTAGACCCTGACAGTGTTTATCGCAGACATGCTTCCGGAGCTCCTCTAAGTCAGTGGTTTTGAACTCGCACCAATAGCATGGGACCTCCTTCGGAGGAGGAGGAGTCGGCTTGAACGGTTTGAACTCCTTGTCTCCAGCCAGTAACATTCCGTCTCGGTCCCAAGCTAGATATCGAGCTGTCGTCGCTGGAGCTCCCCTGATGTACTCGTTGTATTTGTCGAATGTCGCATTGAACGCTTCTTGCATCGTCTTGTCAGGATAGAGGGACCTGATGAAAGTCATGTGGCTGTCCATGAACATTCGGGCCACTCCGTCCGGAAATATCGAGATCATGAAGTACCAGGTACGATCGTATCCGAAGCCTGCTCTCATGCCATGTTCACAGAACCACTCAAGGGCCTGACCGAACTCGCATGACATGAAGGATCCAGCTCGACCCTCCAGGAGCTTCGCGTCCTCGAGTCTCCCTCTCTTGAGGAGGGGTTCGTTATGCCAGCCTGTGTACGTCGACGCGTTTCCGTGACCTACGCCCTCGAGAAGAATTGGGTCACTCTCTGAGATGGCAGCGTTGAAGTTAGCCTTGTTGTCCAGGTTGTCATGGAGGTCCACATAGTCTATTTGAACGTTCTTCAGGAACGGGATGACGATATCTCCGTACCACCAGCATCCGCATTTGGTGGCTTCGTCGTGGGAGGGTCTAGTGATGAGTACGGTTTGCTGAGTCGTAGATCTCCTTCTCGTCCCTACTCCAGATCTGGATCTGTTCCTTTCCAATTTTCGTCCTCCTAATCATTTCCTCACGGACTTCCGTAAGGGTCATAACCCTAGTTTGGGATCCTTCGACGTAGGCGATCTTAGGCTCTACCTCGTTCATGCCTCGGACTTTCTGGATCTCCCTGTCGATGTTTCTGAGAGCCATCGCGAGCTCTGAGTCGCTCAATCTCTCAGCCCTTCCTCAGCCCTGTTATGATCCCTTGCTGCAAGAGGTAGAATGTCGCAGCGTAGATCGCGCAGCCGATCGCTCTCACACTCCACTGAGCCACCGGATCCGTCTGCTTATCCGCGATGGTCATGACCGTCGACGCTATGCCGAATAGGATCCCTGAGATAGCTGGTCTACCGTTCAGTCTCTATCACCTTCCTACTTTCTTGATTTTCCGGATAGGAGATACCCCAAGGTCTTGAATGAGCTGCTCTCCAGCGTTTCTAAGTATCAAACATGCTTCGCATTGACATGTGCCTTTCTGAGCTATCAGGATGGCTGCCATCGTTGCTCTTGCGACTCGATCTCGACCAGGCATCGACGCTCCTTCCGACATGGGTTTCTCTCCTGAGATGATCTTAAGCTGGAGCTGGAGTTTTTGGAGCTTTCGGTCTCGGTAGAGCTCTAATCTCCTCTCGAGCTACGATCGCAGCTCTCCTCGCATCCACTACCACGATGGGCTTGAGAATGTCATCGAGCTCCCCACTCGTCAGAAGCTCCTTGTATCGTGCGTCTCTGTAGATGGTGACAAGCTCCTTCTTGTACTCTGTGTCGTATGCGAGTCTAGCGGCCTTCAGCGTCTCCTCGATGAGTCCTGGACCCCAGGTCAGTTGAGCCATCTCATTCGTGAATCCAGTTTCATCTATGAAACCCTCTTTGAGCCTGGTAATCACATAGCTGGCGTAGATCCCTTTCTGCTCAGCAGCCTCCTCGAGCTTCGCCAGCTTGATCTTTTTCACTCGCTCCCTAGCTACTTTCGTAGAGGCTCTCTCCGGACTCATGCCGTAGCCGACCAGGTAGTCGTAGAGCTGCTTATCCGTGATCTGCTCCTTCTGAAAGCTGGCAAGCTGGAGGTCAATCATCTCCCCTACTGCGTTCGCTCTCTCAGCGAGCTGAGCTGTCCGGATTGAAAGCGCAAGTTCCTCCGGCTTCTGCTGGATCCCAGAGAGCACTTCTATGAAGAGTCCTTCGGGGAGACGTCCAGCAGCGTATTCCGTTATGAGTTTCGATCGGAGCGCTTTAGCCTCGTCTCTCCATGGGTATCGCTGGATCGCGTCCATGATCTTATCCTGCTCGACACCTCTGAAGTGTCCCTGGGAGAGCTGCTCCATAGTCCACGCTGGATCCAGAGGGGAGACCTCAGCTATCCGGAATAGGTTCATCACCGTTGGCACTCTGTCGATCACGTTGTATTGACGCGTCATCTCCTCTGTGGGCCAGCCGTGGTATGCCATGATATCGAACCATTTCTCAGGCTGTATCTGACCATGGAACAGTTGTTCAGTAGCCTCGTAGGGTCGTGGAATGTAGGGCCTAGCCTCCCTGTTAACATAGTAGCCATACGGGACCAAGACGGCTTTCTCCATTCTCTCCATTAGGATCCTCGAGCAGATCCCTTCAATGCCGACGGTTCGCAGCATCGAATTCATGGCCCACCATGGTATCTCCATCTGCGTGAGGCCAACGAGCTCAGCGATGATGCCGATCACGTCGACCCCGACTTGAGCCACTAGAGCAGCCGGAACAGCCATGCTGACTCTGGACGCTGCCTCCTCCGGAGTCATTGGACTCGCGTGGGTAAACTCGTGGAAGACTTGGCTGACCCATCCGTCAGCTATTCCCTTCGCAGAATTCAAGAGCTCCGTGAACTTGCTGAGAAGTCCAGTCCAGTAGTCAGGTTTGAAGAACTGGAGTAGAGGTTCAAACCCTTTTGTGAGGAACTCCCAGGCTCCTGAGAACGCTCCGTCGAACATGCTCCGGATATCATCGAACGTCGGTATCTTGTTCCAGACCCAGTCGAGTCCAGGCTTGATCTGATCCTTCCATAGCCATGTGAACCATCCCCAGATCTTGTCCTTGGCGTCGGATATCCCCTTTCCAATTTCTCCGGATGCCCATTGGAGTCCTCCCCAGACCTGGTTCCATAGGCTTGAGAGCGCTGGAGGGACCATGGACCAGACCCACTTCAATCCTCCCCAGACCTGGTTCCAAAGGTTCGTCAGAGCTGGAGAGACCATGGACCAGACCCACTTCAATCCTCCCCAGACCTGGTTCCATAGGCTTGCGAAGGCTGGAGAGATCATGCTCCAGACTTGGGAGGCTATCTTGCCTATGGCTCCTGGGATCCCGAGAAGGATCTGGTACATCTGGTTAAGCTGGTACTGGATCATTCCCCAGAGCTGATCCTTGACCCAGACCAATCCGTCATATAGCTCATCATACAGCCAGGTTACGAATCCCCAGATCTGGTTCTTAATCCAATCAATCTTATTCCGGATCTCCCCTCCCACGAAGTCTATGAAGCCCTTGACCTTCATCGGAATAGACATGATCCAGTCGTAGACCTGACCGAATATGCTGGTAAAGAACCCCTGGACAGCATCGAGAGGATACGGCCAGCCTCCCATCGCGATTTCTCTCCGGAGAGAATTTTAGAACGGTATGACGGTTCTCCTCGAGGGACCCATCTCGGCAGCTCGTTTCTTGACGGCAGCGTTTCTCTTGGTGACGTCGTAGCCTTCCTTCAGCAGCTTCACGGTGTCGACTCGTCCGTCTGGGAGTTGGAACGTTACCATGACCATTTCAACGGGCTTCGCTGGATCCGTTGTGTCTAGGAATGGGCTTTCGTCCAGGATGGTTATTCCAGTTGCAGCCATATTTCTAACCTCCATGAGATAGGCTAGAGAGGACGGGTTTATATCGCTTGTTTCCGGCTTCAGGTCTCGGCTTCTGGAACGGCTGACGCTGCTAAAAGTGGAGCCTCGAGAATCACAGTTCCAGCGAATCCAGCGTCAGAGTACACTTTGAGCCTCCACTTGCTGTCGAGAGGACTCCGAATGAACATGAGGTTCATGTATTGGTCCCATCCAAGTTTAATGAAGTCTGCGTCCCATCTCCAGCGCGTGATTCCACGCCAGGTCTTGTTCCCGTCCAGGAGAGCAGTTTCAACGTGGAACATTCCTACGGCTGGTTTTGCTGACGGTAGGAAGAGACCGCAGACCCAGAATACTCCGTCTCCTGGTTCCACTCCCCAATCAGCATCATCATAGACCATGATCTTCTCGGTGTCTGCTACGGTCCAATTTATCCAGTCCGGAGCGTTCCCCTTAACCCATGTGATCCTGGTAGCTGTGACTTCCGTCAGGTCGTTGGGATCCACGGCTTCTCCGATCGTGCGGAGGGCTTTAAACGCATACGGATCCGTCATGGTCTATCGCCTTCTACCGTGGAGGGTTATCGTAGAATTGGTCGGGTACGATCAGGTCTCTATGTGTGTAGTGGCATAGACCCCAGAGCTCTCTACCCCAATGGGCTGGAGGTAGAAACTCAACCGTCCGATCTAGGACTGTGGGCTCCAAACCCCATCTGGTTCGAGGTCGATTCAGAACAAGAGGACGTCCGTCTGACATGGCTCGATCACACGTCGAAGATCATGGCTGACATGTTAAGCCTGTAGGCGCATGTTCCTCCTGTGCTGCCGTCGATTGTCACAGCTCGGATGATTTCTCCAGCCTTGGCGACGCAGCACCATCCCTCATTCATCTGAGACCTCGCTCCCACAGTGTTATTGAACATTTCCACCGCGATCTGGTCCGTTCCACCGACTGAGATGACGGCTTGAACCATCCCCAGGGTTCCGGCTGCGACCTGTCGAGTAACCTGGACGCTACCATGAGTCATTATCGCGATCCTGTTCGCTGGAACAGTGTATGTCCATCTTTCGGTCCAGCCGTGGGGTCCTACGCTGGCTCCGTCATAGTTGTTACGCTGATTTGTGAAGTTCGGCTGATACCAGGGAGGACTCACAGCTTTGAGGAGGGTCTTGCCAGTCAGGTTTGTCGGACTCGCGCCAGCATCTCCAAGACTTCTGAGGATCCCTTTCACTGAGTCGTCTGAAAGCGTCTGGAGATCTCCGGACCAATCTCGAGACGTCTGGGGAGTTAAGCCAACTTTCGAGACGACTGTCTGAGCCATCCCTGCGACGTCTTGAGCGAAGTCGAGAGCTCCGGATCCTTTAGGCCTGACTAGCAGCCTGTGAGCTCCGTCTGTGTAGAGGTCCTCCCAAGCTGGAGTCACCGTCTCGTATCCTTGGAGCTTCGCTCTTGATCCGGCTGACTGAGTAACCGTGATCCCCGCATTGATGAGAGCATATAGAAAGGCGTCATAGGTCAGGAGCTCGAAGCTCGCAGCTTTCTGTTGTAGAGGCTGACCGAGAGCTCCGTAGATTATTCCAAGCTGCCTCCCTGGTTCATCGCTTAGATCTGGCACGTCTGAGGATCCTAGAGTCCAGCTTCTCCCTGGAACGTCGCCAGCCACTAGACTCCGTATCTGTCTAGGGTCGATCTCGGCTCCGCCACTTCGGAGCTGAACGTAGAGGTCTAGGGAGGCTGCTCTCTGAGCTATCTGGCCGAGATCTCCGTAGACTATTCCGACTTCTCTACCTGGTCGATCCATGAGGTCCGGAACGTCTGACTTATCCAGGGTCCAGGTTCTAGCTCGAGCGTCATAGTATGCGGATCCATCTGTCAGCCGAGACGGGAGAGCATTGTTGACGGCTGGAGGGTTGCCGAGGATCCTGGCGACGTCGACCTGTCCAAGCTGCCTCCCCCACCTATCCGCGATATCCAGCGCTATCGAGGATTCTATGGCTACCTTAATCCGATCGTTGATGGAGTCGTAGGCTGGAGGAGCAACCTCGTACACATACATGTAATCGAGGCGGCCGAAGGCGCTGACGATCTCGACGCCACTGGCATACGGATATCGCTTGACCATTAGCTTTTGACCCAGGGTAGTGGAACTCTAAGACGCTGGAGGAAGGCGACCAGGTAGTCCGTCAGCTTCTTCTCCGGCATGAGGACCTCTCTTGGAAGTATGCCGATTTGGACTATGACGTCGCGATCGACGTACTCCCCTATGTTGTATGCTTTATAGCGGATCTCGTAGGGAGCGCTCTCGAGCTCTATCCATTCCGGTGATCCTCCGGCTGTGTTATTGTCTCCAAGAGCCCAGGCGTCAGCGTTCCAGGGTAGTATCTGAGATTCTCTCCGGAATAGTCGAACTCCCACTTCGCCCTGGCAGCCTGGGGAGAACCAGATTGAGAGATGATGGATTATTCCGTGGATGACTGGGAGGAGCTCTGTTACTGGGCTCCATTCATAGGTTGCCTTCGGGACGGTGATTGGGTAGATGAAGAAAGGCAAAGGCTACTCCGTCTCAACGACTATGCCGACCTGGATAGTGTAGGCGTTGGCTCCATGCTGGTTCCAGCCTACGAGCTTAGCCTTCCTCGGAGTTTTCCAAGCTGGATGAACGTCTGGGACGAAGAGAGCGACGACATCCGTGGTCAGGTAGTGGTTGCCTGGAGTGCTGAGGAACGGGAGGACCTTTCCGCTTTCGATCTGGATCCACCAGAAGACGTTTCCACCAGCTCCGGACGGACTGAGGATTAACCAGCCTATGATCTTGCCAGGAGGCAGCGTCACGTCGACGCTCTCCTCCTTCGTAGCCTCAGTATGTCCGGCTGCGAAGCTCTTCTCCAGTTTCACCATAACCATGGCGATCGACCTCTTGTAAGTTGGAAGGATCTAAAAAAAGGGGGGGTTATTCTGAGGGGGGTTACTGCCTACGCCTTCACATATCCGATTGCGGCGCCACATTCAGGACATGGGTTCGGAGGATCCTGGAGGACGTAGACTTGCTTACACTTCTTGCAGCGTACGATCTCGCCCTTCGAGCTCACGCTTTCAATCCTCCTAGTCCGTGGCAGCCTGCTCAGTCACTACGCTGGCCGCTGCGTTGGCTGCTCCCTGAGTACACTTCAGGATGATCTCAGTGTAGGCTCCGGCTGGAAAGAACGGCTCCTCCAGAAGCGGATGGCCGAACGGCAACATCATAGTATGCTGGAACAGTTCTCCTCGAGCTCTCACAACCTGGTTTTCCTCGGCTGCTACAGGAGCTCCAGCGTGGTCGACCAGGTTCAGCGCTGGATATCCGTTCCAGAAGATGTCGCTGGATATGATTCTCGGTGTCGCTCCCCAGCTCTGCGTTTGGATATCGTGGATCCTGGATAACGGTAGCTCGTAGGATTCTCCATGCTTTCGGTAGAGGTATTTGGCCCAGCTCGGATGATAGTGTAGAGCATCGTTCACCCACTTCACCAGGTAAGGCGTGTCGATCTCCCAGGGTATGAACTTCCCCTTGTCACAGTCCATCTTCAGCTTTGTAATTCGAGCAGTTGGATCCTTGTTCTGCTGGTAGGCTCGAACTAGGACTCTGCGGATCGGCCAGTCGACTGGCAATCTGACAGGCTCCTCTCCCGAGGCCGCTGTCGTCCAGGCTCGGCTCTCCTCAGCGCGTAGATATCCTTTGTATGGCAGCGCTTCCGGATTTTCATCCAGGAGCAGAGCGATTGAAACTGCTCCGGATGCAGCTACGAAGGCGTCTCCTCCAGTCGCTCTTGTCTCAGCGATGTTCCAGTCTAGGTATAGGGTTGGGTTCTTGTACTTTCGGAGGTCCAGCCACCAACCTGGATCCGCAAACTCCGGACCGAATTCAATATAGAAGACCTGGGCTTGACCGTATCCAGGTGTTTCCCTGTTGCTCTCCGTAGGTGTACTCCGGTGATTGAAAGCGTTGAGAGCCTGTTCCTGAGCTCCTGAGACACTATGCTTGATTGAGGTTCCATCCTTAACCTCGATCTTCCGGAGGCATCGGTAGAGCTCGTTATCCTTGTTGTAGGTGGCTCCGTTCGTGGCGCTGAGATAGATCGCTATGGCTGAGAGGGCTCCCTTAAAGTCCAGCAGCATGTCATAGACTTCTTTGTCGCGTAGGGTTAATCCGGCCTCTGCTAGATGCCATCTAAAGACCATGTTGGTCGACTCTCCTGGATCCGGCTACTTGCCGGTTATCTCCTTGATGGCTGTGCCTATGGCTTCTGGACCCAAGACGCCCTTCATGACCTTACCGACTATCTTCATGCCTCTCCTGGCAGCGATCATCTTCTTCTCGCGCTCTGCGTCCGTCGTTTCCGGCATGGCAGCGATTGCCTTTCTCAAACCTTCCACTAGAGGCTGGAGCTTTCCAATCTTGATGTTGATCTTACCCTTCTTTCGGGTCAGACCGTCACTGTACGCTGTGGCTGGAGTAGCCTCAACGATCTCTCCATATTCCGTCAGGTTCGTCTTCTCGAGAGCTTTCTTCCTCGCCTGGGTTTCTATGGCAGCTTTCGTCTGAGACGCATAATAGGCTTCGGAATCTATGCCAGCCTTGATGGGGTCCCTGGATGGCGCCAGCGTCTTCTTCTTCCAGTAATCGGCTGCTGCTCCTCCACGCTCCACAATCAGTCCGGCCCAGGTGTCTTTGTCGATGACGCCCTCCGTCACAGTGATAGGGTTCGCTGGTCTGTTGGCGCTCTTGACTTCGATGGCTTTGATTGTACCCATACCTTTCGCCAGTTCCACGGCGAAGGCCTGGGCGAAGATTTGCATAGGGTCGATACTATTTTTCCTACTCATGTCGATCCCTGAGACTCACTCGACAAATAGGGCTATAAGCTCATGAGAGAGAATTAGACAGAACAGATCTGTGGAGCATTACCAGCCATGGCTGTGCCTACTGCTGGACCGACTGGACGTCGACAGTGGGAGCTCACCTACGTCTCAGAATTCGCAGCCAGGTTCTACCCAGGCGACAGGATCCAGACCTACGTGCATTTGGGACGTGACCCCTCCCTGGGAAGAGAGGCAGAGCTCCAAGACGCTGAAGCTGGACTCTTGCGCGTCGAGATGAGATGGGCAGACCTGGTAATCATTCGTGAGAAGGAGCTTCTCGTCGTTGAGGGTAAGCTCCGACCCAGTGAATATCTTGAAGGGCTCGCCAAGCTCGAGCTCTATGTCCGGCTAGTACCTCACACACAGGAGTTTCTAGCATACAGGAGACAAGACGTCCACGGCATCCTGGTCATTCCGATAGAGGACCCTGTCG
>Ga0315310_10002707_pt1 | contig 11042 bp, 9 predicted proteins | sample TDP5_MG_FD_203630 | JGI IMG/M metagenome (GOLD analysis project Ga0315310, IMG submission 203630) | Freshwater sediment microbial communities from Lake Towuti, South Sulawesi, Indonesia - TDP5 | ecosystem: Environmental > Aquatic > Freshwater > Lake > Sediment | place: Indonesia: South Sulawesi...
AATAAGATAATTAAAAATTCAATCTGTATATGAATCCTTTTATTTGTTTTACAGTTAGCTTCTTTCATATTATTTCTCATAGATATTCGCATTTTGACAAAAGGTTGGCTGCCTTTTTGCTGCCTTATTTTTTGACATTTTTCCCAATCATTTTGACCTTGATAATATATTATTTCAAATTTCTGGGGAGTATTTCTGGGGACAGAGTATTTCCGGGGACACAGTACTTAATTATTATTTTCTCTTGAACTTATTCCTTGGCAGTTCTGGAACAGAAGAATTAGTTATTCCTTTCTATTACGCTTAGTTCTTCGTGCATATGCTGGAGTAGGCTTAAGATGAAAGGCCAATTATCTCAATATTCCCTGATTCACCATCTATAGTCAATAATCTATTGTGGAGCAGATTTTCGGCACTTAGCAATACCTTTACCACTTCTTCGGCCTGAAATGAAGCAACAATACTGGCCGTAGTAGGAGGGGTTCCCAGTTCCCTTTCACTTCCAAATCCCGGAGCCTTTTCGCGTGAGCCATAAATCCTTATTAATCCTTCGTCTTCTGGCAATATGGTGGTGACCTGTCCGTAAAATCCGGCTATGGCGCCGTGAACCAATGGAATTCCTTCCTTTTTAGCTGCTGCCTCTAAGATAAAACGAGGGCCTATTTCGCCCAAAGCGTCAACAATGACATTCGCCCCTTTTGTCAATTGGGCGGCATTATCCTCGGTAACATGGTGGGGGAAGGAATCCACTTTAACTCCAGAATTAACCTGCCTTACCCTTTCCACTGCAGCCTGAGACTTATTTTGTCTGAGATTTTTTTCGTGACAGAGTAGATGTCGATTGATATTACTATCTTCAAAAGAGTCTCCATCCGCTACTATGAGATGTCCGATGCCCATTCTGGCCAGAAGTTCTATAACTGTTCCTCCCAGACCTCCGGCACCAGCTATGACTACCTTGGACTGGAGGAGCTTAATTTGGCCGTCGATTCCGACTGTTCCGATGTTTCGCTGGTAGCGTTCGGGAACTACTCCTCCTTCCAAGGCAGCGATTTCTACTTCTTTTCCCAGAACTTTATTCTTATTGGCAATCTTTCCTACAGCTTCGATAGAGAGGTTTTGGTACTCCTTCCCATCTGGAGCAATTGCCTTTTTGGTAAAACTCCTTATTTCCTCAAAAAGTGTATTTGTCATGGTTTCAAATACCCACAATCTTGTCTAGATTTTTCCCGCGTCAAGAGAAAAATATCATAAATTAACTGTGATTGTCAACTCAAATTTGTATTGATTTTATTCAAAAGTTTTGTTAATATACATTTACAAATCGGTCCGGCCGGTCGCCCTTCAGGGTGACGAAAAGACGGCACTCTAAAGAGTGCTCGACCAGACGGCACTGTAAAGAGTGCCCGACCACGCAGGCGGGGAACAAAAATGAGGATTCTGGTAACTAACGATGATGGAATACATGGTAAAGGTATTGAGCACCTGGTTCGAGCATTATCAGGACTCGGTGAAGTTTACGTTGTTGTGCCCGACCAGCAGAGGAGCAGTACCAGCCACTCTTTGACCCTGGATAAACCTTTACGGATTCAAAAACTGCAAGAGAATAGATTCTTGGTGAACGGAACTCCTTCAGATTGTGTAAGACTGGGCATACTGGGACTGATGAAGGAGGATGTGGCGTTAGTAATTGCTGGAATAAATAATGGGCCCAACCTCGGTGATGATGTAACTTATTCTGGAACAGTGGGAGCAGCCCTGGAGGGAACTCTGTTGGAGGTTCCTTCCTTTGCCATATCCTTGGTTGTCACAGGCGGATACCACTTTGAAGTGGCAGCGAATTTTGGGCGCTTTTTGGCTGAGAGGATTGTCCAGGAAGGGTTGCCCGGGAATGTTTATCTTAACGTTAATATTCCCGATTTGCCTCTGGAAGAAATTAAGGGAGTGGAAATAACGAGACAGGGAAAGAGAATATATGGAAAAGAGATTCTGGAACGTACGGATCCTCGTGGTGAAAAGTACTACTGGATTGCTGGTGAGAATATTTCTGGAATCTCTGAAGAAGGCACGGACATCGCAACTATCGAGCATAGTAAAATATCGATTACGCCTCTCTCTGTCGACCGTACCGATTACAAGGCGGTGGAATGTTTGAAGAGCTGGAAACTTAATTGGAAAAAGGCTCTTAGTGGAGAGTTGACTTGAAATTTAAATTGGTTTCAGATTTTGTTCCTCGAGGAGACCAACCTGAGGCAATTAGGGAGCTAACTGAAGGGATTCTGCGAGGAGATAAGGCTCAGGTCTTACTTGGAGTGACTGGTTCAGGAAAGACTTTTTCAGTGGGGAATGTAATAGGAAATGTTAATAGGCCTACATTAATAATCTCCCATAATAAGACCCTGGCAGCGCAGCTCTATTCTGAATTTAAGCAATTCTTTCCGGAAAATGCTGTAGAGTATTTTGTGAGCTATTACGACTACTACCAACCTGAGGCCTATGTCCCCCAGACCGATACCTATATAGAGAAAGACGCTTCTATTAACGAACAGATTGACCGGTTAAGGCTGAAAGCCACCAGCTCTCTTCTGGAAAGGAGCGATGTTATTATTGTGGCTTCTGTATCCTGTATATATGGCATTGGCTCTCCTCAGGAATGGAAGGAGTCTCTGGTCATTCTCCTCAAGGGTAACTCCTATCCCCGTCAGGATTTACTGAGAGATTTGGTAAATATCCAGTACCAGAGGAACGACATCGATTTCACTCGAGGAAATTTCAGAGTCAGGGGAGATGTTGTGGAAATCTACCCTGCCTATCTGGAAACCGCTCTCAGGGTAGAATTTTTTGGTGACGAGATTGAGAGGATAGCTGAAATCGACCCTTTAACTGGGAAGGTTCTAATAGACAAAGAGAAGGTATATATTTACCCCGCAAAACATTTTGTGACCACCAGACCGAGGCTGGAAGAAGCAATAGAAGCGATAAAGAAGGAACTGGAACAGAGATTGAAGGAGTTGAAGTCTCAAAATAAGTTACTGGAAGCCCAGAGGTTAGAGACCAGGACAAATTATGATATTGAGATTATGCGTGAAGTAGGCTATTGTACCGGAATTGAGAACTATTCCAGACATCTGTCGGGAAGGAAACCAGGAGAGTCTCCAGCCTGTCTCATCAATTATTTCCCCCAGGACTTCTTGACGATTATCGATGAATCTCATGTTACTATTCCTCAACTGAATGGTATGTATAACGGAGACCGTTCAAGGAAAGAGACCCTTGTTCAATACGGTTTTCGCTTGCCCAGTGCGCTGGATAATCGGCCTCTAAAGTTTGCTGAATTTGAAAGGTTGATGAATCAGGTCATCTACGTTTCAGCCACGCCGGGTCCTTATGAACTGACGAAAGCGAAAGGCGTTGTGGTGGAGCAGGTTATAAGACCGACTGGATTGGTCGACCCGGCAGTGGAAATAAGGCCCACTGAAGGTCAGGTTGATAACTTAATTGAAGAGATTGAAAAAAGAATGGAAAGAAGAGAGAGGGTTCTGGTGACTACTCTCACCAAGCGGATGGCAGAAGATTTATGTTCTTTCCTTGTGGAGAAGGGCTTACGCGTGCGTTACCTGCATTCAGAGATTGAGACTTTAAACAGGGTGGAAATTTTGAAGGACCTCCGGAAGGGCGAGTTCGACTGTCTGGTGGGCATAAACCTTTTAAGGGAGGGACTTGATTTGCCGGAGGTCTCCTTAGTTGCTGTGCTGGATGCAGACAAGGAAGGATTCTTGAGGTCTGAAACCTCTTTGATACAGGTTTGTGGAAGGGCGGCTCGAAACGTAAATGGACGCGTTATTATGTACGCAGATGGAGTGACTCAATCGATGCGTAGTGCTGTCAAGGAGATGGACCGAAGGCGGAAGAAACAGCTGGACCATAACAAGAAATTACACATTACTCCTCAGACAATTCAGAAAGCGATTAGAGAAGAGGAAGAATTCATCGATGAGACGAAACAGAGGGCTTACGGGATTTTGCGGGAGAAGGGCTACGATTATCTAACACAGGAGCAGACCCCTGTGGTATTGAAGCAGCTGGAGCGAGAGATGCGCGAGGCTGCAGATAACCTCGATTTCGAAATGGCAGCAATATTAAGGGACAAAATTTTTGAACTGAGAGGAGTCTCGCATAGGAAAAAGAAAATGGGGACAGCGCCCATTTTTTAAAAATAGAAAAAATAGGGACAGCGCCCATTTTTTGTAGACCCGATGGGTAGCCTGGTCGCTCGGCCTTTTCCTGCCGCGTTCCGCTCTCGGGACCGAGGAGGTTGACGAAAAGCTGGTCCGTTTGGTCTAAGCGTGGAGGGAAATTGGACCTTGATTTAAAGAAGATAAGACCAATTGTCAAAAATGCGCTCCGGGAAGATGTGGGGAGGGGAGATATCACCACCAATCTACTTGTGCCTGAAACGAGCAGGGTGAAAGCAAAGATAGTAGCCAAGGAGCCAGGCGTAGTTGTAGGGATAGCGGTGGCGGAGCAGGTGTTCAAAGTAGCGGAAAGCTTAATTATTCGCAAAGAGAGGCAAAAGGAAAGGGAAGGGAAGGGAATCGAGTTTAAGAAGATAGTGGAAGACGGAAGCGAAGTAAAAAAAGGAGAGACCCTTGCAGAAGTTCGGGGAAGTGCTCAGGTAATCCTCACGGGAGAAAGGACAGCGCTAAACTTTTTGCAGCATCTTTCCGGTATTGCCACGCTGACCAGAAAATATGTAGAGGCTGTGAAATCAACTAGCCTTCAGGGAAAGATAGGAATCTATGATACGAGGAAAACACTTCCCGGCCTTAGATACCTTGAGAAGTATGCAGTGAGTTGTGGCGGGGGATGTAATCATCGGATGGGTCTATATGATATGGTACTGGTTAAAGACAACCATTGGCGGATAGCAGGGGTTGGCATGGGGAAGAGAATTTCCAGTGGCTCGAATTTGGAAGAGATAAGGGAGAAGATTCCCCACGGCATGAAAGTAGAAGTAGAGGTGAATAATCTAAGACAACTGAAGAGAGTACTATATATGAATGTGGATATTATTATGTTTGATAATATGAAGCTCCCTATTTTGAGGAAGGCAGTAAGAATGGTTCATTTGGCTCGGAAAAGAAAAGGGGTAAAAAGTCCGGCCATCGAGGTTTCGGGGAGAATAAATCTGAATAGTATTAAAAAGATTGCCCACTTGGGAGTCGATAGGATATCGATTGGGGAAATTACTCACTCAGCCCGGGCACTCGATATAAGTTTGGAGGTAGTGGGTATAAAGAAATAGGAAAATCGTAGGAGATAGCCTGGCGGGTTTAACGCGCGGGAAGATGTCATGGTCCCAAGGTGGAAAAGTGAACAGGGTAGCGAGGATTTCTTTCCGGACGTCGAGAATCATAGGCGGAAAAATATTTCGTTATCTGAGGGTTACTTCCACTCAGGATAAGGCAAAGAAGTTTGCAGAAAGGGGCCTTCCTGAGGGAACGATTGTTATTGCAGAAACTCAGACTCAGGGAAAGGGGCGCCTGGGAAGAAGATGGGTTTCACCAAGGGGGGGTATCTGGCTATCTGTTATCCTGCGACCAGAAATTGCAGCAATGGAAGTGCCAAAAATGACTATGATTGGTAGTCTGGCTGTGGCAAAAGCTATTGCCGAATTCACCGGAATGGAGGTCAAGGTTAAATGGCCAAACGATGTTCTCATTCGCGCTATTGCCGGTGGTCCATTTAAGAAAGTGTGCGGGGTGCTGACGGAAATGGTGTTGGGTGCTGGCCGGGTTAATTACGTTATCGCAGGGCTTGGAATTAATGTGAATAATCGAATTCCTCCTGCTCTTCGACCTAAAGCAATCTCTCTCAAGGATGCAATGGGCCGCACTGTAGCCAAACAGAAACTTTTAAGAAGGGCGCTGGAAAAGTTTGACAAATATTATTTGGACTTTAGAAAAAAAGGAATGGCTCCAATTATGAAAGAGTACAAGGGTATGTCAGCTGTGCTGGATAAGGAAGTCAAGATTGAATGTCCAGAAAAGATTATCCGGGGTAAAGCCTTAGATATAGATAGTTATGGGGCTTTGATTGTACAGACAGATGATGGGAGAAAAAGAGTTGTTGCTGGAGACGTGACAATACTATCGAAAATTTAGGGTCGGTTCAAAAGAGAGTCTGTTCATCGCTTGGGAATTTCTTAACGCCAAAAAACTTCAGACTCTGCAGGGCGCAAAAATAAACTCCTCCGATAAATCGGAGTCGAACAAATTTTTGCTTGAAATAGAAAAAATCGTCCTTGTTTTTTGGCTAAAATTCCAATAGCTCTTCACAAACTATCTTTTGAATCTTGGGGTAGCTGACGGAAGCTCTGCGTTACAAAAAGGGAGATATTATGCTTCTTGTGATTGATATTGGGAATACGAGTATTTCCTTTGGTGTCTACACAGACAAGAAACTTATAGGGAGCTGGAGAATCTCAACAAGTGCAAGGAAGACTCCAGACGAGTATGGAGTAGAAATATTAGATTTCTTCGAGTTGGAAAAAATTGATAGAAGAAAAATTTCTGGAATTGCCATATCTTGTGTGGTTCCTTTTCTTTTACCCGTTTTTGAAGAGATTTCCGATAGATATTTTCAAATCAAGCCACTTATTGTTGGTCGGGAATGCGAGCTGGGAATTCCTATTCTGTATGATGATCCTAAAGAAGTGGGAGCCGACAGACTTTCAACCAGTATAGCTGCTTTTGAACTGTATAAAGGCCCGGTTATAGTAGTTGATTTCGGTACTGCAACAACTTTTGATGTAATTGGTGACAAGGGTGAATATGTTGGAGGGGTGATCGCGCCCGGAATCGGCATATCCTCCCAGGCGCTTTTTGAAAAGGGAGCCCAGTTGCCCCAGGTTGAGCTGGCTAAACCAGAAAGTGTTATAGGTAGGAACACCAGAAAGAGTATGCAGGCAGGAATAGTTTATGGCACGATCGGACAAATAAGAGAGATACTTACCAGAATAAAGGAAGAAATTGGAGGGAATCCCAAGATTGTAGCCACTGGCGGATATGCTAGCCTCATTGCCCCAGAGGTAGGGATGATAGATACGGTAAATCAAGACCTGGTCCTGGAAGGGTTGAGGATAATCTGGGAACGGAACTTTCGAGGCCAGAAATAGGCATGTGGATTTTGTGGAAAAGTCTGTGGATAACTTTGAAATTGCTAAGGAAAAAATATCAAACCATACAGTGTGGTGCACGCCCATTGCAAATCAATTATACGTGAACCGGTCGGTCACCCTTTCCCGACCCCGTTCCGGTTTCGGGACGGGGTAGGGTGACGGCAATGGCACTCTAAACAGTGCCCGACCAAATTAGGTTTAAATTGTAGGGGCGACACTCCGTGGTCGCCCGATGGGTATGGCATGGAGTCCGCCCCCTACAGAGTGCCCGACTAGATGGCATCATAAAGGGCGCACCTACGGTATCCCTTGCGGCTACCAATTAACGTTCATTAGCAAAAAACAGAGAAAATTGGAGTATTTGGGAGAAAATTGCTATATTTTTGAAATAAACAAGCATTCTGGGAATTTTTGTCTCTTGACTTATTCGCTTCAAAAATATATATTTAGCACTCTTGACTTATGAGTGCTAATGGCTTCGCAACCTGAAGGTTGCGGCTACCACAACTCTTATGGTGGGATATTTTAGAAAGGAGGAAGTAATCAATGAAGGTTAGACCGCTGGGTGATCGAGTTCTGGTAAAACCTTTAGAAGTAGAAGAAAAGAAAAAGGGCGGAATTATTATTCCTGACACTGCTAAAGAGAAACCTCAGGAAGGTAAGGTTATTGCAGTGGGAAAAGGCAAGATTACTGAGGAAGGGAAAGTGCTTCCACTGGATGTCAAAGTGGGGGATAAAATACTTTTTGGTAAGTATTCTGGTAATGAAATAAAGATAGATGACGAAGACTACCTGATTGTAAAAGAAGAGGATATCCTGGCAATCGTTGAATGAAGGGTCAAGAAAGGAGAGATGATAAGTTCATAAGTTGATACGTCGATAATTTTTTCTTTTGCTGTTATCAACTTGTTATCTTATTCGCTCAATTTGGAGGAGGTATTAAAATGGCAAAACAAATGAAGTTCAATGAAGAGGCGATGCGAGCAGTAATGAGTGGTGTGGACCAGCTGGCGAATGTGGTGAGAATCACTCTTGGGCCAAAGGGAAGGTATGTAATTCTGGATAAGAAATTTGGCTCGCCCACGATTACCAATGACGGGGTGACCATAGCCAAAGAAATCGAACTCAAGGACCCCTTTGAGAATATGGGAGCTCAGTTGGTAAAAGAGGTTGCGTCCAAAACAAACGAAGATACTGGTGATGGCACTACTACGGCAACTGTCCTTGCCCAGGCAATTATCCGTGAAGGTTTAAGGAATATCACTGCTGGAGCTAACCCTATTCATATTAAGAGGGGAATCGATAAAGCAGTTGAGGCTGTAGTAGCAGCGATAAAGGCAAAAAAAGAAGATGTGAAGACTAAGGAGAAAATTGCACAGGTAGCTTCCATAGCTGCCAACAGTCATGAGATTGGAAACTTAATTGCTGATGCTATGGATAAAGTGGGAAAAGACGGAGTTATTACAGTGGAGGAGGGAAAGAGCGCTGCCACCACTGTGGACATTGTGGAAGGGATGCAGTTTGACAGAGGCTACATCTCCCCATATTTCATTACTGATGCTGAGAGGATGGAAGCAGCCTTGGAGGATTCCTATCTTCTGCTTACAGATAAGAAAATTAGCGCTATGCAAGAACTCTTGCCAATATTAGAAAAAATTATTCAAACAGGTAAGCCATTCCTCATCGTAGCTGAAGATATAGAGGGAGAAGCTCTGGCCACACTCGTGGTCAATAAGCTGAGGGGGACGCTAAAGTGTGCAGCAGTCAAGGCTCCGGGCTTCGGAGACCGCCGAAAAGAGATGTTGCAGGACATTGCAACTCTCACAAAGGGAACGGTAATTTCGGAAGAGATGGGAATGAAACTTGACAAAGCAACCCTGGATATGCTTGGCCAGACGAAGAGGGTGACCGTGGATAAGGAAAATACCACAATTGTGGGAGGCATTGGAGATAAGAAAGATATCAATGCGAGAATTGCTCAAATTAAGAAACAGATAGAGGAGACCGACTCAGATTACGATAGAGAGAAGCTCCAGGAGCGGCTGGCGAAACTGGTCGGAGGAGTAGCTGTCATCAATGTAGGTGCAGCTACCGAGACCGAGATGAAAGCGAAAAAGTTCAAGATCGAAGACGCCATGCACGCTACTAGAGCCGCTGTGGAAGAGGGGATAATACCCGGTGGCGGAATAGTGCTTTTGGCAGCAGTCGAGGCTGTTTCAAAATTGAAGGCGGAAGACGCAGATGAACAGACGGGGATGAATATCATTAAGAGGGCCTTAGAAGAGCCTCTAAGGCAAATTGCTGAAAATGCTGGTTTTGAAGGCTCTGTAGTCGTGGAAAAAGTGAAAAAGAGCGCGCCAGGGGTTGGATTAAATGCCGAGACTGGAGAGTATGTAGACCTAATGAAAGCAGGCATTGTCGACCCGGTTAAGGTAGCCCGGTTGGCCCTTGAGAATGCAGCCAGTATCGCTTCCATCTTACTGACCACAGAGTCACTAGTGACTGACATACCTGAAGAGAAACCTACCGCACCTGGTATGCCCGGTGGCCCTGGTATGTATTAATAGACAAAAAAACAAAAAGGGGTCAGAGTCAGTGCTGTCCGATTAAAAATTAGAGAGCAAAATAGAGCTGTTGCTCCGTGTTTTTGATTTTGGGTAGTAGTTTATCATCTAAATTAAGAAGATCAACGAGATTAAGGCGTTCTAAAAGCGTCTCACGAATGATCTTATGAAGATAGAATAGAGTATACTTGTATTTTGTTTGATATTTAATGTATGCAAGGAGCAAGAAATAACACATAGCAATCCATATTTGGGTAAGTACAGCATTTTTAGAAGTCCCCAAGAATGTTTTAATCTTTAAATTTTGCTTAATCCATTTAAAGAAGATTTCAATTTGCCAACGTGATTTGTATATTTGACTAATTGTATATGCTGATAGAGAAAAGTTATTAGTAAGGAAAACGAAGATTCTGTCTTCGTCTTTGTCGTAGTATTGGATAAGCCGAAGAGGGTCGGGATATTCTTCCTTTTTAGCAGGGCCTGATAACATAATAATCTGATCGGAAATGATATTCTTCATATTGGGTTGCTGCTGTCCGATAAGGGCATATTTCATATTCTTTCTGGCTCTAGTTACAAAGAATGCTCTTTGTTTGTTTATCGAATAGAACCAATTATAATCAGTATAGGCTTTATCAACACAGTAGATGCTGTCCGATATGATGGGAAAACAAGAACTGGCGATAGCAACCTCATGCCTTTTCCCTTCAGTAACAACCATAAACGTTGGAATCTGACCAGCGTGATTGTATTGGTAATGAAGTTTCAGCGCCCCTTTTGTGGTTTGGAATTTTGCCCAGGGGAATGTTGATAAACATAAATCAATCAGTGTAGCATCAAGAATATGTAAAGGGTTTTTGAATTTAAACCTATGGTGTGGAGTAATACTCTTACAGCGATCCAATAGTTCATAAAATAACTGCTCAAATATATGAAAGGGGCGTTTCCTATTGGCATCTGCCAGGGTTGAACGACGAACTGATTTGATTCCTAAATGATAGAGCTTATCTCCCTGTGCAAGGAGACTGTTCTGGATATCTCGTAAGCTATCTTTACCACTTGCTTGAGCATAGAGCATAACCGTTAGTTGATTCCAACAGGTAAAATGTTTTACATAATAGTTGCCAAGGAGTCCGTTTACAAGGGATTCAAAACGATGTCTCGGAATAAGTGTTTGCAATTGATACATAATTGTGTTAGAATGTGCCATACCAATCCTCCTTCGGTAAAATGGTTTTAGAATAGACATATTTTACCTCAAAGGAGGATTTTTTTCAAATTTTAATCGGACAGGAGTG
>Ga0315310_10002709_pt1 | contig 11038 bp, 8 predicted proteins | sample TDP5_MG_FD_203630 | JGI IMG/M metagenome (GOLD analysis project Ga0315310, IMG submission 203630) | Freshwater sediment microbial communities from Lake Towuti, South Sulawesi, Indonesia - TDP5 | ecosystem: Environmental > Aquatic > Freshwater > Lake > Sediment | place: Indonesia: South Sulawesi...
TTTCTCCGCTCACGGCGGCTCTGTACTTGCGGGGTGGAACATCGAGATCAGGGTCTCGGTGTGGACGACGTTAGGGTGCTGCGCGATGATCTCGTAGACGATCGTGTTGAGGCCTTCTAGGTCCTTCGCCTCGACGACTACCACGGCGTCATATCTGCCGAAGACTGAGTTCGCGATCTTCACGCCCTTGATGCGCCTAGACCTCACGATCTCCTGGGAGGTCCCAGGTCAGCTTTGTGGGATCGATCGACTTGAAGACGAAGTGCTCCACCTCGGGGCCGAAGAGCCCCGTGTACCCCATGGCTTTCGCGGCGTCAACAGCTCGCTTGGAGACATAACTCCTCGGGCAGACCTCCGACGGTTGCGCGGCTCCGTAGGCTTCGTACACGTCGCCCAGAACGATAGCGCTCTTCTGGAACCCCTCGCTCGTCCAAGGCAGGACCGCGAGCGTAGCAGGGTCTGGCTTCAGAATCATGTCAGACTCGTCGATCTCCTTGAATCCGCGCACGGAGGAGCCGTCGAAACCAGTCCCGACGGTGAAGCAGTCTCCTTCAGTGAATCTAGTCGCGGGAAGCACCACTGCCCGTAGGGTGCCGCGTATGTCCGTGAAAGCCGTGTGAACCCAGCGGACGTCGTGCTTCTTTAGCAACTCGACAGCTCTTTCCTTCGCGTCCATTTGACCGACACAAGCCTATCTGATACAGACATTTGGATATAAGCTTTTCCCTGGACTAGACATATGTCTCCATATTCACACCCGGGGTAAACGAATGCCGGTCATCCGTTCAGCGTTAAGGTAAGCTTCTCGGCGCGGCCTTCCGCTTCAAGTGCCGGACATACTCCTGGAACGCTACCTTGAAGCCAGGTGCATACGGCCTCCGTCCATACGCTAGGTCTCCGGCGATCTCCTCGACTGGCACGAAGCGGGTCTCGGTGACCTCCCTGGGGTCGGGTTGAACCTCGCCTTCGTACCTACACACGTATAGCGTTGAGACCTCCCTTTCGACGTCGGAGAACGACTTGAACTTGCATACTTTCTCCAGGGGCGCTTCGACGCCTAGCTCCTCGAGAAGCTCACGCTTCGCGGCCTCATCGTAGGTTTCGCCGTGGTCCACATGGCCCGTCGCCGAGCCCGTGAAGAAGCCCGGGTAGAGGTCCTTTGACATCGAGCGTCTCTGGATGAGGAGCTCACCCCTCGAGTTGACGAGGACGATGTAGACCGACCTGTGAATAAGCCGGGCTCGATGGCATTCGTCCCGAGAAGCCGTGCCTACGATGCTGTCCGCCTCGTCGACGATGTCGAAGAACTCGCTCAAGCCTAGACCCGGCTTCGCTCAATGCCTAGCCTCTACGTGAAGTTAAGCCCATACTCCAAAGCCGGCAGTGGGAAGGCCCTCTCTATGGCGGCGGCCAGTCTGCTATCGGGCTTCGGCTTAGGTGCTTCCACCAAGTAGTTCCCATTCCCAGGGTTGATCGTGTCCGGTGTTCCAAAGAGAAGCCGCGTCAGGTCCACCTAGCTCTTCAAGGGCAAAGTCTCACCGTCCATCCTCAACTCCAGCATCCCAGCTCTCTCGACGAGGCCGAGCTACTCACTCGTACGCTTGTCCAGCCGCTCTCGGAGATAAGGCCTGAGGGCTTTGAGAAAGCTTCGCGGCTGAAGGAGCTTCACCATGCCGCCGAAACCTTCGGCTTTCGGCAGAGCTAACCCTGCGAGCTTGAGGAGACTGAGCAGCTCCCTGTCCTGCCATGGCACCCAGACATTCAGCTTCCTGAGCCCGCGTTGACAGATGAGAAGCCCGATCCCAGCGGCCACGGCGGTCCTTGAGCCCCCGTACTCGACGATGTGCGAGTCTCCGAGGCTTCCGTCGCGTGGCATTCGAGCGACCAAGTAGGCGAGGGGCGTTGAGCCGAACTGGACGAAGAAGACATCCCTGGGATGAACCTGGCGTAAGGAGTCTCTCTCCGGCCTCTGCAACCGAGCCAAGAGCTCCTCGGGCGTGTTCAGGAACCTGACCGGTTCTCGTTGGCGAAGCCGCACTATCTCCGAGAGAGCTGCCTCATGGAAGGGCTTGAGTTCGAAGCCCTCGTGGGGCAGGCTCTCAGCGTCCCGAGGCGTAAGCCCGAAATGGCACTCTCTTCCAACTATGGCGCAGCCTGCTCGGTCATAGAGGCTTCTCAGGTCGGAGATCAGGATTAGGCTTGCACCGTCGTGCTTCATCTTCTCGAACGCGTCCGCCAAGGCTAGGCTGGCGAGGCCCTTGCCACGATACTGCGGATGAGTGCATACGGAACCTATCATCCCGACAAGCATACAGCAGCCGTAGATCGAGACCTCAGACTCCCTTATGCCGACCAGCGTCACCGTGCTCCCGTCCTCGAGGATTACGCGGAGGTTCTCCACGTTCTCCTCGCTGTAGAGGAGTGGGAACTCAAAATGCATCGTCCAGGCGAATCCTTCTCCTGCCTGAAGACTAGGTTGGCCAGGTCGGCTACTTGCGGAAGCTCAGCCTTTCGTGTCGCTCTCGGGCCCTCCAAACCGGAACGCACTGCCAACATACGGCCTAGAGAAGCCTTATTAGGTCACCTTTGTTGTTCGGTCTCGTCGAGGGACACGGGGATGCGAAGAACCATCCTCGTAGCGTTCATCCTCCCGATCTTCGTGCTATCTTCAACCCCGCTCGTCTTCCCATCTGATGCGCCGGGCGTAGGCATCACTCTCGCCCATGCCCAGGAGGAGTACGTCTACTACGGCTACATCCCAAGGGAGATGTGGGGGGTTGCTTGGCTGAGCGGCCTCGAAGAGTTCAGGTTCGACCCGGGAACCGTTGCCGATCGTGGTCTCGTCGTGGTCATCGGGAACCAAGACGGAACACAGGTCAGGGTCTATACACTGCCCGACGGTAGATTGGTTGAAGACAAGAGGTTGAACAAGCTCGAGAGGGTGACGGTGACACTGCCGAATGGCACGTTCTTCAAGGTTTCGACGAGCCAGCCCGCCACAGTCGTTCTGATGGCCGGAAGAGGAATGGAACGCGGCGAGTCAGGCTCCAACATGTTCTTCACCAGCGTTGACGGCCGCTACGTCGGCAAGGATTTCATCTTCATCGCGGTTCAGGCTAAGACGGGCGGCCTACCGTACAGGGTCTACGCCCTAGAGGACAGTGACGTCACGATCGCTGATGTGAACGGCACGAAGGTGCAGGAGTTCAGGCTTTCGGCCAACGGGTTCAAGGAGCTCTCGTTCGAATCGCTGCAGACTTACAGGCTGACCTCGACGGGCAATGTCATGCTTCAGTCTTGGCCAGGGCTGGGAACGTGCTTCTACCCTGCGGTCGAAGGAGGCTTCGTCGGTAAGCTTTTCTATGGAAGCTCTGGGCTGAATGAGGCATGGCCGCGCTACGCTCCTCCTCAATTCGTCATGACTGGATTGGAGGCTTCGAAGATCACCATCATCGATACGGAGTACAAGAGGAAGTACAGCGAGGCTGACCTAGCCGCGGGTGGGAACGTCTCGACACAGGTTAGGATGTCACATATGCTGGTGGAAAGCCAGCAGCCTATAGTTCTGTTGATGGAGGCGACAGGTGTCGGCTTCATGGGGCTCAAGGCTGGACAGGAGGCCTACCTGGGTGTTCCCACGAATGAACCATACCCGGACAAACCCCCGCACGGGTCACAAGTGGGCTCCAAGGGCGAAGCCTACCTCTTTGCCTACAAGGAGACAACCGTGTCCATAGACGACGTAAGGGTCAAGCTCTCCGCAGACCAATTCGAGCCTCTGACGCCAGGATACCACAGGGTCTCCGCTACCGAGAACGTTCTGATACAGCTTGTCAACTGGCCTGCAGAGGTCTACTCGCCTCTCACACACTCCGAGACGAGGCTTCCGAACCTCGCCGCATGCATACCGTGTGTACAAGCCGTAGGGCTGTCTAACACAGGTCTGAACCTCAAACCTGTTCTAGGCGGCGAATTACCTTGGACGTACATAATCGTCGCAGTCGTCCTTGCCGTTGTTCTCGTGATCGCGCTTCGCAGAAGGAAGTCCTGACTACGGCTCGACATCGGCTGACTGCCAACCATGCGAGATCACTCATCTCCATCATCCCCGGCCTTAGCTATTGTCTTGACAAAGCCGATGCCCTAACAACGCAAACCAGATATGGAGCGCGGTCAGGATGATCGCTCCGCCCTGGAGTTCGGACTAGATGAAGGGCAGTAGACCGGAGATCATCGTCCTTTTCCTTGCGACGCTTTTCCTGAGCTGGCCGCTCGGCGTGATGCTTTCGGCCTCTCTAAGCCAGCAAGTGAGCTCCGCGCAAGCCCAGCACGAGTATACGTATTATGGCTATGTTCCTCGCGAGATCTGGTCCATTGAGGAGATTCCCGGGGCCCAGGGATACGAGCGTTACAGGATTGCACCGAACTCGACCAGGACCCGGGCCTACCTAGCCATCATCGGCAACGTAGACGATACAACGGTGGCGGTACACGCATTGCCAGAGACGAGACTCATCGCGGAGTTCAACGTGGACAGGCTTGAGAACGTCACCGTCGCGTTGGCGAATGGGACCTTCTTCAAAACGGTCTCTAGCAAGCCTGTCACCGCTATCTTGATGGGTGGCTGGGCGGAGAACGCGCAGGACTTTACTATGACGTTCTTCACGAGCGTCGACGGCAGCTACGTGGGGAAGGAGTTCGTCTTCCAAGCCCTGCTCGGAAACACGATGCCCGGCACGGGGCCTCCCTACCAGGTCCACAGCCTAGAGGACAGCCACATCATCGTCTACGACGTGAATGAGTCCAAGGTATTGGAGTTCGACTCAGAGGCGAACGAGATGAGGCAGCTTGCCCTGAAGCCCGCAGGCTTCTATAGGCTCGTTTCAACGGGCTACGTGCTCCTGCAATCGTTCATCGTAGGATGGGGTTGGGACCCCTACGCGACGGTCTTCTACCCTTCCGTTCACGGGGGCTTCCTAGGAAAGGTCTTCCATGGGGCCGGGTTTAGGCCCGAGCTTGTCGGGAGCCCTTTCATACCGGCCGAATTCTACGTGACGAGCACAGAGGACGCAAAGGTCTCGATAGTGGACCTGGGGAACAAGCGGAGATACGATCAGGTCTCCCTGACTAGGGGTGAGCCGACACACATGGAGATCAGGGCCGACTCTATGGCGTTGGAGAGCGACAGAGAGGTCCTATTGATGCATAGGGCGAGCGGCCTCGCCTACGGCGGGCTGAAAGCAGGCCAGACGGCCTACGTGTATGTCCCCACGGAGATCAACTTCACCGGCGAAGCCTACCTCTTTGCCTCGAAGCCCACCACGGTCACGATAGATGATATCCCCATAAGGCTTGCAGCGGACGACTATGCCCCATTGCAGGGCGGGTTACACAGGATCACAGCATCAGAGAACGTCGTCTTCGAGGTCGTGAACTGGGCTAGGGAGTCGACCATCGAGTACACATACATCGGGATTCCGCCGAAGATCCTTAGGCTGTCGAGCTTCGGGGCGTGCCTCCCCTCCGTGGAAGCGATGAGCATCGCTCACGAAGACCTCAGGCTCAAGCCGGCCATCGGCGAGGAGATGCCTTGGGCCTACATCGGAGCAGCGGTCGCCGTAGTCGCCGCCGTCGTCGCAGCGTTCTTCCTGCGAAGCCGAAGAGGCCACGGCCCGACCGCCACACCGTAACCCTGTAGAGTCACGCCACCGAGTACGCTCCTCTTTCGACGTAGCGGAATTCAGGCGAAGCCTTAAGCCAGCCTGCAGCGCCTACGAGCGCCGTGATCGGTGTTGGCTAAACTCGCGTTGAACGGTGGCCCCGCCGAGGCAAAGGGGCTCGTGGAACGCATCCCGACATGGCCGATAGCTGACCGCGAGGACGAGAGAGCGCTTGTAGAGGTCTTGCTGAACAAGAAGTGGTGTCGCCTCTATCCCGGCTCGAAGGTGGAGCAGTTCGAGAAGGCGTTCGCAGCCTTCCAGGACGCGAAGTACGGGGTGGCGGTTGCGAACGGCACCGTGGCGCTGGAGCTTGCCCTGAAGACCGTAGGGGTGAAGGTAGGAGACGAGGTTCTCGTGCCCGCTGTTACGTTCATCGCGACTGCTTCTGCTGTCACCGAGGTCGGGGCGGTACCTGTCTTCGTCGACGTGAACCCTGAGACTGGCGGCATGAGCGCTGAAGCCCTCGAAAAGGCGGTTACGCCAAGGTCTAAGGCTGTCATCGTGGTCCATTACGGCGGTTACCCTGTGGACTTCGACGCGATCCTGCCCGTCGTGAGGAGGCATGGGCTCCGGTTGATCGAGGACTGCGCCCACGCTCACGGCTCGGAATGGAAGGGAAGGAAGGTGGGCGCGATCGGAGACCTCGGCGGCTTCTCCTTCCAGGAGACGAAGTCCTTGACGGCGGGCGAAGGAGGCATAGTGCTCACGAACAGCCCTGAGTTGGAGGAGAAGGCGAGGCTGATCCATAACATCGGCCGCGTGGTAGGCAAGCCGGGCTACGAGCATTACGTGCTCAGCTCGAACTACCGGATGACCGAGTTCCAGGCGGCGCTGCTGCTGTCAGAGATGAGGCGTCTACAGGAGCAGACGGATGCCAAACACCAGGCGGGCGAGTACCTCGCGAAAGAGCTGAAGGCGATCGGAGGCGTCGAGCCGCTCAGGAGAGAACCGAGGATAACGAAGCGAGGCTACTACTTCTTCGTCGCAAGATACGATTTGAAGGCATTCAATGGTCTCTCGAAGGACAGGTTCCTCGAGGCTCTCAACGCGGAGGGTGTGCCTGCTGGGAAAGGCTATGGGATGCTGCTCTACAAACAGCCTGCGTTCAGGAGGGAGAACCTAAGGGACATACTACCCGCGCCAGTCTATTCACCGCCTGAATACGAGAGGCTCAATCTACCGGGCGCCGAAGAGTTCAGCGCTAGGGAGGTAACGATACCGCACACTGTGCTCCTAGCCGGAGAGCCAGGCATGGACATGATCGCGAGGAGCATAAGGAAGATCAAGGAGAACGTCTCAGAACTCACGTAAGGCGCAGGGGCGCTAGAACGAGAAAGCTCGGCTCGGGTTCGCTACCGTCAGGCGATCCCAGGTCTTGGCCGAGACACCTGACGCTAAGAGCTTCTCCCGGAACTCCGTGACTAAGTATGTGTAGCCCCGGACCTTGCCCCCTCCGGGCTCGCCCACGTTATACCACCCAGCGTCCTGAGATAGGAGAAGCCTATCTTCGTAGCCTTCGTCATGCATCGTCTGGATGAGAGCTACATGATACCCTGGTGGCCTCGAGCCGATCGAGTCGAACTCAACCCAAGCGCCCTCCTCGGCGATCTTAACGTGTATGGCTGGGTCAAGGTTCGCGTCTGCGTGGACTACGATCAGGCGGTTCGCCGAGACACCTTCATCCTTGAAGATATCGATCTCCTGCAGAGCTGTAGCGCCGGCCGGGGTGTGCTGGGCCACTACTGCTCCGGTTCGCTTCGAGGCCCTCGCGGCTGCTCGAACGATCTTCTCCTGAACCGGTATCAGAGGCCCCTCGTTCACCGCGATCTTGATGAAGCCCGCCTTGACACCTGTTCCTTCGATGCCATTCTCGATCTCTGAAACCCAGAGGTCTGCCAACTGATCGACGGCAAGGCTCCAAGCGTACTTCGGAAGATAGGGCTCCTTGTAGAGCCCCGTGTTCGTCACAATGTTAAGCCCTGGCTGAACCGATAGTTCCCTTAGAACCCTGACATCACGGCCTAGAAAGTTAGGGGTGCAATCGACGAAGCTCTTGACGCCTGCCTCCTTCACAGCGTCTAAGAACGGCCGCATGATTCTCACAACCTCGTCGACATCCCAGCGAGACCTAGAGGTCTTCTCGGCACCTATGAAGTCGACCATCACGTGTTCGTGGACAAGGGCAGGGCCGAAGCCTTCAGGAGAGATAGGGCCTAGAACCGTCTCAACCCTGGCCATGCGCCCGACCTAGTCCCTACTTAGACTTAAGGGTACACATCTCGGTCCATGGGGTGGTTTTATCCTTCGACGGATCGCCTACCGTATCCGCGCGTCGCCGCGGCTTTCTGAGCGCCCGAGCCCTTTCCGGCATAGACACCCTCCTCGATGAGCTTCCTGGCGTTGTTCTAAGCTACGCCGAAGGCGGCCATGAAGACCGCTAGGAGTTGCCCGACCAAGATGGCGCCCGCGGGGAATCCGCCTAGGCCTTATGGGTCTAGGTGAAGCCCGCAACGATAGGTGAGAGAGAGCCATTAGGACCGTGATCCCGACGAGGGCTCTCTGAACTCCTCAGCCACCGTGGGCGCCGTTTCTCTTACCAGCTCCGGGGCCTCTCTCCTGCTGTGGAGGAGCACGACCCCTATGACCGCTATCAGTACGAATGCGAGTGCTCCCGAGGCGAACAGGTTCTCTCTGAACTTTATGATCATAGGTGCGAAGAGCAGGCTTACTAGGTTTATCACCTTTATCATCGGGTTCAGGGACGGTCCAGCTGTGTCTTTAAGCGGGTCGCCTACGGTGTCGCCGATCACGGCTGCCTTATGCTCCTCCGAGCCCTTGCCACCGTAGTGTCCGTCCTCTATCCTCTTCTTCGCGTTGTCCCAGGCGGCGCCCGTGTTTGCCATGAAGACCGCCAGGAGCTGGCCGACGAGTATCACGCCCGCCAGAAAGGCGCCCAAGGCCACCTCGTTGAGCAGAAGCCCCACGACTATCGGTGTCAGTATTCCTAGAAGGGCGAGCCCGACAAGCTCCCTCTGAGCTGCGGATGTCACTATGGCTATGACCCTGGCGTAATCCGGGGCGACGGTGCCCTCCATGACTCCAGGGATCCTGAATTGTCCCCTGACCTCTCCAATGATCCTCGAGGCGCTTCTCCCGACAGCTCGCACGGATATCGAGCTGAACAGGAACGGCAGAGAGCCTCCTATGAGTAGACCTACGAATACCAGCGGGTCGGCTATGTTCAGTCCTATGGTTTCTCCAAGCCCTATCGACTCCGCGTAGGACGCGAAGAGGGAGATGGCCGCGATCACAGCTGAGGCTATGGCTATGGCCTTCGTAACCGCCTTGGTGGTGTTACCGGCGGCGTCTAGCCTAGCTAACGCCTCCTTGGTCTCACGGTCAAGCCCAGCCATCTCACTTATCCCGCCTGCGTTGTCCGCTATGGGACCGAAGGCATCCATCGCGACGTTGTTCCCCGTGTGCGTCAACATGCCTATCCCGGCTAAGGCGACGCCGTACATGGCAAAGATCGGGCTTGCGCCCGTGAAGAAGATCACTGAGGCTACTATGGTGGCGGCTATGACGAGCAGCGTCCACACGGTGCTCTCGAAGCCTAACGCTAATCCACTGAGCAGAAGCGGCGCGGCCCCAGTCTTAGCGGACCTCGCGATCTGGTCTACAGGCTTCCTAGATGGGCTTGTGAAGTAGTCAGCCAGCTTGTTAAAGCTAATAGCCAGACCTATGCCGACAGCGGTGGCGAAGAACACCCTCAGGTCATTCACGTAGTAATGCGCCAAGAATAGGAAGCTCACAGTTGATATGGCTGAAGATAGGTCGTAGGACAGGTCCATCGCCTTGAATGCATCTCCCTTAGTAAGCCTATCGGGCCAGAGAGCCACGGAATACGTCCCAGCTATGGTGCTTAGGACGCCTATCGCCCTGACGAGCAGGGGAAAGACTATCCACTTGAAGTCGAAGGGCTGTATCGCTAATCCCAGAAGCATCGCCGAGACCATGGTCACCTCGTACGACTCGAATATGTCGGCGGCCATTCCTGCGCAGTCTCCTACATTGTCGCCGACGAGGTCCGCTACCACAGCGGCGTTCCTCGGGTCATCTTCGGGTATGCCTTTCTCCAGTTTGCCAACAAGGTCTGCGCCCACATCTGCAGCCTTGGTGTAGATTCCTCCCCCGACCCTCATGAAGAGGGCGAGGAGTGTTCCCCCGAACCCGAACCCCAACAGTACCTGAGGCGCGGCCTTGAGATAGGTCATGAATATGATGGTTCCACCTAGGAGACCTAGGCCGTCGGTGAGCATCCCGGTTACTGTCCCTGACCGATAGGAGATCCTCAGGGCGTCTCTGAAGCTCCGCCCGGCGACGTAAGCCGTCCTTATGTTCCCTTGGACCGCCATGTTCATGCCTAGGTAACCGACCATCGCCGAGAAGAAGGCTCCCATCAGAAATGCGGCCGCTCTGCCTACTGATACTGCGAGAGGGGCCTCAGCCGCATACGCTGTGAGGTACAGGACTATCCCCAATAGGCCTAGGAGGAGGACTATCGACCTGAACTGCTGCTTCAGATAGGCGTTGGCCCCCTGCCTTATTGCGCCCCAGACGTCCAGCATTCTTCCCGAGCCTTTCGGCTCCTTCAAGACCTGCCTCGCCAGTAGAACCGCGTAGATCAGAGCTCCAAGCGATACGCCTATTATGCTCCAGAGACCCGTTTGCTCGAACAGCGTTGGGACCTCAGCCATAGAAACCCCCCAGTGCTGGGGAAGACGGACTATATTGACATATGAATAATATAACTCCTCTGATGGGCCTCCTAGCATTCAGCCAACGCAGCGTCTAGATAACCGAGATGCACTCTGAGAGTGGCCTCGGTAAACAAGTCGTCGTGCTTCCCACGGAGTCTAGGTCGGCTGAGACGCCGAGCGAGTCACCCTCTACGCAGGCCATCCAAGCTAAACAGCGGTAATCTCCAGAACCACGGCTCCCAGCCAGCTTTTCTCACAAGGAGCGAAATATTAAGCCTTCTATCGGACCTATGCCTCCGGCTGCATGGAGGAGTCATGAAAAGCCCGAGGCTCCACCGGCATGGCCTAACAGTCCTACAGCTATCTCGACAGGCCTATCGGCAGTGGGTCACGATGATGCTTCGAGACCTAAGGTCAACGGTCATGTCGAAGACATGACCCAGGTCTTGAAGGCTGTAACCCCACGAGAAGTGAGCTTTTATCAGGTCGCCGTCCTGCGTCAGGTTGTCCAGTCTGTGGAGGGCCTTCCCGCCCATAGCGGCGGTGAAGGTTGTCTCA
>Ga0315310_10002711_pt1 | contig 11036 bp, 10 predicted proteins | sample TDP5_MG_FD_203630 | JGI IMG/M metagenome (GOLD analysis project Ga0315310, IMG submission 203630) | Freshwater sediment microbial communities from Lake Towuti, South Sulawesi, Indonesia - TDP5 | ecosystem: Environmental > Aquatic > Freshwater > Lake > Sediment | place: Indonesia: South Sulawesi...
TATTGAATTAACGACCTCCACGCCTGATGGAGAGCCTGGCATTACCCACATTCAAAAAGCTTTCCAGCATCAAAAGCATGTGGTCACCACAAATAAGAGCCCCTTAGTGCTAAAATATCAGGAACTCATGAATTTAGCACGCCAAAATGGCTGCCGATTTCTATTTGATGGCACAGTTGGGGGCGTTATTCCCATTTTTCCCGCCTTTCAATGTGGGTTAAACGCAAATGAAATCTTAAGGATTGAGGGCATTTTTAATGGGACCACAAATTATATTTTGACACGAATGAGTGAAGGAATTACCTATTCCCAAGCATTAGAGAGCGCTCATAAATTAGGACTTTGTGAGACCGATCCATATGACGATATCTCTGGTCTGGACGCGGCTAGAAAATTAGTTATCGTTGCGAATGTGCTTATGAACCCCTCCCCTCCTTTAACTCTTGATCAAGTAAATATGAAAGGTATTGAGAGTATTTCAGAGGACCAAATAGTCGAAGCTTCTCTAAATGAACAGGTAATCAAACAAATTGCTACCATTGAAGTCACCGATAATGGGCTCAAGGCAATGGTAGAGCCCAAATCCATTGACATTTCAAATCCCATGGCGCACGTGGATGGTGCTATGAATGCCATTCAGGTATATATGGAATATGCCGGTGAAATCACTTTGACAGGCATAGGGGCAGGTCCCAAAGAAGTCTCTTCTATTGTTCTTAGTGATATTATTAAGATTAAATGTGATACTGGATGAATCTATCCGAAGATCAATATCTATCGCAATTAAATCGCTATCTGATGAGCGGCAACCTTAGGGATTTTGAAAAATTAGTGAAGAGGCTTGATGATCAGGGAATTTCGCTAGATTTATCCCGAATCCAAAATATAGAAGAAAAAGTTTCAAATTTATTCATATATCACTTACAAACAGGAATAAACATCGACGAAATCTTTCACATTTTAAAATTTGCCAATGATTTTCAATTTTTTGCAGGTCTTTCTGAAGAAAGTAATCTTCCAATTGCAGATAAAGACCAAGAAATAATTATGAATTTACAGAGTTTATTTGAAAACCTCTCCCCAGGCTTTTTTCATTACATCGTCGAATCCCTTCCTAATGCCCTCTCGATCTTTATAAGTTCAAATAGGGGGCGATTTCTCCCATTTGATTCGCGGATTTCTTTAGAAGAAACAATTAATTCTATCTATTCTTTTGTTGATAATACCTATAGCAGCTATGGACTACGTACAAGAAAAATTGGGTCTTTTGAGGACTATTATCAGAAATACAAACGAAAGAGGCAATTTTTTAACGAGGATTATTATTCATTTGAAGTAGAAAGAACGGATTTAACGGACCAATCTAATCAAAGTTTTTTTATTATTTTCACAGAGAGGGGAAATACTGCTGAAAAACATCTTGTCTATGCACCTTTATTGGAAAAGGTGAGGAAAAAGTTTGAATTAAGCGAATATAGTTACGAATTTCCTATCGTTAGTATGATTGTTGAAGGTGGAATTGGACCGGAAGGCAAAGGCTTCGCATATTTAACTCCCCATGGAGAAGTGATTGAGGTCTGTTCTGATGCTAAGCAGAATAAAGCCTATATTATCGAATATAAGAAATATTTAAAATCCATTTTTTTAGAAAAATTAGCTCAGCACATGCAATCTTGGCCAGAAAAATTGAGGTTGGAAACAATTGATTTTTTTAAAACCAATATTCATACGCAAATGGTGGGTCTTCATGATATTGAAAATCTTTCTGAACAGGAAATTAATTTATACCTGAAAAAAGTCAATAATTTGATCACTCAAGATTTTCTCAATTTCTTGGATAAATCCCTTTATGAAATCCTGATACCTGTTCAGATGGAAGACCAATTCAAAGTAAGGATGGATCTTATTAAAGACAATAAAATTAGTGAATCTGAGGTTGCTAGAATGGCATCCTTAGGAGAAATTTCTCATTTTGATATCTTAAATCAACGTATTTTTTTCTTAAATCTTATTAAAAATATCATCCGTATCTTAAAGCGGAAAAAATTATTGAAATAATTTGAATAGCCGCATGATTCATGGGTTTAGGTAATTTGTCAGGTTATTTTATTCAAAATTTCTTTTATTTTATCAAAAATTTCTTTTGTTAGCTGCATATTCTTTGCTTCTACATTTATTCGCGTAATAGGTTCTGATTGCGAATGGCGAATTAGTATTGAGGCATCCTCATTTGTTAGAATTGCTTTAATTCCATCCAATAGGACAAATTGATCAGTCAATTTCTCAAGTTCTTGCTCTAAGAGTGAATAATCAACCCTTCCATTGACTCTTTCTCGCAGAACAATATTATGAAATTGAGCTTGAAAATCCAAAAGATCTTGTGGTTTAGTCCCTGAAATTCTCCCAATAAAATAAAAGGGATCTGAATAAAACATAAATTTAGTAAAAGAATAGTGGCCCGAATATTCACCAATGAACTCAGCTTTTCTTTTAATCGCTTCGGCAATTAAAAAATTTTGCCCTACACTTGCATAAAATGGTTGCCGTCCGCTGTCTTGGATATAGTTAAATACTTCTTGAGAACAGTCAAAACTTAAGATAAGCCTAGATCCTTCTTTTAAATAATGTTCTGCAGTGTAAGCAATAAGAATATCTCCGGGAATCACTTGTCCCTTGATGATCACGGCGACACGATCAGCATCTCCATCGAATGCATACCCAATCTTCTCTGTCTTGATTGTTTTAGTTTTTAATTGGTCAAGGGTCTCATTGGTAGGTTCAGGGGCATGAAATTTGAAAAGTGGGTCTGGTTTATTAAATATAGTTATAGGAAAAAGATCTATAAATCTACAGGCTGCACCTCCACATAAATCAAAAATCCCATCTTTAATTTCAGGGATAGATATGGTATATCGCCTGAGGAGGTCTTCATCAATTTTTAAATCAATTTTTTGAGATTTTTCTGTCTCTTTAGGGGTAATTAGTGCATTCTGATATTTTTCCTTGATTTCCTGTAATTCATTTGCATATAAAATACGTTTAGGTTTAAAAAATTTGATCCCATTATATCCTGGTGGATTATGAGAAGCGGTAATCATGATGCCTAACTTTTCTGTAAGAAAAGGGACTACTGGCGTTGGAACATTACCTAAATATATTATTTTGTCTAAACTTGGTAAAATTGCATTCAATATTTTATCATTTTGATCTCTATAATCCATTCCAATCAGAATTTGCTTAACACTTTTATTTAATACCATACCCAATATTTTTAATTTATCATCTGTAATATCACTTCCATAAAAACCTCGAATGTCGCGAGATGTGAACATATTCTTTCCCTGTTTTTGCTTTAATTTGGGAAATCTCCAATTCAAAAATCTATTTTTTCTTTTACCGTATTTGGGGTTATATTAATTATGGCTAATAAATGAAATTTAAAAGGTACGACCGACTTAGCTACACGTGCCTTATAGAGAAAATTCGGTCATCGTTTTCAATATCCTCTTGTGTGGGGCACAGGGATGTGGAAAGAAGACTTTCATTCAGTGGTGTATTGAAAATGGAAATCTGCTGGATGCAAACTTCCTGAAATCTATAAAATTGGAAAATGAAATACTTACAGATAGAATAAATCAATATATTAGGAATATCAAAGAATATCCGCGCCATGTTAAACAAAATATTGATGAATTAATTGGAAAACGGCAGTTTAAAGAAGCTGAAATTTATTTTGAAATCGCTAAATATCGCATTTATGATCTTATAAATGCCTATGATAAAGAAATTAATAATTCTATTGTGAAATCGCTCAATGATCTTAAATCTTCCAATGCTAAAAAAATGGATAAAACCGATATCATTTCCTTTATTGATATAGTAGGCTCTACACCTTCTATGATTTATAGAATTTATTATCCTACTGATGTAATTCCTGCTTCATTTGAACTAAACAATTTTCTTTCATTGATGGATGGCTTGATATTTATCTGGGATGCGCAAAGGGACCGAATTGAGGAAAATTATTTAGCGTTCCAACAAATTTTTAATGGCTTGCCTCCTAACATTCAAATTCCCCTTATCATTGCCTTGAATAAAGTAGATCTGCCTGATACTATTCGTGTCGAAGATTTAAGACGTCTTCTTGCAGAGTTCCAATTCGAAGAAAAATTACAAACTTCCCTTTTTATTGATTCTATTTTCCATGAATTAACTATTTTTGAAACAGAAGGCACCAGAGGGATCAATATTCATCAGGTACTCAAGAATTGTGTGCGAATGATTGTTCTAAAATATCATATTAAAATTCAAGAGTTGCAATTATCTTTATCTCAGGAGGCTCAAGCGTGAATATCACAGGTGAACTTGTATTAGAACAAAAATTTCGCACTGCCATTCAATACACACTTTCAACATGGGAACAATTTAAAAATTCGATATATTCCGAATTAAGAATTCTTCAATATGATCTCCAAATGCAGATAGCTCTAAAAACTGGGAAAGCGCAGCAGATTCTGCAACCAAGCGAAATTCCACTATTTAAAACGGTTGCATCCCCCACTTCAAAAGATTGGGGAATACGCCTTAAAGAAGAGTTGGAAAAATTAGAGTATTTACGAATTAATTGCTCTGATCGGATTATCTTCAAAGAAATCCGTTTAAATCCGGCAAATTCACGAATCTTTCACCTTAGAAGTGAATTTCCCTTTGAAGATAAAATTCAAAAAAATTCCTTCGAAGTCCGCCTCCCTCTCCGATATCCCTATGAGCCCCCAATTGCCGATAATTTCGGATTTTTGCATTACATACAGCCTGCTGGTGACCGCCGGAACGCGTGTTTAGGAAAAATTAGGGAACGTTGGAATAAAGATGGTTATATGGGCGTTGCCCACTTCCTTCTAATGCTGAGTTATTACACTGCTCTAGCGCTCTTCACTCGAAAAATCGATTAATTCCTTTCTTTGGTTATTCAGAGTATCTTTATTAAACTCAATAAAAATACTTATAGTACAAAATTCAAAATTAATGGAAAAACCATTCAATATATCCGTTCTGCTAATTAGATAAAAGTAGTACTCCGGTACCTTTAGATAATTGGCTTAGTCCTTGGATAACAGTTTCCTTGAGTTCACGGAACTCTCCCTCCGTCATCATCATTCCGAATCAATAAAGACTTGGATGGTAAAGGGGCTAGTACAGCTCATAGGAGTATCATCAGTAATACAGGTCACCCATTGAAAATTTTTAGTGGAAACGAACTTATATTCGATGGTCGAAGATTTCAATTTTTCCAACTCTTCGAATACCCTTTTTAAATCTTTGATTTCGCTGAATTTTTCATCGGATTTTGTGAATAAAGAACTAAAAGTATTCTATAGGACAATCTTTCTACCGCGAGTTATTCTATGGGGAAAATATTTCAAATCTAATTTTAGATAGATAGAAAAGTTGCTGCATATTTCTGAATTAGAAAGCAAAAATCTTGCGAATTAAATAACACAATTTAGAAGATTCGAGTTATTTTTATAGAAAAATTGTTCGAGCCAAATCTGTCTTAATTAAAACCCAATCCAACAATTTCTTTAAATGAAATCCTTAAAGAAACCATATAATTCTTCTATCGATTTTAATTTCGATTCTAATCTTAAATTAGTTCCTGAACCCTTAAAAAATAATATATTTTCCATTCGAATTCCAAGGAGCTTAGGTTTAGCCTTCATTAAAATTTTCATTTTATGTAACTGGAGGGAAATACTTTTTTCACGCTTTAAGAATAAATAAAAATTCCAAGCGGAAAAAATAAACGATAATATTGGTAAGAGTTGTAATCCGAAAATCATTATTGTAACTAGCGAGGTAAAGTTATCAGATCCATGAATCCCTTGGACTATTGGTATAAAAAAATTATTAATAATAAGAAAAATAATTCCCAAAATCAAGAGAAATAGACTGAAAAATAGATATTGTTTATTTTTAAAAATATTAATTGAAACATTTTCTATTTCTCGTAAAGGAAATACTTCAAAAGCTGGAAATCCTTTATGCGCATGCTTAAATAAAATCAATTCATTTTTTGTTAAAAGGCAATGATAAAGAGGAATTGGAGCAAAAATATTTTGTTTTATTATATAAATAGGGTAAAAATCTTCGATAGGGCTCTCATCTTCTCTTAATAATGAATTAGACTCTAGAAGTCAATATGGCCAGTGGAGTAAGCAAATATTGCACCATTGACAACATGACATATATGATATACTAAATAAAATCCTATGGTCACATATTTATTATTAGCTTTTTGAGATATGGGGACACCTATATCACTGGCGATACCACTTATTATGCCACGGTATCTTAAAAAATTCTCAAGATCAATTGCACCTTGTTCTGTAACTGGGTAATCAAATGCTTGTTGATTATCTCTAAAAAATATAACTTCCGTAATAACACTTGCTAGACCGCTTATTACATCTGCCGCTAGATCATCTCCACCTAGTGAAATAAGTTCAGTGACAATTTCACAGATCGTATGCAAAATTTCAGTCACTCCATGTTGGTATGTATCATCAGCCCAAAGCATGTATCCTTGATAAGCTAAATCCTGAAATTCCCTTGAGGCATACAATGATTCAGCGTCTTGTGCAAGACACATCCCCATAATAATTTGAAGTACGCCTGAAAGTATGTTCATTGCACTAAGTGCAGCACCGATTGCAGCCGATTGTTCCTCTTGAACGCTATCTAAAAGATCGAGATAAGTTTGAAGTTTCTCTATTATCCAAGTCCACCAAAAACCTTCCTCTATAACTTCAATTACAGGATCCGTAGATTGAGTGAATTTAGTACCAAGAGTTACTAAAGAGTTCATTTACATATACTTTCATCATTTACATATACTTTCATCATTTCATCTGGATCCGTAGATTGAGTGAATTTAGTACCAAGAGTTACTCCTATCGACATTCTATTAACTATTAAATAAGTTATTTATAAAGGGAGATTCTGAATTTATAAGACTATTAAAAATATCAACTGACAATTGTTTGAAATTATTTTTCTCATTGTTCAAGATTGAACAAATTATTTCGGGGTAATTGCAGGTTGGATCTTCTAATTCATAAGACAATGAATTCATTGCTGATAGCCGTGTGGATAACGATTGATCGCCATCTGCTCTAAGATTATCAAAAATCGCAATTTTAGATAGTTCATTAGAATAAGTACGCTTAAAATAATCTGCATAATCAATAAGGCTTTGAGGTATTAAATTGAGGAGATTATCCAAATTAAAATCTTTTGGAATTAAATCGTAAGAAGAAGTCAGTCAGAAGACTAGCAAATTGGCTCATCCGAAAGAGAGAATATCTTCCAACTGATGTTGTTGCACGGATGCGAAAAGTTTTAAAGATTGATCAGCCGCACTAAAAGAAAAAAATATGTTTATCCACCGAGGTCGCATCAGCGACCGAGGTTATTTTTTTTAGGATCTACAAAAGGTCCTGCCTGATCAGCATCCCTATTATTTTATTTCTACCTGACATAGAGGATCTTGCCAAGATTACACTTCTGCTTCCAATATGCATTATATCCAATTACAATTGCCCCTATCTGATATACTTGGCAGTAATTGATAAGCGCCCGCGAAATTTTATGGAATAGATCGATAATTTTATTATTTCTCCTCTTAGTAAGGCGCCCTGCAACTGCTTTGTTTCAGATTTAAAACCCTGCATCTCTTTTAAAGACTGGTATTCTGCACGCATTTTATTATAATACTGATTAATCGATTTAATTGCCCCGCCTTTAATCATAAAGGGGCGGAGCCTAACATTATTGACCACCGCCACAATATTATTCAGCCCTAAATCGATCTCAATCATCCGATTCTTATTTAAATGATAATCTTTGCTCTCTTTCTCATATACAATTTCCACAATATAATACAAACCACGCGGTAGGATTCGGACTTGGTTTAGCTTCTGCACACGTTCTTCATTCACTTGAATTTTGACGAGATTTGCCTTTTTTTGGAAAATAGAGGAATTGTCCTTTATATGGCACTGCTGGTCTGTGAAAATAACGAGGTTTTCCCCTTTTTTGATTTATACTTAGGTAGCTCCGGTTTTTGGAGATATTTATCTGGATTTAATTTCCAATCTCTGATTTAGACTGAGAACCTTTATTTCGGTGAGTAATTTAATACAGAGAGTTACTGCTATCAATATTCTATTATGAAACCTATTTATTTTCATTTTTTTTAATATGAGTTAAAAGAATATCATACAATACTTCTATTATTTTAATATTACATTCCAGATTGAGGGCATTTTCAAATCCCTTGAATAAAAATATAGGTTCCATTTTAAAAAAACGATAATAACCTTGTAATTTTAGAATTTCGTAAGGGGTCTCCAGCTGAATGATGTTTTCACTTTTGAAAACTCGATATGCTGTTATCGAGAATCGTATTACTATCGCAAAAAAACAAATCCACAATAAAATAGCAACCCAGTCCGTAACGTTAAAACCATTCATTGTAAGATCAAAAGATTGAATGACTAAGGCTTGAAAAATAAGCACTAAACCCAATAGAAGTAGTATTCCATAGTGAATTAAACTATGTCTGTCCCTAAATCGCGTAAGCGAGATTGCTTTTATTTGGCTTAGAGGAATTAATTCAGAAGTATAATATTTTCTGTACAACTCCCGCCTAGAAAAGATTAAGTGGAAATTCGTCAAAAGACAAAAAAAGAAATGTCCTCTCATCGAAATTGGATATAGGCCTTCAATAATAGTTTCATTTTCCTTTAATGCTGAAGTAGATTTTAGTTCCTTAGTAAGAATCTCAAATCCTTCCATTACCTTTACTATATTAGTTACTAGCAAAATAGTTGTCCTCTTTTCTGAGATCTAATTAATAGATCAATTTCTTTTATAAACCGAAAAATCCGAAAATAATTATTAATACAAAAGCAATAGATTGTTTGGTAGAATAAGCAAAAACAGCACCATGAACCACATTGCATATATGAGCAATAACAGCAAATCCTATTATAACATAATTATTTTCAGTAATTTCGCCTATAATTATTCCAACATCGGTTGCCCAACCTTGAATTAAACCCTGGTATCTTAAAAATTCATCAAGATCCTTTGCATCTTGTAAGGTAATTTTATCTCCATAAAAATTTGGGTCAGTCATCCAATCAAGTGTTTCCAAATATGCACTTATCTCTGCACTTATTGAATCTGCGGCAAGATCATTTGGGGTGATTAATTCCAGTATGAATTCTATAATAGTATGCGCAAGTTCTAATATACCATTCCATATGGCATCGTTAGCCCAAACTAAGTATCCTTGATAAGCCAAGTCCTTAAGTATTCCTAAATTATGTAACTCCTCAACTTTATCTGCCATTATGTATCCACCTATTAGTTGAAAGGATCCTATTAATAAATTGCTAATACTAATCATTTGAGCAGTTATTGATTCCTCTTCAAAACCATCAGCTAAGTCCATAAGTTTTTCAGTTTTCTCTTCTAAATAAATACACCACCAAGTATTCTCTAAATCTTTGATTTCACTTGCTTTTTTATATTTTTTCCAATAGTTGTAATGCTCAAATTCTTCATTCGCAATGGTTTCCAAGAGTTCTTTATTCTCTGAATCATGCATTCGATTAGCTAGTTTATTATATATAATATGCTCTGAGGTTTCATTCTTTTGAGCGGCCACTACTATTTTTTTTATTTCACTTGTCATGGATTCTGAGGATTCTGCCATTATCGAGAACTCCTTCTTTCACGCTCTTATTGTATGTTCAAGAAAAATTATCTTTTACTATAAAGCGGTCCAAGCTTTTCACAAGCTCGATAGTCTGCCCCTTCTAAATCGGCTGTTCCGAACGCGTTCCACATACTTGGACGAAAGATTTTGTCTTCAGGGACATTATGCATGCAAACGGGGATCCGAAGCATCGAGGCAAGTGTGATTATATCCGCACCGATGTGCCCATAACTAATAGCTCCATGATTAGCCCCCCAATTATTCATGACGGAATAGACACTCTTAAAAGCGCCTTCTCCAGTCAGTCTAGGCACAAACCACGTTGTAGGCCAAGTGGGATTAGTGCGTTGATCTAGTTGATCATGGATTTCTTTAGGTATATTGACTGCAAATCCCTCTGCAATTTGTAGAACCGGTCCAAAGGCGTGAACCCAATTAATTCTCGACATGGTCATGGGCATTTCACCTGCTGTTAGGAAATTGGAGGAAAAACCCCCGCCTCGGAAATATTCAAGGACCGCAGCATCCCAGCGGGTCGCCTCTAAACAGCTTTCGACTTCCTCCTCCGAAATATCCCAAAACGGTTTAATCCCCGGTTTTCCTTCGATAGTTTGCTGTCCTGTTCCATCTAAACAAGCGGCTCCCGAATTTATCAGATGAATAATTCCATCCTTCGCTAAACCGGTCAATCGCATCCCAGTGACCCGCTCTACGGCCTCTGGACTCCAATAGGTCCTCACATCGGCAAAAATTTGAGCTGTATTAGTTAGTAAATGTCCAAAGAGCATGGACACACCATTAAGCGAGTCATTTTCAGTTGCCATAATATAGGGTTGTCTAATTCCATTCCAATCGAAGGATGAATTTAGAATTGCTTCCAGAAAATCACCATTAGGCATGAAATCAGTCCATTGCCGCTGCCCTTGAAATCCTGCCAAGATTGCATTATGCCCTAACGCCTCCTCACCATATCCTAGTTCTTCGAGTTTCTTATTGCCAATCATTAGATCCCTTGCAATCATTGTCATCTTTACCACAATTTCCCAGTCTTTGTCTTTTTCCGCTCGGGTCTTTTGTGTTTCTGGTGAATTCAGGTCTTTCCCTTCCTTGCACTTTTCTCGGACCCATTCAATTGCTCGCTCAAATTCCTCCTTATCATAGAGTTCCAAATTGAGTCTCCGAATAAATTCGGACATATCCATATACTCATTTCGCATCCCTAGATAATTCCGGAAGAAATTCTCATTGACAA
>Ga0315310_10002712_pt1 | contig 11035 bp, 13 predicted proteins | sample TDP5_MG_FD_203630 | JGI IMG/M metagenome (GOLD analysis project Ga0315310, IMG submission 203630) | Freshwater sediment microbial communities from Lake Towuti, South Sulawesi, Indonesia - TDP5 | ecosystem: Environmental > Aquatic > Freshwater > Lake > Sediment | place: Indonesia: South Sulawesi...
AACGTTCCGAATCGAAGACTGTAAAGGTCTTACCAGACATTCTCTCCCTAGCCCCTAAGGGAAAGGCAAGGGGATGGTATAGAGTCATATGCCTTGGACGCACAGGGCAGGTCAAGTATCTAAACATCAGTATCTCATGCCCAACATCGTAGGAGTCTTATCACGAAAACGGGGCGAGAAGGAGAAGAATGTACTGTACTGACGGACGAAACGTTAAAATTGGGTGTGACACCGGATTCAAACCTAGTGGTTTGATGTGAATCTTCTCAGCAAGAAGAGAGGGGTAAGCGGGATCATAAGCGGCGTATTCCTAGTAGCCGTAGCAGTAATGGTATTCAATGTATTGGCTTGGCAGTTCTTTCAGGCTGATGCTTACAATCGCATTTTTCATGAGCGACAGCTACGCGAATGGGAACGTTACAATGAGCGCCTCATCATACTAGATGTTGCAGTAGGCACTGAGAGACTCAACTTCACTGTGAAAAACTATGGCGCCGTGTCGGCGCATGTTGTTGATCTCTTCTTCGGATTCAGCAACGGGACGCATCTCTACTACGCCTTGGATGTATGGATTGCTTCAGGAACCACGAAGCGAATAGCGAGCGTTGGACCCAAGCTCTTGCTGTCAGACGTGTACGACTTCAAGATTGGCACGGAACGCGGCAATGTGTTTGCCCCTGCCCAACAATCGATATACAACCAGCTCCAACCCACAGGTCAGCAAAGCGTTCCGTTCACACTCACCTTCGTAACCGATGCTTTCCAGTTCATACTCTACGGCGAGACTTGGAATCCCCCTGTAAAATCAGCGTGGTACATCAACAACCCTGCCTACAAGGGCAAGCACATAGTATTTCGGGTGAATATTACTAACACCTACCCGTCAGATGTTGTATTACTGTCAGGATGCAATATGCTCTTGGTAACACCTGACATAGAGGCCAGCACAATGAAAATAGGCTATAGAATGTACATATCCAACGAGGATACAACAATCACCTATGAACAAGGAAAGTACAAAGTTCAACCAATTCCAAGTCAGGGGCAAGTGATACCTGCCGGGAAGAGCCGTTATGTCTACTTCTCCCAAACTGCTGAAAATAACACATTCGCGACGCAACTGGATGCGAATGGTGAGAATAGGAACTACTCCAACTATGTGGCAATTTTCTATAAGATTAAGAATGATGCTTCTGGAACGATTTTCGGAGCGACAGCAGCGATCATAGCAATGCAAATCAAGACAACATAGGGGCGAAATTGCTTGAAGCAGAAGAAGGGAATCTCAACGATCGTTGCTACGATCTTGACTATCAATATGGCAATTGTGATGGGTGGCATCATGATGGCTTGGGCCATGGGGTTGATCGGCAGCTACCAAGGCGGAACTCAGATCCAATACATGCTGATCGGCGAGAGGGCCCAAGAAGCGATCGTGATCGAAAATGTCTGGTTCGAAACCGGAACCCCCAAGAAGATAACTGTCTTCGCCAGAAATGTAGGGGTGCGAGAGGCAAAGCTAGTCTCCATCTACGTAGGGGGATCATCCTACACGCCTAATGGCACTTGGCCATATACACTGACCGTAGCGGGAAAGGTCGCCTTACAGATCACTTACGCTTGGGCTTCTGGAGAGAGCTATCTGATTGTTGTTGCAACGGCTCGGGGAAACCAAGCTCGCGGCGAATGGACACCATGATCCACAATACAGTGTTTATCAAGCGAACTCGACCGAACCGATGATAGGCCATGGATCTCTGAGATCTTGGGAGCTCTATTTGTGGAAGAGACACTTTAGCTACGATTTGACCGGGTGGCTCAGAACCCCCTCATGTGGATCTCGTGCAAACTCATTTCAGCATCATTGCTAGGATGACTGTAACCCACATAGTTATCAGGAGCCCAACGGTCAGCTTAGAGTTAGACTTCAAGTCACTTCCCAGCTCTCTCAGATCGCTTTCAATGTGGTTGAGTCGCTTACTCATCTCCTCAGTCCGACCTTCAAGCCTGCCGATCCGCTCCTCCAAACCTCGCCGCCTCCGCCTGTGTTTCGATGAGAATTCATAACGCTTAACCGCAATCACTACGGTTATATCGAAAGAGCATCTGAACTTTTCTTCACTAGGTACAAGTTCCTATCGTGGTTCGTTGAAAGCTTCCTTACCTGCTCTTGCCTATTGGACGATGAGTGAAGGATGAGTCGCTAGGATTTAGCTCGATTCTACCAGACAAAGAAGTAGAACACTAAGTATCCCATTACCATGAGGATAAGAGAGTGCTTCAGACCCGCGCCCATTGAGCCCTCGCCCATCTTGCCTGCGATAAGGCCGCCTGCGAATGCTTCAATGTTTGCCATGTGGTAGAAGACTCGTGTGATGGCGTCTAGGTCTATTGGTTGAGCCAAGAAGCCTGTCGGTGTCTGTGCCCAGATCTTGACTATTTGGGCGAAGAAGACCTTGAAGATCAGAACCCCCACGACTATGAAGATCACGAAGGCTAGGTATGATATCCATATGAACGGCTTTATCCTGCTCCTTCTCTCCCTCTCAACCATATCCATCGTGTTTACATGATCGTAGATCGCTTCCAATATCTCCTGAATGTTTCCCCCAGACCTGCTCGCCTCAAGGAGTAGGAAGGTAGTTCTTCTAGTGGACAGTGTATCTACTCGATCCGCGAAGGCTCTGAGTGCCTCCTCCAGAGTCGCTCCCCAAGAGAGCTGCGCTACTACACGTTTGATCTCCTTAGTGAGCGGGCCGTACCGTCTTTCGGAGGAGGCTTCAATTGCTCTAGGAAACGAAAGCCCGGCCCTGGTTCCTTCCGCGATCTCCTTTACTAGGTAAGGCATGTTCTTGTCTATTGCGTCGCGCCATCTCTTATCCATGAAGTTTGCTGCGGCCGAGGGAAAGACTGCGACGATGGCGCCTAACACTATCAGGTCGTCCCATCTCGGGCGAGTCTGTACGCGTAGAATGAAGTTGACTATCAATGCCGAACCTGTAATCAAGGCGAAGATAAACACTGAGACGATGTAGACGGTCTTTCGATCTTCCTTTGGGACTCGCATCAAGGCCCATCTACCACGCCGGTATCAACGCATCCAACAATATTACGACGGCGAGAGCCATGAGCGGAACGAGGATGTATGCGAGGAGGTACATGAGCATCAGAATGTTGAAGCCTGCCAGCGTTGAGCTTATGCTCGCCATAACTGTGAACATGATCATCACGACGAGAGGGAAGACGATGAGCAGGGTGACGTATGATTCTCCGACAAGCGACAAGGTGTCGCTGAGCTCTTTTGCCCTGATCTTCTTCAGCTCCATGAGCGACTTCGCCTTGTCATAAAGGTACCTTCGGATATCTCCACCTGAGACGACGGTCGCGATCAGACCCTCCGAGACTTCGGAGAACTCCTTTGAAGAAGAGCGGTCGCCTGCGGCTTCTAAAGCTGAGATTATGTCCTTCCCCAGCAGATCAACATCCCTGACGACATCCGTCATCTCTCTATAGCCGACGAGAGAGCCGTCAGTTATGGCCACCGACCTGAAAATTCTCTCCGGCGGAACTCCCGCAGTCGCGAGAACGGCCATGTGGCTGATCACGTAAGGCAGCTCTTCTTCTATCCGCCGGCCTCTAGAATCGGCCTTTATGGAGGGGTATGCATACAGGACTATGAAGGACATTGCCCAACCCAGAAGCCCCAAGGCTCCTCCCAACAGGAGAATGCCGGTGAAGGCAGCTCTGAAGAGCATTCCCAGAGCAAGTGAGGCTATCAGTGGCACCAGAAGGGCGATAGTGCTCACTAGAACAATCAGGCTGACGTAACCGCGAAGGGTTATCTTCAGTCCTGCCTTCGGGAGCGTTGGCCTCAGGTCTTCGAAGTACCGTGTGAAAGGTTGCGCGATATCTCCGAGAAGCTTGAAGGAGAAGTGCGAGTACTCTACCAGAGTGTTTGCTTCCTTCTTGGTCGCAGCTTTTGGCTTCTTGCGCTTCGGAGCTTCCCTGAAAAAACCTTTCACTCTACGCTTCAGCCGAGTCAGAAGGCCTTCGTGTTCGGGCTCGGTCACGAGAGCAATCCCAGCCTAGCCCCGTCGTATGTGCCCACAGGGTCATTGCTGTAATCTCTTATTACCTTGGATACATCCCGATATCGTCTAATCTTACTCTTTACCATCCATTCTAAGACGACTCGTCGGCGCATCAGCTCCGTTTCCACGACACTCTGAGATATGCCCCTTCTCTCCTTGATCTTCTCTATCGTCTGGCTCTTTCCAGTAAGGGAGAACGTGTCCTTTGCGGGGTCCCACTTGAATAGGTTCTGCATAGAAATACCAACAGGGTTTCCGCCTGAAGTTCCGATCTCGCTTACGAGTCCGATCTTCCTAGTAGGTCTGTCCCCGATTCTTGTTCGAATCATCATCGCAACCATATCCAATGTCGGGATTAGAGGCCTCGGAATCTTCATCGGCTCTGTCTCCAAACGGTTAATCATGCCCTCGACAGTATCGGCGTGAATTGAGGAGAGGCCACCGTGCCCGGTTGCCATAGCTTGGAACAGCGTATAGGCCTCAGCCCCACGGATCTCGCCCACAATTATGTAGTCAGGCCTCTGCCTCAACGCAGCCTTCAACAGGTCAAAGAGCGATATCTCCGCAGGGCCGCCTACTCCAAAGCTCGGCCTAGATATGGAAGCGATCCAGTTCTCATGCGGCAGGTTGAGTTCCGCAGTCTCCTCGATCGACACAACCTTCGCGTCCGGCCTGATGAACATAGAGAGGCAGTTCAATGTCGTAGTCTTGCCGGTGGCAGTGCCTCCCGCAACCATCATGCAAGTCTTGTTCTCTATCACGAACCAGAAGAACGCAGCTATCTCTGATGTCAGGGTCTTGAATTCTATCAGATCTGTGATTGTAAGAGGGTCCGCCTTGAACTTTCTAATTGTAAATGTGCTGCCTTTCCTCGTGACCTCCTTTCCATAGGTGATCTGTGCTCTGCTACCGTCCGGCAATGTCGCATCAATCATAGGAGTAGCAATGGATATGTGTCGGCCGCTCTTGTACGCCAACCTCACAACGAACGAGTCCAGCTCATCGACTGAGTCAAATGCGACATTCGTAGGAAGCGATTCGTATTGTCTATGCCACACGTAGATCGGCACTCCGGGCCCGTCACATGAGATATCCTCAATCATGTGGTCCCTCATCATCGCATCGATCTTATCGAAGTCTATGTAGTCCCGGACGATATAGTACATGAACTTGTCAAGCGTTTCCTTGGTCAAATTCATCCTGTAAGCCTTGGTGATCTTCTCAACTTTTTCCCTAAGATAAGCTGCCGCCTTATCCGGGTCACTTATCGTCTTGAGGTCGACATCAAGCTCATCAAGCAGGACTCCATCGATCTCCTCAAGTCTCTTCTTCTCATCTTCGAAGAGCGTAGGCTCGATTATGACGTATCTCAGGCCTTTGGTTTCTGGGTCTTCAATCAAGGCAGCGTACGCGTACGGCTCATTGAGCGGCCACAACTCCTTGAATGTCGCAGCAGACGGCCTGAGAATCGAGGTCGCCTTCTCTTCCTGCACCTTGACCAACCTAAAGGGTAAGTCGTTTCAGATTTGCGATTACGTCGTCTCCTTTGACTTGACGCTGCCTTATATAAGAGATTTATAGAAAGCGTGTTAATCGGACATCTCTTCAACGCTTCCCTGAAACTTTTCCCTTCCAGTGATCATCCAGAGTTGCCTCTAAACAATATGCCAAAAATTGGAAAAGAGTGAGTCAGGGACAGAGAGGGGCTTTAGCCGGCTCTTCCTTTGACCACGGAGAACGAGAATACCGCACCAGTCTTTGTGACTATTTTGAGGGTATATGATGCTCCAGAGGAGAAGCTGCCTGAAGGACTTGTTATCACAAGCGCTTGGGTACCTCCCACATTAACCGTCAAGGTTCCTGTTACAGTCTGCGAAGCGCCCTCAAGGTATATTTTGTCGATCTCTACGTTGGTGGGTCCAACGTTTCTCACTGTAAAGTTCAACTCAGTTCCCTTCCAGTTGTAGACCTCGATAATGAGCTGTTCCTTTGTCTGCTGTCCTCCTGTGCCCATCAACCCGCCTAGTAGGCCCATGGACCAGACGTAGGTGATGATCGCTGCGGCAACAGCTATAGCAACCATGAGCAATGTTGCAATGACCGGCGATAACGCCTTTCTCCGCACTCTGAACTTTCCTACTTTCATGCGTAGTCACTGTAGCACAAACTGAGCGTGGGCGTAGTTAAACAGTTGTCCGTCTATGACAGACACACTCAACAGAAATGAGGCCAATACTACGATGCATTCTACACGAATCTCAGCTGAGCCATCGAAGATCGATACAGGCCTTTCGATATCCTTCGATAGAACTCACTTTTGAAACCGGAGTTGAAGAGACTGCCTCAGTGGCCCATGTCCAGTAGGTCAAAAGAATCCCGAGGCGGCCCTCATGAGAAAAGAGGCTTGTCTTGGTCTTTAGTCAAGGAGCCCACAGTACGCGGCCAGTGTGCTCTTAGATGTTCTATTGCTTCGGAAAGGGTTCTGGTTTCTGTTTCGTCCATCGAAATGCCTGTCTTACGGTTTATGGTCTCGACGATGATCCTCTCGATCGTGAGAGATCCTTCTCCGAACAATTCTCGAAGCGCCCTCGTAAAGACATCAAGCTTCCTTGATATTTGATTCCTCTTCAAGGAATAGCGCACCTCAAGATGATGCAGAATGACTCTACCAACATTTTCACCGAGCGCATCCAAACCATCTTCAATCATCTTGATTACGGTCTCTTCACCAGCATCTAACGGATCAATTACTGTAACCTCTCGCCGGATCATCGAACTTCTGACATCCAGGTCAACGAACGACTTAGTCTTCGTCTTAGAGACCATGCCCATCCCCGTAGCTTATCCTTCGACGAACGGCTTAAACCAGTATGGACAATGCCTCCGTGACTATTGAAATCTCCAAACCATACACCGAGAAAAATGGCGCGATATTAGTCATCACTGTCCGAGGCTATCCTTCTCGGATAACATGGAGAAGATGTCGCTTGATCGCTCTGGTAGTCAGGCTTCACGGTGCAGCTTAACGCTACTCCGATGCGACACAGAGACCTATCTTTTGTCTCAACTCGTCTATCAATCGGCTGAATCTTCTTGTCTGCAGGCTTTCTCTTGCGACTGGTATGTTCTGCAGGACAGTTTCCACAACTATCTGTTCAAGTGTAAACGCTCCATCTCCGAACATGCGTTGAAGCGCTTCCACAAAACTCTCAGGCCTCTCAATCATGTCGTCTAGTGTCAAGGAGTATTCCTTCTCCATGTGGTACAGTATCACTCGGCCCACGTTCCCGCCAAGTGAGTCAAGCCCGATCTCAATGGATCTGGCTAGTGCTTTACGCAGGTCATCAGAAAGGACTGTTGAACTTGTCCTACCCCTCAGATGTCTTCTCTTCTCCTCCAATTGCAAGGAAAGTCCTAGTCTTGATGCGCGCATTTTGGATAGCCTTGACTTTGCTTAAATACAGGGGAGGCTGGAACGTCTGCGTCTCCTATAAACTACTGAGGAAAGTTTGCGACCGGACTTCTGTAAATTTCAGGAGTTTTGTCTGCAACTTGTTTGAAAGCCTTCAACCATTCGGTCTGTCGTACTGTACTTCTGGCTCAGATTTCATGGACAATCCTCTCAAGGGCCTCTGGCCAAGTCCTTGCCTTCTTTCTCTCATGGGGTCGGAGTTGCTTCTCACCTGTATTGCTCCTCAACAAGCATCGCCTAAACTGGTGCGTCCGTTCGAGAGATCGCCTCTTGAGTTTTCGCAATGCAGTGCGCGTGCCAACTGAGAACGGTGTCCAATTATCGGTAATTGCATTGTTGAGAATCAGTGATATCGGCATGAACCAATGAACATTGCAAGAAGGTATTGCCTCAGACTACCGGTTTGATCTCTTGGACGCATCAAGTTGTCTCAAGGACATACAGACTTGAAGACGAGTATGATGACTCAATGGCGTTTCTGATTTGACTGAATAGCCTCCGATCAGTGTGAGTTTGTTTGCTGACTGCAACAGACATTTGTTTAAGGCGTTGTTTACGAGATCTGGCTGTCTGTGTGATCATCGCTCGAAGGTGTGATCTCGGTGCTTGAAGAAATTTCTGAGGCTCTTCAGGACGGAAGGTGGCACGGGGAAGAGGAGATAGCTCAAGCCTTGAATCTCTCTCCGGAGCTTGTTCGCAAAGTTGTTAGGTTTCTTGCGAAATATGGATTGGTGGAGTCTCGGGTTTTTGCTGAGAAGAAGTTCAGATGGCTTAAGGACGTCCCCGGGCTACCTGAAGCGTTGATGATTGTAAGAACTGTGAGTTCGGAGCCGATGCAGACTTGTTCTGCGATAGCTTTGAAGTTGGAGAGACAAGAGTAGCGTACTCTAAGAACACCTTTCTTTAAGGAACTCGTCTTGGCGAGGTTGAAGCAGTGAGCATTCTACGAGAGGACATTCGCCCAGATAGCTTGGGACTGACTACAAGGAAGAATAGAAACAGGTTCCAGATTGCTCAAGATATACTTGAAGTCGCAAGAGAGGGAGCTGGTAAGACAAGGATAATGTATCGGGCCAATTTGAGCTTCAAACTTCTGGAGGATTATTTGACAGCTCTTGTGAGATCAGGTTTGCTCAAGGTGAAGGAAGGAGAAAGGAAGACATATCTGACAAGCGAGAAAGGGTTACAGTTTCTTAGGGAATTTGAAGACCTTGAAAAGCATACAACATTGGTTAAGGCAAAGAAGGACAATCTTGTCAAGATGCTTGTGAAGTAAGCACCGAAGGATCCTTGGGCCCTCAAGCAAGATAGAACTTCGTCTTAGAACTCACTGAAAACAAGCCTGAACTACAAGATTGTTGAGCGAAGCGTTAGAAACGTGTAATCGGCTTACGGAGTGCAGTAGTTTCTCGTACCAAAAGATCTCTTGATGACTCGTAGCCAATCTCTCCACTGCTAAACGCTTTTCTAATGCAGTCCGGCAGGCTAGCCGTCTCGAAGACACTCGGACTGAGGCCGAGCTGCTTGCACATGGCTTGCTTGATGAATCCCTCTATAATTCGTGCCCCATCACCGAACATATCACGGAGGGCTTGTACAAACCGTTCAGGCTTTCTCAGGATTTCTGGCTCTCTCAACGAGTATCTCGTGTCAAGGTTGTAGAATATGACTTGAGCAAAACCCTCTCCCACAAGTGAAAGTCCGTGCTCCATGACTGAGTGGAGAATATCTTCAAGACCATTCGTACTTGATTCCTGTGAAGTACTGGGCCATGGCTTGCGCTTACTAATCGCAATCGTTGCATGGTTGGAGAGGCAGCGATATGAGGCTTCCATGAGCACCTACTCCAGTCCAATCGTTGGATAACTTAGCTGGATTGCCAAGCTGCCAAGACTATATCCGAAGAAAAACCGAGGTTCACGAGAACCGTGCGAAGAGGGGCAACATCTGCAAACCAATGGTCTCACGTGGATACTTGGTTCCACGCGTGATCCTCCTCGGCGTTATGTTACGCAGGCTTGTGGTATATCAATGTACCGATTGTGGAACATAGGGGTCCCCATCCAAACAAAAGCCCATGTTATGGTTTTGATGAGGAGCTAAAAATTCCTATCGGCGGCGGTCTAGGCTAACTTATTGCGCAGTAGCCTCAGCCGATAGACCACTTCAGTACCGCTCCGACTTCGCATTATCGGTAAGATCACTACCGCTATCAGAAAAGCTAACATGACTATGAACGCTGTTTGGACAAACAGAACGACAACTTGCTCAGCCGCTCGTTCCACAGTCATCGTTGATGTCTGGGTGGTCGTGATCTGAGGCATTCCCTGTATTGAAACTCTGAGCGACAGTTCAGCTTCTGCTTGGTCAGAGCCTGCTCTTATCGTAATGGGATGCGTGCCCGAGGTCCTAGCAATCAGCATCCAGCTCAGATGCCAAGATGCGCCTCCATCCAGTAGAGGTCTCCGAAACGCAGTACTCTCTGAAATGACTACTACTTCAGAAGTGGGGATCAGCGTTACAACCAAGTTGGAGGCATCTAGATCTCCTACGTTGGTGACAAGAATTACCAGCTCGGTCCTATCAGGTAGCTGAGTGCCTTCGCTTTTAGTGAGGAGAATTCTAACTGGGTTGACTCGTTTGAGGCTGATGTTCCTAAAACATGCAGCTGACGGCGGCGGCACAGATGTGGTGAATCCCAGCTCCAGATTGACCCTTAACGCTGAAAGTTGAAAGCTCTCAGGATTTCCAACGTCTCTTCGGAAAAGCTCGTAGAGCTTCAATCTAATCTCCTTCCAGTCGGAGTTTCCAAGCTCTACGTGTACGTCTCCAACAATGGTGAAGTGGTTGTTCTTGTTCTCCCGATCAATCACATAGAATGTGACAAGGGACCTTGCGAAGTATACCTTAGACACAAGTTCGGTGCGTACGCTATATGAAAGCTCGAGGTAGAACGAGAGATCCGACCTCCGCACAGTCTGTGACAACAACCCCTCTCGTATGATCCTAATGCTTTCACCGTCAAGGAAGATCGTTCCCTCTATCGACCACCCTTCCAACGCGTTCTTGAAATTGCCATTCACCAGCAACTCGACTGGTGCACCAAACGATGGTGGAACTAAGGAGAAGAGTGCCAAAGGCACAGCCAACAGGCAAAACACCTTTCGGGTTGTCGTCAGCAGCTTAAGCGCTACCTGTAGCAAACTCATACATGGCTGATTCACTGACAGAACCGTTCGTAGCCACCGTGAACCTGCAAAGTGATGCCTTTCTCGCTCCTTCAATCTCGTGAGAGCTTCACCTCAAGAATCACTGAGCAGATACATAGTTGGCGGGCCATGATCTGAATTGGAGCACAAAGCTCACGATGTACCTTATCCCAGCTTGTCTATATCTGTCCCGTGATGGGCAGCTACTCCACAACCGGGACCGCCTACGGTTCAGCCAGTTCAAGAACGTGCTGCTGAGTTGA
>Ga0315310_10002713_pt1 | contig 11027 bp, 13 predicted proteins | sample TDP5_MG_FD_203630 | JGI IMG/M metagenome (GOLD analysis project Ga0315310, IMG submission 203630) | Freshwater sediment microbial communities from Lake Towuti, South Sulawesi, Indonesia - TDP5 | ecosystem: Environmental > Aquatic > Freshwater > Lake > Sediment | place: Indonesia: South Sulawesi...
TTTCTCAGATTTCAGAAGAACATTATCCGAAAGATCAGAAACATAATTATATCAGCATGAATGTTACATGTGTAGTGGGGTGAGTTTGTTGGCTGTCAAGGCTTACGTCCTCTTCAAGGTAAGTTCAGGCAGTGAAAGGGATATCTGCAAGAAGATCGTGGAGCTCGACGGAGTTCTAGAGGCCAGCGTAATATACGGAGAGTACGACTTAGTCGCGAAGGTTTCTGCTCAAGATCTGGGACAACTCGAAGAGTTCTTAACCGAGAAGATCCGGACGATGCCGAGTATCGTATTGACTTCAACGATGATTGTGGCGAGAGAATACAAGGGAAAATCGGAGAGAAACCCCCACAACACAATCAGAAAATAGCACGAAGTCTGTTAATCGGAACATACGATCGGGTTCCCAAAAGTGATATAGGTCGAAGCGCATCATCCGTTTGTTGCGCATGTGAACAGACGCATCAACAGACTGATGAGAGAAAATCGATTTTGGCGCTCAAGTGCTGAGCGACTAACAATCGGCGCGCTAATGCTCAAGATTCAGTGGTATTGTTTCTGCAAGAAGTTCAGGCAATATCCTACCTTCATGAAATATCTGTTTCAATTTTGACCTAACAACTTTCCATTCATATTTTATAACGTCTAATGTCGTTCCTTCATGATGCTCGGCTACTATGTTTTCCAATTCCCCAATTAAACCTTCGATGTTCTCCGGAGGATTAAAATCATCAGCTCTCAACTTCCTTTCGGATTCTTGAATCTGCTTATCAGACATCTGGGGAGTAACATCACACAATCTGTAACCAGTTTCCTGATAGTTTTTCAGCCATCTTATTGTGTTTCGCACCTGTGCAATTTTCCCATATTTCACTTGCATCATCTTCCTCTCTTATTAGCCCAAACTTAACATTCACGTAAGTTATCTTTTATTAACATTTTATGCGTTAGACTGGCTAAAGCGGATTTGAATACGTTACCGAAATGGGTAATGCGAAAATCTTCAGAAAGCGGAAATAATCGCTAAAACTCCTTTTTTTGAAGTTTCTGGTTTTGGAAAGTATTATATTGCTGTTCATAGACAATCTAAGTTTGAGATTAGGAGGGGGAGTTTCAAGTGAGTGTAAAACCAACGAAATTCTGTTCGAATTGTGGGGCTGAAATAGACACAAAAGCAAAGATTTGTCCAAAATGTGGTGTTGAGCAACCGTCTGTCAAAGGAGAGGTTTCTAATTGGTGGTATTTGGTTCCGTTTTTCTTCGCATTCATAGGCGGAATCGTCGCATGGGCTGTAAATAAAGATGATGATCCAAAGAAAGCCAAAAAGATGCTAATCTTTGGAATCGTGTGGACTTTCGTTTCAGTAGTAATTGTGTTTGTCTTTTGGGCTATAATAGCAGCGATAATATTTGCTAGGATGCAATACTAAACTCCATCCTTTTTTCTCATTAAAATTTAGTACACAAGTAATAGTTATACTCAGAAATCGAGTTTTCACCTCTGCGGTATGCGGATAGTAAGAATATAATTCTGTGCCTAATGCTCAAGATTTTGTGGATTTTATTTTTGGATGGATAGGTTCCATATCCATTAGGGTTTATGGTGTCTGTTTCTATTTTTCTTTCAGATAACAAAACCGTCTAAATATGGCATATTGACTTGTTTTAGGCTTCTTTTCTAGGTCATTCTGGAGACCATTTACAAAATGCACTTTTCAGCCTTTAGCCATCAACAAATTGGCGCCTATACGCGCTGGAAAAAGGGCTCTGACCAGAAAATGCACAATGCTTTACGCTCTTTCTACGCCTGTTAAAAATCTAGAGAGGAGCGTGAAAAGAGGAAAGCGATTTAATTCAAGAAATGCTAACTCGCGTCACGTATAAAAGGAGATAAGGGTAATATCATAAATAGGGAGGAAGAATGGAAGAAAAGGCTTCTTTAAGCAAAAAGGCGTTAGCAATAGGGGTTATCATAGGCTTAGTTATTGGATTTGGGATGGGTTATGGAATTGCACAACAAGGAACCAGTGATTTTGAAAAGAACAATCAGATATCTCAACTGCAATCTCAAATAAGTGAAAAGGAAAGTCAGATAACAGTTTTGCAATCTCAGATAACTGATTTGAAATCTCAAGTATCAGAATTGCAGTCTGAAATAGAAGAATTAGAGAAATTGTTGCCAACTTTAAAGAGAGGAACATGGAATCTTATTGAAACTTTCAGTGGAAAGTCGGGTGTTACAACCGATTATTTCTATGTTGCTGGAACGGAATTGAGAATAAATTGGACTTGGAGTTCAAGCGCCGAAGAATATGCTGGATTTAGCTTTTATCTGTATAGAGAAGGACAAACAACTTGGACTTCATCCCTTTTCAATCTTCAAAAAGAGGGAACTAACTATATTCACAACATTAAGTCTGCTAGCTATTATCTTGATATATTAGAGGCTAACTTGGATCAATGGACTGTGACTATTGAAGTTTGGATACAAGAATAGATGGTCGGAGACACTAGAATGGTAAAACTTCCTATTCTTATGAATTCCATTTATGATTTATGCCAAAGTTTAGGAGAATAGTTGCGATGAAGAGGAGATACGTGATTCTAATGATCATTGTCGCATATTTTGTTCTTAGTTTAATAGTGAATTGGGAAGAACTTGTGGACTATTGGAATAGAACTGTTGCTCCTGCGTTACAAATAATTGATGCATAGATGAAATTAATCGAATAAAAAAGGGGAAGTATGCGCTTATTTGCGCTTTCTGAATATTTTCACATCATCCATTTCCGTCACGTATTCAAATCCGCTTTCGATCAATTGACATGCTTCGTCAAGCGTTTTAGCGACTTTCACCGTGAATTCGTCAGATTCAAAGTTGACTAGTTGCGTATAGATCAATGTTGTCTCAAGTTTCTTATGTCCCATCTGCTGTTTGACGTATGGAATGTCTTTAGTTCCATGGTAAGTCATTGTTGCGTAATAATGCCTCAGATCGTAAAGCCTTATTGTTCTTAAAGCGGGTTCATGAAGTTTCTCTGCTAATATGCTTCTCACTCTAATCGTAGCCTTTACTATTGCTTCAGAATTTGGGAAAATGCTTTTCTCGTTTCCGTATCTGCTTAGGTAAGTTTTAAGCATTGCCAACGTCTGAGACTTCAACCTGAACGTTCTAGAAGCGTGTCCCTTTAATCCTTCAATATTGATCGTTCCATTTTCTAAGTCCATATCTCTGAGGGTCACGTCATACAGTTCCTTAGGCATTGCTCCGGTCTCTGCTAGTATTCTGAAGATTGTTGCGTATTTCTGAGACGAACGAGCGATAATCTTTTCAATCGCTTCCTCTGTGGGTATCCTAGGCTTCTTTCTTTCAGATTTGTATTTTGGCTTGTCCCATTGCAGACCGTTCAATTTTGCGTAGTGGCTATAGGCTTTAACAAAACTTTCTTTGTAACAGTTTCTTCCTTCTGTGTTTGATATGAACTTTGACACATCATCTGGACTATCTAGGTCTACGTATTTCGCTAAGGTTTCGAGGCGATAAGAGTAACTTCTCAAGGTTTCGTCCGCTAAACCTTTGTTTTTGAGTTTGATCAAAACGTTTAATATCTTTCCTCTAACAATTGGATATGTCCGTGTCCCAGCGTAAAGCGGGGGTGTCCGAGTCTGGTCAAAGGAGGCAGGCTTAGGACCTGCTGGCGTAGGCCTGCGTGGGTTCAAACCCCACCCCCCGCACCAATTAGTAGGAAGCTTAATTACTCATCTCTCTATACCGATGGTTGTAGATGATTGAAGTATGGGCATAGATACACTCCGAAGACAGGAGTATCTAAAGTGGTATGACGTCTCTAGAGAAGTGTTGCCAAGTCTAATTCCCTCTTTGAAAGATGAAGATGCGCAGCAGCTCGTTTCCTTACGCGACTGGCTTATCTTTCCTTTGCCGACCGAAGTAGAAAGAAAGCAAGCGGTAAATCGCCCGGACCCACATATCGACATCACCCTCCGAGACTCTGGTAAGATTCGAATAGGCATCAGATGCAATACTCTGAGAAGTGTTGAAAAGCTGAGGAACATACTAGATGGATATCATCAACGAGAAAAGATGCAACTTGTGGAACAGTTGAGATCGCTTGACGATAGATTTGTCACTCTCGTTATAAGCAAGCAAAAGGAGTACAACTTCGCAGAGGCCCCTGAGCACGAAACCCTCTTTTACGCAAAAAGCAATACTCTTGACGAAGCCAAGATAAGAGAGATCTTTAGCCTAGTGGACGAGGTAAGGCAACGGGGCATACATAGGAAGAGAGAACAAGTGTTGAGTTTTCTCCCTGAGGCGCCCGTAATAGATATCGTAGTAATCTCTCTGCCCCTTGATGAAGAGATATATCGTTCAGTGCTTGCAAAGATCGGTCCTATTTTCGAAACTTGTCTCAGCATCAAGACTCGCTCTGAACTCACTCGAGAGAAAAAGAGACTTGCCAAAGAAATGGCCAAAGTGGAGTTTGTAGGCTTCATTTGTCCCCGATGTCAAACGAAACTTCCCAAACTAAAGAATGTAGGACTCATCTTTTGTCCGACTTGCGAGACTCGTGTCAAGCCACTATTTGAAAAACGGGGTTCCTCCACTTTAGACCTCTAGAAGGCAGCCTCGATGCCTCTACAAAAATGGCAATTAGCAAATTCCCAATGGGATCACACCCGCCACGTCACCCATAGAATAATCTAATTCTGGTCTTCTTTGGCAAAAATGTCGTGACATCCGTCATTGCCAGATGGCTTTTACACCTTTCAAGGCAGCGATCTCCTCGTCATTAGTCAGAATAGCTTTTGATTTATGCATAGCATAAGTAGCTACTACCATTCTATCATGTAACTCCGGCAGTTTAATGTTAATAACCATCCTCCAGCCTTTTACATCTAAGTCGGCTAAGACTATTGACTTGCTGATCTCAAGTGTATCTAGGAAGAGTATCAGTTTCTCTGATGGGACTGAGACACCGAAGACTTCTCTGCCTTTAAGGAGGGTGTAGATAGCTTCTCCAATGATTATTGAAGGGGCTATAAGGGTTGCTTTTTCGGCCTCTGCACGTGAGAATATCGCATCCACCTTGGGCGGCATTTTATCAGCGAGATAAGCCAGTATCGCTATCGTATCTACGGTGTAGAGTTCCGGTTCACTCAAAGCGCCACTCCCTTCGTATCTTCCTTATGAAGTGATCTGCTTTGTCTATTTCTAACTCCCGACTCAGGAGTCCGCGTATCTGTTTGAGAGGATTTGCTGAGGGTCTTACAACTATTCCATCCTCGATCGGTATGATGATAACCTGCTCTCCATCCTTTAGATTGAACCTCTCCCTAAGCTCCTTGGGGATGGTTATCTGCCCTTTACTCGTGAGAGTTGATCGGTAATACATTAGTTCTTACCTCCTTACAATTTATCTTACAAGGCTTCATATAAGTCTTTTGGCGGAGAAGACTGAAAACCTTAAACAAGGCCAGATGACCTCTATGAGCACTTAATAAGGTTGTCATGATCCTGACAGAAAAAGAAACTACATGAAATCACATGAAGAGAATGATCAAGTCATATAACTGCAAAGAAATATGTCATTACATTCGTCACGACACCGTTCATTTCAATCCAAAAATAGGGCATCCACTCCCAAATGTGTCATGACACCTTTATAAGGTGGATTCAGATTGGAGTTACACAGCTATCCCCGCACCATATAGAATAGCGTCTTAAGGCTTGTCTTAAGGCTCAAGGATTTGCTTAAGTCTTGCTTAAATCTTGCTCTTGTTTTGCGTAAGGTTTCCTATTTCTCCAGAGGTTCATATTTTTCATTCTGGCTTATTATCAGGCGGAAGAGTTTCCCCTGAATATAGTGGCTTCGTTTTATTTTTCTAAGTGTCAGTGTCTAGATCTGGATCTTCCATGTGTAAGCCCATCATATCTATTAGATCCTTGGGATCAATTGTCCTAGCTAAAGAGGGAACTCGACAGCTAAGCGATTTAACGTAAACATCAGAACCCTCATCAACAATTAATTTTCGTGACAAAAATGAGAAATCTCTTTCACTAATTTCTAAGGGCCTATACGTGTCACTTTCAAATTAAGACTGATCCATCAAAGTTGGTCGATGGTGCGGGATTTCAATTCTGCTGGTACAGAGAAAATGGAGCATTAGTAAGCTGACCCTCTAGCCAGCAAGTAATTGAGATCCTAACTACTTTGGATAGGAGGTACACAATTGGATTTGGTTACCTCCAGTGTTCCGGTTCGTTATCTGTGAACGACTGGTAATATCAGACGGAAAGTTCACCAAAAACAGAACGAACGGAAAAACTTGGCATCCTCCGTTCAGATTGGGCCTAAAAGAGATAATGGAGGTTTGTCGGATCAACGTAACATCGTAGTCATTCTTTGATGGCAATCAACGACAAAGGGGAAAGATTTGTTTCTAACTATCTCCCATGTTTCATCATTGTGTTTCTTAAGGCACCTGCTTCTCTCTTTAGATCTTCAATCTCTCTGCCGTGATGAACCCCAAACGTTATCGTTCTCTTCGCCCCTTCTTCAGCCTTGGGACATAGTCCAGGCTCATAGCTCACATGTTTAGGGAGTGGGTATCCAAAAGGTGTCCTTCTTTCTTTTTGTGCCTTCTGGAATACCGGTTCGAGATAATCGACAGTGTCATTGAAATATCCCAAGCTTATCCCTTCCTCTTTGAGGCATAGTTTATAAGCTTCATAAGCTGTCAGCGACGTTTTTTGATCGATTTGAACCGGATATACCCAGTAGCTTGGCTTCGTATCTGGATATACAGGGATGAGCGAAATTCCTGGACAGTCTTTCAACTCTTCCTTCAATACCTTTACAAGTTCGTCTCTCCGTTTGTTGAAACGCTCCAGCTTCTGTAGTTGCACAAAAGCCACCGCGCCCTGTAGTTCACCCATCCTTAAGTTATGACCGAATGTAAAGTGCCCTCTTGTAGGGAACCCTGCTACGAACGGCGGCTGGGGCGGCTCCAGTCCGTAACGGAACCAGCCCATTCCGCAGTTTGAGTAAAGCTCCGCACGCCTGTATATTTCCGCCTCGTCCGTTACTATGAAACCACCTTCACCAGAAGTTATGTGTTTGCTTTGCTGCAAGCTGAAGATGGCTACGTCGCCGATTGTCCCCACCTTTTTTCCTTTATAATAACAGTCATAGGCTTCGGCGCAATCTTCAATTACTTTAAGGTCATGTTTTCGAGCGATCTTCAGAATTTCATCCATCTTGGCGGGTTGTCCCCAGAAGTGTACGACGTAAATCGCCTTCGTTCTCTCGGATACTCTCTTCTCTATTTCTTCGGGGTCAATTATAAGAGTACGAGGATCTACGTCCGAAAAGACAGGTATGCAGCCGGCGGCAAAAACCGAAAGTGCAGGAAAAATTGGAGTTGTAGCAGGACAGATCACTTCGTCGCCCGGTTCGACTCCCAGTCCAAATACTGCTGCCTCATTAGCTGATGTTCCAGAGTTCACCGCGTAGACATATTTTCTACCGAAATATTTCGCGACGGCGTCCTCGAATTTAGCTACGAAACCCCCGTTTTTTCCCCTCCAAAGTTGTTGGCTTTCTATAACCTTTTCTAAAGCCTCTAGCTCTTCCTCACCAATATATCTCACAATCGACACCCTCACAATGTCGTACGATATCTGCCCTACCCCGAATTTATGTCTTTCCATCAAGAGATGCAGAGCCACATTGCACACAAAATGGACCCGACTATAGCCTCTTGCAGCAAAGATATATTTGGCTCTATGATAGAAAGACGCCTAGAATACCAGAAAATAGGATGAAAATGAAGATGAAGAAGAAGACGATAACGAAAATCTTGTCGATAATACTCGTCGCTGCAATGGTCCACATATGCCAGTAAGATATTTCTCCTAACTCGATGAAAGGAAGAAGAACAAAATACGCGATTAAGCATGAGCATATGATGAATGCGATGACTATACTCAATAGGACTGCAAAAAGAAGAAATTTCATCTCATGCGCTATGGCCCCTAAAAGGAACCCTATTACTATGGTCACTAGAATCGTCTCTTGAAAGCTACCAATATCGAGATAGTTTGTCAGCAACAGATAGCAGAGAGAGATGCTGGCCAAGAAAATAGCTACGAGAGTGTTTGCTAATTCAGAAATCCCTTTGTCCCTCAATTGACTTCCCAACATTAAACCTTAGATTTATTTGTAGGTGAGAATGTATTTATAAATTAAGGTCGTCGAATTGTCGGTTAGTTATTGGCTGAAAAAATCAGCTTTTGCTGTGCTATTTATCCTCGCAATATGGTTTGGAGTGAGATTGGTTCTCATTTCAACCAATTACCGCGATGAGATAATATCAGTAAGAGATTTCGAGTTTGAAATCGTTGATGCGCAGTTACGTGACAACGATACCCTTGTCATAACGCTCAGATTCCGAAACCCCCAGGGCAGAAATGTGAAAATTTTGTCCGAGTCCATAATAGTTGAATACGGGGATTATCCAATCTGGATTCACAATTTAGATTTTTCAACAAACCCTCTTGTCGTAGAGAATTTCTCCGAGCAAGTTAGACACATTTCCATAGAAAGCAGTAGGAGCAGGGATTTCGCGGGCAAAGAGATAAAAATTCAAGTTGATGCCCAGGTTAAAATCCAAGTAAATCTTCTGAGCGTAAGAGTAAAAGACACTTATACGACTAATCTCTTGGTCCGATAACTACCTTCCGATATTTTCAACCAAGGTTGAATCAGGAGATAAACCCCAAAGACATTTTTCCTCAGCATACTTTTTGTCAAACATCTGGTTGTCACCATTTTTCACAATTTCAATATTTTACTGTAAATAATTTGGTTTGAAAAGTTAAACAAATTTCGTTGAAAGTTCTCCAAATTCCAGTTTTGTAAATTCCAAACACGGAGTTGAGTTACCGTTTATGATTTTCGCCTTTTGGGTAAGTCGCTTCTAGGGCATATGAGTATGCCAAGGAGATGAATCTTAAGAGAGGAGGAACTCTTTGCTAATCATCTGTTCATCGGCTCCAGAACAAGAGATCTGGATAAGAGTGGACGTTTTGAACTTTTCTTTAGTGCTTATTTTCCCATTCTATTGGGCTTCTTGTTAGTTAAAGAAAAGCGTCTTTATACAAACGGGTGTTGGCACTTTTGTAACGTAGCCTGTTGACGAGAGTTTACCAGTCTGTTGGTCCATACGAAATGTTACGATCGTGTCAGTATCCTGGTTGGCGGCAAGCAAAAATCTACCGGTGGGGTCGATTGCAAAGTTGCGTGGGGTCTTGCCCTGAGTTGATTCATGACCTACGTAGGTGAGTTTGCCTATACGTTGATCGATTTTGTAGATTACGATGCTGTTATGACCACGATTTGAACCATAGACGAAGGTCCCGAAAGGAGAGATATGCACGTCTGCGCATGTGCTTTCGCCGGCGAAATCTTTCGGGAGTGTCGGGACTGTTTGAATCTCTTTGAGTGTTCCGGTTTTTTTGTCATATGCAAAAGCGACCAGCGTGGAGTCAAGCTCGTTAATCAGATAAGCATATCTGCCATCAGGATGGAAATCTAAGTGGCGTGGTCCGGCGCCAGCTCTAACCTGGACCCATGGCTCGTCGTTAGGTTCAAGTTTTCCACAGCTTGGATCAAATTTGTAGATCATGACTTTGTCGATTCCAAGATCAGGGACAAACGCGTACCGATTGGCTTCATCTAGAGTGACGGCGTGGGCATGAGGTCCTTCTTGACGCTTAGGGTTAACGCTTGAGCCATGATGTTGGATAAAGTCAGTGGCATCTCCTAGGCTTCCATCCTCCTGTATAGGTAAGACACATATGCTGCCGCTCATGAAATTAGCGACGAAAACGTATCTTCCGGTCTTATCAACGATTACGTGGCAAGGGTCAGTTCCTTGAGTCGGCTTCTTGTTTAGGAACTCCAATTTGCCTGTTTCTGAGTCTGCCGAAAACGCGCTAACGGTCCCAGTCGGCTTGCCCTCAAAAATCTTCAGTTCATTAACGGCGTACAGAAAGCGCTGCTTAGGGTCAAAGGTTAGGTAGGACGGATTCGCGACGCCTGCTATTTTGCTGTGAAATTCTAGTACACCCGAGGCCTGATCCATTCGGTAAACATATACGCCCTCACCTTTGCCCATGAGAACAAATCCACTTCCAAAGCGTATTGGAAGGGTATAGGTTCCAATGTAGACCAGTAATTCTTTTGCCGTTATCTGCGCACCTTACAGTTCCCATTTATTTGGGCTTAACAAAACACCAGATTGCTGCAAAAAAATTAGGCATTTAGGTAGCGGAGTCGGATTGCGTTTCTATCTATTCCACTTTGACTCTTGCTTCTTTCCCTGTTGCTTTCAAGAATTCCATGGCTTTTGTCAGTTCAGTATCATATATCGGTTCTGCGTCTTCTTGTCCATGTCTGCTCACGCCTGGGACATCCTCGAGCTCAACAGATAGCACGTAATCGTATCCAATGGCTTTCAGGGCTTTTAGGACACTCACCCAATCTATCTTCCCTTTTCCAGGTCTCCAATGCACGTTGCTGGAAGCATCATTGTCAGATATGTGAGTATGAAAGATTCTGCCTTTCAACCTCAGTATCGCAACAGCTGGGGTCTCGCCCATCGGGAATAGATGGCTCGGATCAAAGTTCATTCCCAAGGCCTTTGAACCCACATGCTCAATTAACCTCAGCATTGCATCTGCATTATTTACGATTCTCCACGGATGCGGCTCAAGAGCGTAACGCATCCCTGTGTCCTCGACTACATCGCAGAATTGCTTCATCAATTCCACATAGCTATCCCATACAGCGTCCAAGTCCAAGTCGTAGGGAAGGTCCGCAGGCATCAGAAAGGTTTGCATCAACGGTCTTTCCTTTATATCTGGTGCTTCGATCCCATGGAAAGGCCATGGCGAAACTGTGTTGACGATTCCGGTCTCGAACTCCGAAGCGACTTCAACTAGTC
>Ga0315310_10002714_pt1 | contig 11024 bp, 10 predicted proteins | sample TDP5_MG_FD_203630 | JGI IMG/M metagenome (GOLD analysis project Ga0315310, IMG submission 203630) | Freshwater sediment microbial communities from Lake Towuti, South Sulawesi, Indonesia - TDP5 | ecosystem: Environmental > Aquatic > Freshwater > Lake > Sediment | place: Indonesia: South Sulawesi...
CAACCTATTTGTTTCCCTTGCAAGGTCTTCAGCTGTCGCCTCCTTCAGTTTGTATAAAGCCATTACAGTCTTCCTTAAGGATCTAGGCAGGAACAACAACGTCATAGCATCAGGCTCAAGCTTGATGGCTTCGCTTCGATAACTTTGATTGGTGACCCTTTGCAGAAACTCTTCCTGCGTCTTTAGCATCTTTCCATTTAACTCAACCATCGAGTCAAGTTTTTTATTCACTTGAGTGAGTTCATCAATTAGCATCGTCAACAATACATTTACATCCAAATTTGGCGACTTTTTCTTTGCCGTTTCACCCGCCGCCATCTCTAACACTACGAACTGTATTGATGAATATACAATAATACAACAAATATAAATTTTTCTAATAGTCTATGCCTTATTCATTTTTTGGTGGATAAAGATGGATATTAGGGAATAGCCTCTGTCCTAGCCGTCGGATAGTCACATAGCACTAGTATTTCTTCATACGCGTCACTCTATTTGTATTGTAAGAGTTCTGACAAAGGATTATAATAGAAAATTGACATAAAATATTCTTGAGTAGAATGTGTGGTAAATATAGCGTAAAGGAGCGTTGTCATAGGATTCTTGAAGACAATGGAGGAATAGTAGCAGATAGAGCTGGGAGAATATTGCTTGAAGATGCCGCCTTGAAGGATCTACGGCCTCCTCTAGAGTTTGTATCAAAAAATTGGCGCGATCCTCTCACTCCATCTTTGATAGCCCTTTCCTGTGAGGCAGTTGGAGGACAGTCAGACGTCACTTATGAAGCAGCCTTAGCCATGAGCCTGATGACCCTGTGCTTTAACATCTGTGACGATATAGTAGATAAAACTGTGGCTAAGTTATTCAAGCCGACGCTTCTTGGGAAATTCGGTGAAGGCACAGCATTAATGATCGGCGGACTTGCGTCAGCTAAAGCCTTTTCAATTCTTAATCCAATGGACGTAGATAAAATAAAGCGTCAAACTATTAGTAAGCTGTTCTGGGATTTTTGGGCGAAGATAGCCAAGGCTGAAACAGTTAATCTTAGATTACGGAGACAGGGAAATGTCTCCTCCAGAAAAAAACTTTGGGTGATCAAAACGCAGGCCGCCAACCTGGAAACGTGCCTAAAAATTGGAGCAACTCTAGGGAATGGTTCTGAAGACGAAGTCAAGCATCTAGGCAAATATGGGCAATATCTCGGCACAGTTTTAGAATTATGGAAGGACTTCCATGTATCCGTTAACTTGACGCTAGAGCTGACTGAAAAAATAAGAAGCGGCGCATTGCCTTACTCCCTACTGTGGGCAAGGAAACGCTCTGAAAAAATTCGAAAAAAACTTGAAGATCTACCAAATAAAAACACAATCGAACCATCCGACATAAAAGAAATCGTAGAAGAAACCTTGGAAACAAGAGCGTTAAACAATACCATGAAACTTGTCAGAAAATTTGCCGAAAGGGCAAAGGAGGAACTGTTTGAATTGAAAAGGAATACGGCTACTCGAAAGTTGAAATTCTTTGTTGATGCACAACCCCAGCTTTTTATCGAAAGTCTATCTACATTGCAAGCATAGCGAAGCTAATAGCTTGCTGGCCATTTCCCCACAGGACCAATGGTAAGCAACACCGATACAACAACGGCTGAGTAAATCTCTGGAATTTTGGCTTTCCCGCACACTTCCATAAGCAGCTTCCTGTCCTTTCGCTCAACCGCATCCTGAACCTTTGGAAAGAGGTCTGGTGCCATCAAGGATTGGAGGTACAATGACACATTCGCTATTCTTTCCTTGAGAGTTTTCATATCCATCATGTAAACGTTGTACTGTTTTCCTTTTAAAACTTACTTTACCCTAAAATCTAAATCTGAGTCAAAATAAAATTAAGTGGGTGTAACGAATTGAGCATGCTGATGACCGGTGTTCGACTCACTAAACGTGGCTTCCTAGTAACCTTGATTCTTTACTTTACGTTTCTCACATGGTACTATGTCTTCTCTATCCATGTTCTGCGACATGTCGCTGGTTCATCCGCTGAGGTTTATTGGATGACCCATGCGGCTCTTAATTTTATCATAGCCATCACATTACTACTAAATAGTTTTTTCATTCACACATTTAATAAAATACGTATCATCTATGAATGTTCTATAGTCACTTCGATAGTAACTATACTTCTTTTATTTGCTTCAAGCAATATTGTTAGACTAATAATCGTCTTCGTCGCAGGGACATTTTTCAGTATAGGTCAGTTGGCGTCCATTACGTATTTCTGGAGCTTAACTGTAACTGAGGAAAGAGGCCGGACGGCTGGTCTCATCGGATTTTTCATTTTACCATTCTATTATTTTGTAGATTTTTTGATGGCAAAAACTTTTGATTTTTCTGGGACAGTAATGTTAAGCGTTACTCTCAGTTTAGGGGCACTGGTAGTTAAATTATTAAGGCCAGAGAAAGCAACGTTAACAGCAAAAAAAGATGAGAGAGGAAATTATCCTGAGAAAAAAACAGTTTTTCTTTACTCAATTCCATGGGTACTGTTTTCTTCAATTAATGCAACCCTAACCAGAAATACATCACTTCATATTTTGCAACAAGTTCCATCTTCTTTTTACCTGTTTCTCACCGTTTTGCAGCTAATTGGAGCTGTTTTCGGAGCTTTGGGCGGTGGAATAATTGCAGACTTCTTCGGACGAAGATTAACCTTAGTTTTAAGCCTTACTTTATATGGAATTAGCTCGGCTCTTGAAGGGTTGGTCGGAAACTATGAGATGTTATGTTTTGGGTATGTTGCATCCGGCTTGAATTGGGGAATCCTCTTGACGCTGTATCTCTTTGTTATTTGGGGTGATCTAGCCAGTAAAGAAAGTTGCGCTAAGAGATATTCGATTGGTTTGATAACATTCTACTTGGCCACAAGCGTTGGAAGTCTCCTTACGCATCAAGTATCTCAGATCCCACTAATGATTAGTTCCCTTGTAAGTTGCTTATTGATTTTTCTTTCGAACATACCATTAATTTTCGCTCCAGAACTATTATCCTCAAATTTTCGCGAAAGAGTAAAATTGAAATTATATATGAATGTCATCAGGAAGATTGCACGAGAACTATCGCAAAGTCAGGGATAAATGCTATCGAATAGTCTTGGGAACGCTGAAGCCTCTCTTATGTGTTTAAGTTTGCATATCCACTGGATCAATCTTTCGAGTCCCATCACAAATCCCGAGTGGGGAACAGAGCCGTATCGTCTCAGATCCATGTACCATCGTTGGTCCTCAGGTTCTATCTTCTCCTCCGCCATCTTTCTGAGCAACACCTCTTTTTCGTCTATCATTTGCCCGCCGCTAGCAATCTCTCCATAACCTTCTGGGGCAAGCAGATCCGCAGACAAGGTCAGTTCTGGCCTTTGAGGATGAGGTCTGTGGAAGAACGTTTGGATGCCGATTGGAAACTCCGTGATGAAGAAAGGTTGATTGAATCGAAGACTAAGGTTGTTCTCCAGTTCCCAGCTCAGTTCTTCTCCCCACTGGATGTTATATCCATCCCTTTGCAGCATCTCAACAATCTCATCATAGGTTAGCCTAGGGAAGGGTGTCTGCACCCTCGTCATATCCTTAGCATGACGTCGCAAACATTTCAACTCCTCAATGGCCTCTTTGGACAAACTGTGGCAGACGTGTGTCACCAGCTCCTCCTGGATTCTAATGATGCCCTCCAAGTCACACCGGGGAACCTCCGCTTCTATGCGCCAGTATTCTGTTAGATGCCGTCTCGTTCTCAACTTTTCTGCCCTGAAGGCAGGGGCGATCGTGTAGACTTTTCCTAAACTTGCCATAAAGGCATCGGTGTAAGGTTGCAGTCCTTGAGTGAGGTAAGCCTTTTTATCGAAATATTTGACCTCGAAGGAGTTAGGCCAATCTCCGGCTGCAGGAATTATCGTTGGCCCGTGAACCTCGATATAATCATGTCGGTTGAACCACCATCTGGCTGCGTCAAGCAACTTGGCTCTAATCTTCATTACCGCTCTATTTTTCTCACTCCGTAAGTTACGGCTACCAAACATGTCGCAGTTCAGAAAAAACTTACTAATTAAGTTTACTTGAAACTATTCATTATAGCGCTACGTTAAACCAAAGGTTCTCTCAGCCTTTAACTTTACGCCTTAAAAACCATTCTTACATCATTCTCTCATGTAAGGTTTTGATATCTTAATACATATTATAATACAAACATTGATTCCATTGAATTTTTTACAGATTTATGTTGAAAAGTATTATATACAAGACAAACATTGAATGTAAGTTACCGTTGGAGAGTGGGAGGTGAAAATAAAAAATGAAAAAGACTTCAATTTATACAATTGCACTGGTCATTGCGATAGTAATCGTGGCTCCGAGTGGGTATTACATGTGGCTATCTAATCAGCCTAAGGATATAGTTGAGACGGCGATAGATGCTGGTTCTTTCACAACTTTGGTGACAGCTTTAGAGGCAGCTGACCTAGTTGACACCTTAAAGGGTGAGGGACCTTTCACTGTTTTCGCTCCAACAGATGACGCGTTCGCAGCGCTACCTGAAGGAGTTTTGGATTCTCTCTTGGCGAATATGACAGCTTTGATTGAAGTTCTAACCTACCACGTGGTCTTGGGCAAGTTCATGGCGGCCGACGTGGTTACTCTTGGTTCGTTGACAACCATGCAAGGCGGAATTCTCACCGTCGATACGACAGACGGGGTGAGAATAGACGGTGCAAATATTGTACAGACAGACATTGAATGCACTAATGGAGTGATCCATGTGATTGATTCAGTGATGATTCCAAAATAGTGTTTTCTAACTTGATAATGACCTCGGTCGCATAGAAAACACTATTTTGGAACAGACATTTTTGAGCTTTATCCTGAGGATTTAGTAGAATTAAATGATTCATGTAAATGTATAGATTTATAGTCTGGAGTTGGAGTTGGAGAAAACATATGAATTTTAGTTGGTTTTTTAGAGCTATCTTCTTGACGATTTCTATGATAATGCTATTTTTTAGTCAGAGTTCATTTTTGGGTAGATTATTTGTCTTGATTTTTTATATTTATGGCTCTATTCCCTATGCTTTCATTTTTACATATATGACTAAGGGTGAGATTATCTACAAAAAAGGAACCAAGAATGTTGGGGTTGCTAATGCTTTTGGGGTTGGAGGTTTACTGGCAGGTTTTTTGACAGTCATGGGTGAAACATCAAAGGCTCTACTTCCAGTGATTATATCTAATTACTATTTTGATGGTGATCTCACCACCTCTCTAATATTTATTTTTTCGGCTATGCTTGGTACAAGTTTTTCTATATTTCTAAAAGGTAAGGGAGGCATGGGAAGAACTATTTTAATCTGGACATTACTTATATTGGCTCCAATTTCAGCTATTCTTTTAGGTGCAACGTGGTTAGTTATATATAAAATATGTAAGAATTCTTATTATTCCTCTATAATAAACAATTTTCTTATACCGGTTGTACTTCTTTCTATAGAACAAAGCATACTCTTTGCTATATTTGGATTATCAGTAGCAATTCTGTTCTATTTTAATTTTGATAAAAGTAGAGATGATATTGCACACTATAAGGCCACAAATAAGTTTAGGGATCTTTTTACAAAAAATAGATATATAATAAATGTGGCAAATGTTAAAGAAGATTCACAGGTTGGATGTAAGGCAAGTAAATTAAGCTATTTAAAAAAGAAGGGTTTTATAATCCCTGAAACATATGTATGCACTTCTAGAGCATACGAGGAATATATTTCTGGCAACAGTTATGTTTTAAAAAAATTAGAGAAAGAAATAGAGAATTTGATAGATGGGAACAAGAGATATTCTATAAGACCCTCATCAAATATAGAAGATGCAACAAGCTATTCCTTTGCTGGCCAATTTGATAGTTATTTAAACATGAAGGGTTCAAAGTCCATTGTTGAGGCTATAGAGGACATATGGCAGTCTACCAGAGGAGATAAGGTAACAGCTTATCTTAATAAAATCGGTAAACCCGGTCAAGAGTTAAAGATGGCAGTAATCATTCAAGAAATGATAAACCCTGAATTCTCTGGCGTAGTCTTTACTAAAAATCCCATAAATGGAATGGATGAAGTTATAGTAGAATCAGTTTTTGGTTTCGGAGGTGCATTGGTACAGGATGGAATAACACCAGATAGATGGGTTTATAAATGGGGAGAATGGATTGAAAGACCTGAAGACAAAGAAGACATTCTTCCAATAATAAAGGAGATTGTAATACAAGCCAAAAAAATAGCAAAAAAATACAGGAAGCCAGTGAGTTTAGAGTGGGTGTACGATGGAAAAGAAATTTACTGGCTACAGCTTAGAGAAATCACTGCATTGAAAAACATAAATTTGTATTCCAATAAAATATCTAAAGAATTTATGCCAGGTATCATAAAACCCCTGATCTGGTCTGTAAATATACCTGTGGTAAATAGTTCTTGGAAAAAATTATTTACGGAGCTTATAGGTAAAGAGGCAAGAGGCATAGACATAAATAATTTGGCAAAGGCCTTTTACTACAGAGCATATTTCAATATGGGTGTAGTAGGAGATATGTTTGAACTTTTAGGAATGCCGAGAGAATCTGTAGAATTATTGACAGGAATTGAAGTTGCAGGAAGTGAAAAACCGAAATTTAAACCAAGTGCTAAAACCTTTAAATATATTCCCAGGATGATGCTATTTGCCATAAAGAAAATTATGTACTCAAGAGAAATAGAGAAATTCTTGGCAAGTCAAAGAAAAAAATGTGACTTTTTTAATTTCCTAAACATAGAGAAACTCAATGAAAGAGAAACTCTACAATATATAGATGAATTAATTAAAGCAAATAGAGAAGCTTCATATATCGCCATAATTGTACGATTGCTTATGGGTTTCTACAATATGATGCTAAAAAGGCAACTAGAAAAAATTGGCATAGATATCGAAAAAATTGATTTTGAGAAGGTGACAGAGAAAACAAGAGATATAGATCCAAAATATTACTTATCAATTTTACATAGTAAATATAACGCGTTATCTCAAGATATAAAGCGCAAAATACAAGGAGTGAGTTACGAGGATTTTTCTGAATCACCTGAAATTGGGGACTTTAAAAAAGAAATTGAAGAATTCTTGTTTAAATTTGGGCATCTAAGCGATAGCGGTAATGACTTTTCTACAGTGTCTTGGAGAGAAACACCTGAAATTATACTAAAAATGATAATAAATTATAGAAAACCAGAGGTTGCGAAAAGCGATAAAGTAGACATTTATGCCTTGTTCAAAAGCCCTATCAAAGGCGCATTTTTAAAATATGCATATAGAAAAGCGGTAAGGTACAGAGAATATGGAAAAAGAATAAGTTTCCTTTACACTTATGGGTTTGGATTGTTTAGGCCTTATTTCCTACATCTTGCGAAACTATTTAAAGAAAATGGTTTCATAGAACAAGAACAAGATATATTTTATTTAACATTAGATGAAATAAAACATGTAGGTAAATTAGGAATCATGCCTGTGGAATATAAGGATAATCTGGAAAAAAGGAAGGGAGAAGTGGCCAAATATAAGGATATAGTTCTCCCTGGTTTAATATACGGAGATTTTCCTCCGGCTCCATTAACAAAAAATAAGGTATTTATTTACTTGAAAGGCTTAGCCACTTCAAAGGGATATTGTGAAGGTAGAATAAAGGTTGTGAGAGGCATACAGGACTTCCACAAGATAAAAGATGGAGATATATTAGTAATACCCTATTCAGACGTTAGCTGGACCCCTCTATTTGCAAAAGCTAAAGCTGTAATATCAGAATCTGGTGGGATGCTTTCACACTGCTCAATTGTGGCAAGAGAATATAGCATTCCCGCAGTAGTATCTGTTCAAGGTGCTCTCGAACTTGAAGATAATGCTATGGTAGCAGTAGACGGCTACAATGGAGAAGTTCTGATTTTGAAATACAAAAATGCTTCTTGATAGACCTTGAGCAACTCGCTCCTACCAACTTAACTGTAAGCAGTTGACTTCTTGCCCATCATTTTTAAATTTTTACACATCCATGTTGAAAAATGCTATATTCATGAAAAACATTGAATATAAGATTGTCGTTGTGAAACGTGGAATATGAGGAGCAAAAATGTGGAGGAGGTGAAACTTATGAAAAGTGTGGTGGAAACAGCCATAGAAGCGGGTGATTTCAGGACACTAGTGGAAGCAGTAAAAACAGCTGGTCTTGTGAAAACCTTGAGTGGTAAAGGGCCATTTACTATCTTTGCTCCAAATGATGCGGCTTTTGCCAAGTTGCCAAAGGGAACAGTTGAAAGAATGCTTAAGGATAGAGAAAAGCTGACCTCTGTTCTTACCTATCACGTAGTGCCACGTAAACTCATGGCAACAGATGTGATGAAACTTAGATCGGTGAAAACTGTCCAAGGCCAAGAAATCTCTATTGATACTACAGAAGGAGTAAAGATAGACGGTGCAAAGGTCATAAAGACGGACATCGGATGCGCTAATGGAGTTATCCACGTCATTGATTCGGTGATAATGCCCAAATAAGGGCTTTAGAGAATGGCGTTATTTCAGTGGAACACCAGTCTGATTGGATTAATAGCAACACAATATCTCCCCTTTTTAGTTATTTGACTAAATGCAGTAGACAACATAGAAATAGATAAGATAGGGAAACCGAAATGCCCCATGTGGTGCTAAACGGAAAAGTCCACATTAAGGATGTCTTTGATAAAATGAAAACCTTGTTCATCAGAAAAGAAGGTGTTATTCTCAAGACCTCAAACACATATATTGATCGTGAAAAGAAGTCCATCTTAACCGAATCACTAGCAATTGAGGATGGTAAAAAGATTAATTTCTTTACGATGATAAGTAATAGAGAAGACGGGATCGTAGTAAGGATCTACCCTGGCTCCGAAGTTGAGAAGACAGATGGTGTTAAGAGGATACTTGCGGAGATTGCTAAGCAATTGTTAGACACATTTTCAGAGCTTAAGATTGGAAAGACGAACATCTCCGGTTTCTTGAAGTAAAAGCTTAGGCAAAAATGCGCGTTCACATCTGATAGTGGAAGGACGTCGTAAAATAGCCATGAGTACAAAATCTGAACAAGGGCTTCTGAAGCTGGAGAAAAGGCAGAAAAATCAAGCGCGCGCTAGCCCGCTCTATGAAGCACAGGAACACATATATCTTATGACGTTCTTGAGCATCATCCTTTTGGTCTCAGCTCTCTCTTGCCTCCTTCTGATACCCGAAGCCCTAGCCCATGCACCACTAACCCCAGGGGACAACGAGAGTCTTGCCACGGCCACCTTCATACCCGATCCGACCAAATCTTGGGCCATATATGGAGAACTTCATGAAGGCGGGGAGGCTCAATACTACCGCTTCGACATAACCGAGGGTCAGAGGACCCATGTCGGGTTATTCAAATCCACAAACCCCGATGAAAGAGAATTCGCACCGGGGTTCGTCCTTATGGGTCCTGGTATAAACAACCAAGGCGCCATCCCCGACTACGTGGAAGTACCTGTAGGCGCCGATACCCTTGTGGTAAAGGGAAAGCAACCCGCCCAAGCCACTTACGAGCCTTTCTCACCCAGCAGCTTCTACCTGCTCGCCGATGTAGCCTTGGACGCCCCTAGGTCAGGTACCTACTACATAGCAGTATACGAACCATCCAGGGGAGGCCACTACGGCCTAGCGGTAGGGGACCGTGAGTCCTACACGCTCAGCGAATGGATCCTTATCCCCCTCAACCTAATATCGGTGTACCAATGGGAGGGGCAGAGCCTGACCGTCATTTTCGCCCCCATGGGGGCTACCCTTGCCATCGGCCTGGGGCTTATGGTTTGGCGGCGGAGGAATCTAGGGACCGCACAGACGCTTTTTGATTGGGCGGGGGCTTTAGCGGGACTTCTCTTCTTTGGTACCAGTGCCATGATCCTCTTCCAGATGGCCCTTACCTTGACCCAGGCCCCTCTGGTGCCGGAGATAGGGGTCACCATTATGCTGGCTTTGTTGCCTATCCTCCTAGGTATTGGGGTCTTTCGTCTGGTCCTGAGAAGAGAGGGGAGAGTGCACATCCGGAGGAGGGCCTACCTAGCCATCCTGGGGCTCCTTGCTCTGTTTGCGTGGGCTGGTTTACTAGTAGGCCCAGGCCTAGCCATGGTAGCTAGCGTCTTGCCCACCCGGACTGGGACCACCTCCTAAAGCAGAACCTCGGGAATTTACAGGTAGTGCCGAACCTCTGAAGCCGCGTACTTTATTATGTGAGAATTATTTGAAAGCTTCTAAGTTTAGGGTTAGGCAATGATTTAGGAAATTAACATTACAAGTTAACAAAATCTTGGTCTCTGAATTTATGGGGATTTCAGGCCTATTTCTTCAGCTATGTCCTCGAGTTTGACTATAACTAGAGGTTTTTCTGGGGTGAATGAAGACCAGCCTTCCTCCTTTTTGAAGCCGTGAGCAGCGAGGAAGTTTGTTGAAAGTTTTTGTTTCCCTTCTTCCGCCAGTCTTTTGATAACCTTTGCTCTCTCCTGAGGACCCGTGACAATCTTTAAAGCGCCTCTTAGGACAACAAAGCTATATTGGCTTAGATCTGCTCGGTACTTTTCTATCTCAACACAAACCCGATTATCCTTCTCAAGCAGTCTCATTTTCTTCCCGTAATCTGTAAAGTGAAAGTAGAGAGATCCATTCATGTAAACGTACTGGAACGGAGCCATATATGGGTACTTGTCTCCCTTGAAGGCGATGCGACAAAGCATTTGTTCTCGAATGAGTTTCTCTATCTCACGCTTTTCCATTTGTGGCAGTCTAACTATCATAATATTCCCCCGAAACCAAACTCAATTCATATTTTTTATTTTTTCCACATATCCATCTGCGTCGAATTTTCTCTTTAGACCTTTTGCATTCATATATCTTATTTTCCCAAAAATTTGTCTTTCTTTCCATGGGCGATCATGTT
>Ga0315310_10002717_pt1 | contig 11022 bp, 6 predicted proteins | sample TDP5_MG_FD_203630 | JGI IMG/M metagenome (GOLD analysis project Ga0315310, IMG submission 203630) | Freshwater sediment microbial communities from Lake Towuti, South Sulawesi, Indonesia - TDP5 | ecosystem: Environmental > Aquatic > Freshwater > Lake > Sediment | place: Indonesia: South Sulawesi...
TTGTGTCTGGACCCCAAGTTAAGCCGTTGTTCAGGCTCCGTTCATAACGGATTTCGTAGTGACCGTCTCTGTTGTCGTGCCATACCACATGGACATTTCTGTAGAAGGCTGCCACAGATGGGTAGTTTGACGCTGCCGTGTTGACTGTCAGCCTCTGCGCGGAATACCACATGCCAACATCACCATATCTTTCGTTTCTCAGCAGGTAGATTTCCCAGTTTCCATCGCGGAAGTCTTGCCACACAACATACACGTAGCTTCCATAAGCCGCAACTGAAGGATACCATGAACTCGCTACTTGAGATGTTAGTCTTGTGTCTGGACCCCATGTTAAGCCGCTGTCTGTGCTCCGTTTGAAGTAGATCTCCCAGTTTCCATCCCTAGTGTCATCCCAAACAACATAGACGTAGCTCCCCACAGAAGCGACAGCACCGCCTCGCCAGTTCATTTCAGACGCTGCACCGTTGATAGTAAGTCTCTTGTCGGAACTCCAAGTCTTGAAGGCAACGTACACTTGGAAAGACCAGTTGTCAATATCCTGCTTTACCACCATAACTTCTACGCTTGGGGTTCGGAAGGATTGGCCAACACCTAAGGTTGCCTTCAGATACAGCCGGTTATTACCGCCGTCATGGTAGAGAACCAGCACTTTCTCGCCTGGAAGGGCCGCGTCAAAGCCAACTTTTCTCCTAGCCTCGATGATCCAGTAGTAGCCAGCTTCTATTTCATACATGGTTAGCATCTGAATCGTGCCTGTAGGATCTTCCAAAGGATCAAGGGTCACCAATTCCGCATTCAAGAAGGGTATCGTTCGAATCTTTGAACTTGCGATCCAACCCTGCAAATTCCTTATGTACGAAGTGAAAGACGCTGGCGTATTGCCGTTGTTGTTCCACACTCCTTCAGCCATTCCGTCCCATGATCCGACTCCTCCTGCGTATCCGTAGAGGTCGGGGAGTCCAAGTTCATGGCCATATTCGTGCGCTGTAACTCCAAGTGCGCCAGCAACTCCAGCCTCCTTATCTGGAATAATGGCTCCATGAGTTATTGTGACTCCGTCGTTTGTTGGAATGCTCAGACCGGACCATCTTGCTGACCAGATATCAGTGGTGACATGCGAAGTCTCCTGGTTTGGACCAGCATTAACAAACAAGAGTCTTGTGTATCCGGCGAAGTTCACGTATGGATCCACTTTTGCAACTGCATCTCTGATGAACCGCCAAGAGTAGGGGTCTATAGTCGTCCCGATGTCTTGTCCGTAGTATGCTACTGTGTTGCCAACATTTATCCATGGGTACCAGCCTCCCGTGACCCACATTTGGTCGTAGGAAGCCTCCATGTAGTAGCCGTTCATGTCGTTGAATACCATTCTGTAGACTCCGCCTTGATCAATCGTGTTGAGTCTGTTTGTGAAGTATGCCATAACGACCATTGTGTTCTGAGCTCCAGTGACGAGTTGACTTTCGGGACTGGATTCCTCTAGTGGCGTTATCCTGTCCACGATTATGTGTATTTCCTTGTTTTCAACCTTGAAAGCGCCAGTAACCTGTATCTTCTTGTAGTTAGAGAGGTCAACACTTTTGGAAAGCTTCAGTTCAATCATATTGTTCGCGCTGTCTCGCAAGTAGTACGCCGTTGGCTTAGTAAAAACCTGTTGGACAACTGGGAAACCCTGCAAGGTCACGTATCCGCCGTTGAACGATGCAGAGTTCTTCACTAAGTTTTCAATAGAGACTTCAGGGGGAGATGCATTAGCCGTTGCCAAGTTTATAGTAGCTAGCACAAGCAATGCTAAGATAAACGCTAAAGCCTTTTTCATTTTTCAAACCTTCTTTCAGCAAATAGTGTTCATATGAAAGCGTGATATGAACCCATATGTAACTCTTAGACAAGTGTTCGATATGAGTGTTCCCAAAAATAGTTCCATATGAGTAGGTTCCCAGCAGAAACTCGATGTAAACCCACTCATTATGGAACCATGCGCCCCGCTACTCCCTAACAGAAGTTTTTCACAAGCAATAAATTAATCGTTATCAATTGTATTCTAATGACGTGAAGAGAACGGACTGATTGAGATGGGAAGTGAAATCCCTGTACCGCCAGAATACATGCCGACGCCTCAACCAGCGCCAAGGAAAAGGAGAACCAAGCTCTACATAGGAGTTGGTTTGGCTACCGCAGTGGTAGTTATTTCATTTCTACTTGGCACATACCTCATTGCTGATTCTGCAGTCAATGATGCACTAAAAAGCATAGAAGTAGAGCAAGGTAATGTTGAAATTAAAAACATCGGTTTGTTTCCACCTTCTATCGATGCAACTGTAATCATAATCTTAAGAAACCCTTCGGATATTGACCTTCAAATCAACAGTCTAAAAGCCGAAATGTTCATTTCAAGCGGTACCGCGCAATATCTCATCGGAAGCTCGAACGTCAAGGACAAACCTTTACCATCACACGGAATGACTTCGGTTCCATTCGACGTTCACGTTATTTCTGAGGCAGCTTTGATAATGGCAAGTGGAAGCTATACAAGAGTCTTTTCGGGTCAACTAAGCGTCTCAGGCAAGTCCCTGTTCTGGGTCATAACAAAAGAAAAAACACAAACATCCACAGGCTAACACCCTTTTTGTCCTTTGAAAGGCTCTTCAACGATCAACATTTTATAGACTTGAATCAAATCGAGGAAACTACATTTCGCACACTTAGTTTGCAATTTTGCTGCTTCCTATTTATGACTCCAACGTTCGCTCCTTGTACGCCTCGAGACCCAACTTGACCAAGTGCTCAATGAAGGTGCTACGTTTTTCTCTGCCGCGCAGCGTTTCAATCTGCTCGAGGAGTTGCCATTCAAGAGTCAACGTTATCTGACGCTTCATTGCATTATCCCATCTCTGTCACTGTAGAAGACTCAGGCTGGCTCCAAAAGCCTAACCCAGCATCGCTCCCTGTAACAGTAAACCTTTGAGTTGGCCAGCTTGGTGATGACGCATAAAGCTTCAACGACCCGGCGCGTCAGCACAATTTCAAACTCGCTCTTCCTGAAACCGCACAGGCAGTCAACCGCTCGGCGAAAGTCTTCAATCCACATATGCCCCTTAAAACGCGCCAAAGTGCCGCGGCATGTCCCACACACCTTAACCCGTTCGGGCTCAGCCACCTCATCACGGCTCAGCAATTCCTTCGGAAGCGCCACAGCGGCTGCAGATTTTACGCAGCAACGCTTAACAATAATATGTAAACCTAGTTTCTGCATTCTGTTCAGCCACATGCGTTTATTTTACGCCTTCATAGGTGATGTATATTTTGTATATCAGATATACCAAGAAGATTTTTAAGCCTTACGACATTTATACTACTTGTCATATTAGTAATATCAAGAACAAATAAAGAACGAGCACAAATCTGGAGTCAACTGAAAATGAAGACACTCAGAATATCAGACGACATCCATCAAAAACTCACAGCCTTGCTAGGAGAGCTCATGACCCAGACAAGCAGGATGCAAACATACCAAGACGCAATAGAAGCCCTCCTCAGACAATCCGTATTATTGCCGCCTGAACTTCTGGCCCAAGTTGAAAACTTCATGGAGCAAAACAAACACCTAGGCTACACAACCAGAGAAGAGTTCATCCGAGACGCCGCCCGATGGAGACTCAAATTCCTAAACGATGAATACGAGTATGTGGAAGTGCCGAAAGACGAATACGAAAGGCTCGAGACAGCAATAAAAGAAATGAAACTGCCCTTCCTCGGCGCAAACGACTTCATCAACCAACAAATCAAGAGCGCGCTGGAAAAATACACAGAATGGAATCAACAACGAGAAGAACATGAAAAAAGACATCACAAAAGAGGCTAAAAAGTGCAAACAGATTCAATTCAGGCTTATTCTCGAGGATTCAGCATTACCTACAAAGTCCCGGTCTTCGGCCCACTCTTCGCGTAAGCTAATTGATTCTGAAACAAACCTCTGATGGAGGACGAGATGAACGGTTCATGTGCCATCGGGTTGAACACAAGGAGAGCCGTTGTTTTTGGCGACGAAATTGCTTCGAGAAGGAAACGTGTGAACTTGTAGGTTTTTTCGTGTCCGCATCTGAGTATGAGATCTGAGAGATTGTCAAAGAGTATGTTTATGGTTTTTTCTGTTTCACTTTTCTGTATTCTAACGAATGCATCAAGCATAACCGAAAGGTCGCTTGCAGGCAGGATAGTTTCGTTCTCGTTTATTTGTTGACGAGAGGACGTTTTCGAAGCCAAGAGAAGGAACTTTGCGTTGGAGGCAGCGGAAAAGTAGGAATGTACGGTGCTGTTCTTGCTTGTTAGGATGAAGAGCAACTCGTTGTTGTTTTTGGCTTCAGAGACAAAGCTTGAAAGAGCTCTAATATAATCTGATGTCGGATCAATTTCTAACAGCATTTTTTTACCTATCATCTGCTGGTGAGTCATTCCATATTGCTGAGAGAATACGTCTGTCTTCTTTCCAGTGCGAGGTTCAGTTTTCTTCTTAAGCCTGGGTTTCAGGATGAGGAGGAACAGAAGGAAAAGGAGACCAAAAATTACTGGCAATGCGTATAAAATGACGGTTACCCAGTCGAATGGTTGCGATGAAGTCCGTGTGTTGACTTTTATCACGGCACCCTCAAACGCGTTATTGTTTGCGTTTGGCTCGTCGGGAACCATGCTGGCTACGGCGCGCATTCTGTAAGTTGCTTCAGCAACGCCCGTGGTATTCCACATAAATTCTAAGGTTACTTCGTTGCCTGACGTCAGATTAGCTACAGTCTTCGTTCCAAGAGCAGTTTCATTGCGAAAGACGGTGACGTTAAAAGTTTCCATTGCGGTTCCTTGATTTTTCACCACAACCGCAACGATTACGACTTGTCCGGAGATCACATTAGTGGACGAAGCTGTAACGTTGATCACTGCCACGTCGTGAATGTGCGCCTCGTAGACAGTGACCGAAACGTCCTCATAATCGGTGAGGGCGCCGTCAGACACAACAACTCTTATCGTGTAGTTGCCAGTACCCTGGTCTTCTGTGGGCGTCCAAGTGAAAGCGCCGTTTGCTGTAATAGATGCGCCTGTCGGAGGACCTGGACCAAGCGAGAAAGTTAAGTTCTCAGAAGGCGTGTCAGGGTCTGAAGCCGTAGCCGTGAAGTTAAGTCGTTCCAATTCATTTACAGATTTCGGGCCAATTGGATCCAGCACAGGAGGCAGATTTGCTACATCATAACTGTAGAGGAGTTTGATCTGGTTTGTTTCTTGCTGATACTGGGTGGTGGTTGATAATACTCCAGTGAGTTTTATTTTGGCATTTCCGTTTGATGTATGAAACTGTGGGTTGATGTTTATACTGAGCAATTTTGTCTCATTTGCTCCGCTGTTTATATATTGAAGGTAGGCTTGGCCGCTGGTTGCATAGGCCAAGGAAGAGTAATTCCAGACTTGGATGGTGACACCGACTCCAGCCATATTGTATTGACTTACGATAATGAAGTCCAGCTGAATGGGCGTGCTCGTAGTCATGGATGTGAAGAGGAACTCCGTTGAGACCGAGTATTCTGTGTAATAGGTGGGCTTGAACTCTATCCAGTCGGCTTTGAAATCAAATTGAGTGCTGGTGCTCTTTACACCTTTAACCTTGATTTTCCAGTTGCCCGTGGCATCTCGGAAGTCTTGAGGATTCGTCATTATTGTTTGCGTCTTTGTTTCATCAGTATTTGCGGTTGTGCTTGACGTGTATGAAATAAAGCCGTCTCCGCTTGTCGAGTAGGCGCCAACTGTATAATTGTAAAGCTGTAAGGTAACTGTCACGGTATCAGTTGTCCAAGAGCTGTCAACACTCCAAACCAGCTGAGCCCAATCATACACGTTTGATGAACCGGCGAACTCAACCTCCATCGCATACTCGTTTAGTAGGCAAATGTTAGTTGCCCTCGTCTGGTCAGCGACAGCCAAGGTGTTGTCGTCTATTCTGAGGTAAACCAAATATCCTGCTTTAATCGCAGTCACTTCAATGTAATAGTCAATTTCCAAATAGTCAGTTTGATCGACGACGGTGTAGGCTACCCAGGAGTAGGTTCCTGAGAGTGTTGACCAAGAGTTAGTGAGGGCGCCTGAGTTCGCAACATTTGTGGCTAGGGATGTTCGCACCGTGCCATTTGACATTCTTATCAAGACATCTATGTCGCCATGCGCTGCCACGTTAGAATGCCCCTTATAGGCTCTGTAGTAGATCGTCCATGTGCTTGCGGGTACGGAGGAAAGCCCAGTCAACTGATATACGAATTTGCCCATTAATTTTCTTCCAGTAGTAGCTCCAGCATCAGCGGAAAGCGTTGTTCCAGCAGCATCAGCACCAGTGAGTTTGGTGAGATTGTAGGTTTCACCACCTATGATTGTGGTCTCTTTGTGAGAGTAAAGCGACTGGGCATAACTCCTAAAGGTCATGTAAACGCCATTATTTGAGACAATGTCTCCTATTGCACCTGAAACATAAGCTGTGCTTCCGAACAAGCTGTAAGCCGAAGGGTTATAGGCCGGAGCAGAGGTACCCGATGGAGAACTCCTAACTATGAAGTAATCTGAATCAACAGTTAGAACACTTGTCGGGATACTCCCAGCAACATGTGCCCCATTCAAGACTTTGTAGCCGCTCGCATAATATGTCGCATAAACGGTTCCATCTGCACTGCCAACCGAGGCAACTAAAATGAGAACACTGAATAATAGGAGAACTGAACGGCGAACGTGTCGGGAGCCAGGTTTCTGTTTCAACATAGGCTTTACGCGGCTTTTCCAATGTTGCGAGTAGGAATGACGCTTTCCATAGCTGAATTGTACGCGTTACGTCATATCAAATTTCCAAGACGGTTGCATTTAATACATATGAATTCAGAATCTAATTTGACATCTCTCATTTTGTTCTGAAGATCAAAATCAAACATTTGTTCTAATACAGTTTGTCAATTCGTAAATTCTTAATACAATCAGTCATAGAGCACTAGGAAGAGCAAAGTTGTTGAAAAAAGTCAGGGAAAATTAACCAGTTCCGAAAACAGAGGCGATTCCAAATGACCATTCAGCAGCTGAGTAAATTAACTGATAGGGTCCCCACGGGCATAATCGGTTTGGACGACATGCTCGAAGGAGGTTTCCCAAGGAACAGTCTGATTCTGCTAGCCGGTTCTCCTGGTGCTGGTAAGACCATTGCGTCAGCCCAATATCTTTATCACGGTGCAAAAAACCTCGATGAGAACGGCATATACGTATCCTTTGCAGAGCGAAAAGAATTCTTCTTCGATAACATGAAAAGGTTTGGCCTTGATTTTGAAATGTTGGAATGCAAAGGTAAATTCAAGTTTTTGGACATGATGACAACCCATGAAGAAACAATATCATCAACACTTGACATAGCGCTTAGCGAGGTTGTGGCGATTAATGCAAAGAGGTTGGTTATAGATTCGTTTTCAGCCATGGCTCAAGCTTTCAAGAGAAAGATAGATGCCAGAATTATACTCCACATGTTAGACAAATTAATGCGTCAGACTGGTTGCACTACATTATTGTTGTTAGAGCTTCCTACGGGAAGTAAAACCTTGGGACTCGGGTTCGAAGAGTTCGTCGCAGATGGGATAATTCTCTTCGAGACCATCGACGAAAAAGAAGGCATCAGAAAACGAGCGGTCGTACGTAAGATGAGGGGCACCAACCATAACCAGAACTACAGCAACATTGTGATCTCAGACAGAGGAATCTCGCTGATGCCGTACGTGACTTAGCATTGCTAGGTGGCTTATCGTGAAGCAGAGGCCGTCCAGGTTCAATACTGTTCTGGCTGAGGCTGTGCACGAAGGCTTGAATAGCATCAGTCCTTCCGTTCCCTCTGTTGTATTTTTCTACCTAAAGAAAAACGCGGCAATTCAATCAGATCGGTACATCGACAGCCCCGAAGCCTTTGATGAAGGCTTGAAGAAAATATTCGGATTCGGCGCAAAAGTGATTGAAAAGAAAATCCTAGAGATTCTCTACGTGAAGCTTGAGATCCCACGAAAAATCGAAGACGACTTCGAATTCGCGGAGAAGGTCAAGAGCGCACAAAAGTTGTTAGACTCTACAGAGTTAGCAGTAGCTGAAACTCATCAATGAGGGGTAGACGGAATCCTGGATTCCTTTGATGCTTTCAGGCGATATGTTCACGATGAGGATTTCTGGTTTTGAGATTCAACACCATAATAATCTCGTCGGCGTATGCCCCATTTACAATTGACACAACCTTTGATTCTTCAAGTCTCCAGAAAGCCAAACTTCACATAGAGGCGAAATGTCTGTTGGTTCGATGAGAAAACTGTGAGCCTTCATGTGGTTTTGATTGATGCTGAAATCAATTTGGAGGCTCCACTGGTGCATGTTGTGGTGCAAAGACCACATCCGTAACATTTCTCTTTCACTACGAAGCTCACCCCATTTTGGATTTTCCTTGCGTTAAAGACGCAACGCTTGACGCATGTGCCGCAGCCATTGCATTCTTCTGAATCGACTTTTGCTATCAGCCCTGACTTTGCTATGTGATGTTTAACCGCGTATTTCTTAACAGTGCGTAGGTATAGACAGCAGCATGGACAACAACTGCAGAGGTCAAAGACTTCGCCCTTTAGCCAGTCGGTGTAAAGAACTTGGTGCACAAGACCACGCTCATTGGCCAGATGCAAGACTTTTTTCGCTTCCTCCAGAGAAATTTTCTCGGCTACTCCTCGTTCTACGAGTTCGTCGGAGAATTCGTTGAGTCCGAGGCATGTTCGGAGGGGTTTATCGCAGATCTTGTAGGTTACTCTGCATTCACAGTCGCGAAGTGAGAAGGACCTTGCCTTCTCCAAGACGTTAATCGCAGTCTCGAAGGGTAATATGATCGAAACTGGTTCCAGAACTGCCTCCGGAATAGGCAGTACTTTACCTTTAGGGTAGGGGTCTGCTCTTCCCCGTTTTACATGCTCTTTCAGTCGACCAGTCGCCAGCGCAGCTACGTATTTCCCTAAGGGCTTCGTTCTGCCCTCTGAGAGATACCTGTTAACTATACTTTGGAATGGCTTTGTCGAATAGTATACTTCTCTGTCTCTTTTCTTTTCAAGGAAACCTCTGACGAACAAACTGTTAACTTTTGATTCTAAAGTTTTCTGTGATAGACCTAACAGTTTAGACAGTTGACTAATTGAGTGATCTCGCGTCGACAACCTAAGAAGCAGTGCAACCTCGTCATGCTTGACCATCACTGGAAGCACATCCGTAAACATCGGCGGTGTCTTCAAGGCTTTAGCCAATTCTCGGTAATCATCAAGGCACATAATATTACACTGTCCAAGTTCTTAATGAAATAAGAAACTTAAAGATTTGTTAGTGCCGGGGACGGGATTCGAGCCCGTGACCTCTGGACATCGAGGCACTTTCGTAATTCCTCATGCTCTCTTTCTTCTGATCATTTATAGACTAATCTGCAAAACTGATGTCTATGAATGTGCGGTTAACTAAGGGTAAATTTTATTGCATCCTAGAGAAACGTTGATTCTCAGGATGAGGTAATCTTGTTTGACATAGTCGTGAAGAATGGGATTGTTGTTGATGGAACTGGTAATCCTTGGTTTAAAGCGGACGTGGGAATTAAGAATGGACGTATAAGCGATATTGGCGAATTGTCTTCAAAGTCTAAGGAGACCCTGGATGCTAAAGGGTTAGTTGTGGCTCCAGGTTTCATTGACATGCATACACACTCTGATTTCTCGCTCTTAATCAATCCTCTTGCAGAAAGCAAAGTCAAGCAAGGAGTAACAACTGAAGTTATCGGAAACTGTGGGTCTTCCGCAGCGCCTCTTAATGACTTTTTGAAAGAAGAGACCAGAGAGACACTGCCAGTTCTGAAAGAAGCAAAACTGAAGCTGGATTGGTGCAGCATGGACGAATATTTGAAAAGACTGGAAAGAAATGGCATTGCATTGAATGTAGTACCTCTGGTTGGCAATGGAAACATACGCGCACTTGTGATGGAATACAACTCTCGACGACCTTCCAAGAGTGAGCTTGAGAAGATGAAAGGGTTTTTGGCTGAAACCATGAAAGAAGGAGCTTTCGGTTTGTCTTCGGGACTAATCTACCCGCCAAGTTGTTACGCTGACACTGAGGAATTGATTGAGCTGTGCAAAGTCGTTGCCAAGTATGGAGGGATATACACTTCTCATATAAGAGGCGAAGGGAAAACCCTCTTCGATTCTGTAAGGGAGGCCATAGAAATTGGCAAGAAAGCTGGGGTTCCTGTTGAAATCTCTCATCACAAAGCTTCAGGCAAGTCTAATTGGGGAAAAGTGAAACAAACTCTCAATATGCTTGGTGAAGCAAGAAGCACAGGGGTTGATGTCACTTGCGATGTTTATCCTTATCTGGCTGGGAGCACGGGGTTGGATGCTTTGCTTCCGACCCATGCTTGGGAAGGTGGCATAGATAAACTAGTTGAAAGATTGAAAAACCCTGAAATCCGCAACCGATTGAGACAAGAGATGAAAGAAGGAAAATCGAGTCTTTTTAGGGCTGGCGGTTGGGACACTATAATGATAGCCTACTGCAAAGGGCACAGAGAATATGAAGGCAAAACCATTGCAGAAATTACACAGCAAAAACGAATAGACCCATTTGATTTTGTTTTTGATTTGTTGATAGAAGAGAAGGCTTCTGTTGTGATCGTGCTTTTTACGATGTGTGAAAGGGACATGCGTGCTGTGCTGAGGCATTCTGTTTCGATGATTGGATCCGACAGTTCTGCAACTGCTCCTTATGGAGTATTAGGAAAGGGCAAGCCTCATCCCAGAACCTACGGAACGTTTCCAAGAGTTTTAGGCGAATATGTGCGAAGAAAAAAGCTGTTAACACTTGAAAATGCAATTAGGAAAATGACCTCTTTCCCAGCTCAGAGGCTGAGACTAAAAGATCGAGGGCTGGTCAGAAAAGAAATGTGGGCTGACATTACCG
>Ga0315310_10002718_pt1 | contig 11020 bp, 16 predicted proteins | sample TDP5_MG_FD_203630 | JGI IMG/M metagenome (GOLD analysis project Ga0315310, IMG submission 203630) | Freshwater sediment microbial communities from Lake Towuti, South Sulawesi, Indonesia - TDP5 | ecosystem: Environmental > Aquatic > Freshwater > Lake > Sediment | place: Indonesia: South Sulawesi...
CCCCTCACCTAAAAGCCAAATCTCCGAAAACGGTTCTCCGCGAGGAAAAGAAACAAGCATAGCAATACTAGGCGAAACGACAATCAAACACAAAGCAAAGCAGGCAAACCCATACAAAAACTTGACATCATCAATGCTCATCACCCTCACTCACCTCCGCCTTCATCTCCAAAACCTTCCTAACGTAACGCTTCCTAACGTAACCCCAACCCAAAAAACCAGCAAACACAACCACAGCAACACCAACCAACGAACTGGTCAGCGTCAACCAAAGCCGCATAACCCACGGTCCATGAGTCTCAAGCCGCAATTCTTCGGCATCAGTCTTAATCGCCTCACCCATCTCGGAACAAAGACTAGCAAGACTAACTGCCTGATCAAAATTCCCTAACCCATACGCAATGTGGGCCTCAGCCAGAAGCCCCCCAGCATCATTCAACCTGACCAACAAATCAGAAACATCAGCACCAGCTTGCTCAGCCTCCAAAACAGCATCATAAGCCGAAACCATTGTCGCCTCAGCCCTGTCAATAGCCGACACAGCTACGTCCTCGCTATTCCTTGCAAGAGTCGCAGAAACAAAAATGGGAATTACAAAAACTAGAAGCATCAGCAAGACGGAAAAGCACCTGGTATTGTACATGAGACCTCACATCATAGAATTTTTTGTCCACAAGACTTGAGGCGCGATTAACCCCCTACAAAAGGGTTATAACCTTATTCGGGCACAAATAAGATAACGCAGCCCCTGCTGCTTTCTCTCCTTCTGCGTTAGCTTATAGTAATCATTACTTTAAATGCGATCAGAGCTACTCCTAAACCAATAATTTCTTCTTTATTTCCCCTGAACCATTCCTTGACACTCATTTACGCCAAATTTCCTTTCTTATCTAAAACCAAATTAGTGGAGGCCGATAGAAGACTTTTAATTGCTATACATTCTTCTCCTCAAAACACATTTTCTCCAATTTCTTCCTTATTTTGTCGTCGTCATCCAACTGCTTTTTCAGGGTCTCGTGCCTGCTCAAGTACTCACTGAACTCTTTTAAGAACGCCTGTCCCTTCTGCGTTAGCTTATAGTAATCACTCTCACACCTCACCAAGCCTGCCTCCAAAACTTGAGATAAATATCGACTAAGCAGCTCATAACTCAAATTGGCTTGATACATAATCTGCGTCTTCTTAGCATCACCACTAATCACAAAAAGCATATCAGCTATAATCTGCAACCTATCTCTATACTTACTCATCTACAATTCTCCCCCACAGAAACTTACACCAAACTATTCAACAACAATCGCCACAACCAAGAGTCACCAATTGCAAAAACAACGCGAGCGCAGTCATAAAACGAAAAGAAAAGAACCCTTTCACTTCATTCTAGGTTCATAGTGACGAGGACTATGTCTGAGATGTCTATGATGCCGTCGCCGTTGAGGTCTGCGATTGGATTCCAATTGGCTTGGCCTGGTCTGGATCCGAAAGCTACCACAACTATGACAACGTCTTCAATGTCGACGATTCCATCAAAGTTCACATCACCTGGAATAGATTGACCTATCACAATGTCAAAACCGAAATTCCATATGCCTTCTATGCTGCTAGATATGGATAAGGTCAGCGTTACCTGCAGCACTTCACCGGGATCTATAGACCATCCTCTGTAGTCCCACTTAAGGGTTATATACTTAGACGCTATTGAAGGTTTCCAGTTCATCGTCGACTTCGTAAGAAATATCGGTTCCTCTTTTTCATTTCGAATGTATACGATGATGTTCTTAGCTGACCCGGGTTTAAGACTTCCCCAGTCAATTGAAGATACAATGCCTCTGCAGTCGCTGTCCCAGTAAACTCCAACCCCATTCGCTTCCACAGCCGAAACGTTGGTAATGTTGTTTCTGGTTACCAACAACATGAAAGAACAAACGATTAAGCCTGCGATAACAAATGCGATTAAAGCCCTGTCCTTGGGAAAATGCTGCATCACTCCCTTCCCTTTCCCTTTCTTTATTTATTAGGATGCCATCTTATATTCTTATAGAAGAAATGTTCTAGATTTTATTTCTACCACGCCTTTTACCAAACGTGCATACTGTATATGCGCGCGCTAAGTCGGCTCTAAGAGTGAGATAGCCATAGGGAAGTCGCTTCATGCATGTAGTTTGGCTAATAGCTGAGGCAGCTATATCCTGACTTTATGCATGGACCTTTAAAACAGGAATGGGAGGCAAGAAAGCGAAAAGAACCAGGTAAATGGTAAAAGCTTCGGATTGGGCATCACAACCACCTCAAGTACGCGGCATTAATGGTCTCCCTAACAATGGATTCGAATTAACCACTTTCAGCTCTCGTAAGAGGTTGACTCCATCCACACTTCGCACAGGTAATATGGAGAAACCTGACGACTGTCATCTTGGTCATTTGTGGAGCCGTTTCTGAGGTTTCCTGTCTTTCAGATAGAGTCAGCCTGAACGCGTCATTCTGACATCGAGGACAAATCAACTTATGAGTCACTTTTAATCCGCCTCCTCCTTCGCGTTCAAACACATGTTCTCCAACACCTTTTTATGAACCGCTTTCCCTTCGGCGTAAGCACATGGCGATCCGAACTCCAGAGGTTCACCAAACCAGCTTCCATAAGGTCATTCAAATACCGAGTCAAAAGATCCCAACTCAAATTCGCCAAATACATAATCCTGGTCTTTTTGGCATCATTATCGCTAACCACAGAAAGTATTCGCTACGATCTGCAGCCTACTCCTACGTCTAACCATCTACAATCACACCAAGCAAATCTTTAGAGAATTTTGCAGAAAACTCCTCAACAGAAAAGAAAAACGTTAACAGAAGCTACAATCAAGTCCTAAAGTGAAGCCAGCCCCTCCCGCCCTTTTTAAGCTGCTGCGTCTCCTTACGCTCCAGCCCAGAGGGAACTGGTCTCCCCCTTCTAGTAAGTCGTTCTTGTTTACTCAACACGTTCCTAATGAATTTGCCCCAACCACCAACAGAAGGACTTGGAGGAACCATATCATCACTCACTTCAGGTCGCGTATGCTTCTGCAAAATCTCGAAAAAATCTAAAGGCTTAAAATCCCTAGTCGCCAAAACCACCAATCCCCGCTCAACGAACAACAAAGAATACTCCTTGTCGGCGATCCCCTCAGCCCTCATCTTATCATCAATTCGATCACGCCATAACGTCCTCCACTCCTTCTTTAACTCGTGGACAAATTCTTCCCACCCCCCAGTTTCCATTATTTAATCCCTCCCTGATTGGGTAGTGGATGGGAAATCGGCGCGTGAGCTTACGTACTTCACATTCTAAATCCTCGGCACTCATTTCTAGCGTTCTACCAATTCTATGCCATCTTCCTATATAAAGGGATAAGAAAAGAACTTCTATGAAGATGTTCTATAACTTTTGACCATTTTTTCTAGAACAACAAACCACTTTTTATGAAAACTAAGTCCATAAACCATTTATCCTCTCACACAAACAAATTGCATCATTTGCCGAGGGAAGCTGCAGGCGTTGCTTAAAATCGACGAAGTCATAGGCATAATAAAAGACGGCGAATGGCATAACCTACAAGAAGTCATTAAAAAATCCAAACTACCTGAACCCACAATCAAAAAGATTATCAAATTCCTAGCGGAATATGACTTCATAAATCTCGACAGCTATCATCGAAAAGTGAAAGTTGCCCCATCTCTACTAGAATTCTTGAAGAAAAACCAACATCCAACAGAAGCGCCTTAAACCTTTATTTCTTTCGAACTCCAAAACTTTCCCCGCCACCCGAGGCCTTTAGGTTATCATAAGCCTTCATAAAAGCACGTCCCCTAGTAGTAGTCACGTAAATTGTCGTATGACTGCTCCCACCCTCTCTTAACTGAGTCCTCAAGAGACCACTATTAAGAAGAAGATCTAAATAGCTCTGAGTCTGCCTAAAGCTGAGATTAGATTTGTACATAATATGTGTTTTCGCCTCACCAGTCACCGCAACACGAAGAATACTAGCCATGATATCCCATCGGCTTCTCTGCAAAATCCCGTCCTCGTCTTACGCTCTATTTGTTATGTATATATCTACATATTTAAAATTTTACAACAAGAACCCTGCATAATGTCCAGGAAAGACTAAAGAAAACTACACCAAAACTTCTAGAAGATAATTCTAGAAAATCCCATGCTAGCACTTTTAGAGTTCATCGAAATCAGTCTACGAGTTTTGTTGTCAGCGTCATCCAATCCCATTCAAACGTGAGGCTGTGAAGAACAGACACGCTGGATGAGGATTATTTTGCGCGCACATTTCACCTCCGGTTGAACGTTTGGAGTATCAACATTCTCGTTGTAGAGAATGAGGATGTATTCCTACTTGCGTTGCTTTTCCTTATCTGGTCGAACTTTCCAGGTTTCCGCTAATACGTTGCTATGAGCGATCTCCAGTATCCTCCTTCGAGCTTCGTTGCTTGAAATATCAAACTTATTTGCAACCTGCTCTTGCAACTCTTCGAGCTTTTCCGCGATATAGTTTGTCAAATCGCCCTCTTTGATGTATTTTAAGACTTCCTTCATAGCCTCTTCCCTTGAAGCGAGACCACGAATACAAACCACAGTTTCTTTTTCGACATTCTCGATTACAGCCCAACCATCGCTGTACTTCTTTACATCATATCCTTTCAAAGCCATTAGTTTTTTAATCTCAAACGGGCTCAACTTTTCGTAGTCACTCATTCTGTGCCCACCGTTTTCGCTTTCTTTCTCCGGATTATTTTCCTTAAATAATGTGCGCGCTTCTTTATAACACCATCTGATTTAATCTAACCTAAACTTTGATAGATTTAGTGTTACGTCTATTATCTTGATAGAGAGTGAGATGTAGAGACCCCAGATCTGTAACTGCGCGTGCACGCATAACTACATCAGGGAGAATTGATAGAATCCTGGTCCACAAACATCCTAATAAGAGTTCGAATGGCCTCGCTTCTATTGGAAAAACGGGGCCTTATTTTAACGTCAAATTCCTCCATAAGCTCCCTCGGGGCCTTAAACTCCACTAAGACTATGTCTTTGTCGGGCAGCCGTTTTCCCTTCTTGATCTTCTCCTTCGGCAAAGAGCGTACTCCTTTCCGTTTCAGCAAATCGCGCTGTGTATTGTAAGGGTTTTGTAATATATAAAATCTGTGCGCGTCTCAATGTTTCATTCGGCATCAGCATAGCGCGCGCCACGTTCTAAAACACACTCGAATAATAACCCAACGGTAAGGAAAAAATCGGAGAAATAAGGGATCGCCTTCTCGGAGGGCCTATTAGAAATTCGATGCAAAAAACCTAGAGGGTAGGGGGTAGGTCTTGAGGTATTACGGAAGCCTAATAGGTGGATCTGTTCGCTAATAGCGAACATTTATACAACATGGCGAACGGCTGAATCCGTAAAAACAAAAGAGGATCCATTCAGCAAGGTTTGTAGGCGAATTGTTAACGCAATTTTACGTTAATATTCTACATCTAGACACAAGCCGACCAGCTTGCCCTCGAGTAAACATGGACCAAATGTTCCAGAAGAAATTAGAGAAGAACAAAGAGAGAACATACCAGTACGGCGAAGGACACCGACACAGATCCCACTAGAAACAGATAATTTTCAAATTTCCGTTAAGAATTGTCGGCCCATTCCTTCTTCAAGAATTTCTCTGATTTTTGCAACAAATTCTCTTGCATCAGTTAAAGCTCTCTCAGCCAGTCCTTTCTGCGTTATGAAGCTTGTATCGTAAGACGCTTTTTCCCTTTCAGCTTTCTTCTCAACAAGCTTTTGCACATCCTGTCGTGCCAAAGCTGCAATCACGTCAAGCGAAATCAAGTGCTTCTCACCAAGTCTCTTCCTCTTATGCACATAATAATATATCAAGGCACAAACCGTGCCAAGGTGGGTCTCTCCATCTTTTCTGACAGCGGCCAAAGCCGCAAGCGAAGCCTGATACATTGCATATTAGCAAATGGTAACTACCCAATCGAAATAATTCTCGCCTTCATACCTGAGAGTAGCTTCGCCTTCATGCATGTCAAAAACTTTGTTCGCAAGGTCCAGATTGTGATAGGATTTCCTCAAATGCCCTAAAACATTGTCTTTAGCTATCCTCTTGGATAAGGTTTTGATGGCAGTTATTTTCGGCTTTTCGAAAAATTTCATAGACCTTTCGCAGAGCTTGGCGCTTCTCAGCCAGTCCTGCCATGTTGGTTGCCTCGGCATCAAATCACCCTCGAGAGCAAAAGATAATACCTCTCCTGCCCGAAGAGCACAACACCATCCTTCAATACGTCAACGGCAAACCTTTTTTTGTCTTTAATGCTTTTCTCAAAATCCTTCATCATCATAACAACGGGCGCAAGCTTGGCCGGATGTCTCCCGCTAGTTTCTCCGGCTAACCTATCGATGGAATCCATTAACCTTTTGAATTGTTGCTCTTGAGAATCAGGTGTTAAAACAAGGACATCTATGTCGCTTCTCGGTGTGATCTGACCTCTTGCTGCGCTCCCGAACAATATTATAGACTGAGCCTCAGGGACAGACTCAGATGCCCTTTTTATGAAATCTTCCAAAATCCAAGCAAGCCTTCTGTTTTCGTTGAAAAGCGCTTCCCTTTTATCGGTCTCAAACAGCTCACAGAGTTTTCTTGTTCTGGGATTTGCCAAGTTAAGCTTATAGTATTTTTCCTGTCCCTCCCTCTTCTGCTCCACTAATCCTGCCTTCACAAGCTTGCTAAATTCAGAAGACACTGTTCCCAAGCTCACCTTAGACAACTTGGCAAGCTCTCTAGTATAGTACCATTTGCTGAGATCCTTGCTCATAGTTTTCAGAATAAGAAGAATTTTTGGAGTAAATAACTCTGACATGATTTCTGCTTGGGCAAGCAAGCTTATAAATGTTCATTTTTTCGAACGGCCGTTCAGTTTTTCGAACACTTATTCTGAATGTCTGTAGATCAGCCCGCTCAAAAACGCCTTAGAAACGCCTAAAGGATAATCTCAAACAGCATTTCTGAGAAGAATAGTGAAAAGAATCCAGTATTTGTGACCTTACGAAAAATAGGTCTATTGCATGTCTGAAAACAGAAAAAAGGGGATATGCGAAAGATATCGCCACGCTTCACTTGAGTTCAAATCTCTCCCGGCCCGCGCACGCGCACAAACCTGAAGAAGCAGAATCTATGCTCGCAGCTGTTCTTTTATGGGGTTCCTAAAAACTTCTTCGCCAAGTATAAGATGTATTCGCCTTCCGCGTCGGAAAGGATTTCTATATCTCTTAGGATCTGTAAGGTCACTTTTTCTACCTGCATTTTGGTCACCTGATGCGCGCATGATCTACCTTGCTATTATCACTCGTGTTCCGCATTCAATTAAATGAAGCAAGTTGGCTTCTCTCGGTTTGTTTATTTTTTCCTCTTTCAGCAAATTCATGATTTCTCTGTAGCCCCTGAGATATCGTTGACCCTTTTCAGTTGTTTTATAGGTGGTTTTTCCAGATGCTTTAAAGGCTTCAAGGAGATTCCTGTTCAAAAGGAGGGAAAGGTAGTGGTTTACAAGCAAATGACTCAAACTCGTCTTATATATAATCCGAGTCTTGTAAGCACCCCTTTCGGCTACTTCCAAGACATCAGCTATAATTGAAATTTGGGACCGACGCTTCCGTGAATGCAAAAGAGGGCCATCAGCCAACCAAATACCCCTCCTAAACTCTCTCCACGACATCCACCTATGCCATAAGGCATCAAACCATAAATGGAGTGTTTCCAACAATCAAATATTCTAAAACGCAGAATAATCTTCAAGGCTTGCGCAATAGAACTTTCTTTCTTAAATCTTTAGCCAAACCCAAACGGTAACGCCGATGCGTAACAGTATGTAACAGAGATCATTAAAACAACATCCTTAACCATAACAATAACGCGCGCGCATCTTCAACGTTGAGGGTGTCTCGTAAGGGAGAGACGCCTTCACCAAGAATTGTTTAGTTTATCGTTATGGTAAACAGGATGAGCAAATCCAAGAGTTTCTGCAATATCGAGGGATGATCAAGAATTTCATTAGAAGATTCTCTCTATGCATGCGCGCGCCCGCATAAGGCTTTAATGGGCGTTTGCGTGTTCTATTGTTATGTCTGCACATGACCCCGTAGAGAGTTATAGTGTTAAGGTGGCTAAAGGTCAGTACATTGATTTATTTTTGCATAGGTCAGATGAGCCAGAGAAAGGGAGTTTCATTAAGCTAACCTTGTTTAAGAAAGGTAAGCGTAGTAATGTTTTCTTGAAGAAGGATACGGCTAGTTTTCTGTGCATGCAATTACAGTTTTTGATTCAGAAAGGTTTAGAGTTAGATATGGAAGAGTTGAAGGAAAAGTATCCCGACCAAAAGACGTGGCATATTAGATAGCATGCATGCATCAACATTCCTAGATTTGATGGAGGGAAGCATTTTCATGGCGTCTGAATCGAAGGAGTTGAATCTGATTCTGGAAGAACTGGAAAAAAGAATTGCAGAGTACATTGGAACACGATGTGCTATTTTGTGTTCTTCTGGACGAAATGCAATTCGCTTTTCTCTATTGGCCTTCGGAATAGGTCATGATGATGAAGTTGTGATTCCAGATTTCGCTTGTCAAATATTGCCTATCACTGTTTTCTGCACAGGTGCTCGTCCGAGATTCTGTGATGTAGATAGAGAAGCATGTGCTCTGTCTCCAACATGCCTGCCAGAAGTATTGGGGGCACATACAAGAGCAATAGTTTTCATTCATCCCTTTGGTTTGCCAGTAGATCCCTCTGCTATAATAGAAATCACCGAGAAAAGAAGAATCGTTTTTGTCGATGACGCTGCACAAGCCCTTGGGGCTTCCATAAATGGCAAGAGAGCCGGTTCGTTTGGCGATGTTGGGATTCTGTCTTTCGGCAAGTTCTTGCCTTGGTACCTGCATGGTGGAGCCGTGACAACAAATGATGAGAAACTTGCAGCGAAAATAAAAGCGATTAGAGCAAAATGTGAACGAAGGGCACTCTTTCCGTCTTTGGGTTATCGCATGATAGAAATTTGTGGATTGAAATCAAGGAAAAATGTGGAAATGATCTTCAAGGGTGATAACTATCTACATAGAATATTGAATAGAACACTGGCAAAGAAGTATTTCCAAAGTGTTGATAGCTGGATAAAAGCCGACCAATATGTTCTCAAACTGTGGTATTCTAATGCACTCACATCTACGATAATCGATCAACTCATGACATATGGCGGAACATATTGGCATAGACGAAGAATGGAAGAAATGGAACTGCTTTTCCTTAATTCTGAGTTTGAAAACATAGACAAATACCTGCAAGGTAGGAGAAGTATAGCCAAAATGTATGATAAACTTCTCAAAAAAGATGGTTTTGACAAGATTTCCGTTTCGGACAATTATGAGCCTTCTTACTTGAGATACCCTGTCATTTTCCATGACAAAAAAAAGCTTGCTAAGTCTATCAGAGCGTTGAATGATATGGGTTTGACTGTTGATTATCGCTATAAGCCACTACACATGTCCCCATTCTTTAGCTTTATAAACAGGAGCGCTAATTTCAAAGATTCAATATACATATCAGAGCATATTCTTCCACTACCCATCATGTTTAACATGAATCCTGAAAGGGTAAAGAGAATCGCATCAATAGTAAACGCCAATTGAGCCTATCACCTTCGCACTCGCTGCATGCATGCAACTCTATTCTATTCGCGCGCGCATGGTTCCTCCGTACCGTAGTATCTTTTGCGGAATTGTGGAACTTTAACTTGCGTTTGCAAACAAGCGCCCTAGCATACAAAGTTTTTAAGCATCCTCGGAACACTTATGTAAAACGGGAATCGATAAAATCGCAGACGACTTGCGATAATCGAGGTCACGCGCGATAATTGAGATTCCCCACCGAAAGCGGGGTGGGGTAGCCAGGTGAACCCGCTGGGCTCATAACCCAGAGATCGGTAGTTCAAATCTGCCCCCCGCTACCATTCTTGCATATTATCATTGGTTGCTTCGTAGGTAGTATGTTACAAGGCTTTTCGCCACTAACCGTCCCTTATCGTCTTTCACTTCCACGTCACTCAAGGAGATCGTTTGGCCTTGATGTACAATTCGAGCTTCAGCGATCAATCGCCCTGACACCACTGGCGCCAAGAAATTTATTTTCATTTCAACCGTTAACGGAGCCTTCTTAAAATCAGCTGAAGCTGCCGTTGCCCAAGCGGCGGCTGAATCAGCTATACTTGCTATAGCTCCTCCATGAACGGTCCTTAAGAACTGAAGATGCTTCTCCTCTAAGTTCATGGTTAAACGAGCATAACCATCCTTCACTTCCTCGATTTTCATGTTCAAAAGCCTGTAGTAGGGACAGGCCTCTCCCTGTTTAATTAAATCATCCAACATTGGCTCCATAGCTTAAACACCTAGAAATACAGATGGTTGTCAAGCTGAAATATAAAATCTCCTTCAGCAAATGAAGGCTGAGAGTTTTCGAGTACCGTGGATAAGAAATCTTTACTTTTCTACCACTTTGACTTTCTCTACTTTTTTGCACCAAGGAATCTTGGGTATGTCCTTAGAAAGTTCTTGGAATATTTCCTTTTCAATCGTTTCATTTGCTTCTTCCTGGGCCTCTTCAACGAGGGAAATAACGATCATAACCTTTTTCGTCTTCATGGATATTCCCGGTTCTCCAGTCGACGTCAAGAACAACCGAGTAGCTTTAAGAAAAGCTTTGGGATTCACCCTTGCTTCAAATTGGAATCGGAGTCAGAATTTCTAACTGGACTCCTCTTCAAACTTTATCCTGTGAACGTACCAACAGTAATGGTGCCTAAGGGAGTCCTTGACAAAATCCGCAATACTGCTATAACCACACTCAGGATGCTCCCTCACCAACTGCTCCACGGCTTCCAACATTTTGGAAGGCAATTTCACAGTTCTGTACCGTTTATCCATTGCAGCCA
>Ga0315310_10002719_pt1 | contig 11019 bp, 13 predicted proteins | sample TDP5_MG_FD_203630 | JGI IMG/M metagenome (GOLD analysis project Ga0315310, IMG submission 203630) | Freshwater sediment microbial communities from Lake Towuti, South Sulawesi, Indonesia - TDP5 | ecosystem: Environmental > Aquatic > Freshwater > Lake > Sediment | place: Indonesia: South Sulawesi...
TAGAAAATGTATGCTGTTTGTGGGTGCAACTGGGTAGCCGTCCATTTCGAGGAGGCAGGGTGGCGTGCATTTTTCTGTTAGGTCTGTGAGTCTGTGTCCGCTGAGGCGTAGGCGGGTGATTTTTGTGAAGGCTAGGGTGGTGTTTAGGCGGTTTCGTGCTGTTTCTAATAGTTGAGCCACAATGTGGGTTGGTGAGTCTGTTGTGCCTGCTGTGAGGGAGCCGTCCCAGAGGATGAGGCTGTTTTGGCTCTGCGCTGCTATGCTCATTTGTAGCCATCTTTCGAGTAGGGTTGTCATGTGGGTTTGCATGTGGATGAGGCTCGGAGCGCCTAGATGGTTGTTTTCAACTGGTGTTTCGAGGCTGTATTGGCGGAAGAGGCTGTAGATTTCTTGTTTGTTTTCTTCGGTTATGTGGAATGGGAAGGGTCCTATGCGTAGGTAGTGATAATGGCGCTGTTTTTTCCAGACTATGGCGCCTCTTATGGCTATGAGTATGCCCGTGGTGGTTTCGCCTATTTTTATGCTGGAGACGTCTATGGCTACTATTGGTGTCTCTTCTCGTATCGGCTTGAGTTGTATTGTGTTGAGTTTGAGTTTTGTTTGTCCTAGGAAGACGGGTGTTATCTCTTCTGCTGGGTTGATGCTGTCTTCTCTTAGGGTTTCGTATGGTTGGAAGAGTGCTGTTTCGTTGTTTTGTATGTTTTTTATGCTGCGTAGGCTGAGTTCTATGAATCGTGTGGGTAAAGCGCTGTCTAGTGTGGGGGTGTGTGGAAAGTTATATTTGCTAGGTGTTGGTGTATATTGTGTTTGTTGAATCAATTGAATTCACCAATAGCCAGTATAGGCATGTTGGTGAGTATTTAAGTGTTGCGCATGAACAAGATGCACAATACAATAAACAATAAGGAATTCCGATGGGAGAGGCAGAAGAAGAGAAGCCAATACGGGTAAAGATGAAAGTGGGCAACGTAGAATTCGAAATAGAGGGCACAGTGGACCAAGCCAACGAGGCAGTGGGCAAATTCTTACAGACAGTAACAGAAAAACTGAAGGAAACAGCGCTCATAACAGAACGAGAAACAGCACCGCCAAGAGCAGAAACATGCAAGATAATAATACAACGACTATGGGAAGAAGGATGGTTCTCAACCTCCAAAGGCTTAGGAGAGGTACACAGCGAAATGGCAAGACGAGGGTTCCACTATGACCGCACGGCGGTGGCGCACGCCCTAATAGACCTAGTTAAGGATGGCGTGTTGAACAGAGAAGGAAAACCAAGAAGGTACCATTACGTACAAAAGAGGCCCCCCAGCAAGTCGCTCATGATCAATTGAAGAAAAGAAATAACTGGTCTTGAAACCTTAAGAATAGTTTACGTGAAGTAAAAAGAAAATTAGGGTAGAGGTTTTTTAACATGAGCATTTTGCCTCCGATAACGCCTCAAAAAATTACTGAAATATGGAACGAGTTAGGGAGTTTCCCTCAAATTAGCAAGTATTATGGTGAGTGGTTGAAAAAGGTTCTAACTGAAAAAGATCCCCGAACTTATCCTATTGTTAAGCAATTCCTAATCAAGAATTATGACTATCTAAAGTTACTGGACCAAGTTCTCGGTGAAACTTCTGCAGTAAAAGGTTTTCCAACAATCGTCAAACATTCTAAGAACAAGACTGAGTTCTATGATGAATTTTCGGTTTTAAAATTGGGTAGGATACTTAGAAAGAATGGTTATGCATTCGAATTTATACCTCCTGGCGGGGAACCTAAACCTGACGTAAAAGCGAGGATATGGAATAAGAATGTCTTTTTCGAGGTTAAACATCTAAGGAATATTGAAGAAGTTATTGACCTACTTTTCGACTATTTCAATGAATACCCATCCAGGTTTGTTGTTTCAATAACACTTGATGAAACCGTGACTTTGCCACAAATTCAAGAATGCATACACACAATCACGACTGTCATGGAGACAAAGAAGGATGAAGATTATCCTCAACTCCTTTCCTTTGGATTTGCAAAGGTTGAGATTACGCTATCGAAACAGCGCTCAAAAACTCCCATCAGTGTGCAATCAGGAGTCGTAGTAGTGCCTTTTGAAAGAACAAAATATAAGATTGAAACCACATTTCGCGAAGCCCTAAAACAGACTAAATCCATACCCTCAACTTCTCCCAGTTTTGTTGTCTACGACATAGACAACTGGAAAATAGAATCAGAAGATATAGCACAAGCTCTCTATGGTAGCAGTGTCGGAGATTCTACGCTAGAAACGCTGGAACTTCAAAGAACACTTTACAATCTGAGAAAAGAGACAAGCCTAAAAATTCATGATAAGAAAATTCTGAAAGCTTTCAGAAAAGGCTTTTATGAGGTGCTTAGAGAAAACCGGCTGATTCCACGATTCTCTTATAGCCTTCAAGATGGTCTTTTTTTCTTAAATGAGAGCGAAGATATCAATGGTGTGATAGCCTTTCGAGGGAACACACATACCCTGTTTCCAAATCCTTTTGTCAAAGATGATAAATTCGTCCCTTATCATGAACTCACAAAATTGCTAACAACTTGAGTTCACGCGTTCTATTTGGCGGAAGTTATGTAAAATTAACAGACCTGCTAGCGTCTGAAGGTTAACCCTAATAGGCTTCTTAGACAACGATGTGAAGTTAATATGTGCATCTCTTTACTACTTGTCATATCTAGCTTCGGGCGTACAATTCTCCTGGCAAAACTCTTGAAGGCACGTCTCTCTGTAGCTGTGTTATTGCTTTTGTTGTTATTTTGTAGTTTTCCTCTTCTGTTTTGGTTACTATTCCTTGTTTTGTTAGTTCGCCTAGTCTTGTGGTTGTTATCTTCATGTTTTTTCCAAGTTTCGCTGTCTAATTCTTCTTTTGTCATGTTCACTCTTATTCTATTGCTTTCTTGGTGATTTGCAGTTGGGGCATTGGGTTGCTGTTGTTGGCATGAGTCCGCCGCAGTATTGGCATGGAACCATCACCACTTCTTTAACAATCACTTCCCTAGGCGTACTAAGCTTAGCCTGCTCCAACGGCTTATGCACCTTCAAAAAATAAACAATCACAAATATCATTGGCAATCCGAAAGTGAAGAAGAGCGTAATGAAAATAATCAATGCGGCATCAATCATGGTTTCTCATTCTGGACAGCGAGATTATAGGATTTATGAACCACAACTAAGTAAACAGGCGCTCTTGCCCACTCAAGAAGTAACACAAGTTTATTCGGGTTCGGAAGTCAAGTGCCTTCTTAAATAGCAAATTTAAAAAAAGAATAAAAACGGTGCCCTTTTCTGAGCGAACTCTGCGACCGAGTCTTGGCTGCAGACAAGCGCATAATCTTCGCCATGATAGTCGACGAGCAAGGCCAAATCCATTGCGAGCAGGCTAAGGCTGGAGAAAAATACATAATGCCCAGGGAAATGGTTCTAAAGATCGGAGGCGTTTGGGCATCTGTGGTCGGAGGAATTTTCAAGCAACTTTCTGAGTTTCATGGACGCCTTGAATACGCCATTGTAAAGAATGAAAAGTTGACAACAATCGGGATGGCGAGCAAGAAAAGATACATCATATTTACCACCAGAGAGGAAGACATCCAACCACTCATAAAGAAGGTCAAAGACAAACTAGTTTAGAACAAAATCATGGTTTCGTTTTCCGATACTGCCCCTGTAATTTTTCCGCAAGCTTGCTGTCCTCCACTATAAAGGCACCTTCATAGCCACAGTCTAAGCACCTCCAAATCGAAGGACGGTAAAAAACAAGAACATTAATGTTCGTAGAACCACATTTTGGACAAAATTTCATTCTGCTCGAAAGTTCCTCTTCTCTCTTGGCTCTACCCAACGACTTCTTGAAATCCCACTTCTGCTTCAACAAACCGTCAATCTCACTGAAACTAAACTCTTTAGCCTGTTCCCCACACAATGGACAATTCTGCCCAAGCTGCAATTCCTTATCAAACGAGCATTTGGCATTTGGGCAAGTCCACACCTTCATAAGCATGCGCCCTCGACACTAAACAACATCCCACTTATTCATCAAGTTTCCGTCTTGATCGCAGTCAACCCTTCCTGCAACTTCTTGATGCCAATTGTTGCAATTTTGAAGCTTCCGTCTTCTGTCCTGACCACATACCCTTGCTTAACCAATTCACCCAGCCTCGTAGTCGTTATTTTCATGTTCTTTCCCAGTTTAGCCTGCAATTCTTCTTTTGTCACTGTTTCTCTTGTCAGTTTTCCCAGTTTATACCCCACATACGCTGCTAGCAGGTAGAGTTGCAGGGTTTCGCTGTCCGTCAACTTCTCCTTCCCTATGAGCAGTTCGGGTCCTTCAGGCGCAATGGCGATTACGTCCTTAAAGTCTTCAATCAGCTTGGCTAAGTCAACCGTCAAAGTCACCTTGCGAGCAATATCAAACGCTGGAACCAACTCACCAAAAAACTTGTTCACACTCACCCAAACATCATTCACACTGCCAGTAAACGTCTGCTCCAACTCGCCATACTTAACATGAACCGTAATCACATGCTCAGCCTGCTTAGCCTCACCCACCTAAACTCACCACACCTCTTTCAAATGATACACTTCATATTTGAATCCTATTTGAATCATATTAGAGGGGGGTCTACCCCAGTGCGCACACACACAAACAAAACTTGTTTCACAAACTAGTCGCCCCTCTCAACCTAGGCAAAACTTCATCCTCAATCCATTTCTCACCCTGCATAGTCAACTTAAACTCAGGCCGAGCCGGATCAGGCTTAAACACAAGACGTCTCTTAGTCATCTCGTTCAAGCGGGCTGGCACCATCGACTTGATGCCACTAGACTCCAACAGTCGACTGATCTGCGTCGCCGTGCTCAACTTCTTCTCACACGCATACAGAATTAGTCCAATAGCCTCGTAATGCGACAACTTCTCCCGAGTGGTCACAACTGGACCCTCAGTCGTCAACTCCACAATGCCCTCCAACTGAGCCTTAACAGGCGCCACAACACGCGCTGAAACAACACCCCCAACCTCGCCTACAAACTCAGGCGTCAACCCCTTCAACGCTTCAAGCAACTCCTGCGCCGTGTCGCCCTCAACCTCCAACTCGCCGAAACCCGTCTTAATCCGCGCCCTAAACTTAACCATGTCTAACTAATCACCCAAACCAATAGTAATTGCCATTCACTTTTAGAATTTACCATATCGCGGCATCGCGCAAACACTTAAATTATCCAGCCCAACAGAGTTGAAAACCATGTCAGGAACTGAAACGCTTCTGCCATACCTCAAAGAACCAGCGAAGGAAGGACAACCCACAATAATAGTTGACACACGCGAAGCCGCCGCAGCCCCAAAAATAGTTAAAGGCTTGATAGAGCAAGGCGCAGAAATCAGGACGCAAGCGCTTGAAAAGGGCGACTACATCCTGTCCGACCTCTGCGCCATCGAGAGAAAAACAGTGCACGACTTCGTCTACACGCTCACGAGGCGCTATTTGTTTGAACAACTCTTCAAATTGAAAGAAGTCTATGTCAAACCCTTCATCTTAATAGAAGGTTATCTCCCAATCGTTTACAAGTTCAGCAAAATCCAGCCAGCCTCAGTCTGGGGCGCCATGTTCGCCCTAGCCAAACAAGGCATCTACATGATACACACAAACAGCCACAAAGAAACAGTTGACTTCCTCTACACAGCCGCCAAACAAGAACAGATAGTTGAAAAACGCGCACTAATAGTGCATCCCATAAAGAAGACTGAAACCCTAGCCGACGCCCAAATATTCTTCATAGCCAGCCTACCCAACATAGGCAGAGAAAAGGCGGTTTCCATACTCAACTCGTATCAAACACCTATGAACGCTTTATTAAACGTGGACAGATGGGCAAAAGAAGCCTATGGATTAGGACCAATAATAACCGAAAAAGTCAAACAAGTCTTAAACGCGCCATACAAGGAAGGCTAAAGCCTCAAAATCCTTCGAGCGTTTTCACCCAATATCTTACGCTTTGTCCCAGCCCTCAGAGGCAACCCACTTATGGCTTCCACATTCTTCCTGATGCTCGGAACACCTGGCCAATCAGAACCAAAAACAACCTTTTCTGCAATCTCTTCTAAGTCGGGAAAATACTTCAACAGATTCTTTGGTGGAAGCCCAGAAACATCAATGTAGACATTCTTGTGCCTTTTCGCCAAAAAGAAGGCCACGTCATACCAGAAGCCCCTTCCTCCATGTGCCTGAACAATCGTCAAATCGGGAAAGTCTACGGCAACATCGTCCAGATACAACGGGTTGGCATACTTCAAACGCGCGTTCTTGAAAACAGACGAGCCAGTGTGAAAATTCACCGGAACCCTCAACTCCTGAGCCTTCTCATAGAGCTCATACAGTTTGGCATCGTTGGGATAAAAGTGCTGATAGGGTGGCAGAAGTTTCAGGCCCTTCATGCCCAAGTCTTGAACCAATTTAACAAGCGTTTTCGCTGGGTTGGGGTCTGTGACAGGGTTTATTGAAGCGAAAGGAATCAGCCTCTCGCTTTCACGGCAAAACTCAACCACAAACTCGTTGTCAACAATCCCAGTCGTCAAGGGTGCAACCTCAGCCAAAACAACCGCGAAATCCACGCCCTCTCGACTCAGAAAGTCCAAGAAGTTTTTGGGCTCCATAAACTCATCAAAGTTTTCATAAACTCTGGGATTGACACGCCTCATGTATTCATGAACCCAAGGGTTCCACATGCCGAATTTAGCCACGTGAACGTGGAAGTCAACGACCGTCATTCTCACTCACTTTACATCGAAGCAATAAGTATGGATATTAAAGCTCTCTGCAACTGCAAGACTCTTATGGTTTCCCGTTCTGGTGGCATTAAGCCAAATATGAACGAGTTTTGTTTTTCTATGTTTTCAAAAATCATTCATAATTTTGTTGAAGCTTTTTTCACTTCTTCTATTGCTGTCTCATCTTCTATTGTGGAATAGTCTCCTAGAGGCTGGCCGGTGATTATCGCCTTGATGAGTCGACGCATTATTTTGCCGCTTCTTGTCTTAGGCAGCTTGTTCACGAAGAATATATCGCTGAAAATTACTATTGAACCTAGAGTTTTCTTTACTAAATCTTTTAAGGCAGACCTTAAAGCCTCGTCTGGCGTGTATCCGCCCTTTAAAACAACTAATGCACACGCGGTTTCACCCCTCAATGGGTCTGGGCATCCGACAACCGCTGCTTCAGCGATGCTTGGATGTTGAAGTAAAGCGCTTTCAATTTCAATTGTACCAATTCTGTGGGCTGAAATCTTGATGACTTCGTCTGTTCTTCCTAGGAACCAGATGTAGCCGTCCTCATCTTTCGTTGCGGCGTCGCCTGTGTAGTAGACGCCTGGAATTCGGTTCCAGTAATCTTGCACATAACGTTCATGATCTCGCCAAAGAGTTGGTGTCAACCCTGGAAAAGGTCTTTTGCAGACGAACGTTCCCTCGACGCCAACTGGAACGGGTTTGCCTTCTCCATCAACTATTTCGGCGTCGATTCCAGGAAGTGGAATTGTTGCCGAGCCAGGTTTTATGGGCAGCAACACTATTCCATAGGGGTTGCCGACCATCGGTCCGCTGCTCTCAGTCTGCCACATATGGTCTATGACGGGTATTCTGTCATCAAAAACCTTCTTTTGAAGCCATTCCCATGCTGGAGGATTTAAAACTTCACCTGCGCACGCCACAAGTTTGACCGAGCTTAGATCGTGTTTTTTAGGCCATTCCTCGCCGTATTTCATTAGACTGCGTACACCTGTTGGGGATATCCAGAGTTTTGTGACTTGGTTTTTTTCAACTATCTGCCACCATATGTCTGGTGTTGGATAATCTGGAACGCCCTCGTACATTATTGTTGGGCAGCCGAAGAGCAACGGCGCGTAGATAACGTAGCTGTGGCCCACTATCCAGCCGATGTCTGAAGTTGACCACCAGACGTCTGTTTCGTGCATGTCATAAACCCATTTGCCCATGGCGTGAATATAAACCTGATAACTTCCGTGAGGTTGAACTGTGCCCTTAGGCTTAGCCATAGTTCCAGAGGTGTGCAGAATAAATGCTGGTTCGTCTGCCCTCATCCTTTCAACTTCAGCGTTTACTCCCTTGCCTTTTTCTATGGCTTCCTCCCACAATACGTCTCTCCCGGGCGTTACGGGTGGGTCTTTTTCGCCTCGCTTCAGGAGAATAACCTTTTCCACACTTTTTCCACTTGTTTTGAGAGCTTCGTCCAAAACTTCTTTAAGGTTAACCACGTTGCCACGTCTGTAACCAACATCCGCCGTGACAACAATTTTTGCTTCAGCATCCGCTATTCGGTCTGCTAAGGCGCCGTAGCCGAATCCTCCGAAAACAACCGAGTGGATTGCTCCAATCCGTGTGGTAGCTAGCATTGCAACAGCGGCTTCTGGAACCATTGGCATGTAAATTGTTACTCTGTCGCCTTTTTTGACGTCTAAGGTCTTCAAGGCGGCGGCGAACCGTCTAACTTCGTATAAAAGCTGGTTATAGGTCAAGACACGTGTTGGTAAGTCTTCATCGTTCTCCCATATTATGGCAGCGTGGTTGCCTCTTCCCTTTTTGATGTTGTTTTCTAAACAGTTGTAGGATAGGTTTGTTACTCCGCCTTTGAACCATGTGAAGTTTGGATAACTCCATTCGAAGACTCTGTCCCAACGTTTAAACCAATGTAGTTCTTCAGCGACCTCTCCCCAAAAGCTCTCTGGATCTTCTAAAGCTCTCTTAAGCATCCATTTTAATCGAGGTGGATACTCGATTCTAGACGATTTCCCTTGAGTCGCTGACACCCTTACACACCGTAGAGTTTTTCACCATTCGTTTGCATTCTCTTATAAATATTTTTAATCTCAAGAATTGTCATTCTCCGATAGATTGAGATTGTTTTCTTAAGTCGATCATGTCTAGGCTGCTGGCTTTGTGCCTTTCTTTCTTCTTCAATGTTACGCTATTCTTTTTGAAGTTCAGAAACAATTTTTTCGTAGAAGTCCAGCGATTCTGGATTAATCAAGGCATCCCTGTTTGTGACTGGTCTGCCGTGTATTATGTTCGAGACCGCGCTTTCAACCTTCTTCATGTTGAAGGTGTAAGGAACATCTGGCGCCTCGATGATTAAGGCTGGAACATGCCTAGGAGAAGCCTCTTCGCGCAAGGCTCTTCTGATCTTGTTTTTTAAGTCTTCTGTTAATTGAGACCCCTGAGCAAGCTTGACAAAGAGGATGATGCGCTGGTCTCCCTTCCACTCTTGTCCTACAACCATGCTGTCGGCTATTTCTTCAAATCTTTCCACCACGTTGTATATTTCAGCTGGACCTATGCGCACTCCAGACGGCTTTAGGGTGAAGTCAGAGCGGCCTAAGAAGGTTATTCCACCCGTGTCGCTGTGAATTAGAATCCAATCGCCATGCCGCCAAACATTGGGATAAACATCGAAGTAAGCGTCCCTATATTTCTTGCCTTCGTGGTCGTTCCAGAAGTAAAGAGGCATGGAAGGAGCGGGCGCCTCGCAAACAAGCTCTGCCTGTTCATCAACTACTGACATGCCCTTTTCATCATACGCCTTCACTTTCATTCCTAAACCTGGACTCTGCAATTCGCCAGCATAAACGGGTTGGATTGGGGTTCCGATGGCAAAACAACCATTGATATCCGTGCCTCCCGAGATAGAATTAAAGTGTAAGTCTTCTTTGATTTCGCGATAAGCATATTCGAATCCCTCAGCCGAGAGGGGTGAACCAGTTTGGGATATTTCTCGCAACGAGGACAAATCGTAAACCTTGGCTGGTTTAGTCCCCTCACTTCTGAGATAATTGATGTAGCTTGCACTGCAACCAAAGATGGTTATTTTTTCATCTTGGACTAATTTCCACATGGTGCCCCAATCGGGATAGTTTGGGTTGCCATCGTATAACACCACAGTGGCTCCTACAGCTAAAGAGCCTAGTAACCAGTTCCACATCATCCAGCTGGGGGTTGTTATGTAAACGATTCTGTCTTCACGTTTTAAATCAGTGTGGAGTATCAGTTCTTTAAGGTGGTTGATGAGGACGCCGCATCCTCCTTGAACCATACATTTGGGCTTGCCCGTTGTCCCTGAAGAAAACATGATGTATCCTGGGTGATCAAAAGGTAGTTGTTCAAATCGAATTTCAAGTTGTTTTCCTCGAGATATAAAATCGTTGTAGAGCACCGAGTTGGGAATACAGCTAACACCGGGTTTTTCTTCCATATAGGGAAAAACGATGATTTTTTCCAACGAGGGTATTCCTTTGACGATTTTCTTAACGTTGGGCAAAACGTTGAAGGTCTTTCCTTTATAGGGATATCCGGCAGCAGTGAACAAGACTTTAGGTTCAATTTGACCGAGACGATCAAGAACCGCCACTGGTCCGAGTTCAATGCCACAAGAAGACCATATGGCACCGATGCTTGTGGTTGCAAGCATGGCAATTGCTGTTTCCATAAGGTTGGGCATGTAGGCGGCTACTCGGTCTCCTGGAGCAACCTCAACTTCGTGTAGCGGTTTAGCCAGACACGCTACAGAATTATATAGTTCTGCGTAGGTCATTGTGGCTGATTTCTGGTTTTCTCCTTTAAAAATAAAGGCTAAATGGTCGTCTCTATATCTTAGAAGGTTTTCAGCGAAATTTAATCTTGCGCCAACAAACCACTTTGCGCCAGGAAACTTGCCTAAGTCATCAACTACCACATCATACCTGCGGGAAGCTTTCATCTCCCCAAATTCCCACATGGCTGCCCAGAAATCTGGTATATTTTCAATCGACCACCTGTACAATTGATCATAAGAGTTGATTTCAAGACCGTGTTTTTTATTGACAAGCCTAATGAACCGAGTTATATTAGCTTGTTTTATGCGTTCTTCGGAGGGCACACAAAGCGGTTTTCTCATCTTTCTCACACTACAGCGTCCCAGAATCATTTTTAAGTGTTATTGCCAGATGTCGTTGCG
>Ga0315310_10002722_pt1 | contig 11018 bp, 11 predicted proteins | sample TDP5_MG_FD_203630 | JGI IMG/M metagenome (GOLD analysis project Ga0315310, IMG submission 203630) | Freshwater sediment microbial communities from Lake Towuti, South Sulawesi, Indonesia - TDP5 | ecosystem: Environmental > Aquatic > Freshwater > Lake > Sediment | place: Indonesia: South Sulawesi...
ACAATCATGGAGCAAGACGCGGTTTGCAATGTCTATAACTATGTGATACTGCCGTATCGATGCCTTAACTCTGCTGTCCGAAACTTCTTCAAGCGTTATTTCATCATCTTTTATTTTTTCAGCTCTTTTCAACCGATCCTTATCCGTGAAGGTTAAGAGAAGGTCTCGAAGTCCCATCTGTTCAAGAGGTATAAGCGTTTCAACAATTTCTGCTTGCCTCTCAACTGGTGCCTTCAAGTAGTTCTTCACGGTAGCCTTTGTCTCAGCTTGTTTTGGTGTCAAGACGCCAAGCATCTCCAGAACCTCCAGACAGTTTTCTACAGCGTAGCCGTGGTAGTGATTGTTGAAGTAGCCATACACTCTCTCAGCTTTGCTCGCAACCTCTTTCACCTTTGGGACCCAAGGCTCCAGCTCCTCAACTTTGTAACGATAGTTGTACCAAGGTCTTCCTCCTCTACCATGCCACCTGAAATAGGCTATCTTCGAAGTTACTTTAACCTCAGGGGGCAGCAACGGCTCATCCACAACTGTGTAGGCAACCATATACCTCTCGAGCAACTTCCAAGTTTCATCACAAATCCAAGATAAATCCCGAAATTCCACGGCAAAATTAAACTCAGCTGGAAGGATCTTGAAGAAAGCTTCTAAGCGCTCTAAATTGTCTAATCCAAACTTTGGAGGAAGCTGAATGAGGAGGCAACCAAGCTTACCATCAAGCTGTAGTGGTCTCATTAACTCGCAAAAGGTTTGCAAGTCATCCTCTACACCTTCTTTCAAATCCAGCTTCTTCTCATGCGTAATGAGCTTCGGAAGCTTAGCCGTGAAAATGAATTCGGGTTTCGTGTATTTTAGCCAGCCCATGACCATGCCCTTATTTGGATAGCGATAGAATGTCGAGTCTATCTCCACAGTCTTGAAGACCTTAGAATAGGCGGCGAGCTTGCTCTCTTTCTTCTCCCTATAGAATGGACCAACCCAATCATTGTAATGCCAACCAGAAGTGCCAAGCAATAGTTCGCCCAACAGCTCTCACCAAGGTGACAGAGATAAAAGACAAAACCCATAATTATCCATTTTGAGGAGCCTTAACCCTTTGACCAAATTTCTGATCGGCGCTGGCGGATGGGCCTACTTCCAAGTGCCAGGCCAAGACTCATTAACAGCCTACTCCAAAGCCTTCAACTTCGTCGAAGTAAACTCTACATTCTACACGATGCCAAGCCTGAGAGAAGTAGAATCATGGCGCAGAAGAGTACAAAAGGACTTTGAGTTTACAGTACGATGCCACAGAGACTTAACACACAAACTCAAGCTGGAGCCACTAGACGAGTCATACGGCATCCTCAACGAAATGATAACTATCTGTAAAACTCTCGAAACTGACATCCTACACGTACAGACACCAGCAAGACTCAAGTTTACTGACTCGAAAATCCGGTCTGTCCGCGACTTCTTTCAGTCAGCAAGCCTGAAAGGAATAAGAATCGCTTGGGAAGCTAGGCAAACAGGGACTCAACCCCTGCCCACCAACCTAGTCAAGCTGATGCAAGACTTCAACATAATTCATTGCGTTGACGTCTCAAGAGAAGAACCAGCATACGCATCAGATGTTCTATACACTCGATTGTTCGGAAAAGGCAAGCATAACATCTACCAGTTCACAGACGAAGAACTCGAAGAGATAGACAAGAAAGCAACCAGAACCGAACACAGAAAAGTAATAGTTTCATTTCACGGCTTAAGAATGTACAAAGACGCAGCTAGATACAAACTCTACAAACAAACAGGCAAATTCCCCCAAGTAACCAAATCCACAGGCCTAGCCTCACTCAGAGAAGTCCTAAGCGAAGACACCAAATTCCCAACAACCAAACAAAAACTCCTCCAACACCAAGGATGGAAACTATTCGACCTAACCCAAACAAAACGCATACGCGCATCAGAAATCCTACAAAAACTACCACAACAAACCTATCAAAACATAAACCAAGTCATACAAACGCTTAAAAAGACTCCAAAAGGAACAACAGCCACACTCTAAAACACACTCAAATAATAACCCAACGCTAAGGAAAAATCTGAGAAATAAGGGATCGCCTTCTTGGAGAAAAAGGTAAAGGCAAAGAAGAAATAGCAGAAGAACTAATCGACGCAATATTCTACATCTAGACAAGCCGACCAGCTTGCCCTCGAGTAAACATGGACCAAATGTTCCAGAAGAAACTAGAGAAGAACAAAGAGAGAACATACCAATACGGCAAGGACACCGACACAGATCCCGCCGGAACAGATAATTTTCAAATTTCCGTTAAGAATTCTCTGCCCATTCCTTCTTCAAGAATTTCTCTGATTTTTGCAACAAATTCTCTTGCATCAGTTAAAGCTCTCTCAGCCAGTCCTTTCTGCGTTATGAAGCTTGTATCGTAAGACGCTTTTTCCCTTTCAGCTTTCTTCTCAACAAGCTTTTGCACATCCTGTCGTGCCAAAGCTGCAATCACGTCAAGCGAAATCAAGTGCTTCTCACCAAGTCTCTTCCTCTTATGCACATAATAGTATACCAAGGCACAGACCGTGCCAAGGTGGGTCTCTCCTTCTTTTCTGACAGCTGCCAAAGCCGCAAGCGAAGCCTGATACATTGCATAGTAGCAAAGGGTAACCACCCAATCGAAATAATTCTCGCCTTCATACCTGAAAGTAGCTTCGCCTTCATGCATGTCAAAAACTTTGTTCGCAAGGTCCAGATTGTGATAGGATTTCCTCAAATGCCCTAACACATTGTCTTTAGCGATTCTTTCGGACAGGGGTTTGACAGCAGCTATTCTTGGCTTTTCAAAAAATTTCATAGACCTTTCGCAGAGCTTGGCGCTTCTCAGCCAGTCCTGCCATGTTGGTTGCCTTGGCATCAAATCACCCTTGAGAGCAAAAGATAATACCTCTCCTGCCCGAAGAGCACAACACCATCCTTCAATACGTCAACGGCAAACCTTTTCTTGTCTTTAATGCTTTTCTCAAAATCCTTCATCATCATAACAACGGGCACAAGCTTTGCTGGATGTCTCCCGCTAGTTTCTCCGGCTAGCCTATCGATGGAATCCATTAAACTTTTGAATTGTTGCTCTTTACAATCAGGTGTTAAAACAAGGACATCTATGTCGCTTCTCGGCGTGATCTGACCTCTTGCTGCACTCCCGAACAATATTATAGACTGAGCCTCAGGGACAGACTCAGATGCCCTTTTTATGAAATCTTCCAAAATCCAAGCAAGCCTTCTGTTTTCGTTGAAAACCGCTTCCCTTTTATCGGTCTCAAACAGCTCACAGAGTTTTCTTGTTCTGGGATTTGCCAAGTTAAGCTTATAGTATTTTTCCTGCCCCTCCATCTTCTGCTCCACTAATCCTACCTTCACAAGCTTACTAAATTCAGAAGACACCGTTCCCAAGCTCACCTTTGACAACTTGGCAAGCTCTCTAGTATAGTACCATTTGCTGGGATCCTTGCTCATAGTTTTCAGAATAAGAAGAATTTTTGGAGTAAACAACTCCGACATAATTTCTGCTTGGGCAAGCAAGCTTATAAATGTTCATTTTTTCGAACGGCCGTTCAGTTTTTTGAACACTCATTCTGAATGTCTGCAGATCAGCCCGCTCAAAAACGCCTTAGAAACGCCTAAAGGTTAATCCCACACAGCATTTCTGAGAAGAATAGTGAAAAGAATTCAGTATTTGTGACTTTACGAAAAATAGGTTTATTGCATGTCTAAAAACAGAAAAAAGATGGCAACCTCAAGATGCCTAAGCCTGAGAAAGAGGATTAAGAGCACGTGCGCGAAAACAAGATTTGTTCATAGAGTTCTTACGCGCGCAGAAAAAAATTATTTGCCTTTTTTGGTTATTGGCCATTTTAATAAAGCTCTCACAAGATTCAATCGTGACAGTGCGTAGTTCGTTATGTGCCCCGTTGAATGTTCTTCTCCAAATAATTTTTCAACAATTTTTCGATCTCGAAATCCCATGCTTTTCAATTCATGGACTTTTCCATGAAGACTTTCTATATCTGAGATGTTTTTTGCGAGTATTTCTTGTCCAGGAAACATTCCAAAGCCTGCGGTGAAAATAGTCAAGCGATCCATTCCAGCCGTATATTGTTGCAGTTGTTTCAGAGAGGCGTGAATTTGTTTTATGTCCTCATGAATATCTTCACTCGGTTCGCCAAAAATCATTTGATACTCAGGCACGATGGAATCAGACACGAAGCCCCATTCTTGGGTAGGTTCAATCAACACAATGAGATCATCAGAATGACCGGGCAGGTGTAGCAGCTCAAATGTATATTTCCCGGTTTTTGTGGCAATAGAGCTGACATCCAGTGGCCGAACGGATGGTGCAGGCTCGAATGGAGCACCCCAGCCTAACACTCTATACTCTGGATAGTAATACCCATTTCTTACTTTGTCGATTCCATTCTTATGTATATAAACAGGAAGCCCTAATTCTTCACTCAGAAATCGAGCACCACCTGCATGATCTTCATGCCAATGCGTGATTACAACTTTCTCAACAGCTTGTTCAGGGGCAAGCGATTTAATGAATTGCTTCAAGTCACCTGTACTCGCTGGAGGTCCAGAATCTATGAGAAGCCCATCGACCAGATACGCGGATGTCCAAACCCTTTGAAATGCAGGCGCGTGCGCGCGGGCGGCCCATCGAACGATTTCGTCATTTGCATACTTCTCAATTTTAAACATGCGCGCGCAAAGGCGACACAGCATAATGATTGAAAGACTTATTAAGTAGAGGCATCAACACGACATTTGACGTGGTGGGTGTGATTCTCGGCGTTTTGGGCGAAAAGTTTCGCACAAGCTTGAAAGGCGTTTTAGAGAAAGTGAAACTTGAGTTTGTTTTGCCATTTCTATTCATCGGGTTATATTTTGTTCACGCCGCCGTTTTTTTGGCTCTTCAATTTTACCGCGATTGGTTTTTAAGTTACGGTGCTTCAAGTTCGATGTTGCTTTCTCATGAAATTTGGATTATTTGGGCAGCGGGCTTGTCAATTTGCGTGGGAACTTTGCCTTTCTTATTGTTAATACTTTTGATAGGTTATTTATTGTAGTGATTTTTTGATGAAAATTTAACCAAAAAATCCAATCCCCCAAAACCCCAAAAAACACAAACCCAAAAGCGCTGGATAACATTCCGACTTCTGAATGTGGCTTCTGGCGGATACATCCAATCTCGGCGTATTCCGAGGACGTAATATATCTGCTTGAGAAAGAACCGTTTTATTGGGTAGTATAGTGTATCATAATAGACAATAAACAGATGGTGTGCATATGAAGAAACGTATATTAGTCTTGGTGATGGGCGGACTGTTACCGCTGTTGGGAATAGTGCTAGCAACATCGACAATGAATCCAAGAATTACCTATACTGGCAATGGTATTCCAGACCCAAGTGTGGGTAGAGTTGGAGATATGTACATAGACCTCGACACAAATATTCTCTACGTCATGGGAACTGACGGTTGGGGAGTCTTTGCTGTATTACCTACCCCAGTCAACGGAACGAATGGACTGAATGGTGCAACATGGATAGTTGGAGATACAGAGCCAGCAAGTGAGATTGGAAGCAATGGAGACCTATACTTCAACTATGCCACACTCGAAGTCTACTACAAGACAAATGATGTATGGACATACCTGGTTAACCTTCAAGGACAGACAGGACCACAAGGGCCTCAAGGAGAGACTGGTCCAGCAGGGCAAGACGGTCTCAATGGAACTGATGGTCGCAATGGCTCAATATGGTACAATGAACTCGTTGCCAACTTGACAGATGACTTAGGACATGACGGAGACTACTACATGTTCACTAATGGAACCGTCTACTACAAGATGAACGGAACATGGGTCTACTTCACTTCACTAATGGGTCTGACAGAACCACAAGGCGAGACTGGTCCGCAAGGTCCAGCAGGAACCGATGGCATCAACGGAACAAATGGTCTCAATGGACAAGACGGAGCAACTGGAGCAACGGGTGCTACTGGTGCAACGGGTTCACAGGGTTCAGCAGGAGTAGATACTTCAGTTCCATGGTGGCTATATGTGGTTGCCGCAGGATGTGTGGGAGCATCGAGCTACTCTGTCTACAAGAGCAGAAAGAAGAACGAGGACAACAAGGAGAACGCATAAGTTCCAGCGCATGTGCGCGCGCGCAAAATGGCTTCACTCTGCCTAATCCGCGATGAATCACCTTTCGTTAGATTCTCATTATTATTTTTCTTTCTTGGGTGCCCCATACCACCTATCATCAACAACTTAACTGGAATCGAAACTTTCGATGATAGCCTGTCGAGTTCTCTGATTATGTATTCCTTATCAAAAGATGGTCTCTTCATCAATCTTCCACTTTATACTCTCTCGCCTTGGTCACGAATTCCTTCCAGGTCGGTAATGTCAAACCTGTTCGCGCTCCTTTTGTCTCCAAAAACTGAAGCATAGCATTGACTTGGAGCCCTAAATCAAGCCTTTGCGCCTCTTTCAACAAATATTCTTTATCGATCTTTCCCAACTCCTTCTTCAATAATAGCAAACTGTATGTTACATAGCGAACACTGTCCCTTTCGATTAACAAAGTGTGAAGTATCACATCTTCAATTCGAAGACTCTTTTTCTTCTTTGAGTAGAAGTATATATCAAAGTCAGAAAATGTTTGGACACCAAAAGCGTTGAGACTAGAAGTAGCAGTCTTCAGGAAGTTCTTTTGAGAAATAGGAGAGTTTTTCGGCGCTCGGACCAAACATTCAAAATCCCTTTGCCAAAGTATTATGGCCCTTTCAGAAATTGATCTGACAAGAGTGTTCAACAGAAATTTCTGATATTCAGTGAGAAAGTTTTCTAAAGTCGAAAATCTTGGGTTGATGCTGTAGCCCTTCTGGTCAAGCGTTATTATTCCTAAAGCCGTAAAGTCTCTGGAATATCTCCAAGATGTAGCTTCAGAAATATTTTCGAAGGTATTCCTAGGGTAATCTAACATCTGAAAAAGAATTTCAATTCCAAGACCTGCCAAAATATTCTCCCAATTTATATGACTGTACGTTACAAGGAGTTCTCTAAGCAGAGACGCGTGTTTCGAGTCAGCAAAGTAGACATATTTTTTGGACTTATCGATCTTTTTCTTGAACAATACAATACCCTTCTGGCGAAGTTTCTTAAGATTATATGACAGACGACTCGGCTTTATGGTAAGACTTCTCCTCAACAAGGATAGAGAATGATTTTCATTAGCAATTTCCTTTAGTATTTTGATTTCTAGCTTACTAAAAGTGTAATCTTCCAGTTTTCTTTTCATGCAATTTCATATAATTGAATTGTTATATAAGGATTTCAATTTTATGAAATTCAAGTAAAGCATAATCTTATTATAATAAGATTTTCGTTCATTTTGATTTCATCACTTGAAAAATTTCATAGCTTTCGTTCGATTATTGGTTTCAGGCAATTTGCTTTTCCCATTCTTACAGTCCTCAAAACAGGCTTCAGAATAAAGAAAAAACTGTTCAAGTATCCTCCTAATGTTGCAATATTCTTTTCTTCCAACCAATTTGTCTGCGTTTTTTGATTGAACTCTCTTATGGAATCGAGGAAGGTTTTTTCTTTGATTTTATAGATGAAATATTTGGCTTCTGAGAGAGGGACCTTAGTCGGATTATTCAACGATATTTCCCAGTAATATCTTGATGCCACGAATCCGTCAGGCCTCTTCAAAGTTGCAGCATAAGGAGAAAAATCGTTCTCGATAAGAACTTCAAATATTGCCCTGCAGATCGTTTGCCAGTAAGGGAACAGCGCTTTCCAACCGATCACAGGAACATTCTCTACCGCTCCGTATTTTGTTTTCACAGAGAAAGTTTCTTTAATCTCTTTATGGCCTCGTTTCAAGCTTTGTTACCTCACAGAATGGTATCTACTCTTCTAAGTTATTAGATTGCTCAGAATAGCTGGCTACAGAAAAAGACGGGGTTTGCAGGAGATTTCTCCAAAGTGGCTAGGGTCAATCTCCCTGGCTTGTTTTGAACATTCTTCTGGCTCTTCTCTAACATGGAATTCAGGCAATCTTGAAGTTATCCGACCCCTTAACGAGCTTATTTTGTTGAAAAGAGGCTTTTTCGACTTTTTTACTCTGTTAGAAAAAAATATTTTTTTATTCCATGCGCTCTGTCAACAACAGACATCCAACTGCTTAATCCTTATCATGTTCCATGCCTAGCTTCCTTTTTCCCTATCCCGAATGCTTAGCTGATCTCTCAACAGCTTCTCGACAGGGCTTACCTGGCAAATTTTCTAGTCAAAAACAGTGAAAAACAATGGAAAACAAAGATTGCAACATTAATTTCAACATTGAAAAATAGAGGGGGGTAGGTCTCGAGGTATTACGGAAGCCTAATCGTTTCATGTTCTGGCAATAACTGGCTAGCGTTAGATCTGTTACTTAAGGGGGATAAGCACTTAACGGCGTTAAGTTCTGCCTCTCTTCAATCTCAATCCAAAAGTAACTCCTTGGTCCCAAACACTCTTTTGGTAAGTCGCATTAAGTATACCCACCCCTACTCAGTAGGGGCACCCCTACATGTACTTCGACTCCTAGACCCAAAACCAGAAAAAAGAGGACTTTCAAGGAGACACGCCATGTGCACAACATTCTTGAACCCAGCCTGTTTCGCTTTTTGGTGAAATTCTTATATACAGGCTTTTCTTAGAAGTGAAACTGATACATCAAGAGGTGGAGTAGAAGTTGTGGAAGTTTGAGAGAATTTACCGTGAGTTACTTCTATGCAGCCTCCGCCACGTTTCACTGGTGCATCAAGAGGATATTGCGTCGAAATGTAGGGTTTCACTCGGCCTAGTTAACAAAACAATGAAGAAGCTTGTGGGAGCCATGGCGGTTGAAGCCACGCGTGAAGGTGTTAGGGTATTGTCGCCTGCCCGGCTTTTGAACTTGTGGGCTGCAGAACGCAACCTGCACAGAGATGTTTGGCAGTCGTTCAGACTAGACCCCGTAAACGAGGTGGAGAAGAACCTTCCTAAGGATGCGCTGCTCACCGCCTTTTCCGCTTGGTTCAAACTGTCCGGACGAAAGCCTGCCGAGTACGACCGCTTGTACTTCTATGTGACGAATAAAGAGAATTTCGATTGGTGGCTTGGCTTCAGAAAAACGAAGATTCGAAAGGTGAACCCAAACGTGTTTGCTTTGTGCGTTGATGATGAGCATCTTGCTCAGTCTTCAGAGAAGGGTGTCGTCTGTGTTCCGCAGGTTTATGTTGACATATATTCAATCAACGGTCCAGAGGCTTCTCCCTTTCTCCGCGACATTGCAACAGCTAATCCCAGCCTAAGCCTCTGGTAAAAGGTGACACAAACATGTGGCGAGACGAAACTATAGAAAAATCGTGGCGGGTCCTCGAAGAGCTGAAAAGTTTAGCCGATTTTGTTCTGATCGGAGGCTGGGGAGTCTACCTATGGACAAGGAAACTAAAGAGCCGTGACATAGACGTATGCATCGATCAAGAAAACTTCTACAAGCTTCAATCCGAGCTGCTGCAAAGAAATTATGGACTGAAACGCAACGTTCGCTTAATGAAGTTCGAAGCCGTGATAGGCGACGTAGAAGTCGACATCTACACACCGTTCATGAGCAAATTGGCCGTTCCCTGCTCAAACATGTTTGACCTGAAATTGTATTCATCGATCGAGCGTTTCAAAGTAGCCCTTCCAGAAGTGCTGCTCTTGCTCAAAGCTCAGGCTGCTCAACAGAGATGGCACGCAGAAAAGGGAGTGAAAGACAGAGCGGACATTATTTCTCTCCTTAAATTCGCCGACATAAAACGCGACACACTTAGACAAACGCTGAAAAAATACGACAAAGACGACACGCTACGAAGCATAATTAAACGAACAATATCAGAAAGCAGAGTCGAATACAGATTTCTAGGACTTGCCTACGAGAAAGACGGAATTCAACTGAAAAAATCCTATGAGAACCTATAGGTTCAAACTATCCTGCCTGTAAGCTCAGAAAAAGGGTAGCCTTCAACCCACTTTATACTTTTTGCGCAAAAACCTAGAGAGGGGTAGGTCTTGAGGTATTACGTAAGCCTAATCACTTCAACATAGCGTTTTAGCCAAAACAAAAGCAAGAGCTAACATACCAATAAACGTCAAGCTTGAAAATAAGTGGAATCGCAGGACAGGCGCTAAGATTATATAGGCAACATATTTAAAATGGTAGAGTTACCTATATATCGGTAAAACGACTAATTTAAAAACCTTACCGATATATTCCGGATGAATACCATGAAACAGAGAGGCAGAATTCGAGAACGCGTAATAAGGATACTCCTAAACGAGCCAACAGGCACACTCACAATGTACCGAATCTCCAAAGAGGCCAAATGCTCATTCCCATGGGTCCATGAATTCCTACGAAAACTCGAAACAAAAGGGCTCATAAACAAAACAAAAGTTAAAGACTACACAGGCCTTGTCAAATATTGGCTAGAGGTAAAAACAAAAGCCGACAAAAAGGAATACATGCACAGAGACCCACTCAGCCTGCTCAAGAGAACAAGACTACAATATGCTCTAACAACTTATCAGGCTGAGAACATAGTTCAAAACTATCTTTTCCCCTCACGCATCGACCTATATATCAGAGAAAAAGACGCAGAACAGTGGCACGAACTCATAACAAAAGAAGGACTTGTTGGAAAAGGCAACATGAGACTGCTCATAGCGGACGACCATGTGTTCTACGGTTCTTTTGAACGAAGAGGACTGAACATCGTCTCACTTCCCCAACTAATAGTCGACTTATTTGAAGAAGACGGTGTCTGCGTGGCAGCAGCCCAAAAACTACTCGAAAAGGTCGTAAAAGACATTGTACGAACCAGTTGAAATACAAATCTCAGAAAAATATCTAGAAAAAGTCTTCAAACTAATCAAGGATAACATCTGCCTC
>Ga0315310_10002724_pt1 | contig 11016 bp, 6 predicted proteins | sample TDP5_MG_FD_203630 | JGI IMG/M metagenome (GOLD analysis project Ga0315310, IMG submission 203630) | Freshwater sediment microbial communities from Lake Towuti, South Sulawesi, Indonesia - TDP5 | ecosystem: Environmental > Aquatic > Freshwater > Lake > Sediment | place: Indonesia: South Sulawesi...
AATAGTCGGATTCAAGCATGTTTGTTGCAAGTTTTTCTTGTAATCGTAATAATTACCATTTAATGTATAGAAATTATTTAAGTATAAAAATAAAAAAGAGGGAGTTTGAAGGACTCTAAGATCAATCAGTTCTGCCGAATTCTACTGCTACAATGAACAAGTCGACGATGTTTACAACGCCATTCCCGTCTATATCAGCTAGTGGGTTCCACCTAGAATCTCCTGACGTGCTTCCAAAGGCGGATGCTACGATGAAGATGTCAATGATGTTTACAACTCCGTCGCCGTTTACGTCGCCACGAAGTGAGGCTCGCGGCAACATAAGTGGATACCGATCGATATTACCGTCCTTTATGTAGTAAGGATTATCGCCTATGCCGTCACTACCTGGTTGATCTTGATTTGGACCCAGAAACAAGTCTGCGCTAGTCTCAATCACAGCTCTTATCATGTAGTCCTCAGCGGTATTCTGTGTCCACTCTGCTCCGGTGAAGTTCCAGCTTCGGCCGTCAGGGTTGCTCCTGTCCACACCAAGATATGGGTTTAAAGCCGCTCTCCATTCAATTCCAATGTAGAAATCTGCACTGACTTTGATTCCATAGCTCGTCAGATTCACAGAATCCCAGCCAGTAAATGCGCCGCCCTTCTGGCAATTTCTACAAAAACTCGCAACATTTGACTGCACATGCAGAACAGGCAAAGGGGGACCAGCGGATTGTAAGATCAGGAACTGCGCCAAAACAAAAGGCGTCGAAGTCTGTCCCCAATGCGAAGAATACCCATGCATGCTTATCCTGGCTTTGGGGGAGCGGTATCCAACTCTGATTCAAGACGGAAAACGCCTAAGAAAAGTAGGTATTAAAAAATGGGTGAAGGAGCAACAGCAAAGAATAAAACGCGGTTTCGTTTACGCTGACATACGCTACCTACGGTAAGCCTGACATTTTTTCCACATAGCAACTTACTAGTAGATTTTCAACCTGCCCACAGGCTTCAATGTTGAAACTTATCTTGACTTATACGGGGCGTGCAATTTATCCAAAATTGGAGTTTCAGAATTTGTTGAATGTACACTTCGTTGCGGGGAATTGGAACTTATTGGGCGTTTTTGTATGTGCTTGTATCCACATCCGCATTCGAAGCCTATTATTTTGCCCCGGCGTTTTATTTCTCGCCAATTCCTGGCGTTACATCTGATGTTTTGCCTATGGATTTTCCAGAGTATTTTTGCCTCATTAACGGTTATCGGTACGTAATGTTTTGCTGATGTCAAGTACCATGTTGCGTAAGTTGTGAAGCATGCCCATAATATTGGAGTGATTGTTTCTAACATGTTTTTCACCACGTGTATTTATGTGCTACGTGTGTGCAATATGTCCGTTTTCAGACATATCCACTCTTATAATATGCTTTCTTACGATATAAGCTTTACGGTAAACTCCGCATATAGAACGATCTAGAACTGCTGAAGTACATCATTTTTTTCCAAGATATAACCGCAGTAATGACACTTCAGAAGTAGTGGTTCCTCACCGTCAACATAGAACTTGGCTTGCACAGGCTCATTACTGTTGCTTATACATGCCGGATTAGCACACTTAATAATGTTCTCAATGACTTTTGGCAACTTGACGAGTTGTTTTTCCACAACCTTATAACCACGGATAATGTTGATGGTTGCATGAGGAGCCAACAAAGCAATTTTGTCTACTTCCTGCGGGTTTAGGGCTCTGCCTTCGATTTTCACAATATCCTTCGCTTTAAGGCGTTTACTAGGCACATTAATCGCAATGGTTATCACTCTTTTCTCTCGTCCGGTTATCCCCAGAATCTTAGCAACATCTAACGCGTGCCCACCAGTGATGTGGTCGATAACCGTGCCATCCTTTATTTTGGAAACACGCAATTCTGTTTCACTCATGCAGACTCCCCACGTAAAGAGGCTATACCCTAAACAGAGATAAAAGATTTTAAATTTGCACTAGTTTGGGCCACGTTACCGCTAATAAAGAGTTATCTAGGAGTGGCACAAAAGTTCTTGTTTTGGGTGTAGGTTTGGAGTTTGAAGGCAGAGATATAATATCAATTAAAGACTTTTCTCGCGAAGAAATCGATTACATTTTCAAAATTGCCCAAACTATGGAGCCTGTAGCTGCGAAAGGTTCGGATCTGCTTAGGGGAAAGATCCTAGCCACACTGTTTTTTGAACCTAGCACACGCACCCGTTTGAGTTTCGAGGCGGCGATGCACAAGCTAGGCGGCTCCACGATAGGCTTTGCAGAAGCAGAAATTGCCTCTGTAAAGAAGGGCGAAAATCTCGCGGATACTGTCCGTACTGTGGAAAACTATGCAGACCTCATAGCGCTAAGGCATCCACTAGAAGGTGCAGCTAGACTTGCAGCAGAATTTTCAAAAGTGCCGATCATTAATGGCGGCAGTGGCGCGGAAGAACATCCAACACAAGCCCTTCTAGACTTGTATACTATTAAAAAGGAGAAGGGAAAAATCGACGGGTTGAAAATAGCTCTCATAGGGGATTTGAGATATGGAAGAACTGTGCATTCGCTTGCCTACGCATTTTCCTTGTACAACATGGAATTGTATCTGGTTTCGCCGGAGACTCTGAAAATGCGTCGGGAGGTTCTACAAACAATAAAGGAGAAGATACCTGTAACGGAAAAGACAAGTCTTGAAAGAATAGTTCCGCAGGTAGATGTCTTGTATGTCACGAGGATACAGAAGGAACGTTTTCCAGATCCAGCTGAATACGCCAAAGTCAAAGGTTCATACAAAATAGATTTAGAGACCTTGAAGGAAGCAAAAGAAGACCTAATAATTCTTCACCCCCTTCCGCGGGTTGACGAAATATCCGCTGAAGTTGATAAAACCTCATATGCACGTTACTTCCAGCAAGTTTGGAACGGCATAGTTGTTAGAATGGCGCTCTTGGCCTTGATATCAGGCGCGGTAAAATAGTGATGCGAGTAATGAAACGGAAAGGGGGAAGCAAGCACAACATTTCCACGGTAACATGGAATGTTTACCTTCATATCTTGACATCCAGAGAACCTGTTGGAGTTAGAGAGGTTTGGCGTGAGCTTAAGTTTTCAAGTCCAAGCCTAGCACAATATCACATAAATAGGCTCCTAGAATTTGGAATGGTAAGCCAAACAAGTGAAGGAAAATATGTTGCAAGTGAAGAAAAACGCGTTGAAACTCTCAAGGGCTTCTTTTTACTTTACGGAAGACTGGTGCCTCGACTAGTTTTTTACGGAGCCTTAGTAGCAGGAATCTTGGCATTTTATGTCATAGCTTGGCCGATTGAATGGAATTTCAGAGACTTAACTGTGATTGTAGCCGCTTTGATTAGCATATTTGCATTCTTCTTTGAAGCCTACACTCAGTACCGCAGCTTCAAGATGGGTGTTCAAAAGGTTTGAACAAGTGTTCAAAAACGTAGGTTTAAGCATGCGTTTTACCATTGAGTGTTATGTGATTCAGCATGGGTCTTTTTAGAATAGTTTCGAGGCTTTATGTCAGCCGCAAAAAAATCGCAACCTTCGGGGCTTCAGCATTCATCATCGGAATAGTGCTAGGAGCACTGTTACTGAATTTTGGAGGAATACCTAGCTTCAACATTCCTAAGCCTAATCCACCAGAGTTTCCACCGTCCCCCTTCCTCTGCAATTACATGGGCAGAGGTATCTTCTCAACAGCACTTCCAGAGATAACTGTACGAGTTAACTCATCTCAATATCGTTTGCCACTAAACTTAAGTGAAGTGGAAGGCTACAAGGAGCTTAGAGACTGGCTTCAAGTAACACCAGAACAAGAGCAGCTACTTGCCCAAAACGGTTTTGTTGTCGTAAGGGTTAACAAATTTGAAACTTTAGCCGACTTTTACGAATATGCCTACTACGTGGGCATGCCAATACTGATAACAACTGACGCGGTTTTACACACTTACCATGTGCTATTTGACGAGACTTTGAAGCGGATCGAAATGAACGAACTTATAGCCGTTCTCAACAACACAATAAACGCTTTACTCACATCAGCGCAAGAGGAAGCCCAATCTCTGGCTGGAACTCCACTTGAGAGACCATCCAAACTTAATCTGATGTATTTTGAAATTGCCCATGCCTTGATGCAGCCAAGCTTCATGCCTGCGACAATAGAAGCCCAACAAGAACTGCAGTTGATTTCGAACCACAATTTTATAACGAACAGTCCAATCTTCGGATACAAGGAAGACTATACGCAATACGTTCCTAGAGGCCATTACACTGAAAACGAGCAACTTGAGGCTTATTTTAAGACGATGATGTGGCTCGGTCGTATGCGTTTTGCACTGCTTAAAAATGAAGTAGTAGACGTAGAACAAACCAGGGCCGGCGTGCTTTTGACATGGATGGTTACAAAAGAAGCAAGCTTTTACAGTGTTTGGCAAAGAATCTACGAGATCACTAAATTTTTTGTGGGCGTTTCAGATGATTTAACATTCGAAGATTACTTGGCGGTATTAAGTGACAAAGGAATCATAACGGCAGAACAAATACGCGAAAACGAAAGTGCAGTTGTAAACGTTGCACAGGAACTTTTAAAAAGGAACAGGGCGAAGATTTTGGGGACCTACGCAGAAACTTATCCGTGGCTTCCTCAGGAAGAAGAGCTTCAGAGGATTCTTAACGAGACGGCTGGGCTGCGGTTTATGGGGCAACGTTTTATTCCAGATTCTCACATGTTCCAACAACTCGTGTTTCCGAAAGTCGGAAATTGGAGTCTTCCACGGCTATTTCCCAAAGGTTTAGATGTACCTGCTGTTTTAGGCTCAGATTTAGCCAAAAAGATTCTCGACGAGACCGAAGCAAAATACGAGAACTACACTCGGCAGATGGAAAAACTGAGAGCAGAGTTCAAAACACTTAGCGTGGCAAATTGGACACGAAACCTTTATTGGAGCTGGCTGTTCACGGCAAATAGTACACTAACGGAAATTCCTTCTGCAGCTAAATATCCGACTTTCATGACCACCTCTGCGTGGGGTTATGAAAAGCTTCAAACCTTTGCTGGAACATGGACTGAGCTACGGCATGACACAATCCTCTACGCTAAGCAATCTTACACGCCGTACCAGTCTATTCCACCTTCCAGTACTGGTTACGTGGAACCGTATCCAGAAACCTATCGCAGACTAATCGGACTAATCAACATGACCATTAACGGCTTGACACAGCTTGAACTGTTCTTGCCGGACATAAACACAAGCCTGGCATCATTCATCAATGTTTCTGAACTGTTTCTAAACGCTTCTATAATAGAACTTGAAGGAAAAACATTAGATGAAAGCATGCAGCAGCAAATTAGAGCGGCCTCAAAGACGATTTCAGCAATCTTGTCTGCGGCTTCCGAAAAAACGCAGAAAGCAGCCATAATAGTTGATGTGCACACAGATCTTAATACAAAAAGAGTTTTGGAGGAAGCTCTTGGAAATTTCAACGCCCTATTAGTGGTTCACGTCGATGCAGTTGGCAAACTTCATGCGACAGCAGGACCAGCGTATAATTACTTTGAATTCGCTTGGCCTGTAAGCGATAGGCTAACGGATGAGAAGTGGCGTGAAATGCTAACAGCGCATCAAGTTCCAGAACCGCCAAAATGGACCAATAACTTCGCAAGATAGTTTCCTACTTTTATTTTGGCTAATTACCACCAAGATAAGATAAAGTGCTTGTTGCTCCACACGAAGGACATTTATGCAATAAGCCGAACCAGCTTTTCTTACAACTGACACAATAGGTCAATTTACGGTTATATGTGAAAAGCTGTATGCCGGGAACTTCAATAAGCTGCCTAGTTAGTGGGATAAGCTCATCTGGCTTGCCTTCAATATCTCCAAGCTCTATTACTGTTAGGTTTCCACCGTAGCATAGCTCATATAATTTTCGTTCAACCATTAAATTTTCTGAGGGGATTTTGCCATTTTTAAGGATTAGCTTGTTGATTGTAGAGTAGAATGGTTTTTCTCTGGTTCCTGAAAATCTGATCTTTGCTATACCATATCTTTCAATGTCTGACCGAGCTAATCGTTCCGACGCTTCGAAGGCGGGTAGTGTTGCTGGAAGCAAACGTTTCCTGCGTCTCTTAACTGCCTTTTGCGTAAAATCTGCAATGTATTGCGTTATCTCCTCGGCGAATTTCAGTGCCGTTTCATCTTCATGTATGCTTTTTCCGTAGAAAGCCTCAGCAGCCTCTTTCAACCCAGCCATATTTATCAGATTTAAAGAATTTTCAAGCCTAAAATACTGGTCGCCGTTAACACTTTGCGTGAGAAAAGGAAGTAGCCCTTTACCGTGCTGTTTTAGCGCTGTAAACTTTATTTCTAAAGCGTGTGCTGCCATCTCAAGCCTTTCTTTCAGAAGTCCGAATAATTTTGTTTTGTCTTTTTCACATTCGTAAGTGATTCGAGGCAGATTGATCGTTACTTGTCCCAGATTGCCAGTGCGTAGCGTGTCGATTTCCCAATCTTCACTCAAATCTGCACTAAGCTTACATCCAGAAGCAGAGAAAACAGAATTTTCATGATTTTTTCCTAAGAGATTAGCGAAGTATGGGATGCCTCTCTCTGACGACAGATGATGTGCTTTCAGAAGGATTGCTTTTGCCCTATCATCGGCGAATGTTTCCGAGCGTATTTTCAGAATTATCTTTGGGTTCAACAATGGTTTACGTGTGCTCTCATCAGCAAATATTTCAAGTAGAAGCGACGCCAAAAATTGGCTTTCCTCAATGAAGTCCCCATAATGGCCAACTGATTTTCCGAAAGGTCCAATGGCTGTCTTTTCTTTTATGAAGTCTGGGATAGTAAGCTCCAAGCCCAAAGAAGCGTCTGCGTGCTGACTCATGTTCAAAATGAATAATCGTAAAGCCTCTTTGATCCTTGTTGACTCAACGCCTTTTACAAAAGGAGCAAGAAAAACGTTAAAGTAATCAAATGTTTGTGCTTCACCTATTTCTTTGTTAGAATGCAAGAGAACGTTAAAAATCAGGGATAGGGCAGATTCGATGCCTTGGGGTGGAGCATAAGAAGGCTGGCGAGCATCCGTTTTTTCTAGGTCTAGACCGTTCTGCAAGAAAAATCTTAAGTCATGCATTATTTCGTTTGGCTTCAAGATCCAGCTAGCTAGACCGCTAATATGTAACGAGCCAGATAAATGTGCGTCTGCAACGTCTCTTGGAAAGATGTCCAAAAGTATATACTCTTTAAGAACCTTCTCCCCAGCCATTTCGTGTACTGAGGATGAGCTGAGAAAAGTTCTACCTTTCGATTCCAAAAGAGCTGCAACTTCATGTACCGGCAAGCCCAAACGTGTGAGCTTATGGCGATATTCCTCTAAGCCTTTTTCGATTAAAATTGCGTTTACAACTTCCCTTACTAGAGGAGCTGTTAGATACTTTGTTTTTGACTTGAGTAACCGTTTTTCTGTCTCTTTGGCTACTTTTTGAGCTAACTCTGTAGGCATCCTCGCCTCTTTTATGAGAGAATTGGCTATTTTGTTTGCGTCAAATTCCTCAAGGGCAAATCTGGAAGTGCGGACAAGAATCTCTTTTGGTTTAAAGGCTTTCTTTTCAATTCTGTCTGCAACGTCGATAACCGTCTTACCAAGCTCGGTTAGGCAATACTTTTTTGCTTCGACATCCGCTTCGATCAAATCTGCCTTGAGCAGGAACTTCAGGTGATAGGCAAACCTTCCAGCATCTCTGCTTGGATTCATTTTGAGTGAACTCATCAATCCGGTATACGAGAGGGGTCCTCTATCGAAAAGTAAGTTCAGAATCTGTAGCCTAAGAGGTGATGAAACAGCTTTGAGGATTTTTACACCGCGTAAGCGGCGCGGATAAGACAATTCTCTTCCAGCCTCTCCAATTGGTGGAGGTATTATTTGGAAGTGAGAGTTTAAAGGTGTTAGGGAACACTTATTTCTGTGATATCAAAATGAAGAGTTAACATCAAGGGGCTGTCGGCTAGCTTGGTCTAGGCTTGGAGACTCGGGCTCTCTAGACCCCGGTTCAAATCCGGGCAGCCCCACCATACTTTGCATACACACGAAATCACTTAGAAGTTCAAAATGATTTCGTTATATCTCTCTTGGAGTTTTCTCATTTCGTGCTCTGTCTTCACCGCAATTCTATGCTTACTGGCACCTCTGAAAAACAAAAAGACAATGGAGTTCTTGCAGTTCATGAGTACTTCCGTTTGTTCGGTCTCTTCCATCCATTTCTTCTATCTTGCTAGTTTGTCTACGCCTGATTCTACTCTTTCCGCAACTTCACCTGAAAGCAGGTGATTCTTCGAGGTTTCTTTTATCTCAATGATTAGCCTTGTTTGGGGAACTTCCTTTTTCTGCCTGACGATAACCAGATCAAATTTCTCTCCGATTCGAAGAAAGAGTGCTCTGAGAGAACAAGATGATTCTGAGTGATGCCTTTAACTTGCAATTTCGTCTCAAGATGCGTATGATAGAGACGGCATTGTATATCGCTTTCGTTTTGTGGTCTGAAGGCACCTGTGCAAAATTCATGATTCAATTTGTCCATAGCCAAGTTAGACCAAGCATAACACTTATTCATGCTTCAACCTGACTAGGATATTTGCCCGGTAAGAATTAAAAGCATATTGCAAGCAGAAAACAACCGCGTGCGCAGAAAAGCGCTACATCAAGGGAGGAAAGAAAGTATAAGCAAGCTGTGTCCAATCTATTGTCGGTGTTTATGATTGTCCGAGCAGGAGGGATCTCGTTGAATGACACCGAAATCAGTGTGCAAGTATGGTCTTGTCTTCTCTTTGCTTCTTGTTGTTGGCCTACTGCTCAATGTAGTGACCGATATTCGGATGACTCCATCTTGCCAGCTTCCGACAACATGGTTCTGGCGGGCACTCGCCATAATCGCGGGGTTGCCAGCGCTGCTAGATTAGGGCTCTTCTGGGGATGTACTAAGAATGAGCGGTGAAATACCTTCGAATCATATTAAGAGGGAGAGCCACGGTTCTTTTCTTCTGGGCAGGACTGAGGCAGATCAATCGCTGGTTGAGTTGCCAGTGAACGCTTTTCAACGTCACTTCATGGCTCTCGGAGGCAGCGGTTCGGGCAAAACCGTGCTGTGCAAGTGTGTGATCGAAGAGGCCGTGCGACACAACATCCCAGTCATCATAATCGACCCTCAGGGCGACATTTCCTCACTTGCCATAAAAGGTGATCCCGAAGAACTAGGGAAACATGGAACACCACTGGAAATTCAAGAAGAATTCTTCTCAAGAGCAAGAATAGCCATTTTTACTCCTGCCAGCAAGAAGGCGATCCCCATAAGTGTTAACCCGTTCAAATCTCCGTCACAAGACATCTCTCACGAGGAAGCCGTTCAAGCCCTCGACATCACAGCCACTTCCCTAACAAGCTTTCTCGGCTACGACCCTAATACTGACGCTGGAAAAGGCGCCAAAGCCTACATGTTCACCATACTAGAACACCTGTGGCAAGAAGGACAGAAAATCAACAGTATGGGTCACCTATCAAACATAGTACTGAACCCTCCAACCAAGATCTCTGGAACTCTTAGCAGTCTTGTTGGCAAAAAGGAACCGGAGGAGATTGCCAGAAGACTGCGCTTTTTCACAGTTGGGACCTCATCATTAATGTTTCAGATCGGAGTTCAGATTGACATTGATCTATTTGTGGATCGCAGCGACGGAAAGGTACCGGTGAACATAATCTACCTAAACACTTTAACGTCTGAAAACGACAAGCAATTCTTCTTAGCGACTCTTTTCAAAGAGCTCTACTGTTGGATGCTGAAAAACCCTTCAGACCATTTGAGCCTGTTGTTCTACGTTGATGAAATCGCCCCTTACATTCCACCCTACCCGAGAAACCCACCTCCGAAAGAAGCGTACACTCTTCTTTTCAAGCAAGCGAGGAAATATGGTATTGGACTCGTAGCAGCCACTCAAAACATCACGGATATAGACTACAAGGCTCTGGCTCAAGTCAACACATGGTGTCTGGGCCGGATGATGACAACGCAAGACATTGCAAGAGTGCAAAAGATTATTCAATCAATAAGCCCGATGCGCGCTGAAATGATTCTACAGAGATTACCAAGCCTACGAACCGGCGAATTTCTGATGCTGTCTCCCGACTATTACAATGATGTCGTCGACTTCTATGTACGCTGGTTGGCAACTAAGCATTTGACACTAGACGAAAGAGATCTTTCACAACATGTGCCAGAAGAGTCACAGATCTTTTTCGGAAAACACATGCAAAAGGAGATCACAAAAAGATGGACCAAAGCGGGCCGTATCGTGCCATCCATGACTTTAGAAGAGAAGGGTCGACGATTCCTTCACTCAGCTAGAAATGCGGTCCCAGCAAGTTCTGTCGCCAAAAGCTTGAAGATTAGCCCAGCGGAGTCGGAAAAGATTCTGCGCAGACTCGTAAATGCCAAAGTTGCGAGAAGGGGTCAAGCCAAAAGCAGCAGTGAATACCTGTATTGGTTGTCAGAATTCAATCTCGACCCTTCCAAAGACATTTGCGGAGAGGTTTTGACAATTCCTGTACAGATCACTCAGGTCGAGGCATCTAAAAGAGCCAATTCCATGCTTGAAGGTGGACCCTTCCGTAGGGATGAGGAAATCTATGACGCGGAATTTTGGTACGCACCCATTTGGAGAGTCACTGCGACTCGTGAAGCGACGAAACTGCTCCTCCTCAAGAAAGAAGAAACATACACGTACTACGTGAGCGCACAAACTGCCGCTGTAATATCACTCGAGAAAAAAGAGATTGCCTTTCACAGACTAATGACAAGTGCTGTAAAGAAACTGAGAGACTTAGATGAAGACAAGCGCATCACCTTCGTGCCTAAACTGCCTAGCGAGATTGCCAAATTCCCACAGATAGCATTTGACATAAACAAAACATATCAGACTCTAGAATTGAAAGTAGGCGTTAAACC
>Ga0315310_10002726_pt1 | contig 11011 bp, 13 predicted proteins | sample TDP5_MG_FD_203630 | JGI IMG/M metagenome (GOLD analysis project Ga0315310, IMG submission 203630) | Freshwater sediment microbial communities from Lake Towuti, South Sulawesi, Indonesia - TDP5 | ecosystem: Environmental > Aquatic > Freshwater > Lake > Sediment | place: Indonesia: South Sulawesi...
CAATTGCGATTTCTTTAGCTTCTCTCTCCCTCTCCTCGGGAGCTTCGATTTTTTCTTGCTCGTAGACATTGATGATGTAGAACACAGCTAAGGATAGAAGCACAATTCCTTCGGTTTGCGACACAAAGCCGTCCAACATGAAGGCAAAGGCTGATATCGTGGCAACCATTAAGAAAATGCCGTCTCTTATTATCATTCTTCTGTGAACCACAAGCGTGGAGAACATTGCTGAAAGCCCTATCATAAAGGCAATATTGCCGATGTTCGACCCGACAATGTTACCGAAGGCTATCTCGAGTTCCCCTCGTGCGACTGCGAAAAGCGAAACCAGAAGCTCTGGGAGAATATACAAGAGTGAGACCAAAAGTATTCCTATAGCAACCTTTGTAGTATTCAGCTTGTGAGTTAGAGCAACAACGGAGTCCGCGGTCCAATCTGCACTTTTCGACAGGAAGAAAATGCTGGTTAAAAGTGCGGCGACCCAAAGCACTAAGTCAATCATAAACTTATCGAACTAATATTAGAAAAGTGTCTTTATAAGTCTCATCAATAGAGCCTCAAAAGACTTTTCGTCAAGTATCTGATCCTGATTTTCTTAACACCGAGGTTTTCTAAAGGCGCAATTCAGAATTTTGCCAAAAAAGGTAGACTTTGGTTTGCAGTAGCAATGCTGTGACATGGATGAGTTTTGCGAGGGTTTCCTGCAGTTTGCACCTTTTCTTTGTACACTCACGTTTTCGGCAAGTTGTTGATAAAAGTTCATTTGATTATTTCACTTCGGGTACTTTCATGAAAAGGCTTCAAACACGCTTTCTCTCGAGGAGAAAGTGTTAGACTGCTCTTCAAATCTTTGGAGCAAATTTGTGTGTGCTGCTTAGAGTCTCTTCTCTCTCTTCTTTCTCTCCATCACTATCGTCTCTATATCAGCCTCTTTGTTCTTGCTCGCTGAGCCTATAGGACTCACACACAAATCATCTTTGGACCGCTCTAAGGCTTCACTCTTCTCGGAATCAAAAAGCGCAGTTTCTTTCAAGTGGTAGGGCAATGGCACTTCCTTATGGTTCAAAACCAGGAACGGTGTTCTGCCGCGGTATTCAAACCTCATATATCCAAGTTTTTGGCATACACCGAGCTTCTCTGGGAGAGTTCGCTTGGCTGAGTACTCTTTGAATATTTTTGTGTTGGTTTTGAGGTAGTGTATGGTCAAGTCTGTTTTGGGGTTCTCATCTGGGGCAAGGATTTTTCTGGGTCGCCCGATGTATTGAGTTGTGGTTCTATCGTCAAGTCCTATGAAGTCGGCTTTCTCCACCACAAATTTGCGGATGATTTCGTAAGGCGCCTCTAAAACAAAACCGTTCTGATAAAGCAACTCCATAAGAAGGGTCGCTCGCTTTCTCGTAGGCATCAAATCTCGCAGGTGGCGACGTACCTTTGGCTCCGTCGTGAAAACTCGATAATAACCTTTATCTGTTCTCTGCAATGCTTCTTGTTTTGGGGCTGGGCCTTCGGGCTCAGTCATCTATTCTTCAGCCCTCGGTCTTTCTTGCTTCTTTTTTCGTCTGAAGATGTAGCCTGGGTCGCCTGCCCAGTAGTGGTAGTCGCCTATCGAGATGTGGTTCTCGTTTTGTTTCAGAACGGCTTCGAGGTGGCTGAACAGCTGCGTGTTGTTGCAGTTGTCTCTGCGAAGCATCTGAAACGGTCCTTTGTCGCCTGTTCTGGTTTCCCAGTTGAGTTTGTCGTAGACTTCAGGGTGATCAGCGTCCAGCGGCTTGCCCAAGTAGTTTAGCAAACCGTCGATGGCTTCAACTATGCCCTGACAGTTATTGCGAACCTGCGACAGCATCTCGCAGACTTTTTGGGACTTCTCATCGAGACTCATTCCTGACCCTCCAAGAGTCCGAAGCAAAATCTTTATTCCTTAAGTGCTCAATTTTGATTGCCATCTCGCAGAGACCTCTTTGCGGTTTGGCGAGGAGCCTTGGGTTGGCTGGCGCCTTCGCTGAGGCTCCCTGTTTTCGGTTCATGTTAGCTTCAACATGTTGCCACACTTTGGGCATTTCAGTGGTCGCTCAACCCTCGGTATCCATTCGTGACTGCACCTGGCGCATTTTAATTTGGGCAACATCTCGATTCCTTCTTTTTTATGAAAATATAGCCAAGTGTTCCCTATGAGGTTTCTTTGCGCCTTTTTATTGCCCTATTCTGGATTATTTTTAAGAAATAAGGATAATCTTGCCATATTTTTCTTGCATTACCCATGTAATAGACACTGTTGGCTAAAGCTGCTCGTTGAGAGTCTCTCCGTAGTTTATCGTTCGTGAGTACATTGACATGCCTTGCAAAAACCTCAAAATCCTTGCTCCTTTGTTAGAGGCTTATTTTTAGGAGTAGGTTGTGATGCTTTTGGTGACCAAGCGTAGCATGCAGCATCGAAAAGATTAATCCAACCTTTCTCCTTTTTGCAGTAAAATTTTTGTTTTTGCAGCAAGTTTAGTAACGCCAAAACCTCGAATAACCTGTCGTCTATACTTATGTCTTCATTTGTTGTGCACTGGGTAGTGAGCCCTTGCATAACTTGTTTCAGCCTCTGTTTGAAATCCAAGGTTGCAACTAAGCCGAGACTCAGGCGAACATGCATGCAGGTTCCACAGACCTTGTTTGGATCCAGCAAAAGCTTTGATGTCAACTTAACTGTAGATTCCCTCCAAAAGGAGTCTGAGTTATTACGCGGGCATGAGAGAGATTGGCTGAGACTTGGTTCAAATGTTGTTGTTGCAAATTTTCGGTTAACAACAACATTTAAGCTGTCTTTGAGGCGTGGTTTAAATGTCGTCGGAGTGGTGATTTTTTCTCCGCCGACGTTTGAAATCTTGCAGGTCTTTCAGCGGAATAATTGCTGTATTGTACGTGGTACCTCGACGTTGAACGGTGGAAGCTGTTTTTCCGGGTCTAAGTTTGCTTTTTGGAACTCGTTGTAGATGTTGTTGTACTTTGCTCTCAATCCATCCATTTCTGATAGCATCTGCTTCACCTTTTGGACCTCTTTGAGGATTTCACTGTTCAACTGGCTCGCCTTCTCAACGATTCTTTTCCCCTCAGCCACTTTAGGCTGCACTGTGATTTGGCTTAGCCTCAGAATGTTAAGTCTTTTACGCAGCGTGCCTCTTCGCTTCTCCAAGATGTTTGTGCCTTTCTTGATGGTTTCCATGTCGTTCCGGTGATCCTGTTCAAGTCTTTTGGCTCTCTGCATGTTCATGTTGTCTGTGGGCGGTTCAAATATGCTAATGCGTGATTTCAGTCTGCCTGTTAGCACGTTTCTGAAACGCTTGATTTCGGAGTCGTATTCTTCAATCAATGCTTTCAGCTGTAAGCCAGTCAATTGCTCTGGGTTGGGCATTTCTGGGATTGCTTGGCTTATAGGACACAAAGGCTCATTCAATCGACTTGCGACAGTGCGATAAGCTATCTCCAAGATTTCGCTGTCTTTGAACTCAGGCTTTAGTAAGCTCATCCTTCTTCACTTTTCTCAAGAACAACAAAGCATTTAGAAAAGATATGCTGAATGATACCATAGAAGGACCCGTAGATGGTCAGAAAGCTTGTCAAGGTCTACTTAACATTCGAGCAGAAGAGGCTGCTTGAGAAAATATGCTATAGTACGGGTATGGATGAAAGCGAGGTGTTACGAGTTGCCTTCATGGATTATGCGAAATCGTTAAGCCTCGTCACCGAACAAGTACACGGCAGACTCTGACAAGAATTGCTTTTTAGGATATCAGGTCGAAATGATCTGATCCACTCCTTTCTCTCTGTTTCCTCTTCTCAAATGTATGAGCCATTTTGGGACTTGTTTCTGATAGTTAAGGTATTGTTCGCCCAGAATTCTGACGAGGTCGCGCTCCTCGTACGTTGCCATCCTGTCTAAGAAGACGAACAGTCCGACCCACACTAACAGTGATAGAAGTGAGAGAGTCGCAAAGAAGAATATGAGAAGAATCAGCAGAGAACCCAAATACATCGGATGTCTGACCCACGCGTAGACTCCAGTCGTGATGAACTTCGGCTTGCCAGTCCTACCTATCAAGGTCCTACCGAAAACCGCGGCCTCAGACTTACCCACAAGATAAATCCCGACAGCGAGTGAAAGGATTCCAGGAGACAGGCGGATGGAAACAGGAACCAACCCAGCAAGCGCTGTTGAGAGACGAAACACGAATGAGTCCAGACCCCAAACCCCCAGATACAGGACCAAGAACACGGGCTGAACCTTATCATTGAGAGGATGCTCAGCACCTAAACCTGTCCTACGTGACATAAACCAGATTTAAGCCAAAAAACGCAGATATAAAGTCTGGCTCGAGACTTGCAGAGAGAGGTGAAAAAGGCAGAGAAAGACCGGGAGGTTAGATTGCGGATCAAGGTGCGACTATTTGGTTTATGTTTAGGTTTAGCACGATTTCGGCGATGTCGCTGGCGTATTCGGCGGTTCTGCGCATACTCTCCATTATCAATCTGATACTTGACATTTCGATGGCTTCTACTTTTTTGACGATGGCCTTAACAGCTTCATTCTCTGTTGATGCTATCGTTTTTGCTTTCATAACGACGCTGTCAGCCAACAAGTAGTCTTTTTTGAACAACGATTTTATGGAGTCGTCGAAGACAGATCTTGCGAATGAACTCATTTCAGATACTTTTTCGAAAGCAAAATCATCGATCTTCTCATCCAATGATAGGATATTCTGCGAAATCTTAACGGCGTGGTCAGCTATTCGCTCCACAGACTTTGCGATGACCCTGTAGCCCAAACAGTCTCTTGGATTTGAAAGCCCAATGTCTTTGAGAACTCTCTCACTTTGCACTGCAGCCTTCAATTGACGGATTATATAGAGACTGAACCGGTCCACTTCATCGTCCAATGCTATCACGTCTTGTGCAAGTTCCTTGTTTAGTTCCTTCAACGCTTGCAATGCATCCTCATGCATCGAGGAGGCAATGAGACACATTCGCCTTAAGGCACTTTCAACGGATAGTTCCGGATAGCTGAGCAGGATTTGAAGCTTCATTTCGTTAGGGGAATCCGAGATGATTTCAGTGCCGACAAGTTTCTTCCTTGTTAGGTCTTTGATGAAGTTTCGGTGCAGAGAAGTTATGCGCTCGTCTTTTGTCTTAATTCTGATGAAGTTGTAGCCAACCAAGTAGAGAGCAACGATCTTTCGCATGATTGTGTTAGGGTCTTCTTTCTGAGACACTGTTATGCTGGCTTCTCCGAGTTTCACTGGTTTAACCAAGTCTTTAGGTGTCAGCAGAAGTGATGCATCACCTTGCTGAGAGACTGCTACTTGGCTTCCTGCCTTGAGGTTCATGGTTGTAACCCATTTCTTTGGCAGAGACACTATGTAGGTTGATTTTCCTGTTAGCTGAATCTTCCTGATTTCCTCCTCTGATTCTTCGCTCATTCGTTATTCCCCCAATAGCCCTACTGATATCTATATAGTTGATTGTTTCTATATTTTCTATTTGGACAATGTATATAGAGGTTTCTGTGCCCTATACACTGAAAGAAGGTGAAAAAAACATGAGAACCGCATACAAAATCATCATTCCGATAGTTGCAATAGCCATCATTGTCACAAGCGTGTTCGCCTACCAGTATATATCAGCACCCCAGACACAGCAAACAATAACCCTAAACGGCGCAGGAGCAACCTTCCCCTTCCCACTAATCGATAAGTGGACAGCTGAATACTACAAAATCAAGTCAAATGTTCAAGTCAATTATCAATCAATTGGAAGCGGCGGAGGAATAAGACAGCACACTGCGAAGACTGTCCAATTCGCAGCAAGCGATGCACCGTTAACAGAACAACAATTCACAAACGCTTCAAACACCTTACACATACCCATGACGATAGGAGGCGTTGCCATCACGTACAATCTACCAGGAGTATCACAAAAGCTCAAATTCACCGGAGAAATATTGGCAGACATCTTTCTCGGAAACATCACAAAGTGGAATGACTCAAAACTCGTCGCATTAAACCCCGACGCCAATCTCCCAAATCAAGGCATAATAGTAGTGCACAGATCAGACGGAAGTGGAACAACCTTTGTGTTCACAAACTATCTCTCAGACGTCAGTCAACAATGGAAATCAACAGTTGGAAAGAGCACCTCAGTAAATTGGCCCGTAGGTTTAGGAGGAAAGGGAAACGAGGGAGTGGCTGGCATCGTTTCGCAGAATCCCTACACTATCGGCTATGTTGAATTCATCTACGCCAAGAACAACAACTTACCATGGGGCTACGTGAAGAACAGCGCGGCAGAATTCGTTGAACCAAGCCTGGACTCTTTCACAAAAGCCGCAAGCTTCGCAGCGGTAACACTTCCAAGAGGAAATCAGAGTTGGTCAACTGTGTCAATAATCGACAGCATCGTGAACAACACTCAGGCAACAGGAGCCTATCCCATAACGAGCTTCTCATACTTTCTGGTGTACAAAGAGCTAAACGTCTTACCCAGCATGGATATTACCTCAGCAAAGGCTTTAGTGGACTTCCTATGGTGGACAATACACGACGGACAAAACTATTCAGCAGACCTTGCCTACGTGCCATTGCCACAAGACATCAGAACCCACAACGAAGCAACTATTCGGATGATAACCTTTAACGGAGAACAATTATACAAGAGTTGAAGACGCACAGATTAAGGGAAACCACGTGAAAAGCCCTGAGAAACCAACCAATTTTATCCATAATCTAAGTCTTAGAATTCTCAGGACCATGAAGAAGTTCTCCAAAGGCGATAACTTATTCAAACTCCTCACCGCTGTAATTGCATCGAGCATTTTCCTAATCCTTGGCTTGATGATTTACGAGTTGGCTGTTGGGTCTCGACTTTCTATCCAAAGGTTTGGAATAGAGTTTTTAGTGGGCACCAAATGGGATCCTGCTATAACGCAGGTTTTTGGAGCCCTGCCCCTCATATTAGGCACTCTTGCCACGTCGGCTATTGCCCTCTTGATAGGCGTGCCCATAAGCCTCGGAATCGGTCTCGCGCTTTCAGAGTTTTCGCCAAAAAGATTCGGATTCGCTTTTTCTTTTTTGGTTGAGCTATTAGCCGCTGTCCCGAGTGTGATATACGGACTTTGGGGCATTTTCACGCTGATCCCATTCTTGCGAAACAATATCTACCTACCATTGCAAGCCGTTTTCGGATTTTTTCCCTTGTTTTCTGGACTTGTATACGGAGGCGGGGTGCTCACAGCTGGAATAGTGCTTGCAATCATGATTATCCCTACCATTTCCGCCATTTCCAGAGATGCTTTTTCGGCAGTGCCCAACACTCAACGGGAGGCAATGATCTCCTTAGGCGCCACAAAATGGGAAACAGCCAAGACGGTAATGAGCTATGCCAGAACGGGAGTTATAGGCGCCATCATTCTCGGGTTGGGACGCGCTGTCGGTGAAACTATGGCGGTTACAATGGTTATTGGCAACAAATTTCAGCTTCTGCCAGGCTCACTTTTCGACGCATGGTACACTATGTCGGCCATTATAGCGAACGAATTTACGGAGGCAACCTATGACCTTTACGTCAGTGCACTCATCGAAGTTGGACTCACATTGTTTTTCATCGCTTTGATCATCAACGTCTTGGCTCGGTTGGTCGTTTGGCGATCGCTCAGGTTGGTCAGAGGAATAGCGAGGGAGTAGTATGGATCACTACACTGTAAGGAAAATTATTGACAGGTCAATGCGGATATTCGCTTATTTAGCCTTAATAGTGGCTCTGATTCCGTTGTTTAGCATAATCGGTGAAGTCTTTTTGAAGGGCGTCTCCTCTGTCAACATCAATTTTTTCACTCAACCATCCCCAACCGTCGGAGAAGCAGGCGGAGGGGTTGCAAATGCCATACAGGGCACGCTGATTACAGTGGGTTTAGCCTCGCTAATAGGCGTTCCACTCGGCTTAATCTCTGGCATATTCCTCAGCGAATATAGCGAAGCAAAAATATCGTCGCCAATAAGGTTTTTCAATGATGTATTGAGCGGGTTTCCTTCGATTGTTGTAGGAATTTTTGGCTACGCCCTCATCGTGCGTGCCATCGGTTTTTCAGTCACTGCTGCTGCTTTCGCATTAGCCATCATAATGCTTCCTATTGTTACAAGAACGACCGAGGAAGCCATGAAACTTGTGCCAGCCACAGTTAGAGAGGCCGCGATTGCTTTGGGAGTGCCCAGATGGAGAACTATAGTTACGGTGGTGTTAAGCGGTGCCAAGAAAGGGGTAGCGACTGGAATACTACTCGCAGTTGCGCGAATCGCTGGAGAATCAGCACCCATTCTTGTTACAATGGGATATTGGAGATGGTGGTTTGCAGGATTGAACCAGCCTGTCGCAAGCCTCACCTTGAATATTTACATATTTGCCATCTCTCCATTCGAGAACTGGCAAGTTCTCGCCTGGGGCTCAGCGCTCGTTCTCGTAATGCTTATCCTCGGAATCAACATCATCGTGAGAGCCGCGACCAGAGAGAAGTACAAGTGACGCATATGTCGTACAAATTTGAAATTGAAAACCTCAACGCATGGTTCGGCTCCAAACACGTATTGAGAGATATAAGCATGAAGATTCGAGAAAAAGCCGTAACCGCGATCATAGGGCCTTCTGGATGTGGCAAGACAACTCTCATCAGATGCATTAATAGAATGCATGAAATAGGTCCCAATGCGCGAGTCTCTGGAAAAGTTTTGTTTAATGGAATCGACATTTATGCCGCAGACGTCGATCCTGTTCAAATAAGGAGGAAGATGGGCATGGTTTTTCAAAAACCAAATCCTTTCCCAATGATGTCGATATATGACAATGTTGCTGCAGGCTTGAAATTGAACGGTATGAGAAACAGAGAGAAGCTTGACACAGTTGTGGAGCGAAGCCTAAAAATGGCCATTCTCTGGGACGAAGTCAAAGACGACCTGAATAAGTCTGGAGCCAGCCTCTCAGGCGGACAGCAACAGAGGCTCTGCATAGCTCGTGCTTTAGCCGTTGAACCTGAGGTTATGTTGATGGACGAGCCTGCTTCCGCTCTTGACCCGATAGCAACTGCAAAACTTGAGGTGCTCATTAGAATGCTCGCTAAAGATTACACGGTTGTGATAGTTACCCATAATATGCAACAAGCAGCAAGGGCTGCAGATTTCACAGCCTTTCTTTATCTTGGTGAATTAATAGAATATGGACCCACGAAGGCTCTGTTTGAAAACCCAGAAAATGAATTGACTGAGAAATACATAACTGGACAGTTTGGTTAGGTGAGAGACAGATGAGTCGACTAATTGACACGGGCTTAGAACAGCTTGCGAGCATGGTCTTTCGAATGGGAGAAATGGCTTACAAAACGGTTTCCCTATCTCTCGAGAGCTACATCGAAGGCATAAACGCCCTCGCTCAAGTACAAGATCTGTCTGAAACGTTAATTGTAATGGCAGATGAGGCAGAAGACAAAGCCTTCGAGCTAATAGCCAGGTTCCAGCCTGTTGCATCAGATCTCAGGATTCTGAAATCATACATGAAGGTAATTTATGATTTTGAACGATATGGAAGATACGCTCTGGATGTTTCACAAGTCCAAAGGGCATCAGGTGGACTCGAGCAATGCGAACGTTGGATAAATGAATCCATTAGAGAGATGAGTGAAAAAGTGTTAAACATGGTACGCACAAGCATCGCATCTCTCAAGAGCCATAATGTTGAACTGGCAAAAACTCTGTCTGAAACCGAAAACCAAGTCGACGACATGTATTTCAAATATCTCGACAGATTAGTTGAAAAGGCACCTGCCACAAACAAATGCACAATCTCAAGCGTACTTGTTGCAAGATATCTCGAAAGGATAGCTGATCACGCAACCTACGTGGGCGAGTCAATTATTTACCTCGCAACAGGAGAGAAGGTCACACTAAGATGAGTTCACACAAGATTAGAGAGAGGTGAAAAAATGGCAAAGGGAAGTTTCGCATCGTTTGAAAAACGCCGCAAGACAGAAGCGCTAAACCTTGCACAGGAACAAATAACGAAAGCACTTGACACCACAACACTGTTGCACAAAGCCGTCCAAAGCATTTCCAAGGGAAAGAAAGAAGAAGCAAAGGACTTCATCGAAAAACTTTGGAAAGAAGAGGAAGAAGTTGACAACCTGCGCAGACTGGTCTTCAAGGAACTGACAAACGTTGCAATATCAGTGGAATTTCGCGAAGACCTGATGCATCTTGTAAAACGCCTTGACGTTATGGCTGACTTCGTGAAAGACTCTGCGAGAAGCATCTTGGTCCTGCTGGAAGCAAGTGTTCCAAACGAAATCTGGGACATCAATGTCAAAGCGGCCGAACATCTCGTCCAAAGCGCCACAACGCTTCGCAGCAGCATCGAGAAACTCGGACCCAACCCCGTCGAAGCAAAGGAACTCGCTAAAAAAGTGGACGACATAGAAGGTCTAATCGACAAAGACTACCTTGAAACCAAAAAACTGTTCATTAAATACGCAAGTAAAGTTGATCCTGGAACGCTTGTGATACTCAACAACCTCGCAGAGTTTATTGAACAAGCAGCAGACATGTGCGCTGACACAGCAGACTACATAGTAGTTTTGGCAAGCGAATGATGGCACCAAAAAGCCGATGATGAAAATGAAAAGGGTATTGTTTGTCTGTGTTGAAAACGCTGGAAGAAGCCAAATGGCTGAAGCTTTCGCAAATCACTACGGAAAGGGAAAAGTAGTGGCCTCAAGTGCGGGTGTAATGTTAGCGGACAAAGTCAATCCAATCGTAGTTGAAGTCATGAAAGAAAAGGGTATAGACATATCCATGAACAAGCCTAAACTGCTCACCGCTCAAATGGCTGAAGAAGCCGACAAAATCATAACAATGGGTTGCAGCGTTGAGAAGTTTTGCCCAGCTCCACTGCTCAAAAACGTTGTTGACTGGGGATTAGAAGACCCAAAAGGAAA
>Ga0315310_10002727_pt1 | contig 11011 bp, 9 predicted proteins | sample TDP5_MG_FD_203630 | JGI IMG/M metagenome (GOLD analysis project Ga0315310, IMG submission 203630) | Freshwater sediment microbial communities from Lake Towuti, South Sulawesi, Indonesia - TDP5 | ecosystem: Environmental > Aquatic > Freshwater > Lake > Sediment | place: Indonesia: South Sulawesi...
TTTGAGTAGGCTTCGATCGGGGGTTAGTGTTACACCAGCGGTAGTTAAGGCAATCGCAGATCATTATGATCTTGTAAAGAAACTGAAGGCAAATGGCAAGCTTGAAGTGCATTATCCCTTGTTGGGTCGCCACGGAGGTGTGAGCATATACGTCGTTGAGTCCCATGAAGAACTTCAGGGTTTGCTCGCTCAGAATCCCTTGTTCAATTTTAATGATTACGAGATTTTCCCTCTTTTGGAGTATGAAAGTATTGAGAAATTAGCTGGGAAACGTTAATGTGTTGGGTTAATTTTCTCTCTCTGTAGATAAACCTATTTTTCCTTAAATGCAGACCTTTGAAGCCTCTATTTTCAAATACCTTCCTCGGGTTTGAAGGGCAAAGATAGCAGCGCTTTCTTTGGCACATGAATAAAGCCCCATCTGTTCAATTTTGTTTTTTCTTTTTCCCCTCAATCATCTAATCCAGCCCTGAGTAGGAGCTCTTTGGCTTTGTGTGGTAGTATCCTAGAATTGCCACCTCGTTTGGTCACGTCTCGAAAGGAAATTCTGAGTTCTCTGACTAAGATCTTGATGATGTGGGGGGTGCAGAATCCGCCCTGGCACCGTCCCATTCCAGCCCTAGTGCGGAACTTAATTCCGTCCAGCGTGGTGGCTCCTCGCCGAATAGCTTCCAAGATCTCCCCTTCAGTAACATACTCACATCTGCAAACAACATGCCCCCATGTCGGGTCCTGAGCGATTAGCGACATGGCTTTTTCAATGTCAAACCTGCGAACTGATCTATCAATGGGCTTACGAAGCGCATTAAAACCATCTTTTTCTCGTAATTCTAATCCCGATTTTCTAAGCAGAATAGTCACCATCTGGGCTACTGCCGGAGCCGCAGTAAGACCGGGCGATTTCATCCCCGCTGCATTGATAAACCCCCTTACCTCATCGTACGACTCTACAATGAAATCGTTGGTATCGGATTCCGGGCGTAAGCCGCAGAAGTTTGCGATCATCACGTTCTTTTTCTCTGCCAATTTTGGTATTAGACTGAGAGCTCCGGAAAAAACCTCGTCCAGTCCCCTTAAAGTGGTTGCAGAATCGTTTTTATCTTCCACGTCGTGGATGTTGGGACCGATGAGCGTATTGCCGTCGACGGTGGGCGTGACTACGATTCCTTTGCTAAGGGGCGTTGGCACCGGGAAAAGAATCTGCTGAACGACTTCGTTCAACTCCTTGTCAAAGACGTAGTATTCGCCTTTTCTGGGGCGAATGATGAATCGGTTTATTCCTGCCATGGCGGACACCTCATCAGCCTGCAACCCTGCTGCATTGACCACGTAATTAGTCTTAATGCCTCCTTTATTTGTCTGAACCGATCTCAGTTCTCCCTTTCTTGCTGTGACGCCTGTGACCTCTGTGTCGAGGAGGACCTTTACTCCATTTCCCATTGCATTTTCCGCCATGGCTATGGCCAATTCGTAGGGGCTTGTGATAGCCGCTGTAGGGGCATAGAGGGCGGCGATGGCTTCCCTGTTCAGGCTAGGCTCCCTTCTCAAAAGCTCTTTGCGATCCTCTATTATTTGCAGGTCAGGAACCCCATTTTTCTCGCCTCTCTCTTTCAACTGTTTGAGAATACTCACATCCTCTTCTTTCAAGGCGACAACGAAGGACCCTGTTTCTTTAAAGGGTGCGCCAACCTCGGGGGCGATCTTATGCCAAAGGGCATTTCCTTTTGAACAAAGCTTAGCTTTCACCGTTCCAGGCTTGTCATCGTAGCCCGCATGGATTATGCCCGTGTTTGCCTTAGTGGGAGAACCGAAGGCTACATCAGAGTTCTTTTCAACGACGATGATGTTCAGGTCATACCGTGAAATCTCTCGGGCTATGGTTGAGCCAACGATTCCAGCTCCGATGATTACCACGTCTGCCTTCATTTGTTAGACTCCCTAAAGTTCGCTACATGCCGAATTCCGCCAGGTCGTTGTAGACTCCGGCTTTTTCTAAGGCATCGTAGATTTTCCAATGTATTTTGAACAGCTTCTCGTATGTCGCTTTGTTCTCAAGTCTCGGTTCGTACCTCTCAACGATATGAACCATTTTGTTAGTGGCTTCCTCGACGCTTTTGAAAACGCCTGTTCCAACTCCGGCAAGAATTGCGCATCCGAGTGCGGTTGATTCCTCCACCCTCCCCCTCATTACGGGTAAGCCGTACACATCGGCCTGAATCTGGTTGAAGTGAGGGTTCCTCGTCGCCCCGCCTGTGACCCTCATCTCCTCCACGTGGACTCCAAGCTCTCTCATCACTTCTATGTTCTTCCTGATCTCCAGCGCTATGCCTTCCAAGATGGCTCTAACAATGTTTTTTCTGGCATGGCCGATCGCTAATCCAACGATGACGCCTCTGGCATAGACGTTCCAGTGTGGTGCACCAGCACCAGCAAAGTGAGGTATCACCAGAACACCTTTGCTTCCTGCAGGGGCTGCGACGGCTTCCTTGTTTAACATTTCATACGGATCGATTCCGACAAGTTCTGCAGCGGCTTTTTCAAGGTGACCGAACTCATCCCTAAACCACCTGTAGATTGTGCCTGTTGAAAACATGCTTGCCTCTTGAACCCACTTTCCGGGAATCCCGTGACAACTGCACAGAACCCTCCTTTTTGGGTCGAAGCTGGGTTTGTCTAGAAAGGACAATATGAAGGTCCCGGTTCCTGTTGTAGCCTTAATCCTGCCTCGCCGCACAACTCCAACACCTATGGCGCCGCACTGCTGGTCCCCACCACCACAGACTATGGGCGTTCCCTGAGCGAAGCCTGTTTCTTCAGCGGCTTTTTTAGTGACTTCTCCAACGATCTTTCCTGAGGGATAAGGTTCAGGCATCTTTTCTTCGTCTATTCCAATGCCATCGAGAAGATTATCTGACCAGTCCGACTTTCTTATGTCAAATAGCATTGTTCTTGACGCATTGTCCCAACTTGTAATGAATACGTCTGTTAGCTTCGCGATGATATAGTCATGAACTAACAGAAACTTACGGGTCTCCCTGTAGATATCGGGCTGGTGCTCCTTGATCCACATGATTTTCGGAGCAGAGAAGTAGGGGTCGACCGTTAAGCCAGTGATGTTGTATACCCTGTCTTCTCCTAAGTTGTTTTTGATCCAGTTACATTGGGAAACAGTTCTTCTGTCTTGCCATACGATAGCTGTCCGCAGGGGCTCTACGTCTTTATTGACAGGCACGATGGTCTCCCTTTGATTTGTTACGCTGATGCCTACTATCATGTCCGGGGTTATCCCTTTCTCTGCGGCTTCTCTTAACGCTGCCTTTGAAGTCTTGCATATGCGATCCCACCAGTCTGTGGCCTCCTGTTCAACCCATGTAGGCTTCGGGAAATAGCTTGGATGCTCTAAGTACTTCCATGCAACAACTCTTCCTTTTTCATCAAAGATCATCGTTCGTTCTCCGGTGGTACCGGCGTCTATTGCAGCCAAGTAAGTGTTTTCTTTCATCGACCACATCTCCACTCAATAAAACATTCTGAACAGGTTAAATTGTGTTGCGCGACTGTCCTTGCCCAGCAAGGATTGTCTGGATTATCGCTGATAAGAGTGACCCGTTAAGGAAGGAGGACTATACGCAAAATTCGTCTAGGCGACGCTGAAAAAGTATTCTACGAACGAAGGGTCGACTGCCACAATCTTTTCAACAATTTTTTACCTATGCGCGCATGATAGTACGGTCATTTAGCGATAGCCTTGTTTAACCCATATGTTTTTCCGATTTCCTCTAATCTTTTCATGTATTCTTGAGTTGGCGGTTGTAACCCAGTCAGTTGGTATTTCCTTCCTAAGTGCTCATATTTTGACTCTGCGAGTGGATTGTAAGGGAGGAGCTCCCACCTTTCCACGTGTTTTAATTCGGTTATGAATTTAGCAATTTTTCTGATATTTTCTTCTTCGTCTGTGTATCCAAGGATTATGGGAGTTCGAATCCAAATGGGTATCTCGTAGTTATCGTCAATTTTCTTGAGGTTTTCCCAAATTATGTATGGCAAAACCCCAGTGGTTGAGGCATGTTTCTCTGGGTCCATCTCCTTCAAGTCATAAAGCATCAAATTTACGTACGGCAATATTCTTTCCATGGTTTTCCATTTTACATAGCCGCATGTATCAAGAGCGGTGTGAACCTTGTTATCCTTACACTTCTTAAAGAATTCTAACAAAAATTCTGGTTGTGCTGTTGGTTCACCGCCTGAAGCTGTGACGCCGCCGCCAGAGAGTTCATAAAATACTCTATCTTTTTCCACATCAGTCAGAACCTCGTTCGTGGTCATGAGTTTTCCGATGATTTCTCTAGCTTTGTTCGGACATGATTCTACGCAATTACCGCAGGTTTTGCATAACTTTCTATCTATCGCTATTTTCTCATCTTTAGTCAGTGAAGAAGCATCTTCTGGACATATTTCTATACATCGTCCGCATCTGGTGCATTTTGTAGCGTACCATACGACTTCTGGATGGAAGTTGATGTTTTCTGGGTTTTGACACCAGAGACAACGTAGAGGACACCCTTTCATGAATACTGTTGTTCTGATACCCGGTCCATCTTCTGTTGAGTATTTTTGGATGTTAGATATTATTCCTTTTTTCAATTTGTACCTCAACGGTAAGCTCTGGTTGCCGTTGTTCTTATAGTTGCTGTTGCATTGAGAAAGGGATTTTTCCGTTATGCTATCCTTTTGCCTGGTGTAGGCAACTGCGCTAAATAAACTTCTTCGACTCTGATCGTCCCCGCCTGCTTAACATTCATGTAGGAACTGTGTCTCAAGAGTTCGTGTTCGTTAAATACATCGACAAGAAAACCAGAAGTTTGAAATCCTTCAAAAGTTCCCTTCACTTGGTATGATGCCAACGGAGGCTTGAAAACTGTTGCAGCAACTTTTTTTGTAGCCAACAGATTCTTCTTGGTTTTATTCATCATCAAATCCGCGAAAGCAAGAGTTTCTTCGTCTATCGCCACCAATGACGAAATCATTACGACGTTCGGTTTTCCCTCGGCATCAACGGTTGCGAGAAACTTTATTGCATTAAGGTCGTTAAACAAATCTTGAACCACTCTAGGCATTTTGGCCAAATTTATCCCTCCTTATCTGCCTATTTCATGCTCTGTCCTGGCGATAATCTCATTCTGCAGCGCGCGACCAATGGTGACGAAGTACGCGTTGTATCCAGTGACTCTCACAAGTAAGTTCGTATAATTTTCAGGGCGCTCCTGAGCATCCCGAAGCATATCGGCAGTTACGCAGTTGGTCTGCCAAGCAGTTCCCCCTAACTCGTTGTATGCCCTCATCAGTGCAACATACTTCTCCATCTGCTCGTCCGTCTTCATCGTTGCAGGATTGACCGTCCATGTATAGTGACCGCCGCTCGGAACCAAAACTAGATTCAGCTTCCCAATAGATTTGATGGCAGCAGTGGGTCCCCTGAGGTCTCGACCCCGATGGGGGCCAACGCCGTTTGACAGGGGTTCTCCCATTTTCCTTCCATCAGGTGTAGCCATAACGCGCGTTCCGTAGTGGATGTAGTGGTTCCAAGAGAGATAGCCCGCGCGGAACTTTCTATGGTTTGGGGTCCAGTGGTTTGTGTTTACGTAGTTAGCCCATAATGTCATGACCTCCCTCGCTATCAAATCGACGTAGTCGTCATCATTTCCAAATTTGGGCGTTGCAAGAAGCATTTTTCGCAGCTCTTCCTTACCCTTGAAATCTGTGAAACATGCTTCAACAAGCTCCTTCATGGTTGCCTTCTTGTCATCAAAGACGACTTTCTTCATCGCAGCTAGGGCGTCAGCCACGGTAGCGATTCCTACGCCGTTTATTGTTGTTGGGCAGTAGTATCCGCCTCCATCTTTCACATCCTTGCCGCTTTCCATGCATCCCTTGATAAACATGGACGCGTACGGGCACGGCAGGTACTTTCCCCTCAAAACCGAATACTCTGACTGCATATCGATGATTAGATCGGTTGCCATCGCAAGTTGTTTCTTGTAAGCTTCCATCATTTCGTCAAAGCTCTTAAATTCTGTGGGATCATCGGTGTCCTCCGTTAATTTCTCGTTGGTGAAGAAATCTTTCCCACGAGTGAACACGAGTTCCAGCGGCTTAACGTGGTTGAAATGCACGTCAACCGTTCCAGCTTGAGATCCGCATATCGTATTCTCCATACAACCAATGAGGGAATAGTCAACAGCTTCTTCGTGTGTCACTCCATCCCTTTCCAGTGCCTCAATCACTGTTTTGTCAAAATTGGTGATGAATGGAGAGCCTTGCGTTTTCCTTGTTATGTCGGCAAGCTTCATCATAAATTCTTTCGGGGTTCCCGCGTGAACTCTCACATTTAACTTTGGCTCAAGCATGTTCAATTCGACGAATGCATCTAGCATCATGTAAGTCAGGTCGTTTGTCATGTCCTTCCCGTCAGGCCCACATCCCCCAATGCAAAACATTTGGCCATCGCCAGCATGTCGGCCGTGCCTACCCAATCCAGCAGGCATATAATCGTATGCATAGTTATGTTTTATACAGAAATATTGGAAGAGTTCCTTCGCGAACTCCTTAGTGATGCGTCCTTCCTCGACATCATCTTTGTAGTATGGATACAAGTTTACGTCAAGCCTTGGATAAGAAGTTCCTGGACCGGGATAATTCTCTGCAATCATATACAACATATGTTGGAACCAGTAAGATTGCAAAGCCTCCCAGAATGTACGCGCCGGATTCCAGGGTACCCAATCGCAGTTCTCTGCAATCTTGATCAGCTCCTCCTTCCTTTTTGGGTCCTCCTCCTTTTCGGCAAGCCTCCGTGCTTCTTCTGCATAACGGTGAGCAAAATCGCGCGCCGCGTCACAGCAAATCATTATCGCCTTGTAGAAGCTCTTCTTTTCAGGCGAGGTGGTTTCCCTTAATCTTCTTTCTGCCTCTTCTTTGATGCCCTTGAAGCCTTTCTTGGTTACCTTCACATGATCTGGTATTACATGACCTTGAACCATGCCTGTTGAAGATAAGCCTACCTCAAGATAGTGCAGCGCTTTCTTTACTATTTTGTCTTTAAGCTTATAGAACTCCACGAGTTCTTTTTTATTAAAGCCAGCTGACATACCGGTTGAAAACTTCCCTCCCACGATCAATTCGTCGGGCAAAATGTCGACAGGTATTTGTTTCAAGATGGCTTGAAAAACCATTGCCCTCCGAACTATCAAAGGATGATCCCAAAAATCATCTGGCAAATCCAGCTTGGACGCTTGTGCAAGTAAAGCCATGTCGTATTGAGCCAAACCCTCGAAACCTCCCAGACCCAATATTTCTGGAAGCATCGGAGGAAAGGCTATGTTTTCGATGTAATCATTGTCAATACCAGTCGTAAAACATACCACATCATTTTGAAATTCACGTTTTTCATCCAGGAAATAATAGTCCCTTTGACATTTTATGCGTGGAGACAATTTCTCTGACGGCGACCATAATCCGGGTGTAGCCACCCCGGTCCTAGCTTCTCCAACCATTTCTTCTTTCTCAATCATTTTGGTTCAGTTGCTATTCAACAATTTTTCACATAAAAATCTTGTGTCCAGAACAAAGAAAAGGCATAACGGCCTTTTTGAATGAAACGCCAAACCTATGGGATCGTATTACATGTTTTTTAGCATGTGCACACGCTTTTGAGGCAAAAGAAGTTTTCACAGTTTTCCACTCATTCCGTGTAGGTTGAATTCCCATGCTTCTTCGTTTGCGCAGATTTCTTTGAGGATGTTTGCGTTCACTCTTTCCTTAATGCTTTCCAAAGTTTATCGCCTACGTAGTGAACATTTTTCACAATTTTTCCATGTTTCACATTTTTCATGACTTGCGAGTTGAAGAGGGCAACGCCTATAGCCAAAGGTTTACCGTGGCGTTCATCCACAACAAGAAGAAAATCGTTTTCTTTGAATTCTCCCTTAATGTTGACAACTCCGGGAGCCATAACGTCGGCGCCCTTGCAAACGTATGGAACAGCACCCATGTCCACAACGATTCTAGAGATAAACGGAAAAATCTCCTCGAAGGTCAGAGTGGGGAAAAGCTCGCCGCTTAACCTCGCCAACAAAGGCTTTCCGTTAAAAAGGAAGATTTCAGCGTCTTCGGTTTCGTTCACCTCGATGCTTGGTTTAGATCCTAGTAACTGTTCAACATCTGTTTCAAGCCTTTGAGAAAAATCGAGGAGAAGTTTTCTCGCCTCCTTTTCTTTTAGAAAATATCGTCGAGGCTTTTTCGGCATCTTTGACACCGTGTTCTGACGGAATAACTTTCACAAAGTCCACGCTTTTATGCCTTGTTAAGGAAGAATGGCGTTACTGATTTGCTCTATCCCTTAATTGTTGGCGGGCACACATCGCAAGCTTCTGGAACCGCGAGGAAATCCTTATGCCAATCACATATCAGGTCTCCGGTTCTAAGGGCCCTACATAACTTGCAAAACTCTAGCATGGCGTCGAAGGGTGAAAGTTTCTCAGCTGCGATGCCTTCAGCAATTTCATCTGCTATGCTCCGAACAGAAGGGGAGGCTTCAAGCTGTTTCAGCCTCTTATCTCCTCGTTTCGAGTAGAGATAATGACTTATGGAAGCCTGGGTTGTTCCAAGCTTTTCAGCCGCTGCTACTTGAGAAAAATGATATTTCTCGATGAGACTCTTTGCTACAAGAGATCGGAATGCAGGCAATACGGACCGCACGACAAGTTCGCATGGTGGTCGCATTTGGTATCTAATAATATAACACTGTTATTGCTTATAAATGTAGAGCGCCTGAAGGGTCTCTTTCTTCAGACGTAACGATTCAAAATGTTTCCTAAATATATTCCAGTCGGAATAAAATTATCAACAAAATATTAATAACTAAATAACCTTTAAATCGTAACACCATTAATAGGAGGCATCAAAACTCGAACGCATCAAAGCCCTAAAATGTAGAGAATGTGGCAAAGAATATCCTCCTACCAAAATTTATGCCTGCGAAGAATGTTTTGGACCCCTCGACGTAGTATACGACTACGATTCCATAGAGTTAAACAAGAAATCGTTTCATGATAGACCGAAAACGGTTTGGCGATACTTTGAACTTCTCCCCATCTGCGACAAAAGGAAGATAGTGGATCTAGGCGCAGGGTACACAATTCTACATGAGTGCGCTGGGTTAGCCAAAGTCATTGGGTTAAAAACCCTTTACATCAAAGACGACACCGTCAACCCAACCTACTCCTTCAAGGATAGACCAGTCACAGTTGCTGTTTCTAAGGCTCTTGAATTTGGCGCCAAGGCTGTAGGCTGCGCCTCGACAGGCAATTTGGCTGCTTCTATGGCGGCTCATGCAGCGAAGGCTGAGCTACCGTGCTACGTGTTCGTTCCGGCTGACATTGAACGTAACAAGATTGTGCAGGCATCAACTTACGGCGCCAGAATAGTGGCTGTTAAGGGAACCTACGATGACGCCAACAGACTAGCCATTCAAGCTTCAGAGGAGTACGGCTGGGCTTTCGCCAACATAAACATCCGTCCATACTACGTTGAAGGTTCAAAAACCTTAGCCTTCGAAGTATGTGAGCAACTTGGATGGGAGACACCAGATCGTGTGATAGTGCCAGTGGGCAGCGGAGCCCTACTCTGCGCCATTTGGAGGGGCTTCAAAGAATTTAAGCAACTCAACTTGATCGATGACATCCAAATCAAAGTGACAGGTGCCCAACCTTTCGGTTGCTCGCCTGTGGTAAATGCCTTTAAATCCAACACCCTTAACATCAATCCAATCGAACATCCAGATACAATCGCGAAAAGCTTGGCTGTGGGAGATCCAGGCGACGGATTGTACGCCGTGAAAGCCATACGTGAATCCGGAGGCGTAGCTGAATCAGCCACAGACGCCGAGATATTAGATGCGATTGAACTTTTGGCGAAAACTGAAGGGATATTCGCCGAGCCAGCTGGCGGGGTTGCCGTGGCGGTTCTGAAGAAACTGGTTGAACATGGAGAGGTTTCGCCAGATGAAAGGGTTGTTTGTTACGTGACTGGTAATGGACTAAAGGCAACCGACACCATCTTGCACAGCATCCCAAAGCCAATTGAAATTGAACCCAACAGGGAGTTCCTTGCAAAAATCCTAAGCTAGAACGAGGTGTGGAAATGGGTAAAGTAAAGTTGCGTCTTTTAGCGACTTTGGCAACCGCTATCGGGAGAAAGGAAGTGGAAGCGGAGGCTTCCTCATTGAAAGAGGCTCTTGATGCCTTAACCGCAGAATACGGAGACAAGTTTAAGACGAAGGTTTTCGATACTACTGGAAATCCGAAAAGGCAAATCAAAATCTATGTGAATGGCAGAGATGTACGCTTCCTTAACCAGCTTGGTACTCTTCTAAACGATGGAGACGAAGTGTTAATCCTTCCAGCTGTCACCGGAGGCTAAAAACATCATGATTCGCGCCGACATTGCACGCCAACTAGTCTACGAATATTTTGGCTCCGAGTTTGTTGATTATGTCCTTGTAGACCTTTAATGCTTCTTCTTCGTCTTCTACATTTTTTATGAGCATTCTGCCGGTTCTGAATAGACTTACTTCAATGTCGCCATCGTATTCAAAAACTATAACAAGAGAAGATTTCATGAGCATTTTGAAGTGGAGTTTTAATTTGTTGTGAATATCCTCAAGCTCCATGCCCATAGGTTTCGGCGGGTTTATATTAACGGTTTTTTGACCGCACAACCACACCAACCGCTCCTTCTGTGTTAGAGGTTTGGCGATTTTGCCTTGGCATGCTGGACAGTCCGGTCTTTTGAAAATGTCAATTTTTATGAAGTACATGTCTCTGAAGTCGCAAACCATTAGTTTTCCTTTTAGAGTTTCTCCTATCTCAGCCAGTAGTTTTACGCTTTCCATGGCTTGCATTGTGCCAATGATTCCAGTTGTAGTGCCCAGGACTCCACGCGTTTGGCAGGT
>Ga0315310_10002728_pt1 | contig 11010 bp, 15 predicted proteins | sample TDP5_MG_FD_203630 | JGI IMG/M metagenome (GOLD analysis project Ga0315310, IMG submission 203630) | Freshwater sediment microbial communities from Lake Towuti, South Sulawesi, Indonesia - TDP5 | ecosystem: Environmental > Aquatic > Freshwater > Lake > Sediment | place: Indonesia: South Sulawesi...
CTTTTGAGTCACTTTAAGACCGCAATTAAAATGGCTATTACCCCCAGAACCACAACAGACCCAAGAATCCACCAAACCCTAGCATCAATAGCCTCCAGCTTCTTTACGACCCATTTCATGTCAGTCTCTAAAGTGGCAATACGCTCCCGTAACTCAGGGTCTTCCGGCTCCCTTCTTCGTCTACTCAACTTAGAACCACGTTGCGACTTCATTTATGAGTGCATTCAAGCCCAAACCATAAAGGAAGGCTGTTTGGAAGAGGGAGAAGCCGTCTGGCGGAATCGTGAAGGCCTGCATACCCAGCATGGCTGTTACGAAGGCTATGAAAAATGAGGTGACGGCTGTTGCCGTGTATTTTCTGCTGAGCGTGAAGGTTTCGCCTTTACCTTCTGCTTCACGCCATTTACGTATGGCAGGAGCTAAAGTTCGGAAGAGAACCCCTAGAAAGATGCCGAGGAACGCTATTACATCTAGCGACAACTCTGGCAAGTTTCCACCACACCTACTTTAACGCAAAACCTTTAAAAAACTTGCTCAGCAGACGTGGCTTCCGCAACAACAAACGAATAACAGCACGCCTCAGCTCCTTACCAACCGACATTGTTTTCGGTCTAAACCCCTGCATAACCCTAATCAACTCATTAAGGTCTTCGTCATTGAATTCAAATAACACATTTTTCAGTCTGTACCGCCGATTATTCTGTTTTCTCAACCAACCAATATAATCGTCGTAGCGTGCCGGATCCCCCTCAGCGACGGCCCGCCCAGCCGCCTTCCCAGAAGCAATTCCCTGACAAATTCCGCCACCAGTTAGGGGATCCGTGCTAGGCAAAGCGTCACCAACCAAAAGAATCTTTCCATACACGCCGGTTTCAGGCATCCTCGCAGTTGGAATCTGTTTGGCTATTAAAGTTTCTTCAACCCCGAAAAGGCTTGACAGCTTATGGTAAGGGGTAATCTTCTGAATAAAATCCTCCAAAAGCACACCAGCATTAGCCTCTTCAGAAAGAGGAACCCCCAAACCAACTCTTACAAGATCGCCACCCGCAGGGAAGCACCAAGCATAACCCTTCGGTGCGACCTCTCCAAAATCTAGGGTTATGGTGTCTTGTGAATAATCACGTATCCTTAGCGTTCTCTGAACCCCAAGATGTGTATCTTTTGGCGGGAAACTGGGAAGCCCAAGACAGCATCGAACAATAGATACAGGGCCGTCGGCACCCACAATGTAATCGTATTGACTTTGCCAAAACTCCAAGTCCTCGGGTGACACCAAATGCTTCAAGACAAAGCGTCCACCCAACCTCTCAACTTGCTCAGCCATATTTTGCTCAAACAATTCACGGTCTAAAACATACCCATAGTCAACATCACCCTTTAACTCCCAATAGTCCCCATTGGGAGCATAAATACGAACCCGCCGGATCTTCGCCAAAATTGCACGATGCGATATGGAAATACCAACCTTCTCAGCCATCCAAAGACTGATTCCCCCGGCGCATCTTGGATTCTCGCCAACCCTCGACTTCTTATCTACAACAGTAACATCAAAGTCTGGATTACCCTCTAAGATCGAGGTTGCACACGCGAGTCCAGAGGGACCAGCACCAACTATTAGAACTTTCATCTTCTCTTCCTGTGAAAAGACTTTTATGTCCTCGAAGAGGAAATTAGTCTTTTGGTGAGTTTATTGGGTGAACACGAAGAAGAGCCGGAAATAACCCTCGAAGAACAAATCAAAATACTGCAGGAACAGGGTCTTGTACCAGAAAAGATCGTTGAAGAAATTCTAAAAGAAGACATAAACGCCGACATAAATGTCCTTGCTGGCACCTTGAAGATGAATAAAATGGATATCGGGCGTATCAAAGGTCGCCTCTCTTCAGCTAAAAAAAGGCGAGCGGCGAAAGTGGCTCCTGGTGTAGGAGAGAAAGCCGCTGAGGAGGAGGAGTCCCTCTATAAGGGTGAATTGGACACGACAAGCATTCTAAAAGACATTTTGAAGAGGCATCCAGATATTCCATCGAAAGTTGTTGATGAAGTCTGTAGCTGGGCTGAATTTGGACCTATCCATCCAACACAACTTGTCTCTCTCCTGCAAAGTTTTCGTGGAATCACAGCGACCACAGCTTACATTATAGCGCAGAAGTATGCACTTGCTCTTCAGAAAGCCCAGCAAGAAGGTAAAGTTGCGCCGATAGTTGTTGCTGGGTCATTTCAACAAGGAGGCCCTCAGACATTAGGTTTCTTTTCAACAGGTTACGGAATGCCGTATGGAATACCCTCTGGAGTGCCTCCAGGTGTAGCTGCAGGTACTCCAGGTGCAGCACAGTACGGTGCTGCAGGGCAAGCACCACAGTATGGTATGTTTCCCCCGTGGCAACCGCAGGATGTATATAAGATGATCAACGACGCGGTCCGTGGTCTAGAAGAAAAGTTGAAACCCAAGGAAGTAGCAGAAGCCTACGTGGAAATTGAAGAGCCTGTTCGACTACCAGATGGAAGAGTGATCGTAGATGATGACGAGCGCCCCATCATGAAGCGTACTCGAGTTCCAGCAAGCCAAGCTGCCCAACTCATTTCCCCAAAAGAAGACGTAGAAACGAAGGTCCTAGATAAGCTAGAGAAGTACAAAAAATTATTTGGGAAAGAAGAGCTGACACCGGAAAAGATTAGAGAAATCATAAGGGAGGAAAGACCAGCGTCTCCTTCTCCTTCTGAAACAGAGAAACCCGTCACCCTCGAAGATGTTAAGAAGGCCTCAAGTGAAGCTGCTCAGTCAGCCGTGACTCAAGTTTTGGAAGCCCATGAAAAAGAAGACAAGGAAGAAAAGAGACACAGAGAGGTAATAGTGGCGATAGAGAGAAGTGGATCGGCTAAGGCTGTTGAAGGCTACCGAGAAGATAGCTATCGCATACTTGGACAGGGACTGAAAGAAGGCGCAGATGTCATGAGGGAAAGAAAACCTCTTGAAGTGATCATCAAGGATGGCGGACGTATATTACTTGGAGGAACACCGGAAAAAGAAGTGGAAGCAGGTGCCGGAGAAGGACTACTCAAGAGACTTAAGCAGCGTGGCTGGGTGGTGGAGCAATAAAAATGCAGTATGTTCTTGTACTTTCAGGGAAAGGAGGAACAGGAAAAACTCTCACAGCCATTAATCTAGCCCATGAACTTTCTAGGAAGAAGGGTTCAGTTGCACTTATTGACGCTGACTTGAGTAACCCCAACGCCGCTGAACTGTTGGGAGTTAAAAATCAGATTGAAGTGTCATCGGAGTCTTTCACACCTCTTATGGTTAACGGCCTAGAATTCTTCTCCATGGCAACAGTCAGTGGAGATAGACCCGTGAGCATGGACGCAAGCGAATACGCCCAAATCTTACGTGACGTCCTCAAGCACTCCAAATGGAAATCAGACACCGCAGTAATCGATATGCCTGCTGGCGTCCACAACGAATTTTTAGAATTACTTACAAACTTCGGCGAAAATCTGTTGGGATCCATTATCGTGTTGCAACCTGCCCATGTAGGATCAGCCCGGAAAATGCTTCAACTCCACAAGAGCGAAGGTGTTCCAGTATTAGGAGTCATAGAGAATATGTCCCAGTTCACCTGCGAACATGGGGCAACCTACCAAGTTTTCGGTAACGTAGATCTTGAAGGATTGTGTAAAGAGTTTGAGGTTGAACCTTTAGGATCGATTCCACTTTCTATGGAGATCCGTAAAGGTGTGACAGAAGGAAAACCGTTTCTTCCAGAGGAACTGGCGCAGCCAATACTTAAAGGCGTCGAAAAAATCCTTGCAGCCAAACCAGTCGGAGTCAGCTTCATGGAGAGATTGAAGGAACGACTTAAGGAGATCGCCCGGGACGCTATGGTGGACATAATAGCTACAGTAGTTGAAATCTCCAACACTGAAATAGGTATCCCAGACATGCAGAAGACGTATGGTTTTCCTGGGGGACGCACTATAGAACTAGACATAACCGATGAAACCCTGCGAAATGTCAGGATTCAAGCTTTCTTCCGTGTAGAAGACGGCGTTTTGAAAATCGTCAGGAATCCTAAAACGATTGACGACGAAATCAGAGTTTGGGAAAGAGCACTAATCTGGTGTTTTCTAGGCAGAAGACCCGACACAAATGTGCCTTGGGACCTGTGGGATGCATGGCTAAGCGGTAAAGTCAAATATTACAGCAACACAGCCGGCACACCACGTGCCCTACAATTCATGCGAAGTGTCTGGTTAAACGTAAAAGAGGCACCGTCCTTCACCAAACTTAAACCCATCCTTGAGAGGATAGCATAGGAGCTAGTAGTTCACAATGGCATTCGATCTTTTCGGTATCAGAAAGGAATTGAAAAGCAGGGTTGATGAGATTCTCGTTGCTGGAGAGAAATGGAGTCAAACTGCTCGAGAACTCACTGAAGCACTGAACAGGCTTACGGACTCAATTAATAAGGGGAATCCTAACCCGGCGGACATCAAATCAGTAGCTCGGACTTCTAGAAAGTTGGCTAAAGAAACGGGGCGCTTAACTAGGGCCTTTGAAGCCGAGGGGGTAGTCTTGGGAAAAATACTGAACAAGGTCTAGAAGTTGACTCTGAGACATTGGATTGAGCTAGCTCGAGTTCACACCGCGGGTCTGACAACGGCTCTGTTCGTTGGAGGATATCTAATAGCCGGAGGAACGGTTCTTTCTATACCTTTCCTTCTATGGTTCGTATGTGGTGTTTTCTATCACATCTGCGGTTTCATACACAACAATATTACCGACTTACCCTATGACTCAGCGGACCCAAGAAAGAAGCATTTCCCCCTTGTGTCAGGAGTAATTAACTTCAGGAAAGCAGATGAAATTGACAGATGCTTGATGATTGTCTTCTGTTTTTACGCCCTTTATCTAACAAAGCTGCAGCCCATCCCCACTTTTTTTCTGTTAACTGCGATTAACGGCGGTTTACTCTACGACTATTACAGCAAGGTTACTCCTCTTGCTGTGTTCGGCGTGTCCACTGCATGGGGTATCCTGCCAATAATATCATACTACTCCACAACATCAAGTTTTAGTCCAGTCATAATGTGGGTTACCATTTACTCATGGGTTCAAGTTTTCGTGCAGATATCCGTCCTCGGATTCATCAAGGATATCGAAGCACCAAGAGAGAACAATCTAATGCGAAAACTAGGCTGCCACGTTATTGGTGATCAGCTCATCTGCCCTCTCAGAGCCTTCTTGTACGCATGGGAACTCAAGGCTTTTCACATGTTCCTGTTAATTGTGGTGCTCCTAGTTTCAAATTCATCCCCGTGGGCTTGGTTTCTAAGTTTCGTGTTCTTTTTGGCATCTTGGATTCCGTACAAAAGGCTCATGAATCCAAAATGGGAACGAGACAAAGTTTTAGGCAGATGCGTCCTCAACGAGGCTTTTGCCTTCTTCGCCGTAATGCCAGCTATACAAGGGGTGATAGGCTGGTGGCCCGTACTCTTAATGTTGGCGTATCCACCTGTATGGGTTTTTGTGTGGATGCGACTACAGTGGAAAGAATGGAGACTAGGCCCCAAAGTTTAGGATGGAAAACGTTTTGGTGACAGACCCAAAGCCCTAGCAACGGCAAGATGCATCTTGTACCATCCAACTCTCATGATTATGGTTGCTCTTGTGGTTACTCTGCCTCTTTCAATGGTTCTCCCGATACCTATGAACCTTAACTGGGAAGTGTCTATGTTATACACGTTGGCTCCCCGCCAAACGAACATTCTATTTGGTATTATCCATTCAACATGTCCTCCGAGGTCTGTGTTTTCACTTGCCCACTTGGCAGCTTCATAAAGGGTGACCACATCTTTTGGGGAGCTCATCGCTTGTATTGTTCTATGATACGTGGCAGATAGTATAGCCCGTAAATAATCGTGGAAAAGCTCAGGTCTCTCAGGAGGCAATCCTTAGCCCCTAATTATCTTTCTTATGCGGGTTATGATTGGAAACTGCACACCTGGAACGCCAAGGAAATCAGCCAGCTTTGTTCTAACTGTTTTTCTCACAGGACCCTCGAAGAGCAGCCCCCATGAACTTAACCAATCCTCAAGTTGGCTCACTTTTCTTTTCCTCCGCTCTACTACTAAGTATTCTAGGTAGGATGCCAAGTCCGAATAAGCCTTTCCGTTCCTTTGGTATGCCAAGAACATCGGCAAGGGTAAGTTCACGCAATGGGCGGTTCATAATTTTTCTGTCCAGAATCTCCCCTATCGGTTTGTCTAGCAGAGGAAGCGGAAACTCTGTTGCCTCTTTGAATTTAACAAGTGCTTCATGTAACATTACTAGGTCGTCTTTAGTGAGTTTTGTGAGGTCAATACTTGTTCCAAGAATATTATTGATCTCAACTGAGAGCTCTTCCTTCGTTTTCTCCGGCATAATAGCACCAAAAGTTTATTCTCTTATTTCGTGTATTTAAAAGATGGGATTGTTATGGAACGTAAAAGTAAGGTTCGAGAAGCCATTGAACAGGTCAAAGAAAACATTCAAGGAGTCACCGGAGAAGCAAGACAGACGGTTGCTGAACTGAAAGAAACTGCAAGGGAAGCTGTACCTCGACCCTTAAGGCGTAGGGTTCAACAAAGGGTGGATAACATAATCCGTGGAAGGAGAAGAAAGCTTGGGTAGATTAACTCGTCAGCTTGAGACAGCCATATCTGGTACGGTGGCCGTCCCGGTCATAATCAAAGTAAAACATGATTTTCTTCCAGAGCTTAGAAATCTTTTGGTTTTAGACTTTAAACTTACAGGTCTCTCTATTCCGCGCTTCAGTATGTTTGCAACTGTTCTACCTGGTGAGGTTATCGATGAGGTGAAGCAACTTAATTTCGTAGAAACCATCTACCTTGACCGTGAGATGCGAATTCCGGAAATTAGAGGTGCGGGGATAACTTTTGACCCTATCCACCGTTTGATGGTGAGATTGGCTGATATTAGGGCCCGTAGAGCCGTAACATTCCGTAAACCAGAATGGGTTCCCACATCAGAGTCAAGAAAACTTCTAGAAGCTGACCAAGCAGGATCTGAAGGGTATGAGGGACAGGGCGTCAAAATAGGCATAGTAGACACTGATTCTAGTCTTAGATACCAAGCTCACCCTCAGCTCAGTGGAAGAGTAACAGGACACACAGTTATCGAAGAAGTAAGCGATAAAAATGGGCATGGAGGCCATGTTGCAACCACTGCACTCGGAGGTTCATACAGTCCACGCTTGCTCGGGTTAAAACTATTAGGCGTCGCACCAAAAGCCACAGGCATAGGTATCAAAGTTTTGAGGGGAGCTGTCGGAATGGGCACCACATCCGATGTTATCAAGGGTGTTGAATATGCGGCTCAATGGGGCGCAAATGTTATCAACTTGAGTTTAGGGGGAGAACCAACCAAAGATCCCTCAGAAGACCCGATGTACCCAGTTTTCCAAGAAATAAAAGACAACATGATCGCTTGCGTAGCTATTGGCAATGAAGGACCAAACATAGCAACCACGTCAGCACCGGGAAGTCTACCCAACGTGTTAGCCGTGGGAGCAATAGACATCCGTGAATCCATCGCTAACTTCAGTTCCCGAGGGCCCACTCCAGACGGTAGAGTTAAGCCAGACGTTGTGGCCCCGGGGGTAAACATATTCTCTGGAATCACATTGGACACGTATCTGGACCACATGGGTGACTACTTAGGTAACGCTGTATCTCCTCTATCAGGAACCTCAATGGCTACGCCGCATGTGGCTGGACTTATGGCCTTGGCAATTCAACTCTTCAAGAAGGAGCTACCAGAGGTTAAGTTGACAACAGACCTCGTGTTTCAAATCTGCCAGAAGTATGGTCAAGTTAAAGATAACACCTACGGTTGGGGCCGAATTAGGTGGACCTGGTTCAAACGATATATAGAAGAGCACATGTAGAACGAATCTTCGCAGACTCTGTCTACACACAGTTTACCAAAGAGGTTTTAAAGACTTTGTCTGCACACAAGTACACAAAAATGTGTTAAGACACAATATACAGTGAAGTGTTAAAAATGAAGCCTTACTTTCTGCTTTTTCGTCCTGGGACACTCGTTGCACCTTTGTGTGGGGGCTTACTGTTTAGTTTAATGGGTATAAAAGTTAGCGGTCTACCGTTCACTTCCGGCGTAGTTTTACTGGGTTTCCTGAATGGTTTTCTTCTTGCTTGCGCCAACGCAATTTCCAACATAAACAATCAGATTCATGATAGAGAGTTAGATAGGTTACAACCTCAGAAAAAGAGTCGACCTATTCCGTCAGGCGAAGTTGACATAGACGACGCATTAAGCATAGTTGTCATTTTAATGATTATGACTTTAGGCTTAGCCTGGTTCTTCTTTCCACCCTTTTACGGGATTGTTTTATCTGTTATCCTTGCATTCTCATGGATGTATAACAGTCCACCCCTGTCTTTGAAAACCCAATTGTTTTGGAGCAACTTCGCCATAGCTACGCCTCGTGGCGCCCTTGGAATTATCGCGGCCTATTCAGCCTTTGCTAACCCATTAGACTCTAGGATCTTAGTTCCAGCCCTAGCCTTTGGAGTTTATGTTTTTGGAGCGAACACCTTCAAGGACTACGAAGACTGCGAAGTGGATAAGAAGATGGGTGTACGAAACTTCTGCACGGTCTTTGGGAGAGAGAAGGCATCCATAATTGTTTTGCCGTTCCTCTACGTGCCCTTTCTCATCTTCGGGTTAAATGGAAGTTACGTGGTACTAGTTGCTTTTCCCTTAACCATAGCCATGACAATAATTCTAAGAAAGCATCCAGCCCTAATAGACCGTGGTGTCCTGATGTGGAAACTCTTCTACATGCAGTTCGCTCTAATGATGTTGTTGTATACGCTGCCCCTTCTACTCAGATAACATATTTATCCGAAACGAAATAATCTATGCTTGTGGTTAAAATGGGTATAAGAGAAGTTGTCGCTGAACGGGTTTCTCCAATCAGGAAACGGTTTAAGATTGAGACACCTCTCATAGATGAGATTCCAGTCACAGCTCAAATCATCAGTAATCTAGCACTAGAACTTCCCGAAATTCTCGGAAAGGTACCCATCATAGCTAGAGGAAAAGCTTACGGAGAAAGGTCTGGATTATGGTATAGAGTTTCCTTTCCTAGAGGTTTATCTGAACCTTCCGTCGTCGCTGTCGCCGAAGGTAGATTAGGAGCCATCCCCAGCGTGGCAGCCCCAAAAATAACAATACCCACCGTTGAAGTTGCCCTACCTACCATTGATGTTGCCAAGACTATTGTTTCAGTACCTTTGACTATCGATATTCCCGCTCCAACTACGGCTGACATTCCAATAGACACAATTCCCTACATAAATGAGAGTTTTCCATATCTCACGAGCGACATAGCTTGGGTCAGAGACCAAATCTGCAAACCACTAAACCAGATAACTGAGTCATTATACCGACTTCAAGGCAGACTTAATGATACTATCGGACGTGTAAATTCTGGGCTTGCCAAGACAAAGAAAGCTATCGAGGACGGTTACGGCGCGTCTAAAAAGGCGGTTACTGATACGAATTTATCAATTAGTGATTTGAGAGCGAAAGCGGAAACTACTATCAACGCCGGCTTAAAGGTTTCAAGGGATAATGTTCAGAAAGCTTTGAATAGTGGCTTAAGTGGTTCAAGGGATAGTGTTCAGAAAGCTTTGAACACCACCGTCATAAATACTCAGGATTCCGTGAACCAGGGACTCGCCAGCCTCATTCCTTCACTTTACGCGGCATGGGGTTTACCCTCAACAATGATAATAACACCAGTTCACGTCCGCAACGTAACAACAACTGGATTCGAGTTCCAAAGCTACGGAAAAACAACATGCTACTATATTGCCGTCGGAAGTAGACTCTAGAATGGTAATATGACGACTCTTCCCCACAGCCCCAGAGGAGTGAAAACAAAGGCAACCCTGGTTCCAGCCATAAGTTCCTTCCTAAGCATCTGCCCCCTAAATGTCCCAATTAACACACATCTGCCGCTCGCAACCTCCGCCTTTGCTGGAGCGGTATACTTGGGAGCCAAAGAATCCATATTGAGTGCCAAAGCGTCAAGTTCATTGATGTCTACTCTTCCGTCGCCGTCCAAATCAGCGTCTGGGTTCCAATTGGGGTCACCAGGCTTAGAATACCAAGCAGCCTGCAGGAGGGCTAGGTCTGTACCGTCTATATATCCGTCCCAGTTTATATCTCCTTTAGCATGGAAAGCTGAATCGATAACCGTGACCTCTGCCTTCACCGGCAACACATAAAGAAAGCTTTTAAGATCAAGCTCGGGCATAACCTCTCACAATAAGTTTTTTAAGCACAATAGTTGATTTAAGATTAGTGGTAGTCATGAACGAAATTGTAACGAAAGTTGAAACGAACGTCAGGGAAAGAATTAATGCTGTGCCAGTCCTTGTCACCAAGCCAATGGATACTGTAGTGACAAGCGCCAAACTGTTAATCAGCTTAAAACCTGTGAAAGCAGCAACTAACTTAATTGAACATGCGGGCGACGGAATAGTCAGCTTCGTTAACACTCAAGCCGACATAACCAGAAGGTGGGTCTAAATGTCTATGCCAATGGGTGAAACCGTTAGGGCAAAAGCTGAAGAGCTGAGAACCAAATTCCGCACGCGGATAGAAGAAATTCGGGGTGGAGGATCCAGCTCAGGACACAGTCCCCTTCTCGGGAACTTGGGAATCACGAAGGGTCCCCTCGTCGCTGAAGTCAGAGAAAAGGGTGTAATTACAACAGCCAGAGAACGCCTTTCGAAGATCAGGGGCGGAGCTCCCATACTCGGTGCCGGAGCCACAGAAAAAGTAGCTGTGGAAAAAGACACTGGGGCGCTAAAGATTCAAAGGCGTAGAATTGCTATAGAAGGCTAAGTTCCACCCGCATCAACAGCAATTCGCGGACGATGCTCCAAATGCTCTAACTGTTTAGCTTTCTCTAGAAGACT
>Ga0315310_10002732_pt1 | contig 11005 bp, 9 predicted proteins | sample TDP5_MG_FD_203630 | JGI IMG/M metagenome (GOLD analysis project Ga0315310, IMG submission 203630) | Freshwater sediment microbial communities from Lake Towuti, South Sulawesi, Indonesia - TDP5 | ecosystem: Environmental > Aquatic > Freshwater > Lake > Sediment | place: Indonesia: South Sulawesi...
CTTTGGGCCGAAGTCAGGTTCTCTTCCTGGCCTCTTGATCATCTCATGAAGCCCTTCATATTCGCCTTGCCTTACCCAATCTATATCCTTCGCTTCTGGCCTCAAAGCAGCCTCCCCATAGAGGTAGACTGGAATATTTTGGGCTTCCGCAAGTCTTCTCCCAAAAGCTCTAGACAGCTCTACGCAGTCTTCCATGGTCGCATTTCTTATAGGCACGAAGGGGACTACATCCACGGCGCCCAGTCGAGGGTGCTGCCCCTTATGCTTATTCATATCGATGAGGGCGATTGCTTTGGTAGCTGAATTGAGCGCCGCGTGCAAGATAGAATCTTCGTCTCCTATGAAGGAAGCGACCAGCCTATTGTAGTGGGTATCGAAGGTATGGTCAAGTAGATGCGCATTTCGAACGCATCTAATCTCTTCCAGTATGGCTTTGACAACTTTAGGGTCTGATGTGCTGAAGTTCGGGATGCATTCAAAGGTCTTACTCAAATATGATCTCGCCCGCGATTCGACCGTAAGCCATCTAGGGTTTATAGGCTCAAAGGCTAATCTAGTTTGCCGTCGAAAGATATCCTGCTAACCGTGGCAAACAGTGGGACTGTGTCAAACTTCATGCGCGTTTCTCTAGCAAGGAGCTTTTCATGCAATTTGCTTGCTTGTCACAGTACCAAAGAAAGCAAGTGTTCTATTTGTAGACACCAGATACGAAGTCTAAGAATTTTCTCGTAGCTTTTCTGGTCTGAGACCAAATTGTCCAATCGTTGTCGGCATTATGTCATCTAAAACTTTATGTTACTGCAACAGCAGAGTGGAACGGTTGGTGCTTATCAGATGAGTGAAGAAGAATTCTTGAAAGACACCAGAGGAATTTGGGAGCTAATTCTTCAACGATCTGCGCGATTCTGGGACATTCTGAGGGATATCGAGAAGGGGAAAGTCTGCCTAGAGAATGATTTTGATCTCAAATTGCTTATACCGGCTTTGCGGGAGGTTGTGAAAGCCCACGACATAAAATATGATCCGGAACTTGTTATACCAGCTGACAGTAGCTTAGCTGACGATGTTTACGAAGCAGCTCTTGAACTATGCCTTAAAGTCGGGACATACGTCACGGATGTGCAGAGATGCATAAGATTTGAAGAAAAGGACATTGAGGACGCTTTGGAACAATCACCTGCTGAATTAAGGTTTGGCGAAGCGTCGGACGCCTCAGTACTGACACCGAGGAAAGTTGAGGATAAGAAACCTCCATTTTGCATGTTCGGAGCTGGAAGCCCAGTTTCTGAAGACATATATCTCGATGTGCTGCGAAGCTACGCGAAAGAACGATTGGCTAATACCTTCAGCGGAGGTATCTGCCTCAATTCCGTGAACGGGATGACGATAAGGGGCAGCGGTCCTTCTGAGGTTTATGCAGCGATTTTGAACGCGATTTTGACCCGACAGGCAGCGATAGATGTAGGCAGGCCAGGAATGGGCATACATAATGTTATCGGTAGTGCTGAATCCACAGCGGCTATCATTGCCTCCAATCGACCAGAGTTCGGAATCAGAAAGACAGATGGATTCCTAGTCGCTTCATTGCCGGAGTTGAAAACTGATTATGAACGACTGAATAAGGTAGCTCATCTACTTAGTAGTGGCAATATTATCGGAGCTTTGTATGGACCTCTCATGGGCGGCTATTCGGGGGGTCCTGAGGGAACGGCTGTGGTGACAGTCGCTAACGCGCTCCAAAATTCCTTGATATACCGACCACATTATCACATGTGCTTTCCACTTCACATAACATATCTTTGCAACACAGTCCGAGAGCTCTTATGGGTGATCAGCATGGTTGGTCAAGCGATTAGTAGAAACACGCATTTGCTAATGGCAGTTGCTGGTGAACTAGCATCTGGACCATGCACTCACATGGCCCTATACGAGGCCGCGGCTTACGCTATCGTAGGTACTGTTTCGGGCTTGAATCTCATGGCTGTTGAGGTGGCGAAGAACAAGTATCTCGATCATTGTAGTGGAATGGAAGCTAGAATGGCCGCTGAAGCCGGTCATGCTGCATCGGGTATGAAACGGGAGGACGCAAATGAACTAATTGAGGGGATCTTGAAAAAATATCAAGACCGTATCAAAGATGCACCGGTTGGCAAGAGTTTCCGCGAGTGCTACGACCTAAAAAGCATAACGCCCTCTTCCGAGTACAATAGCATATACGATAGTGTCCTAATGAATTTGAAGAATCTAGCTCTTGAAATTTGAATTTGAGATTCGTTCATTCGCACATCTATGTAATACAACATTACGAATTGGAAAGGGAAGTCAGTAGACTGCAGGAATGTCAAACGCCATATTCAATTTTCACAGCCCTCTTTATGGTACTGTTCTTGAGAACGCTTCAAAACTTGATGAGAACTATGAAATTGCTATGCAAGCCGCAAAGGGCACGCACCGCTATGCCCGTCCGTACGGACATAGGAGACTTGCCTAGATCTTTATCAGAGTACACTTCAGGAGTACTCCATTTTTTCCTAATAGGTATTTGATGGAAAAGTCGGATATTGGCATAGAGAGTTCTGAATATCCAATAGAAAATTTTGTCCTGTGTTGTTGGAAAATCTTATAAATATACGATCAAGCCTAAAAGTGCGAAGGAGAAAATCGATTGAGCTTAGAAACATTGAATGAAAGACTAAAGAAGTTTGTCATCAGCGGTGATGAAGAGGCTGCTGAGAAAACTGCGAGTGAGATCTTGAAGGCGGGTATGGACCCATTAGAGGTAATCGAAAAGAGTCTCTCTCCAACGATGAGATTGGTTGGGGAAAAATTCGAGAAAGGAGAGTATTATGTACCCGAGCTATTGTGTGCAGCAGCGGCCATGGAGACTGCGACACGTGTTCTGACCGCTGAAATGAAGGGGGAGAGCAAAGAGAAGTTGAAGGCTAAGAAAATTGGGAGAGTAGTTGTAGGAACTGTTTCAGGCGACATTCACGACATTGGAAAAAACATATTGGCTCTCTTGCTGGAGGTAAACGGTTTCGATACCTATGATCTGGGGAAAGATGTAGACTCTATGAAGTTCATTGAAAAAGCCGCTGAGGTGCAAGCGGATATAATAGCATTATCTGCTTTGATGACAACTACAAAACCCGCACAAAAAGAAGTGATAGATTTCTTGAATGAAATGGGGTTAAGGGACAAGTACACAGTAATGGTCGGAGGTGCGCCAACATCGAAGGAGTGGGCTGAAGAAATTGGAGCGGATGGATGGGCTGAAACAGCTGAAAGGGGAGTCAGACTAGCTCAAACACTTATCCGAGACAGGTGATCTTTTGGTTCCTCCTTGGAGAATAAACGAGGTGCTAGAGAGAGCTGAAACCGGACCGATTTGCTTGGAAAAAGACTTCGAACTCAAGATACTGCTTCCCAAACTTCGTGATGTCATTAGAAAGTATAAAATAGAATTCGATCCAGAAAATGTAGTACCGTCCGACGATTCTCTCGCGGACGACGTTTGGAGAGCTGCTCTCGAACTATACCTGGAGGTTGGAACTTACTGTACGAGCACGCATAGAAGGATCTTGTTTGACGAAAGCGAAATAAGAGAAGCCATGAAAAATTTTCCTGGAAGATTTGTTCTAGGTTACGGTAAGGATTCAAGAGAATTGTTTCATAGAAAGATAGAGGATGGAAGAAGGCCATTTTGTTTGTTTAGTCCTGATATTACTTGCGATGAACAGCTTTTTGTGCCGATGTCGATGGCATACCTGCAAGAGCCCCTTGCAGACGGCGTATGCGCTCCTATCCTAGAAGAAATTGAAGGTAGAAGCATCAAAGCTGGCGCACCATTCGAAATCAAAGGCTCAGTGGCTCACGCTATGATGTTTAGAGAAGCTGCGAGAAGAGTTGGGAGGCCGGGTATTTTCTTACAAAGTGTGGGAACAGCTCAATCCGATGCAGCTCAAATAGCAGCCAGTAATCCGATTTGGGGGGAGAGACTAACCGACGGTAGATTTGTCGCTTCTATATCGGAGTTAAAGGTGGATTTTTCGTTGCTAAACAAGATGGTGCATTTTCATCAGTATGGTTGCTTTGTCGGTGCGTTAACAGGTCCCATGTTTGGCGGCTACTGCGGAGGAGCTGAAGGCACAGCGATAGTTGGAACAGCGTATCACATTCAAGGGTTAATGGTAAATCAAGCTCACTATCAAAACTATTTTCCATTTCATATCAAACACATGCATAATACGACAAGGGAGCTTCTGTGGGGGATAAGCGTGACGTATCAGGCACTAGCTAGGAATACTCCCTTGATTTCTTTATCAAATGGATTTGCCGCTGCTGGCCCTTCCACTCCAATGGTCTTATACGAAGCCGCAGCGCATGGTCTAGTGAGCGTCGTATCTGGGGCTAATCTCTGGGAAATAGCTGTTGCGAGAAACAGGTATAAGAATAGAGCTACGCCAATGGAAGCAAAAATGGCTTGCGAGGTTGGATGCGGAGTAGCTGAATCTGGTATTAAAAGATCAGAAGCCAATGAGCTTGCTAAGAAAATAGTGTCTAAGTATGAAAAGGAAATAGCTGAAGCCCCACTGGGAAGAACATTCCAGGAATGCTATGACATAAGAAAAATAGCACCGAACGACGATTACGCTAAACTCTACAAGAAAGTAAAGGAAGAACTCCGAGAGTTAGGGGTTCTGTTCATATACTAGAATCTTCCGAGAGCGACTATTGTCTTAAAGATACACGCACAGGTCGAATGATTAACATTAAGATCGCGGAAAATTCTGCTCAGGCTTGAATGTCCAGAACGCTCTCACCTACGTTTCTCCTAATCGAAAGGCGGACGAGCTTAAGAGCAGAATCAAGAGAAGGAACTGCGATAGAGGCAAACCTCCAAACTTACTGCGCCTCCTTCGAGGCAAGGGTCTTCTCGCGTCGATGAGTACCGCTATTAGACGCCCGAAATGCTGGGAAGCCAGAATACATCCGAACGTTGAAAAGATTTTAAAGCTTTTATCGCCACGGCAAACGGCTCAGATCTGGTTTCATCAGTCATCAATCACTTTCCTCAATACCAGCTTTCCTCATTGCCGAGAGATCTTAGTTCGCCCAAGAAGGCTTAAACTTATTGGCGTCATTGCCGAGCGCATCGGGACTTCGCATCTTCATAGGAATGCGCGCCTCCACCTTCATTTCTTATAAGCGTGCTCTATACAAACCTGTAGTCTAGGTGCATTGAGATGTCGATTCCTTGGGGAACCGCTTTCAAAAGAGCATTCATATATGTACTGTGGCTGATCGTTTGGGGAATAATCGGCGGAATATTCATAGCTGTTGGAGCATTCTCAATGGCCGGAACTTTCGTCTCCTCAATCATAACAAGTCCAGAGACTGCAGGGGCCATGTTATTGGGAGGATCGATCTTCGGCTTAGCGATGATCTTCATAGGCTATGTAATCATAGCATTAGGAAGTGTGGCAACTTTCATCCGCTTAATCTACTCACTATCATATGAAGCAAGCCTTCAAGCCTTAGGAAGAGGAGTCCCACCAGCGCCCACGCCAGCGATCACTCCTCCGCCGGTTTCAACGCAGCAACTCAAGTACTGCGCGAACTGCGGAAAAGGAATACCGATTTTAGCAAAATACTGCCCGTACTGTCAAGCCATGCAGCCTTAAGGGAACCCAAAATCCTGCCTCTTCTTTTTTTGGGTTGAAGCGTATTCTGTTAAGAAAGGCATATTAGCGACACGCGCCAAGTGCGGACCGATCAAGACGACTAGTATTCGAGGGAGTCATAGATTATCGGGGCTATATTAACGTCTGGACCGAAGATCTTGTAGAGAACAAGCTCCCGCTTGCCTGTATTCGTAATCTCATGCGGCTCGACTGCAGCCTTGTAGCTGACAAACAGCTCATCCAACCTGAAATCTCCAGCTTTAACTTTCAAATTGCCAACTCTACCTTCTCCTCTCCAAACCAAGATAGCGTAAGCTCCATTCTCACGGCTCTCGAAAGTCTTACCCGGAGGAACCCTCAGCTCTTTACCGCTAAACTTCCGAGTTCTATTAGGGTTAAAAACCCAATACTCCACCCCGTACTCTCCTTCTCCCGAGCCAACAACCTTCTCAGGAACCGTATGATACCTCCTGTAAAAGTAGGAGTCTTTAGCTTTCTCCCAATCAATAAGGTCGACAACGGCTTCCTCGTTAGGAAGCCCTTTCAAGAATATGTCTCTAGAAAGAATCTTCCCATTGCAATATGCTTGAAGCATATTGTAAACATCAGACTCCTCTTGAAGCTCAAGAGTTAGCGCTGTCCCAGGCGCATGAGGGATGCCTGGAAAGATGTGGAAACCTTCACCAGCGTTTAACCTATAGGCAGGCGAAAGATCAAGAACCTTATCATCATTCCATCTCTTCAACAGCGGAAGAAGATCATCTCTAGTAACGTCGGGGTGGACCGCGATATGCGAATAAGGAAGCGGTCCTCTCACTGGCGAATCCAAGAAGTAGTAAGCCTCCTCCTTCCCATTCATATTCCAATACTTCTTGGCGTCCTCCTCCCTCGCGTGGATATGCCATGGAATTGGAAGACCAATATCAAGAATCTTAGTGAGAACACCGAACCTATTTTCGTGTTCCTTAGCATACTTCTCGCCAAGCATCCTACCCGGAATCAACTCAAGTGACTCAGCGAAAGAGACCTTCACTCTACTTCTAGAGAAATCAATGAAGCTGAGCCCTTCATTCTCCACTTTATAGACATTCTCAGCCCTTACGCTTGAAGCTATCCATCTTTCGCAAATCCAACCTCTCTTGCCGACGCGATACCTCTTCACACCAAGCCTTCCAAGCCCAGGGTAGAAATCCCTCGCGACGAAAGCGGCTTTCAATCGAAGAATTCCATTCGTAGCGTCAAGCTCTCTATTCAAAATACTTTCCGCATCAGCCATCGTAAACCCCTCTAACTGGACTATTAAGAAAAAAGTATTTATTCCTATCAGATAGCCGCAAAACTCAGACCTATCTCGAGCAAAGCAAATAGGCTACAGCAATAGCCGTCACGATAGAGTTCATGAAGCGATATCCCGGTCTCCAGCTGCATCGCGCGCACAGCGATTGACAGTAGGGCAAGCTATTGAAACTACAATAAAGGACAATGGAACCGCCTAAAGTATCGGAGCGCCTTACTCTACCATCCGACACTCTGCAACAGAGAAAGAAGATAGTTCAACCTAGGAGCCATCTTCTGCAAACGTTGCAATCCATTTTTTCAGATTGAAAACAGAAGAAAACAAGCGAATATACGAAGTTGCATTCTCAGACTTTGCAGAGAGCCGATACGTATCAACCTTATATCCCATGAGAATCGAAACACTTGGAAAGAATAGGTATTAGGGCGATGAACCAACGGAAGATGTATGTCATAGGTATACGTACACCTCTCATAAAGCCTGGAGAAGACATAACATCAACCATACTCAATGCAGCTAGAGGCCAAGGGGTGGATGTTGAAGACGGCGACATACTTGCCATCGCAAGTAAGGCCGTGGCCATAGCACAAGGCCGCATTGTAGACCTAAGCCGCGTAAAACCCTCAGCCAAAGCCAAAGCTCTTGGAAAAAGGTTTGATCTGCAACCCGAGTACGTTGAATTGATAATCAAAGAAGCGGACAAAGTTTACGGAGGCGTCACAAAAGCGTTACTCACTCTGAAGAACAGTATTCTAACACCCAACTCAGGCATAGATCGAAAGAATACACCGCGAAACTCAGTCGTCTTGTGGCCAGAGAATCCTCATCTCACCGCTGAGCAGATCAGAACCGAGATAGTAGAGAAGATAGACAAGCATGTAGGCGTCTTAATCGTTGACAGCCGTATCACTCCTCTTAGGATGGGGACGGTAGGAATAGCCTTGGCCGTTGCAGGGTTTGAACCCGTGAAGGATTGTAGATCTAGCAAGGACATCTATGGCAAGTCCGTTTTCATCACCAGACACTGTTTAGGAGATGATCTGTCGAGCGCTGCCCACATGGTTATGGGTGAAACGAGTGAACGAACTCCTGCCGTTCTAATCAAGGGTGCTTCTGTCGAGATGACTGAATCCTCTGTTGCCAATGCACTGAGTATTTCTCTTGAGGAATGCCTCTACATGGGGGTACTCGTTTCTAGGTCGAGAAGAATCGGATGCTCTTAGATTTTGAGCTTTCCAGTAAGTATGTCCCTAACGACTTCCATATAGTCTTCCTGCGTTCCCATGTCCGACCAATACCCTTCATACTTGAAGCCGTAAACTCTTCTTTCCTTCGCAAGCTTCGGGAAAACATCCTTCTCCAAAGAGACCCTCTGCTCCGGCTTCACATAGTCGAATATCTTCGTAGAGAACGCGTAGACGCCAGCATTTACCCATCCCGGCTGGCCGACCGGCCTCCTCGGTTTCTCAATGAATTCGGTAAGCGCGCCATCTGCGCCAAGTCTGACTACGCCAAAACGAGAAGTGTCATTTGTCTTGACTAGCGCGACCGTAGCAACCGCTCCTTTACTCTTGTGAAACTCAAGGAGCCTGTCCAAATCTAGGGAATCAAAGAGGACATCACTGTTCATAGCGATAAAATCGGAATTGAGCGAATCCTCAGCATTCTTCACGGCTCCGCCTGTGTCAAGCGGATCCTTCTCGAAGCTATACACTATCTTGACTCCGAATTTCTGGCCGTCAGAGAAGTACCTCACAATCTGTTCTTGCAGATAGCCAACGGCCAACACGATCCTGTCGAACTCATACTTCTTCAAGTAGTTTATCTGATATTCAAGTAGTGGTTGATTTCCAATGGGAAGCATGGGCTTAGGCGTGACGAAGGTTAGAGGCCTCAAACGAGTTCCCAGCCCGCCACACAATATCAACGCGCTCCTCTCAGGCCTATATTGCGATAAGCCCAGTTTTATGAAGAATTCAGCCGTATGCGATCTATTCTTAAACTTCGATCCGTCTAGAAACCTATCCAGTTTATTCATTAACTCGTCGTCAAGAGTCATGCAGTACCTTTTCTTCATATGCACTCGTATTACTTTTCAGACTTAAATATATTACTCATACCAACGGCGCTCGGAAGCACCGGTATGATATTCGATCCGTGCGGCACGACGAGTATCTTGGAATCTCTTCCAACAGCGCGAATAGCCAATTGAAGCGCAGCGTTCACGGTCCTAGCGGTTCTCATTCTGAATACTCCATTGGCATAATAGTCAGGCATCACCGATACCAAGTAGATTCTCGAATATTCCAAAGCTCTACTCAGGAAATAGGCGACCTCTGCTCCAATCTCGAAGTTCCTCTTAATCTCGTTTTCTATCTCCTTCGATTCTCTGAATCTCCTCATCCATTCATAGAAGGTTCTGTTCCCGAATCCACCGGCGCATTCAGCCAACAGAACCAAAGCGCCATCCTTCTTCACTAAGTCAAGTCCTGTGTGAATAGCGCGATACGCTCGGTAGAGGTTTGTGTCGTACGGCGCGCCTCCGGCGCTTATTACAGCTACATCCGCCTTTCCATCCGTGTGAACTTTGCACATCTCCTCGGTTAGTTTGATCCCTTGTAGAAACACATCATCCGGAGCCCCTGCGAAAGCCGCCACCAACTGTCTCTTCGAATTCAGCACAACGTTGACCGCGTAGTCAACTTTAGCAAGTTCTGCTATCCCGCGCATATCATCAAAGACGGGGTTCTGTTCAATAACTCCAACTCTGGAATCGGTGGCGACAATCTTCGAGCAACATTGTCGAACCGTCTGAATCCCGGCAGCTCCTTGGAGCAACGTCTCAGGCCCGCCGGTATAGGCAGTTAGGCAGTTTGCGCTCACCTCACCTAAGAGTAGCTTGAACTTCGACTCAGCAAAAATCTTATTCATGTAGACAGCTGTTCCAGAACAGCTTTGTCCTAGCAATACTGTATCACTCCGGAGATGATCGTGAAGAACCGTTTTCACCTCCTTGTAATTCTCCGTCACTAATGAAAAGACCTGCTCACGATTGTTCGAGGCCCAGAAATTCGAGCCTACAAGCACTGTGACATTTTCATCTTTCACTCCAGCATTTCGCAATTCCTTGAGAACGAACTCCAAAATGGGGAGTATGACAGTTGGTTCGTTCATTCCTAAGACTATGACAAAAGTTTCGTCCGAGTCTACGATCTCACTCAATCTCTTACTGGCTAATGGATATCCGAACGCCCTCTCAATTTCAGCTCGTGGATCGACCGAACCCGGCCTTTCATTCAATTGAACTATCGCAAGAAGATCCTCGTCACGCACTCTAACAGATACCTCAGTCTTCCCATAAGGAAGCCAGATCTCAACCATAGTCTTCCAACCGCCAAAGCTTTAGCCGTCTAGACAGAAATCTACGCATGCTGGATTGAATAAAACCAAAAACATTAAAGACTTTTCCTCAAACGGGTAATGTGAGGCGAGATTGCGGTGTCAACGCCCTCATTGACAAGAGGAGAAGTAGCGTTAACTTTGGTCAACAGCTACACCGGAGTGGTGATAAGATCACCGCATGTGGGAATACTGATCGATCCAGTTGATATAGATATAGATAAGATCTCAAAGATAGATGCTGTCCTAATTACGCATGAGCATATTCACCATTTAGATGAGAGCATTGTAGCTGATATTCAATTGAACAGCGGATGCAAGGTCATAGCTGATTCTGCATCCTTCGGTCGTTTGAGCGCAGTTGTTCCGTCGAGCAAGCTTGAAGAGGCTCACGTCAAGGATGAATTTCAGGTGGAAGAAGTGAGTGTAGTAGCGGAAAAAAGCTCGCATCCAGCTGCCGAACCCTTAACATACATCATAACAAGTGAAGATGGAGTATCAGTATTCCACTCGAGCGACAGCGCCCCCTTCAAGGAGATGGCAGACATAGGCCGAAGATATCAAATCGACATCTGTCTATGCTCGATCGGGCTTGATTCAGGATTGTCACCAAAATCGGGCGCAA
>Ga0315310_10002734_pt1 | contig 11003 bp, 12 predicted proteins | sample TDP5_MG_FD_203630 | JGI IMG/M metagenome (GOLD analysis project Ga0315310, IMG submission 203630) | Freshwater sediment microbial communities from Lake Towuti, South Sulawesi, Indonesia - TDP5 | ecosystem: Environmental > Aquatic > Freshwater > Lake > Sediment | place: Indonesia: South Sulawesi...
ATGGATAGAATAGGTCAATAATCAGAGCTGCAGTTGTCACTGTGAAAACTATAATAAGAGTTATACCTTGTATCAAGGTATAATCCAGCTGTTTTACTGCACGGAACAACAGATTTCCTATTCCAGGATATGAAAAGACTGATTCCATAATTATCGATCCTCCTGTAATCGTTCCCAACGAAATGGCAAGATCCGTCACCTGTGGCAGAAGAACGTTTCTAACTGCATATCGTGAAAATATTCGTCTTTCCTTTAGCCCCTTCGCCTTGGCTAAAAAGAGGTAATCTTCGCCAAGGACTGATACTAATAAACCTCTTACTGACATGGACCAGCCGCCGATTTGAACTATTACAATACAAAGTGCAGGTAAAAACGCGTGCCTTAATATACTAATATAGTAATCAATTGTGCCTGGTACTAAAAGTGGGTCTATACCCCCTCCATATGGGAAAAGGGGAAAAATAAAAGTTAGTAAAAAGACCAATATCATCGCAAATATATAGAACGGTATATTACTAAGAAAGAGAGATAATAACCAGATTGACTCCATCCACTTTGATTCTCTTCCCTCCCTTTTAAGCCAACCCATCAATGATCCTAAAAGGATACCACAAGTGAAGCTTATCATCAAAGATGTAAAGAGTAGACCTATTGTCCATGGAAGAGCTTTCATTATTAAATCGATGACAGTTGACGGAAAATATGAGATAGAAAAACCCAAATTCCCGCTAAGAAGACCAGAGATATAATAAAAAAATTGCACTTGTAATGGCTGATCCAGATTAAACAGTTTCTCATATTTTTCAATAAATTCAGTGCCACCCATGGTCTCTCCCATGCGAATCAACTCAGCAAATTTCTGTTGTATCGGGCTGCCAGGTATTAACCTAGGAATTAAAAAGTTTAACGAAATTGCCAAAGAAAGTGTGATTAAATACATTACAATTCTTCTAATTAAGTATTTGAAAGTGTACATTTTGCACCCGATACTAATAACATTATGGGCTATAAATATCTTGTGAGTGACATATCTAGCTCTGCAACCCCAAAAATCACTTATCCTTCATAATTTGTTTTCCCAGTTCTGTCTCCTGTAAAAAGCTTGCCTAATAATGACATAGGGGATCATGAATGTTAGAGCAACGATGCATAATGCTCAAGTTCCTAAATCTATGCCATACAATCCAATTATGTAGCCTGCTATAGGCGTAGAAATCGAGCCGATATTATAAATAGCTGCGATAACTCCAAAGATGCCTGCCCCATACCTAGGGGTTATGTCTTCGACAAGCATGCATTGCTAGACAGAGTTGATGATAATAGTTAGGCTTTCAAGTATATAGGCAATGAGCACAAACCATAAGTTGTGAGTTACAATCCAAATTATAGATGATAGCCATCCGAAGCCGTCGAACAACATTAGGACTCTTTTCCTATCGAATCGGTCAGCTAGGTGTCCTCCAGCTAATGGTGAAATGATAGAGGAGATTGTTACAACCATGGAAAGGAGCCCAATGGCTTGCAAATAATTATTTCTCTTTATGAAAGGCTTATATATAGTCTTTTATGATATGTTTAATCCTCATGGTGGCATTTTTTATGATGAGTTGGATTACATACAGCTTTATCGCAATATGTTGCTGGGGTATGTGGGGGTTCTTAATGAAACTAGCACTTAACAATCTTGATTGGCGACAAGTTTTCATAATTCAGGGTATTTTCACATTGATAACATCTCTGCTGATTTTGTTTTTTCTAAAACCTTCAATGAATCTTCATTTTCCTGATATTGGCTACGCATTTTTAGCCAGCATAGCTAGTTCCTTAGCAGTTGTAGCATTTTACCAAGCTTTGGAAGCTGGAAAGGCAATAATTATAGTTCCATTGACTGCTGCGCTTTATCCTGTTGTGACAGTAATATTATCATATATAATCCTTAACGAAAAAATAGGTATGTTTAAAGGAATCGGTATAATATTAGCTTTAATCGGTGTCTTTTTGATTTCTATTGAGGAATAAGAAAAAATATTATGAATGCCAAATCTCTAGACTTTATCTAACGATGATATCAAATCCTTTTTTTATGATATAGCTAGATATTACATGGAACTCAAATAGTGATAAATAGGTCATCGATTTATGAATGAATGCCTAAAAGATAATATGAGATATCCTTAAATAAATACAATGAAATTTATGGCATTAATAGAATTACTATTGGATAAGATCCCAAAAACCGGTGTAAGTCGTGCTGAAAAAAGCCATGGTTTGAATATTTAGGAATTTCTTGATATCAATGAAGATTTATAATAGATCATTTCACTTATCTAGCTGGCTAATTAGCTTATATATCATTTATATAATCTTCTAAATTTCATAATTATGAGAATCATGGAAACTGAAGAAGAAAGAAAAAATATATATACCATATTAGAAGGAATAGTTAACGCAGCAATTCTTGTACGGAACCACACTAATCCAGGTGATAAAAATAGTTCCGTGTTCTGTTGAAGGAATATCATTAGAAAGAAATTTAGAAAGAATGGTAAGACAAGAGCTAGTATGATACCATTAAGTAAAAGTCCGATTGCCATAAAAGGTGTATAGCGCGGGAAACCATATAGATCTGTATTCTTTCTCCATAAATTTACTTTATAAATAGTTCTATTTAATCGCCATCCAATAACTCCTCCAACAATACTGCCACAACTCCCAATCCAGATAGAATAATCAAGAAAACCCGGGGATAATAATTCTGAAAAAACATAGCTAATAGCAAAAAAAAGAAAATTGAATAACAGTGGCATAAAAAACCAAGCAGCGGAAATCTTCTTAACTATTTGCCCACAACAATAATTATCTTTATGAATGTCTACTGCTTTTCCGCAAAATTGACATACCTCAGTTGTTTTCTTTCGATCCAAATAAGATGCATAAATTTGTACAATACTGCTAAATCCCCAAGAAAAAACTAATACATAAAACAAAGGCATATAAATCGTTGTTCCATAATAAAAAGACCCAGTTACAGAGATCAATAAACCAGATGTGAGAAGCCAAAAATAGCAGCTAAGAAAGGCAAATTTCACTGATTTATCGGGATTTTTCATATTTAACATGTTAGTTAAGAAAGTTGTGATAATGAAAAAAGCAATAAGAATTAAGAGCCAAAACCATTCTTGGTTCCAAGGAGGAGAATCCTTTAATACCGCTAAAGAAAATTCTCCCCTTCCTTCTTTTGAGTCTATAATAATATAATATCTTCCACCTAAATCTGCTGTGAAGGAAGAAGGTTTTGAAGAGCTTTGTCCATATATTTGAAGAAAATAAAAAACTTCCTTTGGTGTAAATTCATTATATAAAACGAATGTGTCATATCTTGGATTAAAATGATTGATATCATTCAAATTAATAAGCACTCTATCATCTTTTCTCAAATCAATATGAAAAGCAACTTGGCTACCTTCAAAAGGTAATAACTTCGAGTTTGCCTCGTCTAATGTTTGACTGGTATCTATATAAAATCTGTAATATACAGTATAGTCCTGAGGATTATTAACCGAAATAAATGTGTCACCTTCGCTCCCTACATAATATATATTCGATTGAGACAACCATTGTGCACTTATTCTTGTTTTATTCACAGGTCCATCAACTGTCACTTCCAATTTTGCCTTTTCAGTGTCTACAAAGTATGAGAAAAGCAAAAGAGAATTTTCAGATACTTTAACTACATACACCTTTTTTACAAAGGGCATGAGATAATCATTAAGCAACATATCCATTTCTGTATAATTAACCAATATCATTTTTTGACTTGACTCAATATTCGATGAAAGAATAGGCGAAGATTTAAATATATCATAAAACGACTTACCTTCCATAATTTGCATAGCACTACTAAACAAAATAATGCCCAAAACCATAATCAAGAAAGTAAATGTTTTTGGAATTTCAAATCGCCTCGAAGCATTTTTAGGTTAGGGTTTTTAATCATCTTTTCTCTTTTCCATGATGACAATCATATAGGGATAAAGGCTCAGAGTCATATATATTATATTAGGGTCAAATTAAGAAATTCATTATTCCTTTTTAAGACTCTACGAGAAGAAACGTTCACTCTGCTGAGTGTTTTTATTTATTCTATGACTACTACGTTGTGGATTTCCAGTTTCGGTACTTTAACGCTTAGTTCGCCCTTGCCCCATCTGCTGCTGATCTTCGCGTCAGGCGGCACGAGCGACACCTTGCCCGGCCGCTTGGGCAGACGGACCCTGAGTTCCAACGGCCCAACCGGCAACACGTAGTCTGGCACATTGTTGTTCGGAGCCCAGTACTTTCCAGCCACATTGACCAGGTGCACCATCAGCCTGCCGCCTTTGCGACGGAGAACCACATCGACGCACGGCGGACCCGACAGGCTCACCATGGGCTCAAAGACACTGCCCACCACGTCGCCAAGAAAGTTTCTGACTGAAGGGTTATGCGACCGGCTGAACACGTCGCCCAACGGGCCGTAAATCGCCGCGACTGTTCCCTTACCGAACTTGGCCACCGTCGCCGCGCACTTGCCGTTCTTGCGCGTGTCCGAGTTTGGAAACCGCAATCCAACGCTCCTCGCGGACGTAGGTGTCACGTCCTGCCAGACCCCTCCCAGCCACCCCTCCATCTGGCGAGAGTAAACGTACGTCTGCTCCTCCGTCGGTTCGCCGTTGAACGTTATGCCTAGATGCTGTCTGAACATGCCTGACGTGGCTGCGCCTATGGCTAATAGGGCGCCGCCGTTCTTAGCATAGTCTAACAGTGCCGTCCGGAACTCGTCGGTGAGCACCTCACACTCGGGCACAACGATCACTGGGTAACCTGACATTTTCCCCCGAAACTGATGCTCAGCAAGAACATCCACAGAGTAATGAAGCTCAAGCAGCGCGTGAAGCACGCCCCTAAGCTCCCTGTACTCGCTGATTGGCTGTAAACCGTCAGGCGACGTCCCTCTTCCCGGCGCGTAGAGCTGTCCTTCTTGGTCAAGCCTGTCAAAATAGCTGGTTGAAGAAAGCAGAAGGGCCACCTGCGGCACCGTGACGCTCCTGTGCGACACGGCTTGGCGTGCGCGGCAGAACCGCCCAACCTCAGCTATGATCCTGATTATCCAGTCGTCCCACCAACCTGCAAATGAAGGACCGGGTACGATGGGACCAACCACGCCATAATCTATCTGGAAGCCGCCTCCCTGCGAAATGACGATCGCCGCTTCCTGCATCAGGTCACAAACATGTACGACAGAATATTCGCAGTTCTCGCCAAGTTCTGTTCCCCAAGGCTCCAAGTCCCACAACACGCCTGTGGACGCTAGATACCTAGACTCAAATCTCAAGCATCTGGCATCACCATGATAGCGACCACTGCTGGGAACATCTGAACCTAAATAATCTACCGTTGTCGCTGCGTCTATTGGTTCTGGATTACAATAGCTGTTGTACAGCCCGATAATGATAGGTTGGAACCCATGTTTGTGCGCGCGTAAAGCAGTGAAAACCCTTTTGACATGTTCGATGTACTGGCGTCGGTGAAAAACCATCCATTCATGCCAGTGAGGATCGCCAGGCTTTCTCGGAATCTCCTTAATTCCAGTAGCAGCTGTGAAAGCTTTCTGAGCCCTTTCAGACCAGTCCAACCTGGCTGAAAAGACATCGCCATCAATCCAAAACCCGTCTAGATCATAAGCATCTATTGCCTCCTTCGCCTGTGGAATAGCTATTTCTTCATCGTATGGGCTGAAGGTGCTCATGACTGGACGAGTATACGGTTTTCCTTCCGCATCTACACTGACCCAGTCAGGATGAAGTTCAGCAGCCTTCCCATCACTCAATCCCATCCATTCAATAAGCAAGGGTATGTTGTGGTGTGCGGTTACTTTACGAAAAATAGCTAACTGATCCTTCTTTAATCCTGGAAAAGTCCATCCAATCTTTGTATGAAAAGATACATTTCCCGATCCATGTTTGCCATCATATTGAATGTAGTCAGGCTTCGTTTCACGTATTAGTCTCTCAACCATCTCTTCAGTAACATCTGTTCCCTTCTCAATAGACTCATCTCTTGAATGGGCATCATGATGAAACCCAAAAAAGGCATCTTTACGAGGAATACGAACTTTTCGTTTAGCCCTATCTTCCAAAAACCTTCACCCACATCGAATTTATTTATTTGATATTTATGACTTGTGTTCTCACTGAAAGAGAAAGAGGTTATCGTGGAAGCGTCGCGTTTGCTCTTTCAAGCTTATTCGCCATTACAATAGTGTAGGATGAGATCAAGCCTTTTTAAAGGTTCGAAATCAATTCAAGGTTATATGCGACGGCGGGGAAACAGTACGAAAAATGTGTAATGGAGGAAAAAATATTTAACAGCAAGAGTATATTAGAAAGCTGATTGTTTGGTTGGAGTGTTGAAGTTATGAAGGCAGCTAAACTTTATGGAGCTCGCGACTTGCGTATTGAAGAGGTTGAGAAGCCTGTTCCGAAAGAGGATGAGGTACTAATTAAGGTAGGTGGTTGCGGAATCTGTGGTTCCGATCTATATATGTTTAAGGGCGGAAGATGGGGACCTGGGAGCATCCCGACGTCGGGGCCTGTACCGGGAGTAGTGCTCGGTCATGAAGTTGCTGGAGTTGTAACAGAAGTAGGGTCCAAAGTAGGGAGCCTTCATAACAAAGGGATTGAGGTAGGTGACCGCGTGGCCCCTATCCCGAACCATCACTGTCGTCAATGCGTCCCCTGCCAAAGAGGGCTGTTTCAATACTGCGAGAACCTGTGGGTCTATGGGATAAATAGAGACGGAGGATTCGCAGAATACATGACGGCATTATGGTACGACTGCGTAAAACTACCCCCAAATGTCACCGACGAAGAGGGCACGTTCATGGAACCAGCAGGCCTTTGCTATGTTACCGTAGAAGTAAGCGGGGTTCGCCCAGGGCAGTCATGTGCAGTTTTCGGGACAGGTCGAGAAGGTTTAGTCATCATGCAGATTGCAAGAGCTTTTGGGGCGAGACCTGTTATCGCCGTTGAACCAATAAAAAAACGAAGGGAAAAAGCCAAGTCGCTTGGAGCCGACATCGTAGTGGACCCTACAAGCGAAGATCCGGTCAAGAGGATCCTGGAAGAAACTCAAGGTCTAGGTGTCGATGTCGCAATAAACGCGTCAAACGTAAGAGAAGGATACCTTGCTCAACAGATGATAGACAGTCTTTGCACAAGTGGAAAGGCAATGATGTTCGGAGGGACTCAAGAAATCCCCCCTGCTTCGTGGGACAAACTTTGTCAAAAACAGATATTCGTTTTGCCTACCCGTGAAATGGGAACTTTAGGATCTTGGTTCCAAGGGTATCAAGCTGTCCGAATGATGCAGAGGGGACTCTTGAACGTTAAGGACATTATAAGCCACAGACTTCCGGTGGAAGAAGTTGAACATGGCTTTGAACTAATGGAAAAAAGACCGAAAGGCTACATAAAAGCAGTAATCATACCATAAGATCCCGTTTCTCTAACTTATCATACCGACTTTGAACCAAGATCTGTAAATAAGCAAGTCTCCCTCCCCTTCGCCAAATTTAAATTTAATAATGTTTTCCGGCATTCCAGTATTGGCTTCGGACTCTCTTTCAGTCATGATGAATAAATCTCCTTCAATCTACAACATAGGTGACTCTATCTCTATAACAGGGTTTAATGCTACCCCAAACGCTTTGGTATCTATAAAAATTTTTGATTCAGGCAATATCATAAAAGCCGAAAGCGAAGTTCAGGTTGCTTCTGATGGTGCCTACTGGGTCTCTTATATATACACCTTGTAAATAACAGATATGCCTGGTAAGTGGAGAGTAAATGTTTTAGACCTATCATCAAACGATACAGTGGAGACAACTTTTGAAGTCATATCATTCTCAGAGAGAATCGAAGCTCTTGAAGGCCAACTATCAAGTCTTCAAAGACAAATTAATACACTTAATAATACCATCGAAGCTCTAGAAGCCTCAGTTAAAGACCTCTCATATAATCAGGCTGCGATAGAAACATCTTCATTGATTAATTATGGGGCAATAGCCATATCCGCCATGTTGTTGGGCTTAAGCATTATGATTACAAAATATTTATAGAAACGTAATATTTATAAAAGACTCGTGGGTAAAACTGAGAAAAAGACTAGATGACGACAAACACAATTAAAGATACTTTGTATGTTATATACATGGTCAAGGTGGCATCATAAGCTGGCTGTAACTAGAGTTCTTAATTATACGCTTGATTCAAGAAGAAAGTAATAGACTAATTAGTCTCTTTTACAGTTGGCTTTTATATAAAGAAATACTTATTTCTTAATGTTGTGTGGTTTATGATAAAACTTTCTTTTGAGACTAAGAAAGGTCAGAAAGAGATTCTGGACGCGGGCTGCTCGGTATTTCCAAAAGAACACGAATTTAAAAATAATTGATCGTAGTTCTTGCTGTATAATCTTTGGCGAGATGTACACAGACTATGTCAGAGTATCCTTTTCTAAAGTAGACGATGAGTTTGATGTTACAGTGGAAAGTAGAGAACACGAATATTTGGTCCAGAAATTCGTAGAGGAAATCAAGTAGCAAGATAAGTTCTTTTAACACTTCATCAAAAAATTGTATTTTTATCCCAAAACCAGACACTTCTTCTTTACCTAATTCCATATCATATTGATTCATCTTACTGCGACATTATCCAAAATAATTCAAATGACAACAAATTATAGCTAGGAAGGTGAAAACATTTGGATGTTACATCTAAAGATCGAATTGATGAGATTTGGGAAAGATATAATCGTCTATGGATGAGAAAGTCAAATAATAGGATACCCTTTAAGTATAATATACAGATTGATCAACCAGAGGTAAATTGGGAAGAAGATTTCCTCTTTGATTATAGAAGGCTTATGGATTTTCAGCTCAAAAACATAAGTGGACACTATAAGAGAGGACTGTAAGACGACTTTTTGCTAATTGTCCATCCATCTTAGGGTACCGGAGCATTAGCTACGTCTTTCGGATCAAAAGCATTATTTCGTAAAAACTCGCTTCCAGCCTATTCGCCTATCATCCTTAGCCCCGAGCAAGCATAAGAAGTTGAGAGGCCAGATCTTCTTGAGAAAGGCTGGTTCCCCAAAATACTGAAAGTAATGAAAAAAAATGGATAAAGAATTGCCTGGCAATTGTTACCTTGGTCTTTACGACATACAAGGATCACTTGATATGGCTTGGGTAATCTGGGAGCCAATTAATCTGTTATCCATGTACACAAAGAAGGAAGTGGTCCATGAATTCTTAGGTATGCATAATGAGGTTCTTATCGAATCTAACCATATGCAGTGGGAAGTTATCTCAAATCCTGTTCCTTTCGGGCATGTAGACGTATATCTCCCAACGAGTAAGGGCTTAATCATATCTGACGACATCATAGCGAACCTATCCTCTCACCTTCACCTCTACAAAGAATTTGGCGTTCCGTACAATACATGTTTATCAAAGGAATTCTATGGACTCGTTATTCATTCTTGTGGAAACTTTGAACAGAACCTTGAAAACCTACTTCGTATACCTTACCTTGGTGGAATGGATATGGTGTTACGGAGACCAAGGCCGAGGCCATATTTGGGATTTGCGACCAAACTGTTTTGCATATACATGGAGGTCTTTACTGGGAAAAACTTTATGCAAGTACTAAAGATATAGTTGTTAGAGAAAGAAGAACTGCCAAAAGGCAGACACACAATTTTCTCATAAAGACAGCATCCAAATGAAAAAAATGCCAAACAAGTAACCGACGAAATACTAACATTATTATCACACACCTAGCTTTCTATTATATTGTGACATATGATATAACTAAATTATCAGATAATTTTTAGAAAAAACGATTTCTAACAAAAAAGAACATAACTTTGAACTGAAAAAGCAAGGATACGATAATGGCTTTCCAATCTAAAGCTAACTTTATTCCTCCGTAAGTTTTAGCCATAAAAAGATAGTTTAACCCCTCATAGAACAAGAAAGTGATTCATAGCTAGCTAGGCTAAACGGGAATCTCGTTAAAATTGTAGCTGATAAAAAAGATGTCATAAACTCCGCTCTTGGCTTTGTTAAAGCTCGCTAAAGATTTATCGTCAAAAAAATAATTATATATTATCATGCGATCTTTTTTTTTGTTCAACTTAAAAATATGGAAGGTGCAAATCCACTATTTCATTGGTGAGTAAGGCGTGGGCTTCAAAAGCATATTCGTAACTTTTTGAATGAGAGGACCTTCTTTTTCGGTTTCTTCTCGAGCCTTTTGCCATTCAGGATCAGACATGAAGGCGTTCCAGGCCTTTTCCTTGTGAGCCATGTTCTCGTACTCGAGCATATAGTATAGAATATTCGATGTTCCGACAATTACCTCCCAGAAACCTACAACCTTGATGCCATGTTTCTCGAAGAGCTTGAGAGTAATTTTCTGGAATCGGTCATGGAGTGCGTTCATTTTTCCCGGTACTGCCTCATAGACTCTCCACTCGTAAATCATCCTTGATCACCTCATTCTTGATAGTATCCTATTTCTCCACTTAAAACTAACTAATACTATGTGGTACAGGCTGAAAGAGATGTTGAATGACTTTAAACGTGAACAGATTACGTTTCTAACGAAAGAGAACGAGGTATTCGTTAACAAAACATGCTCGAAATCAGAATCATAGTTCCCATTTTGGTGGCTAGATAGATAATGATTGTGCGAAGTATGACATAAGTTTACAAATTTTAAGGCGTGTGTTCGATGTTCTCGCCTGTACATACTATTTCCTAGATGTCCCTTCGATTTTTGCCAAATTCGTGCAAAAATAGAAAAACGGGAACTTATGGTATGATTACTGCTTTTATGTAGCCTTTCGGTCTTTTTTCCATTAGTTCAAAGCCATGTTCAACTTCTTCCACCGGAAGT
>Ga0315310_10002735_pt1 | contig 10995 bp, 7 predicted proteins | sample TDP5_MG_FD_203630 | JGI IMG/M metagenome (GOLD analysis project Ga0315310, IMG submission 203630) | Freshwater sediment microbial communities from Lake Towuti, South Sulawesi, Indonesia - TDP5 | ecosystem: Environmental > Aquatic > Freshwater > Lake > Sediment | place: Indonesia: South Sulawesi...
GATTTCGGTTACCGGTTATTCCTCCAGGTACTTCGACGGCTCCCACTAACATGTTTATGATCTTGCCCGCGAGATCTAGAAACATCCCGCCTTTGTGAGAGACGGCGCCTCTCCCTGACCCGGCGAACTGGACTGGCCGAAAAGGAAATTCGAAGTCATCAATCATGATCGTGCTCCCTATCATGGAGTGCTCAATGAATTCCTTTGTAACGGTTCGAGTGGTTTCAGCGGGGACCGAAGTGACCTTTTCAGCCCACTCAGGTGTATACTCAGCCATGCGTTCTCTGATTATGTGGAACGCAGGGTGAGTGGTAACACCATTGACTACGTATGTGCCCTCGAGAGCGTAATCTTGGATGGATTCATCGAAGGTCTTTGCACAATCTTCCGCCTTGTCCCAAATCATTGGCTTGCCAGTCGATTTATCTTTCAGATAGTATCCGTCTGGCCCGATTAGGTAGGGCCCGTTGGTTCTGTTCTTGATGAACCAATGATCATACCTCTTCAACTCATGGAGGATGGTGTGTATCATTGCCAAGGCGAATGCAAGTTCTGTGCCCGGTCTTATGGGAATCCATCGGTAGCCCTTCGAAGCCTCGACCGAGCAGCGAGGATCGACTACGACCAGCTTCATCCCTCGCTCTAGAGCTTCCAATAGCGTTCTTGTGGACGCCGGATTAGCCACGTTGAACCCAACGGTTCTTCCCGGAGCTATGAGATAATTGCAATGTTGAAGGTCAGAGATGTATTCGGGATGCTGGCCGTGAACGAGGTTTGCAGCGTAGTGTATCGAGCAGAGCGGACCATGCGAACCAATCACGTTCCGTGTTCCAAACGCCATGGCGAAGATTACGCCGGGTTCGGTGTAATTCGTGGCTATCTCGACTTCCTTCACGGACATGAGGAGGCTTTCCACGTTCCCCCACCCTTCCCATATGACTAGCTTTCTCGGGTCCTCGTCTCGAATCTTCTTGAGCTTAGTCGCAATGGTTTCTAGGGCCTCGTCCCAGCTGATCTCGACCCACTTTGGGTCGATGTCTGGGCCCTTCTCCGGGTTAGTCCTCTTTAACGGAGCCTTGACGCGGTAAGGGTTGTAGAGTCCCATGATAGCTGATATCGCCCTTGGACAGACTCTGCCCTGGTTTGTTGGGGAATCTGGATTACCCTCGATGTTCACCACCACGCCATCACGCACATGCACACGCAGACCACAGTCTCCCTGCATGCACATGACGCAGAAGCCTGGAAGCCATTCGTCCCTTGGTGGATTGGTTCCACACGCTTCTGCGGAATCTCCAGGCATCTTCTCACCTCACCTCAAGGTGTAGGGGAATACTCCGCGATTCGCCATCGTCAATCCTTATTGACCTTTGCTTGTGAGAAGCGGGACATACTATTAATGTTGCGACAATAAAGAAAATAACTGGAAGCCCGCTGCTTCCTCGCCACGAGTGGCTCGGACGCTGTCAGTCATCTTCGCGTAATCTGACCTTATGCGTCTCTGGGGAGACCCGCGCCCATTCACAAGCCCTCATTGCGAGAACGTTAGGGTCTGAGGACGGCTTTTATGGCTCCTTCGAGCCGCTTGGTGACGATCTCCAGTGCTCTGCCAAAATCTCTCAGGGGAACGACATGCGTGATAATTGGCTGCACGTTCACCCTGCCTGAAGCAATGTACGGTATGACCTCGTCGCAGCAGTTCGGGTTCCCGCGAATTCCGGAAACGTCCAAGTCGTCGAGTACGAGTCTGTCTGTGATGATTGGTATTTCCGTCCTCCCACTGAGCCCTGTGAGCACGATCCTACCCCCTCGCTTGACGAGGTCGAATGTGTAGCGGATCGCGTCGGGCTTGCCTGCTGACTCAATTGCGACATCGACGCCCTTACCACCTGTCAGCTCCTTCAGACCCTTCACCGGGTCTTCTCTGGTTACATCCACCACTTCGTCTGCGCCCAGTTTCTTAGACATCTCAAGCCTCGGCCCAGCTCGACCCACGGCGATGACAGTCGTCGCTCCAAGAGTCTTTGCGCACTGAGTCACAAGTAGCCCCAAGGCGCCCGGCCCGACAACCGCAACTGTGTCTCCGGAATAGACTCTGCCCTTCTTCACCGCGTAAAGGGCCACAGCTGCATTATCAACCTGCGTACCTACCTCGAATGATACGCTATCCGGAAGATGGTGCACGCTTCTCGTCGAAATAGCACAGTATTCGGCATATCCTCCCTGAGCAGTGAAGCCATAGTGGCGATGCCCCGTCTCGAGCTTCCCATAGTTCTCACAAATAGTGTACCTACCGACCATGCAGTTTCGGCAGTACCCACAGCCCTTGTGTGCCTCGGCGCATACTCTATCGCCAACCTTGAAGTTGCTTACTCCCGGACCGAGGGCGACGACTTCACCAGCCCATTCGTGGCCTATTATGAATGGGTAGCTCGGAGGCCACATTCCTTTGAACTTGCCCGAAACGATGCCGGGATCAGTACCGCAAATCGCTATCGCTCTGACCTTGCACAAAACTTCCATCGGTCCGGGCTGAGGTGTCGCAACCATTTCGTACCTTGCATCGTTTGGCCCGTAGAGGACTATGGCATTCATCTTGTTCGGTATCGACGCGGCCACGCTCGACTACCTGTGGTATCTAAGCCTACTCTTAAGCAATGTCGGGATGACGAACCGTAGCGCTATGTCGTCTGCGACAGGAAAGGCTAGGGTGGAGGAGCCATCAGGACGACGAACCGCAGCGTTTCGGTTCCCACGGTCTTTGTCTCGTGCTCTGTGTTTGGCGGCACGTACACCGCGGTATGTGGACCGACAGTGAAAGACTTGCCTCCGACTGTCATGGAAGCCCTGCCGCTAAGTATGAAGTAGACGTGGTCAGACTTTGGATGAACATGTTTTGAAGCGACCGCGCCAGGTCTCATTTCCGTAACGAAGAATACGACGTTGTTTGCGCCTATGTCAGGACTGACGAGCTTCCAGCTGTCAGTGTTTGTGTGTCCCGCCGGTAGGGCGGATTGGACATCCTCTATCTTTACAACCTTCACTTCAGCCATATTAATCACGCACAGCTAGCCCGCGCTTCTACGCTATAAGAGTATCCCATGCATTTGTAAGAGAGACAGGAACAGCCTCGCCAAAAAATTACTATGTTCGCTTTGTTATCAAGAAGTCTCTGAAATACTGACGAATACGATGACTGTTGGAGAGGCACAACAATCAGCGAGGTCCAGCGAAAGCGTGGCAAATCACTAGACCAATGAAATGAAATTTAACTAGCAGAGAATCTCCGGCGATCAATTCTTCTAAACGCTTTTAAGAGGACATGCGTGAACTCGGGTCGCGTGGATGTGCAATTTGGTCTCAGCTGCGCGTGCTCTCTTCGAAGTGTGCAAGGCTGAAGGCGTGAAATACGCCGTTGGTGTTCCAGGGAGCGCCGCCCTGCCTCTCTTCGATGAACTGTACGACATGCAAGGAGACATAACAACGATCTTGGCCAAACATGAACAGACAGCTGGGTTCATCGCGGACGGTTACGCTCGGGTTACTGGAGTGCCATGCGTGACTGTGGCGACAGTTGGACCCGGGGCGATGAACCTCGCAGCAGGCCTGCACTGTGCATACCAAGACTCATTCCCTGTCCTAGCTGTTACTGCACAGATAGCGACAAAACAGTTTGGCAAAGGAGGAGTTCAAGAAGCAACCGGCTGGGGCAGGACTCTGTCCCACACTGATGCTTTCAGGCCAGTCACCAAGTGGAGTGTCCTTGTGGAAAGAGCAGACAAACTGCCTGAAGTTGGTATGCGTGCTTTCAAGATAATGCTCAGCGGAAGAAGAGGCCCTGTCCACATTGATGTTCCATTCGACGTGCAGAAGGGTGAGGTGCAGTTTGAAGCCTACCCGCCGGAGCACTATCGCTCGACGAGCGGGGTCGCGGGCGATCCGGCTTTGGTCAGTAGAGCTGCCGACCTTCTTCTGGAATCCCAAAGTCCAGCGATCCTTGCCGGGGGAGGTGTGCTCGCCTCAGGCGCGAGCCCGGAACTTCTTGAGCTCGCTGAAATGCTGGTCATACCTGTTGCCACGAGCGCCATGGGCAAGAGCTGTTACCCGGAGGATCATCCGCTCTCCCTAGGAGTCGCAGGCGTCTATGCTGGCCACGATGTTGCAAATAACGTGCTGCGGAAGGATAGCGTCGATGTCCTTCTGGCGATAGGAACCATTTTTCACGAAGTGACGACTCGGGGATGGAGCCCCGACTTCGGAGGACGCAAGATCATTCAGATTGACGTTGACCCTGAGGAGATCGGGAAGAACTACCCCATAGAGATCGGCATCCAAGGCGATGCAAAACTCGTTCTCCGCCAGCTCATCGAGGTCATAAAGGCAAGGCTGACGAAGCCTCGCAAATACCAGGATTCACCTAGAGTACGTGCGATTGAGCAAGCCAAGAAGGACCTATGGTTCTACTCTCCGCCTGAAATGTTCTCTGACAGTGTGCCCATCAAACCACAACGGGCCATTAGGGAGCTTAGAGACTTCCTCAACCGAGACGCCATTGTGCTGGCGGACTGCGGCAACAACCTCGCTTGGACGCTCGGCCACTTCAAGAACTATCTCCCAAGGACATTCATAGCTGACGGGGGACACACAGCGATGGGCTTCAGTGTCGCGGCGGCGATAGGCGTGAAGCTTGGCGCACCTGACAAGCAAGTCGTCGATGTGATCGGAGACGGGTCATTCATGATGAGCAACAAGGAAGTTGGAACTGCAAGAAGATACAATATTCCGGTAATATGGTTCGTGTTGGATGACGGTCAGTTGGGCATGATAAAGCACACGCAGAAGTATCTGTACGATGAACGATATATCGCAACAGACTCTGCTCCGTCTAACCCCGACTATGTAAAATTCGCCGATGCCTTCGGCGTATACGGCGAGAGAGTGGAGAAGCCCGGGGACATCAAAGGAGCATTCAAGAGGGCGTTTGACTCCAAGTTGCCAGCGATCCTTGACATCATAATTGACCCAAACGAAGTACACCCGAAGCTCAAAGCACGTCTCGAAATGTTCAGACAGATGAAGTGAGAGGAACAAGACGCGAGAGCTACTGCGCAACTTCGCAATTTGCGGACCGATGGTAAGCGTCGTGGCTTGAATAGAGCGCCGCTAAGCAAGTCGGCTAATCAGGCCACGCGAAGACAGCTGCAGGAGACAAGCGTCCGCTGGTCTGCGTCGCACTGCTATTTTGGCAAATCTGATATTTCAGGCCCGAACCCGTAGCATTTCAACTTCAGTAGCCGTGTCGCGCGGTTTGCTAGGCCTTTTGGCCAGGTGCGATCTTCACGTTGGCCATCTGTTCAATCTGCGCTGCGACTGCTGAGAAGTCGAGAGCATCTCTGCCGTTCGCCATTGCAGCATGATAGACCTCTCTAGCCGCGCTAAGCAGTGGAAGAGGCATCTTCACATCCTTCGCTGACTCGGCAGCGAGCGCGATGTCCTTTGCCATCAGCGACAAAGCAAATGCCGTGCTCCAGTCTGCGTTAAGGACCTTCTGGCCTTTTGTTTCTGAAACATACGTCTTCATGATGCTGTTGTTGAATATCTCAAGCATTACGGTGGGATCCAGCCCGTTCTTGGCGCCGAACGCAAAACACTCTGCGAAAGAGACCATCATGGTTGCTAGGTGCATATTCAAGGCCAGCTTTACAGAGCATGCTGTGCCGTTTGCGCCTATGTACCAGATCTTCTTCCCCATCGTTTCAAAGACCGGCTTCACTTTTTCCACTGCTTCTTTGTTGCCGGCTGCGAGGATGACCAAGGTGCCTTCTGTGGCGGGCTTGACGCTGCCCGACACCGGTGCGTCTATCATTTCTCCGCCTTTTCTTTTGACCTCTTCGGCAAGTTTTTTCGAGACATATGGCTGGTTTGTAGTCATGTCTACTAGGATCTTGCCCGCGCGGATGCCTTCGATGAGGCCAGGCCATTCTCCCTCTTTGTCGTGTTTGCCCATGATTACGTCTTGTACTGCAGAGGGGCCAGCGAGCATCGTGATGATGATATCTGCCTTATCAGCGACCTCCTTTGGATTTGACGCGGTCTTCGCGCCCATCTGCTTCAGTTCTTCCATTCGCTCTGCAGTTCTATTCCAGACAACTAGCGGATAGCCCGCTTTGGAAATGTTCTTGGCCATGGGCTTGCCCATATTGCCTAGTCCTATGAAACCAACGACCTGTTTGGTCGATGTTGCCATAAACAGTCCACCGTTTCGGATGAGTAACGCATTCTTAATAGGTTTACCGCAAATCACGCCAAATAGAGACGAGCAATTCAGAGGCCACAGTGGCCTAGGCATGCCTTGCCTTCGGTGAAGAGACAACCACTCAAAGCTCAGGAGTCAACATCTTCCAGACGAAGCTGATCGTCTTCTTGTTCGGCGCGTTCATGACGAGGTTGGCTGGTGGCGTCTACTACTTGTACCAGAACTTCATTCAGCCTATAGGCGCCTTTAGCATCGCGTGGACCGTGATTATTACTTCGGCGGCCATATTGGGCGGAATAGGCACATTAGAAGGTCCTCTTGTGGGCGCGGCCATAGCGGTGCTTCTCCAGCAGTATCTTGCTGAATACATCGGCATGAGCCTCATCATTCAGGGCGCAATCGTCATCGCGATCATGATCATCGCTCCCCAGGGCATCGTGGGAACTATGCACAAAGCTCGGTGGTACCAAGCCGTGGGGAGGATAGCTTCAGTCCAGAGTCAGAAAAGCATAACCCAGCCTCGACCGAGCGCGGAACGTCCAGCATAGGTCGAAGAACCGGGCAAGCCTATGCAGGGTCGGTCTTATTTTCTGATGCCAAGTCATTTTCGTTTCAGTGTAATTTGCCCAAAGTATGTGTCTTCTTCGAGCCGCACGTCGACCGAAGCTGTTAGGTAACCATCGGACTCGAGCTTCACGAGGTATTTTTTCCTTGGCATGAGGTTTTCAAACTCGAAATCGCCGTAGTTGTTTGTAGCGGTGGTGAGCGTCTTCGACGCGGACGGGTCCTCCAATGTCACTCTTACCGCCTCAGCACATTCGTCGGTATCTTCGAACACCGCGGTTCCAGCGATGAAGGCCTTGGGTAGGCCAACGTAGAATACGCTCGTCTTCAGGTTCAACTCTGGATGGAGAACATCGATCTTCTCAGTTGCAAGGATCTTGGAAACTTCGCTGTGCGGGTCATCGGAATCACCGAACACCAGCGCGTGAGTAGGACATGCCTGTACGCATCGTGGCTCTTTCCACCCGCCGTCAAGAAGATGCGCGCAGAACGTGCACTTCTGAGGAAGTTTCTTCTCCTCGTTCCAGAATATTGCTTCATACGGACATGCACCTAGCATTTCCTTTCGGTTGACGGCTTTTACGGGATCAATTATGACGATTCCGTCGGGCCTTGTGTAGACCCCGCTTTCGCTCGCGGATTGACCGCAGGGGGGAGCATGGCAATGCATACAGAGCTTCGGCGTGTATGAGACTTTGACCCGCGGGAATTGTCCGCGTTCTTTCTTCTCGATGCTTATCCAGAAGGCGCCATGCCTTGGCTGGGCTGCGGCTATGGGGTTCCAGTCATTTTCCCAGTGCTCGTCTTTGCAGGCTATGACGCAATTGTAGCAGCCGTTGCATCTAGTCACATCAACAACCATAGCGTACCTGACCAGTTCTCATCACATCCATTTCTCGAGTTCAACTAGGCAGGAATTCGGCGCCATGCCGCAGGCGTTTTTTGATATGAACCTAGAAGGCGTGAGTAGGTTCACGCAGCCCCCCAGGTCTACGGATTCCGCGCTTCCGGGTTCGCCCTCAGGCTCGTATACGGAGCAGGATTCGTAGGAGTGAACTGTACCCGGACGAACTCTCTCGGTTACCCTTGCAACGCATACTACCGCCCCCCTATTGTTGAAGACTCTAACTTGGTCAGAGTCACTGATTCCGCGCTGCTTCGCATCTATTGGGTTAACGCGAATGACCCAGTATCGACGGCCATCCTGCTTCTTGAGCCGATGCTCTGGAACTTCATTCACCCAAGTTCCTTTGCCGTCATACATTGTGTGGAAGCTGTAGCGCGGATGTGGAGAGATAAGCTGCAACGGGTAGTTCTTGGCTAGCTCGCTGGTGTGGCCTTCCCAAGAGTCTATGTAGCGTGGCATTGGAGGTCTCTCCTGATCATTGGGGTCAAAACGGGCGAGGCTCTGTGACACGAATTCGATCTTTCCGGATGGTGTTGCGAGGCCGAGCTTGTTTGTCTGCGTCTGGTCGCTATCCGGTCCCCAATCCGGAGTATCACGCGGTCTATGCTCGTAGAACCAGCGGAGGGCAGGCGTTGCTTTGTACGGCTTCGGCAGTGGAACTATGAAGTACCCTTTTCGTTTGAACTCGTCCCAACTCACATGCTTTGGAAGATCTGAGACTTCGAACATTCTTCTTACCCAATCTAGGTCGGTCCTATTCTCAGTGAACTCTTCCTCGAAACCTAGCCGGCGGGCAATCATTGCGAAGATATCATAGTCCGGCTTGCTTTCTCCGAGCGGCTCGATGCATTTCATTTGTAGGACTATCACTCGGTGATTGCAGTTGCATGAGCCATGCGGAATGTAGCCGGAGGAACTTGCCCACTCGCCTATGTCCCAACGCTCAAAATTCGTGCACGCCGGAAGGATGAGATCAGCGAATCGCGTTTCCGGGTCTAGGAACATATTCTGATTGACGACGAATTCAAGCTTGGGGCTGCGATACATTCTTACCCATCTGTTTGTTTCGGTCATCGTGCCGATATACGACCCGCCGTATCGAAAGAACATCTTGACCTCCGGGTACTCAGGGTTGGGATATCTGAACCGCTGAAGCTGGCGCTCAATGGACATGCCGCAGAAACCCTCACCCCTCCATTCCTGCGGCGGATTCATGATGCAATCTGGAAGCTTCAGTCTTGGTAGATGTTGATGGACACGAGACATCGTTACCCGATTCACTATCCCTCTCGGTACTAGGTGTCTGAGGGCGGCGGTTCTGTTTGGATCGCCTGAAATTCCGCCCTCCGCGTATCCTGGAAAATAGAAGCTCGCATTGTATGGTGAGCCTCCAGTGGTAGACCATATGTTTACGCCGGGCTTGCCTAGCCCCTGCATCGCTTGGAGCAGCACCATCATCCTAGCCCATTCGGTTGCGTATGCGCTACGGCAAGCGCCGCCCCAGCCGCCCAGGCCGCCGGCCGCAAGCATCGTTCTCTTCGATGCCCATTCCCTCGCAAGAGCTCTGATGTCACGCGCGGGGATACCGGCTATCTGCTCAGCCCATTGCGGGTCTTTGCGTGTGCCATCTTCTTTTCCAAGGACGTAGTCGACCCATTGGTCAAACCCGTAGGTGTGGGTTGCAACGTATTCCTTCTCATACGTCCCTTCGGTTAGCCAGACATACGATATGGCGAGCGCGATCGCAGCATCAGTTCCAGGTCTCGGCGCAAGCCACTTGTCCGCGAAGAGCGCTGCAGTGTCATTGCAGTACGGGTCGATGAAGATCATCTTCAGGTCTAGATCGCGCTTCAGCCAGAGTCTTCTCACAGCTGACTCTTGTCCAGCATAGACTCCAGAGGTTGCTTCAGGGTCGCTGGACCAGAACACAATCATCTCTGAGTGTTTCATAGCATCCTCTAAGAGATCATACTGTTCTGAGACGCCGAGCCTCCAGTGGAAGCCCCAGGTGTGCATTGCACCCCAGTGCCATCCCTCCCAGCTGTCCGGGTTGTGGTCAACGTATGTGAATCCGTTGAGATTCCAGAATCTGAAGAACGTACTATGTCGATAGCCGATGTTTCCCCAGTTGTGATGCGATGACGTCGTAGCCGCAATGGCAGCGGGTCCATACTTTCCTTTTACTCGTTTTATCTCTCCTGCAACAAGATCTAGAGCTTCTTCCCACGAGATCCTTTCGTATTCTGATTTTCCTCTGTTCTCCGGATACCTATCCTTCTTGAGGTTGAAGTCTTTTCTCTTCAGTGGGTAGAGGATTCGATCTGGACTTTGTATTCTGGAACGTTCTGAGAGAGTCCATGGTGAAACGAGCGCCTTTCGAGGTGGAGTGAAGCGTTTGGCCTTTGCTTCGATGACCCAAGAGTCAGAGTCATTAGGGTCAAAGATGATTGGAGTGATTCGTAGGATACGGTTGTTCTTCACGTAGACGAAGACCGGCCCGCCGGTTGTGCAGTTGGTAAGGCGTTTGGTGCTGTCGTCGAGCGGCGTCCCGAATCCAAGCTCATTCATGCGGCATCGGTTCCGTTGAAGAGCCTCTTAAGACCTATACATGCTGAGAGAAAGAAAAGGAAAGATTCCAGAGACGCTGATGGCTCTCCGTCGCTTCTGAGAGAGATCGGTCACGACATCGATCTTCGATCTGAGACGCCAGCAAGAAACGACGGGCGGTGCTGCACTAGAGATCGGCTGTTCACGAACCGCATGAGAGAAGTTCGTCGGCCGGGAACGCAAACAGCCTCTCATGACCAGTTGACGTGACACGAACCTCCTCCTCGATTCTGGCCGCGCCTCTGCCGTCCTTTGACGGTGCCCAAGTTTCAAGCGCGAACGTCATGTTCTCTTGGATCTTGAACGGTTTCTCAAGTGAGAATAGTCTCGAAATAACAGGCTTCTCCCAGATGCTCAGGCCTATCCCGTGACCGAATTGCAGCAGGAAAGCTTCCTCCTCGTTCTTGAGTCCGAATTCTGGAGCTGATGGCCAACACTTCGCAACATCCGCGGTAGTGGCACCTGGTTTGACGGCGTCCATGGAGTCTTTCAGCCATTTCCAGCAGATCTCATACGCGTCGATCTGGGCTTTCGTGGGCTTGCCCGCGATGAAGGTTCTGTAATAGCAGGTCCGATAGCCGTTGAAGGAGTGCATGATGTCTAGGTATACCATGTCGCCGGGTCGGATGATTCTGTCAGAGAAGGTGTGTGGGTGGGGCGT
>Ga0315310_10002737_pt1 | contig 10988 bp, 8 predicted proteins | sample TDP5_MG_FD_203630 | JGI IMG/M metagenome (GOLD analysis project Ga0315310, IMG submission 203630) | Freshwater sediment microbial communities from Lake Towuti, South Sulawesi, Indonesia - TDP5 | ecosystem: Environmental > Aquatic > Freshwater > Lake > Sediment | place: Indonesia: South Sulawesi...
TGTCATCGCGATTCCGCTCGGGATTATCTCCGCGACCCATAAGGACAAGCCCCTCGACCACGCAACCAGACTCTTCGCCCTGAGCGGGGTTTCCATGCCTGTCTTCTGGCTAGGACTTTTGATGCTATTCGTTTTCTACTACCGATTTGAAATAATGGGGTTGCCAAGCCTTCCCAGCGGTGGACGGGTAAGCGCGTTTCTTTATCCTCCCTTGACATCGATCACGGGATTCTATCTACTAGATAGCATTCTGCAAGCAAGAGTTGACGCGTTCTTCGATGTCCTCGCTCATCTCATAATGCCCGCGTTTGTCCTCGGATATCACGGTCTCACAATGGTCACAAGGATGATGCGTTCAAGCATGCTGGAAGTGATGCGGCAGGACTACATTATGCTGGCCAGATCGAAAGGATTGCCGGAAAGGATTGTCATCTACCGACACGCGATGAAGAACGCCATGATCCCGACCGTCACGGTTGTTGGATTGTCTTTTGGTAGCCTTCTGACCGGCGCACCGATTACCGAGACTGTCTTCTCATGGCCGGGATTGGGCAGATGGGCGGCTGGAGCCATACTGAGAACTGATTTCAGTGCGATATCAGGATTCGCGATTGTGTCAGCCCTGGTTTATGTCATGGTGAACATGATCGTGGATATTCTCTACGCGTTCATCGACCCACGGATCAGGTTGGGATGAGACGTGCTTGCGAGCAATCAACAGTCTAGGGCGAGGAGCCGTAGGGAAGCGCAAATCGATGAATTGAAGTTCAGCCTTCACCTACTTCGACAAAGCCCCCTCGTGATTCTTGGCGTCGTACTTATTACCGTAACAGTTGTCGCCGGAGTCTTTGCACCCCTTATTGCTCCCTACGGTCCGGAAGAGAGACAATGGAATAGAAACCTAGAGCCTCCAAGTCTGGAGCATCTTTTGGGTACGGATGAGACCGGAGGAGACATATTCAGCAGAATTGTTTGGGCCATAAGAGTTGATCTTGGCCTAGCCTTGCTAATTGTCTCAGGTCAACTGGTCGTCTCAATAGTAGTGGGATCTATATCAGGGTATTTCGGAGGAAAAGTTGACGAGACCTTGATGAGAGTCACAGACGTCTTTCTTGCTTTTCCAAGCCTTATTTTGGCCATGGCGGTCGCCGCCGCTTTGGGAAGAAATCTGAACAATCTGGCTCTATCTTTGGTTGTAACTGGCTGGGCAGGCGACACAAGACTTCTTCGAGGCGTTATCTTGTCGGAACGAGAGAAGCTGTATGTGGAAGCGGCCCGTGCGGTCGGGGCCTCTAGAGGAAGAATAGTGTTTCGACATGTGTTACCGAACGCGATCTACCCCCTTCTGGTCAGCGCGACTCTTGGGTTAGGAGGCACCATCTTGGGGTTTGCAGGTCTGAGCTTCATAGGTTTTGGAGCTGGATCAGGAATGGCGGAATTGGGATACATGATTGCGCTGGGGAGAGATTACCTGTATCGTTCCCCATGGGTTGCCGGATTTCCTGGACTGGCTATCTTCTTCATCGTACTGGGATTCAACCTAGTTGGGGACGGGTTGAGAGACATACTTGATCCTAGGCTGAGAAGATAGCTGTTTGGATCGAAGACATTTTTCACGGCAAAAGTTGCCCATAAGCTTATTTACCAACTTGCCGGTACAGCTATGAAAGGGAAATAGAATTGACTACACAACAGAAACCCACATTGAACAGGAAAGTCATCATAGGAATAATTGCGATCGTTGTGATTCTCGGTGCTACAGGCGGGTACTACTTCTGGTACCTCCCTACCATGCAGGCAGAAGAAGCCAGAAAGAAAGCGGAAGAGGCTAAGAGGCTTGCCGAAGAAGCGTACAAGAAGAAGCTTGCGCTCATCCCCCATCCTGACACATTTGTTCACCAAGTGATTGGAGATCCTCAATTCCTAGATCCGGCAGTAGCCTACGAGACGTCGGGAGGATACATAATCTTGAACGTATACGAGACGTTGATCTTTTTCAAAGGAGGCAGCGCAGCCAAGCTTGAACCGTTGCTAGCAGAGGAGATGCCCACGATCGGCGATGGTGGAAAGACCTACACATTCAAGTTGCGGAAAAACGTCAAGTTTCACGACGGGACGCCCTTCAATGCCAAGGCTGTGAAGTACTCCATTGATAGGATGATCATCATCAACGAACCAGACGGCCCCTCTTGGATGTACGACAAGATAGTTGGGGCAGAGAAGTACATGGCCTCCAAGATGACGGAGGCCGATATGAAGGCGTACTTGGCCGCCGGCGGAGTCGAAGTCGTTGACGACTACACAGTGCGGGTGAAACTTGAAAGACCGTACGCACCGATGTTATACATATTCGCGTTCTCAGGTGCATGCATCGTCAGTCCAACGGCCGTCGAACAGCATGGTGGAGTAGTGCCAGGAAAACACAATGAATGGATGGACAAGAACATGGTTGGCACTGGCCCATACAAGTTCGTGGAATGGGTCCCAAGACAAAGGGTGGTAATCGAGGCTTTCGATGGATACTGGAGGGCACCGGCAAAGATCAAGCGAGCCATCATACAGACCGTACCAGAACTTGGAGCGAGGGAGCTCGCACTGTTCACCGGGGAAGCTGACGCGGTAGGCATTCCGGCGGCCAACATTTTTGACATTATTCAGAAGGATCCTTGGATAAAGGAGAGAAAGGTAGCTCTGAGAACTGACCTGCAGTTGAAGCCTCCCGAAACAACCATGACAGTATATTCTGCATATCCGATGTTCTCTATAACCTACATCGGAATGAACGTCAGGTTCAAGCCTCTCGATAACATAGACTTCAGGTACGGCTTGTCTTATGCGTTCGACTACAAGACATTCATTGACGAGGTACAAATGGGGTTCGGTGAGCTACCCAAAGGATGCATCCCTAGAGGCATGTTCGGCTACGACGCAAGCGTGTTCACGTTCAGTCTAGATCCCGCAAAAGCCAAGGAATACTTCCTAAAGGCCAAGGCGGCAGGCGCATACCAAGACGGACTAAAACTAGATTACTATTACAACGCGGGAAACGAGGTCCGAAGGAGAGCAGGTCTCCTACTCAAAGACAGCATTGACAAGCTGAACGTCGGGTTCACAATCAATGTCCAAGAGCTCGACTGGCCCACGTTCCTGGCAAAGACGAGGCAGGGGACAGCGCCCCTGTTCTGTGTCGGCTGGATAGTTGACTACGCTGATCCCCATGACTTTGCGCTGCCATTTGGCCACTCCATTCAGGGAACTCTTGCCAAGAGAGTAGGCCTGGATATCCCAGGCTTGGACGACAAGATCATGAAGGCAGCGGAGATCACAGACCCCTCTGAAAGACAGAAAGCATACACGGAAATCGTGAACATCATGAACAAGGAAGCGCGCTACATCTGGCTCGTTCAACCAACGAACTACTTTATAGTCCGGGACTGGGTCCAGGTGACAATTGATCCGGAGCTGAAGATACCAGATCAAGCCAACCCGATGTTCTACGGATACTACCTGTACACAATGTGGAAAGGATACCCCCCACCCTCAACGAAGTGAAGAGGGAATAACCCCCAACCTTTTTCCTTTTTTCTTCGTCCAGACAAGCAGTCATAGTCGTAGATATGCATATGAAACAGACCGGAGCCGAATCTGCGGATGGTTTTTTACAGTGTTTTCAGTAGTTGGAATACGGTGCCGATGACGACCACTATGTACTGATGATCAACCAAGAATGAGTTGAATCCTGGGGTAGCTGAGGCACCCGGCTTAGGCCCCTGTTATCTTTCCATTGACGCAGAGAAGTCTCAAGAAAAAGGGCTACAAGACAAGTCGCCGGGATTGGCCGGCCCCGCTCCCAGTAGAGCAAAGGATGCCTAACACGGGCTATGTTGTTTTCTGTTTCATTATCTCCTCGAACTGTCTCTTCTCGATTGCTCCCAAGTCGAACAAGGTCTTCGCAACATCCGTTATCTTGAGGAAGGCGTGAAGCTTCACACCAGTCGCCTTCAACGCATCAGGCCCCCCTTCCTCACGGTCAATGAGGACCACCGCATCGTCAACTACGCCCCCTTCACATCTAACAGCATCTATCGCTTCCAGTGTACTCTTCCCTGTAGTGATGAGGTCATCTACTACCAAAACCCGCTCACCCGGTGACAACAATCCCTCAACCCTCCGCTCTCTGCCATGGGTCTTAGCTTCCCTCCTCACGTACAGGAAAGGCTTCTTGATTCTGAAAGCCAAGACCGCCCCGTACGGAATGCCGGCTGTCGGAAGGCCGGCGATTCTCTCAAAGCTGTCAATTCCAATCTCATTCCTCACAGTCGACTCATAGATCCCTGTAACAATGTCAAAGGTCTCCGGGAAGCTCGGCAGAACTCTCAGGTCTATGTAGTATGGGCTCATCTTTCCACTAGTCAGCGTGAATGTCCCAAACCTTAGTGCACCTGTTCTAACGAGGATTCTGCAAACATCTTCTCTCGATTTCTTGATCTCCAAGAGCAGCACCTACGTCTTTCCAAACGGGTAAATGAGAACCTCCCCTTGCTTGATCACGCGAGACTCTATTTTGGGAGCGATCTTCCCCAGGGCTGTCACAAACTCTTTCTGTCCGTCACCGTGGTAAGGGACGGCCAATTTCGGCTTGACTAGGGCGGCGATCTCAGCGCCAGTCTTTGGAGTTGCCTTCGGAGCGATCCCGATCGTGCACAGGCAAACATCAACATCATACTTTTTCCCTATATCCGCCATCTCCTTGAAAGGTAGGCTGTCGCTTGTGTGATAGAGCGTGACACCGTCCTCGCTAGTGATCAGATAGGTCACCGGCGCTTCTGCGGGGTGCGAACTTCTTTCGGCGCGTATCGTTGCGTCCTTGATCTGAAATTCGTCCTTTACATTCGCTGCGGAGAGCTTACTCGTTGGTATGGCAGCGCTCAGCCGGTCGTACGATGCCTTGTCACATATGACTTGGCAATTGATCTTGGACTGAAGATCGATGACTGTTCCTTCGTCAAGGTGATCGTAGTGCTCATGCGTTATCAGAATGGCATCGACTTGCGTCAGGATCGATTCATCGACCTCAACTGGGTCAACTAACACACCAATGTGAGAGGAAGTCATTAGTACCCCTGAGAACTTGTTGAACCATGTAATCGCTATCTGTCCTCTGCTTAGAGAATTCCTGTCAAATGCCATTCAAGGCACCAGTCATAGGGGTTTCGAAGAGTGTCTTTAACTCTTTTGGTAGGACTCAAGCTAAGCGTTCTTCGATCGGCTTAAATCGCAAGCAAGCCTCGACACAGATTGGTTGGGACTCATGGTAGAGGTCTGGCTTCCATACGGGAGAACAGAGGTCTCAGTGAGGATTCCCGATGAAGGGTTTCAGGGAATCATCGAATCCAAGGATGAGCCTTCAGCAAGTGACCCGCTACTTGAAATCACGCAAGCACTTGAGAACCCGGTAGGCTCCAAGCCTTTGGCTTCGGTGGCTTCAGCAGGTGAGAAAGTTGCAGTCGTCATTGACGATGCTACCAGGCCTGTGTCAACTCAACTCCTGATGCCCCCTCTCATGACCCAACTCTCACGGGCGGGAGTCAAAACAGAGGACGTAACTGTCATCGTTGGTACGGGCATGCATAGACCACCGACAAATGAAGAAATAGTTGCCCTTCTCGGTGTAGAGCTCGCCGGACAAGTGAAGGTAGTAGGTCATGACTGCAAGGCCGAATATCTAACGTATATAGGCGATACTAGCCGTGGGACCAGGGTCTACCTCAATAAGGAGTTCATAACAGCTGATGTGAGGATCCTCACAGGAGACGTTGAGCTACATTACTTTGCCGGATACGGAGGCGGCCGCAAAAGCGTGCTACCTGGAATATCAGGTGCACAAACCATCGCACAAAACCATGCCCTGCTGTTGCACCCAAAGGCGCAGCCAGGTGTCCTTGACGGAAACCCCGTAAGCGAAGATATGACAGAGGCAGCAGAGATGGCCAAAGTGGATTTCATTCTAAACGTGGTCCTCAACAGGAAGAACGAGATAGTGCGAGCGTTCTCAGGAAATCTTCACAAGGCCTTTACGAGCGGAGTCCAAGTTGTTGACAGTATGTGCAAGGTTCCGTATGAGGCGAGGGCGAACATTGCAGTGGTGAGCCCCGGAGGAAGCCCAAGAGACGTCAACCTATATCAAGCTCTCAAGGCAGTCCATCATGCACTCAATGTCGTGAATGAAGGGGGCGCCATAGTTCTCGTCGCAGAATGTCCCGAAGGACATGGCAACGACACCTTTCGCGAGTGGATGGTCAAATTCGATGAGCCGAGGCGAATGGAACAAGAGATCAAGAAGAGGTTCGTCATCGGAGGCCACAAGGCATACTACCTCACAAAAGCGCTTGAAAAGGTCAAGATCTATCTGCTCTCAACTATGCCAGACCACTACGTCTCGAATCCATTCAAGCTGCGCCCTTCTAGGACAGCGAATGCTGCTCTTCAAGCAGCCTTGAGAGCCGTTGGAAAGGACTCAAAGGTCGTTGCTATCCCGTATGGGTCGACAACGCTCCCTACACTTTCTGAAAGTAATTGTGCCTGACAGATATGCTTCGAGACGACTGGATTGGCGGCTACGAGACTATCGTTAGTTCACCTGAAGAGGCTTCACAGCGTTCTTGGTAAGCGGGAAGAAGTGAGAGGCCAAGGCGAGTTAGCTGATAGTGGATGACAATTCGAGATCATTCCATGGAACTTGAGCAACCACGCTTAGGCAGAGTTGTCCTTCGATTCGAAAGTGTAAGCTCCACAAATGATACTGCAAAGAGACTTGCAAAGCGAGGCACACCCGAGGGAACTGTGATCCTCGCAAAGACTCAGACGCACGGAAGAGGAAGACGAGGCAAAGTATGGTTCTCTCCCCCGGGGGGCCTATGGTTCTCCATCATCCTCAGACCAGAAGCGATAGGATCATACACCTCGCTACTGCCGCTAGCTGCTGGAGTAGCTATTGCGAGAACGATTCGCCGCCTATTTGGCCTTAAGGGCATGCTGAAGTGGCCCAATGATGTAACCGTCCATGGAAGGAAGATTGCAGGAGTCCTCGTCGAAACGTCAACGGGCATGCAGGACCGCCACACGGTACTAGGCTTCGGAATCAATGTGAACAACTCAGTAAGATTCATGTCGACGGAACTAGGGCATGAGACAACATCTATCTCGGATGAATTGAAGTCAACGGCGAATGTTGACTGGCTGATGAGAGAGATCCTTAACGACTTTGCCGTAATCTATGCCAAGACAGTCGCCGGTGACTACTCATATGTGATCACGGAATGGAAGGGGCATTCGGACATGTTGGAAAAGCCGATCCTTGTCCAAGAAGGGGACAGATCGTTCAGAGCGGTTGCCTTCGACCTAGACTTTGATGGTGCCCTTCTTGTCCGAGCCGAAGACGGCACGGTTGGAAGGCTTCTCTCAGCGGATGTATCGGTGCGGAGGGGCGAACCCAGAGAAACTAGCCGGTAGGCATGTTTTATTTTCTGGTGTGGACCATGCTGAGAATGAATGTGACCTGTATTGAAAACAGGCGAGAAATCTCGAGAGCTGGCAGAGCTGAGAGAGAAGACCAAGCTCGGCGGCGGACCTGAGAGGATAGAGGAACAGCACAAGAAGGGAAAGATGACTGCAAGAGAGAGGTTGGAACGCCTACTGGACCGCGGGTCTTTTGTTGAGCTAGACCCTTTTGTCGTTCACCAGTGTACAGACTTCGGAATGGAAACGAGGAGGGTTCTCGGAGACGGAGTCGTCACCGGCCACGGAACAATCGACGGGAGATTAGTCTACTTTTTTGCCCACGATTTCACAGTCTTCGGCGGATCGCTCGGAGAAACCATCGCAAGAAAGGTATGCAACGTCCTTGATGTGGCGATGAAGACCGGAGCGCCTCTGATTGGCTTGAACGACACAGGAGGAGCGAGGATACAAGAAGGCGTTGCCAGCTTGGCGGGCTACGGCGAAATCTTCTTTAGAAATGCCATGGCCTCGGGAGTCATCCCGCAACTCTCAGCGATAATGGGCCCTTGTGCCGGAGGCGCGGCGTGTTCGTCGGCCATGACGGATTTCATAGTCATGGTAAAGGGAACCAGTCACATGTTCGTTTCCAGTCCTGATGTAATAGGAGCGGCTCTGAAGAAGGAGATCTCCATGGAGGAACTGGGAGGCGCTCTTGTCCACAATCAAACTAGCGGTGTCGCCCACCTTCTGTCGGATGATGAGGATGAGTGTCTTCGTCAGATTAGAAGGCTCCTGAGCTACATGCCGTCCAACAATCTTGAGGAGCCGCCGCAAGTTCAGCCAAGTGATGACGCGAATCGTGAGGAAATGGTGCTTGACAGCATTGTTCCGGATAATCCAGATAAGGTATATGACATGAAGGATATCATTCTCGCAGTCGTCGATGACCGGGATTTCTTTGAGATTCATGAGTTGTGGGCCCAGAACATAGTCGTAGGTTTCGCTCGACTCAACAGTAAGTCGGTTGGGATCGTTGCAAACCAGCCGAAGGTCTTGGCAGGGACACTTGACATCAACGCCTCAGTCAAAGCTGGAAGGTTTGTCAGATTCTGTGATGCCTTCAACATCCCCCTCGTGACTTTCGTTGACGTTCCAGGATTTTTGCCGGGAGCTGATCAAGAACACGGAGGCATAATCCGCCACGCATCTAAGCTCCTGTACGCCTATTGTGAGGCCTCGGTGCCGAAGGTAACGGTCATAACAAGGAAAGCGTACGGAGGAGCATATGACATCATGTGCAGCAAACATATCCGAGGAGACATCAACTATGCATGGCCAACGGCTGAGATCGCAGTGATAGGCCCTCAGGGCGCCGTCAACGTCATCTTTGGAAAAGAGATAGCTCAATCCGAAAACCCGCAAGAGAGAATCAACCAGTTGACTGAGGAATACCGAAGGAAGTATGCTAGCCCATATGCGGCTGCGGCGAGAGGTTACATTGATGACGTGATAATGCCTCATGAAACCAGACCCAAACTGATAAGAGCTCTAGCAGCCCTGGCAAACAAGCGGGAGAGCAGACCTGCCAGAAAACACGGAAATATTCCCCTGTGAGACCTGGAGGATTGATCCGTGGGGAAAATCCGAATAACGGACACAACTTTTAGAGATGCCCATCAATCTCTCGCAGCCACTAGAATGCGCACTGAGCACATGCTGCCGATCGCAGAGAAGATGGACTCAGTGGGATTCTTTTCTATGGAGGTGTGGGGAGGAGCAACATTTGACGTGTCCATAAGATACTTGAAGGAAGATCCATGGGAAAGGGTTCGACAACTCAAGAAGAAGATACACAAGACTCCACTCCAGATGCTGCTCAGAGGCCAGAACCTAGTCGGCTACAGAAACTATCCGGACGATGTTGTAGCCAAGTTTGTTGAAACCGCCGCTAACGTAGGAATCGACATCTTCAGAGTCTTCGACGCATTGAACGATACGCGAAACATGGAAACGGCGATCAGAACTGTGAAGGAGATGAAAAAACATGCCCAAGGAACAGTATGCTACACCATTAGTCCTGTTCACACTGTGCAAAGCTACATTCGCGTAGCAAAGGAGTTGGCGCGTCTCGATTGCGATTCCATATGCATAAAAGACATGTCCGGAATACTGTCACCAACTGAAGCCCACAAGATAGTGAAAGCAGTCAAGAGACACGTTCATCTTCCAGTCGATGTTCACAGCCACTGCACTAGCGGCATGGCCCCAATCACATATCTGAGCGCATGCGAAGCCGGAGCCGACATCGTGGACACAGCGTTTTCGCCATTCGCATGGGGCACATCCCAGCCACCAGTCGAGAGCATCGTTGGCGCCCTGAGAGGAACCGAATTTGATACAGGATTGAGTCTTGAACTCCTCGTCCAGATCTCAGAGTACTTCAGGGAGCTAAAGGAACGCTTTAGGGATCTGAAGCTGATAGATCCAAGGTCTGAAACTGTGGACGCAAACGTTCTGATTCATCAGATACCTGGCGGAATGATTTCAAATCTCATCTCGCAGCTGAAAGAGCAAAACGCCGTGAACAGACTTGATGCAGTGCTGAAGGAGACGCCGCGGGTTCGAAAAGATCTCGGGTATCCGCCACTCGTGACGCCAACTAGCCAGATCGTTGGAACGCAGGCGGTCATGAATGCTCTTTCAGGTGAGAGATATAGGGTAGTTTCAAAGGAGGTCAAAGACTACGTCAAAGGGCTCTATGGAAGGCACCCCGCGCGAATAAATCCGAAAGTTCGGAAAAAGATTCTAGGAGACGAAAGGATCGTAACAGTGCGGCCAGCAGATCTAATCCCAGCTGAACTCAAGAGCATCCGAGAGAAGGCTGAGACACTCATCAAGAATGACGAGGACCTCCTTACCTATGCCCTTTTTCCGCAAATTGCAACAGAATTCATAGCTGAGAGAGACACAAAGGGAAAAGCAATTGATCCAGAGACAATTGCAGCCATAGCAGTGGCCTTGGCAAAGGAGTACCTTGAAAAGAAGGCTTACCACCTGTTACCTACTACTGTTAGACGTGTCGCCTACTCACCTTGGAAATCTGCTGGAATACGAGATCTGCACGAATCGAGATTGCTTCGTCCGGGGTTCTTTGTTGAAGGATTATGAAGTACAAGTCAACAGAAAGGCCCACAAGATAGGGATCAAAGGGCAGGATACAGATTGCTTTACGGTTTCAGCAGATGGACGTGAACTGCATGTTAAATGCAGTGAGGCCCCGTGCTTCGGAAAATCATTGACGATGGAAGTTGAGTCAACTCACTACGAGGTATCAGTAGGGAACTCTCTACCCAATGGCGAAGTAGAAGTAGTCGTGGCCGGCCAACAATTCATAGTCTTAGTCGGGACCCGGTCGGCAGCGGAACTCGCGGTGCCAGTCATTGTCGAAAAAGAAGGACGCGAAAAACCTTCGACCGAAATAGAAGTCA
>Ga0315310_10002739_pt1 | contig 10984 bp, 7 predicted proteins | sample TDP5_MG_FD_203630 | JGI IMG/M metagenome (GOLD analysis project Ga0315310, IMG submission 203630) | Freshwater sediment microbial communities from Lake Towuti, South Sulawesi, Indonesia - TDP5 | ecosystem: Environmental > Aquatic > Freshwater > Lake > Sediment | place: Indonesia: South Sulawesi...
TACTTGGACACGGCTGGGCCAGCGACGCTAGGAGATAGGTGGAAGGCGTAGACATAACTCTCAGGTTCGGAATGTCCTCAGAAACACGCCGGGCTCTTGGGGCTAGGTGAGCAGCGTGAGTTCAAGTGCGTCGCCCGCCTCAAGCCGAAGAGGCTCCTTGAAGCACACCTGAACCTCGTCCTCCGTCTGGCTCCACTCGACCGACACGATTCTGCCACCAGTCCTCGCCTCCACGCTTCGAACTAGCCTCTGCTCTGGGCTAGGATGAGTGAGCGAAAAGGCTTGGAGCTCCAGCTCGCCATACCTGAGGGCCAGCCTTGCCTCCTGCCTCCCCTCGACGACCCGGTGCATGAAGCTTCCCCAACCCTTCGCGGCGATGAAGAACGCCTTGAAGTTCTCAGGCCCCAGTCGGGGGCCGAACCCCAGCGATTGCTCTGCAGCATTGTGTCTGTAGCCTGACGCGGCTTCTAGAAGCGACCAGCTGCTCATCGCCCGGGCGTAGTGGTCTCCGCACTCAACCTCGTTCCAGGGATTTCTGTGCGTTCCGTCGTATCGGTCCCTTCCCGCCTTGGCGATCCTCAGCCCCTGCTCAACCATGCCCTCGTAGATCATGTGCGCCGCGACCTGGTACTCGACCCCAGTCCAAACCTCGTCGCAGTAGTTCATCGGCCTCTTAGGCCTCCCGCCCTTAGGCCACGTGCAGATAAGCAGGCCTCGGTCCTTCTCAGAGGCGAAGACCCTCGGCTGCTGCTTGAAACCCGCAAAATCCTCCTTGAAATTGTACCTGTCCACCGAGTTGAGGGCGCTTCTCACATGCTCCTGCGGAAGCACGTAGCCCAAGTCTAGGACATGAGCCCACCACTGGCCGAAGACTTGGTCTGAGAGACATCCATCACCATACTGCATCTCCTGATGCCGCTCAGCGTCGTAGCTCTGAACGTAGTACTCGCCATTCCAAAGCTCTCGGTCTAACGCCTCTCTACCCCTTTCGTAGACGCGGCGATACTCCTTAGCTAGCTCCGTCTCTTCCATGATCTTAGCCATCTCCTCGGCGGCTCGGAGCGCCGCCAGATAGAGGCCTCCCACATACGTGTTATGGCCGTAGAAGTTGAGGTCATACGTGTTCCACTGGGGACCGTCGGGAACCCCGTCTCTGTCTGGGTCCCAACGTTCGAAGGCGAACTCCATCGCCTTCCTCAGCCTCGGCCACAACCTACTCAGGAAGGCTCTGTCCCCGCTCTGACGGTACTCCCTGTAGGTCTTCAGGATTGTTCCCATGTGGCCGTCTGCCGCGTAGACCTCCGAGTCCGGGGCCTCGCTCTGCCAGCGAGGAAGATAGAGCGGCAGCACGGTTCTATGGGGGATTCCCCCTTCAGCGGAGAGCTGAACCTCCAAGTCGGTCAGCCGCATCGTCCGTTCCAAGCTGGGGAAGAGCTTCGCTAGGGACTGCTCATAGTTCCAAACATGCGTGCAGTTCAGCGGGCAGCAGCCGCAGACCTGGTCTGGCGAGCCGGTGCTCGCGCCTCGACACCCCTCGAAGCCGTAGAAGTTGCCGTCCTCAGTCCACAAGCACGTCGGGCTTCTGATGATAGAGGCCTGCGACGTGACACAGTCCAGCAGCCAATACGGGAGGGTACTGTCATAGAAGGCGTCGTGGAAAAGCCTCGTCTCAGCGACCAGCCTAGGCAGGTTCTCCAGCACGTACTCCGCGACCGCGACGGAGCTCTTGAACCAGTTATTGTACATGTTTCCAAGCCAGAACCTGCTCTTCACGTCGCGGACACCGAAGTGACGCTGATCCCAGTTCACAACCCTATTCGGGAAGAACCAAGCGAGAATGAAGGCAACTTCCTTCGATTCGCCTGGCTTCAGCTCTAAGGGCACAGCCAAGGCGCAGTTCATCGTCCTTCCCTGGCCGCTGGGGCCGGCCTCTCTCGGCCCGTCCAAAGCGCCGGTTGTCGAGAAAACATGCCAGAAATATCCAAGCCGGTCCCAGGCTGCCAGACACGTTGCCTCCTCCGATAGCGCTGCAAGAGTCATCTCCCCCCAACCTAGGCTCTCGACGGGAACAGCGCTGTTCGAGAGATGGATCGCGGTTAGGCCGTTCAGCCTGAGCGAAGAGTTCCGGTTCCCGCCGTAGCAGGGAGACTCGACCCCCGTTATCGGCGAGACGCCGTCCCATCCCACCGCGTTCTGCAGTGTTGCGGCTAGGGATGCCTTCACCGGACGACTCGAGAGATTCCGGAGAGTGAAGATGAAGAGTACCGCCGGTAGCCCTGAGTCCTTTGCGTTCAGGGGAATGAAGGGCGAGAAGGCTTCAAGCGAGACCTCCACGGGAAGAGCTGGCTCCAGATAGGTCAGGTATGCGATAGGGTACTCGCCAACATACTGGATGTCCCTGACGCCGGGAAGCCTCTCCAAGAGCTGCCTGGCCTCCTCCGGGATGATGTGGTCGCTGACTGAAGCAGCCGGTTCAAAGGCCTCCTTGTAGAAGACATCGGTTTGAAGAACCCTGCAGACAGGCGTCTGGTTCTCCTCCTTAGCCCAGACGGCGAAGAAGCTGTTCGGCACGAAAGCCAAGTGGTTGACTTGGTTGATGATCTGCCATTGGCGGAGGCTTCCATCCCCAGCAAGCCCGACCTGGCCTGCTCCAATCCCGCCTAACGGCATCGCGACAGCTCTCAGGCTGGAGCCCCTGTCGACTCTCTCCGGCCTACCAAGCTGGCTGGACCTGTGAAACATGACAAACACAGAGGCACCGGTTCACTCCACATCGCGATATAAGTTTGGCCACCAATACTATGCCTTTGCTTAAGATCGCAGATCGACTGCTTAGGCATTTTCGAAGACTGCGAATGGAAGAGGGATATCTCTCATGGTTACGAGGCCTGGTCTCGCAGCTAACACGCGCGGCAAGACGTTCACCATGATCGCGACAGTCGCAGCGTCGCCTGCAACACCGCCGTTGAACGTGACATCCAAGCTGGGCACACCCTTTATCTTGACCGAGTCCCGAGGCTCCGCGGCTCCAAGGTACATCTCCAGCTCAAGCGACAAGACTTCCCGACCCGCTCTTGCACCGCGAGCTATCTGTCTCAGGCCTGTAACTCGGCCTGGGTCGACCGTTAGGAAGGGGCTTATCGTTCTCTTCTCTGCAACAACAGGTTGAATGCTCGTCGTTACGATGTCGAGCTTCCACCCCAGGCTGTCTGCCATGAGCGCCATCGACTCCTCGAGGCCCACGTGTCCCATTGAGCCCTCAGCTACCTTCCCTTGGAATTCCTCTACTGTTCTCCCTGCTCCTATCTTCTTCTGAAGTGGCAGCCTCCTGGTCGACGCATCGACTACGCGGTGAACCTGAATGCTCTCGATCTCCTGACACGCCGCTGTGAGCGCCAAGACAAGCGTGTCCATCACGAAGCCCGGGTTCACCCCCGTTCCGAGGACGCTGGAGCCATGACTCTTGGCAAACTCGTCTATCTCGTGGGCTAACTCGGGCTGCCGCTTCCAGGGATAGGCCAACTCTTCGCACGACGAGACTACGTCAAGGCCTCTTTCCACGGCTTCTCGGATCTGAGGCCAGACCAGCTGCAGCCGGGAGACGGTTGAATGCACCACTACGTCAGCCTCCGTCTTAGGCAGGGCATTCTCTAGGCTGGGGGAAACCAGCACGTCCAGCTTCCTCCCGAGACCGGCCACAACCCCGAGGTCCCTGCCAGCCTTCTCCTTGTCAACATCGACCGCGCCGACGATCTTAGCCCACTTCTTCGCCACTAGAAGCTTGGTGAGAGCACTTCCGATCGCGCCTATGCCATATTGCACTACGCGGATGGGCGTTTCCATGCCCTAGCCCGAGCTAGTAAGAAGCGAGAATCAGATTTAAGGCTTCAGCTCAAGCCCTGGAGAAGACTTGAAGTCTGACGAAGTCAGCGCCACATCAAATCACTCCGTTTGACAATCATACGTCTTATCGCTTAATATCGGCATGGGAGGCATTATGACGGAGGAGGGTGATTGAGCTGGAAGTCGGCGTGTACAAGTGGCCCTGGAACGAGCGGAAGGAGATGCCCTACCGTTCCTGCTTCACGCTCCTCATCGACGACTACGTCCCATGGAGAGTGCTAAGGCCTGAGGTTGTGCTCCCCGAGAGCCTCTACCGGGACCTGAACCGCCTCTTCGAGCGGAGCGGCCGCCATTGCGTCAAGTACTCGGTCTGCCCGCTCGCCGAAGGCGTCAACTGGGTTGAGGATGCAGCATACGCAGCTTACGCTGAAGCGCTTCTGAGGGCTCAAAGCCTAGGCATCTCACTAGGCTTGGAAGGCCTCACCCACTACTATGTCTACGACGCAGGGAGGCAGGGCCTCACGAACCTGCCGGAGCTTGACTTCTTCAACACCGCGAGCGAGGAACAGATCTGGGCGTACATGAAGACAGGCGTCGAGATACTCGCCCGTAAAGGCTTGAGGCTTTCAGGCTTCACGTCGCCTTTCTTCTGCGGCGACCAGCGTGAGGCGTACAAGGCGTTCAACAGGCTCGGATGGGTCTGGAGCTTCAACACCCATGGGGCTATGCAGGGGAATGACCCTGTCCTTAGATATGGCGCGGTCTCGAACGTACCGTCGTACGAGAACTCTTCAGACCTCTTCGGCGGAGGCGGCGCGCCTCCCGCCACGGAGGTGAGAGCCGACATGGCAAAGGCGTACGTGGACGCGGCCAGCCCGAACGGCGAGATGTGCGCGCTCTACACGCACTTCCAAGGCATCCATTTCTCAAACTCGCTTGAGGCGATCGAGGAAGTCTTCGCCTACGTCGAGACCAAGGAGGAGGTCTGGATGGCGAGCCCCGAGGAGATCGGCAACTTCTGGGCGGCAAAGGAGGCCCTGAGAAGAGGGCTCTCGGTCATGCACGACCATGAGAAGGACCAGCTTCACATCAGAGGATACTATACGCCGACCAAGGCGAACGTTGCGGTCTGGGTTGTCCCGCCTCAAGGCTACCGGGTCGCTAAGGCGAGACTCTACCATGGCTCGAAGGAAGCCCATGAACCGAAGCTCGTCAAGAAGCCAAACTGGACGGTCATCCTCGCCGAGACCGAGCAGCGTAGAAGCATGAATATAATCGCACAACTCCAGCGAACCTAGCGTAGAAGACGGGGACGAGGCCTCCTTTCAATGCGTTTCGTCGAGGTTCTTCGCAACGGTCAATTGTTGGCGAAGGCCAAGCTTTGCGATACCTTCCTCTCCGAGAGCCTAGGATACATGTTCCGAAGGCCTAACGGCCCTTTCTTCTTCAAGCTCCCGTGGGAGAGCAGGGTCTTCGCAGGCATCCACATGTTCTTCGTCTTCTTCCCGCTCCAAGCGGTCTGGCTTGACGACGAGATGACGGTCGTTGATGTCAAGAACGCGAAGCCTTGGCGCCTCTACTGGCCTCGAAAAGCGGCGCGGTATCTCATCGAGGCCCCCTCACCAGACGGGCTCCCCATCGAGATCGGGGAAAGACTACAGGTAAGGTTCTAGCTGGCTGAACATCGGAGGGGGACAGCTTCCGTCGCTCTGTGCGGAGGGCTTACCTCTCAACACGGAGATGTTTCAAGGATCGTTGGTTGTACGAACAGAACTAGCAGCTAGCCTTGTCGAGGCGCAAGGCTAATCCGCGTTTAGGGGCCCTTTTCGCAGGCCGCAACCGCTGGAGTGCTTATCTAGTGTGAACTAGGCACGGATGCCTTCACGTTTCGCAGAGGCGAAGCTGATGCAGTCAGTCAAGCCGAAGCCTTCCTCGTCCTACTTCTTGGAGATCTCTTGGTCGTCGAGCTCTCTGAGTGCGTCTTGAGAACGTACGTGACTAGATAGGCAGGCTGTGCAGAAAGAGTGGAATTAGCGCACGTTATTCCTGTGATTTGCAAGCTATCGCGTCTATCTCAACCATGCAAGTTTCATCAGGTCTAGGGATCTTTGAGACCTCGACGCAGGTTCTAGCAGGTGGAACCTTGAAGTACGAGCTGTAGACCTCGTTCATCTCCGCATAGTGGTTCATGTCTGTAAGGAACACGGTGCATTTCAGAACATCATCCGGACTGCTTCCCGCTTCCTTGAGCGCCGCCTTCATAAGCTCCATCACCGTCCGAGTCTGCTCTCTTATTCCTCCCTCAACTTGCTTCCCGGTCTCACGATCATGGGGTCCGATGCCTGAGATGAAGACCAGATCCCCGAGAATAGTGGCTCTCGAAAGCACCTTCCCCTGTCCAATAACCTGTTTCCGAACCGTCGGCAATCTCTGCCACCTGGCAGGACTAGGCCAGATTACGCACGATTTAAGCCTTGTTTGAACTCTCGATCTTGACATGTAGAGCGCGCATATGAACAGCTACTCTCTCAGAGTCTGGTATTTGCGAAGTTAAAGCGAACAATCGCTGAGGGAAATGCTTCTGATAGGACGGGGGAACGCGCTTCAGCCTCCGCAAAGTCGGCGTACGTTCACTCAGACTCCTTCAGTTCCCGGTGTAGCCGAGCAGTGAGCCTGGGCAACGGGTTGTTTTTCTCCGCTCCATCGGAGCAGCTGGGAAAGTGAACATAACGATTATGAGGCCCGGCTGGGATTGGGGCTCTGGCTTGTTGCTGGGGGTTCGACCTCATCGCTTCGATCAATATGGACATAGCAGAGGCAAGGCACCGCGCTAGGTCTACGCGCAGAGTGTTAGCCGTCGTTACGCTTTCCCACTTTACGCAGCATCTGTACGCTGGGATAGCGGTCCTCTACCCGGCTATCATGGCGGCGTTAGGGATCTCCTACACCGAGCTAGGCATAGCCGTGGGAGCGGCGTCCGTGACGACGGGTCTACTCCAGCTGGTGTTCAGCCTGCTCACAAGGTACGCGTCGAAGCGTTTCCTGCTGGGCACCGGAAACCTGCTCATGTCTCTTGGGACGTTCCTCATGGGCCTCGTCCGGGGCTTCTATGAGTTCGTGGCTGCGAACCTCGTCGGCGGCGGAGGAACCGCCTCCCAACACCCTGTCGGCGTCTCGATCATAACCGATAGGTATGGACGCGACGCGGTCGGCGGCGCCCTCGGAATCCACTATGGCCTCGCCTACATCGGAAACGTGCTCAGCCCCGTTGTGCTTACAGCGATCGCGGTCTCATACAGTTGGCGCCACGCCCTATACGCGATCGCGATACCACCCGCCTTCACAGGGATTCTCCTGATGCTTTACCTAGCCGGCGAAAGACCGGAGCGCGAAGAGGAGCCACGGGCGGGGCTCATCCGGGATGTGAGGGGTTCTCTCCACGCGAAGGGGGCCTTGGCTGTGGTGGCGGCTCAGATGCTCCTAGCAGGTTCGACGGGCATGGGCTCAATGGTCACGTACACGCCGCTCTTCTTGGTGAACCAGCTCCATATGGGCACGCTAGAGACCGGGGCTATCTATTCGCTCGCCATGTTTGCAGGTGTCCTAGGCACGTTGCTTTTAGGGCACTACTCAGACCGCGTCGGCCACCTCAGAGCAGCGATGATCAGCACGCTCGTAACCTCTACAGCCACGTTCTTGCTGACGCTCTATACGTCCGCGAACGTGCTCTTGTACCCGCATCTGTTCGTTATGGGCCTCTCAGGCTTCGCCATCACCAGCCTCCTACAGGCTCATCTCTCAGCCATAGCCGAGCCTGCCCATAGAGACATACTCTTCGGCGTCTTCTTCACCGTAGGCTTCGGCTTCAGCTCCGTCTGGTCCATCATCATAGGCGCCCTCATAGACACCTACGGTTCCTTCGGACCAGCCTGGACCCTCATGGCGACCCTAGGCCTAGTCGCAACGCTCCTCCTCTTGAGAGGAAAGCCCTAGGCATCAGCCCTCTCCGTGAGGGGTCTGTTCCATCCGGGCGGGTTGGCGGTTGACCCGTTTGACCGCCTCCGGGTCTAGCTTCGGCCTCCGCGTGTACGTGTAGAGGCCGTTCGCCTCCTGCTCGATATCGTAGAGCTGCGTGTAGCAGAACGCAGCGATCCGCAGGTTCTGGAGAAGAGCCTCCGTCAAAGCCCGATATCGTTCCAACAGTTCTTGGACGCTTCCGGGCCGCTGGCCGTATCCCCAGCTCCCGTCGTCAACCTGGGCTTCACGCCACCAGGTTCCGCCGTACTCGCTGACCATCACAGGCTGGCCCGTATACGGCGCGTCCTCACCTCCAGGCCTCCCGTAAAGGTCGCTTTCCGCCCCTGTCTCGCCGAACCGGTCGTAGTGAGCCTTGAACACGGCTGGGTCTTGCTCGTAATCGTGCACATCGTAGACGTCGGTCTCGACGTGCGTATAGCCGCTGGTATCGATCACGGACCTCGTCGGGTCGAGCTGCTTCGTTAAGCGGTAGACTCTACGCATCAAAGCTACAGCCGCTTCGTCACTTCGCAGGAAGACGCGTTCGTTGAACGGCGTCCACATCACGATGCAGGGATGGTTGAAGTCACGCTCTAAGGCTTCGACCCATTCATCGACCACCGCTTCCCTTGCCGCAGCCTCCGCGAGGTTGAGGCCCCAGTCTCCGAACTCGCCCGTGACGAGGTAGCCGAGCCTATCTGCCCAGTAGAGGAAGCGCGGCTCAAAGACCTTCTGATGCAGCCTGGCGCCGTTGAAACCCATCGTCTGAGCCAGCTCGATATCCTTGCGGAGAGCCTCCTCTGACGGAGCCGTGTAGACGCCATCCGCGTAATAGCCTTGGTCCAAGACGAATCTTAGGAAACACGGCTTCCCGTTCAACAGAATGCGGCCGCCCTGAATCCGTATATCCCGCAGTCCGAAGTAGGATTGAACCTCGTCCCGTAGGCCGCTCCCAGAGATGAGTTCAAGCCTCAGACCGTACAGGTAAGGGTCCTCAGGGCTCCAAGCCCTAGCCCTAACGATCTCAACGGGAACAGTCACGATGCCTCCAGAAGCTTTCCGCTCGAAAGAGGCCAGTTCGCTTCCTTCCGCGTCTACGACGGTCAAACATGCTCGGAAACGACCAGGGTCGCCGCCAAGCCATAAGGTCACGCACGCGGCCCCGTTCTCTAAGTCGGGCACCAGCCGGAAGCCTTGGAGGTAGCTTCGCGGAACGGCTTGAAGCCAGACCGTCTGCCAGATGCCCGTGACCCGAGTGTACATGCATCCATACGAGTGGAAGCGCGGGCTCTGCTTGCCTGCTGGCTGCAGACCGCTGCGACAATCATCCTTCGCGTAAACCGTTACAGTGTTCGTTTCATGCACATGGGCTACTTGCGTTATGTCGCAGTGGAAGGGTGTGTAGCCGCCCTTGTGATGACCGACCTTAACACCGTTCACCCAGACGGTTGCGTCGTAGTCTACGGCGCCGAAGTGGAGCAGGAGGCGGCGTCCAGCCCAGGCTTCGGGGACCGAGAAGATGCGCCGATACCAGACCGAAGGCATGAAGTCAATGTAGCCCAGACCTGAAAGCCGACTCTCAGGCGGAAACGGGACCAAGATGCGCTCGTTGAACTCTCTTCGGCCGGAGGCCCACCCCTGCTCCGCGCCGCTCGAACCCGTATCTATCTCGAACTCCCATTCACCGTTCAGGTTAAGCCAGTCCTTACGCTCGAAGTCCGGCCTCGGATGCTCAGGCCTAGGAGTATCCAAAAGTGACTCTCCCACAACGCACTTCGGTAGCGCTCCCAAGATTTAAGACGACCTTCTCCTCTTAACCGGCGAGTAAGTCAGCACAGGAGCGGCTTCCTGCACGTTCTGTCGTCAGCCACCGAACGCGACAAACCTTATATTCCTCGCCCCCTCGTAGGGTTTCTAGCCCAATTCGTAGGCCCCATTAATGAGTGTAGCTAAACCGATTCTCGAATACGTCAAAACGATCAGAACTAAGAAAGGTGTTCTCCACTCTGGAGGATCATTCAGGAGACTTCTTCGATATCACAAGCCGTATGGGCATCTCTTCACCATCGTGATCGCGCTCTCCGCGTTAGGGTCCTTTCTGTTTACACTCGAACCGTTGTTCACTGCCCAGATAATCGACCGGGTTATCGTAGGCGGCCAGCTCGACGCGCTCCCAGACCTTGTCTTAAGGATAGTCCTTGCAGTAGGAGCCTTCGGCGTGGTTAGCCTCTGCATAGCTTATCTCCAAGGCTACGCCACGCAGTCAATCATAAGAGACATCAGGTCTGAGTACTACTCTTCTCTCCAACGGAAATCCTTCAGGTTCTACGATTCTAGCGCTGTCGGAGATCTTGTCTCAAGGGCCACAATGGACCTTCAGGCGGTGGAGGGATTCCTCAGAACGTGGGTGGGGACTTCATCTAACGCTGCGTTCACGGTTACGATCGCCTTTTCCATTATGTATTCGATAAACCCGACTATGACGTTCATAGCCCTTCTTCCCATGCCCCTCATATTCTACTTCACAGCTCAGCTTTGGACTCAGACAATGCCTCTCTTCAGGAGGATGCAACTAATCCTAGGTAGGCTTGGCGCGTACGTACAGCAGGACATCCTAGGAATGAAGACTGTACGGATCTTCAGAAGAGAGAGCGAGATGGAGGAGGGATTCAAACAGGTTGAGCAAGTATTCGTAGATACGGCTATCACAGCTGGCAAGATCCAGTCTAGGTTTATGCCCTCGTCACCAGCCATCCTAACGCTCGGGATCGCGTTTGTGTATCTCTACGGGGGCAATCTGATGGCTTCACCTTCGCCAGCGCTGACAATAGGGGGGCTTACACTCTTCGCAAGATACATGATGAGGCTGAGCTTTCCTATGCGCGACCTAAGTATGCTCTCAGGCACGTGGATCAATGCTTCAGCGGGCCTTGAGAGAGTCTACGAGATCGAGGACATTCCAGTGGAGATCGAGGATAGACTAGGCAGCAGGGAAGTGATCACAGACAAAGGCGAAGTCGAGTTCCGAAACGTAACTTTCGGATACGCTAAGGATAGACCGGTATTGAGGAACGTAAGCTTCAAAGCTAGACCCGGTGAGAGAATAGCCATCCTAGGCGCTACA
>Ga0315310_10002740_pt1 | contig 10981 bp, 16 predicted proteins | sample TDP5_MG_FD_203630 | JGI IMG/M metagenome (GOLD analysis project Ga0315310, IMG submission 203630) | Freshwater sediment microbial communities from Lake Towuti, South Sulawesi, Indonesia - TDP5 | ecosystem: Environmental > Aquatic > Freshwater > Lake > Sediment | place: Indonesia: South Sulawesi...
TGGGAAAGCGTAAAAACAGTAATGGAAGAGGAGGGATGGTGGTGAGTCATAAGAAGTGGTTAAGGGAGATGAAAGCCAAAGACGACAAACAACAGGCAACAATAGACCCCACTGCGTCAACCGGGGTAAAAGTAAAACAACCGCCAAAACCAGTGGAGTTTACAACAATAACCGAACCAGTAATGTGCCCATTCTGCCTACACACAGACAAAATAGATAAATTCCTAATATCCACAACAAAAGGTTACCATAGAGGACTGGGCAAATGCCCAGAATGCAAAAACGGTATGCGCCTCTCAACGCTTACAGCTGAGTGGACACCAGAACAATACGCAGACTTTGTCTACCCATACACAGCCAGCGGATTCTGGCAAAAAGTACCGTTTGAAAAGTGGAAGGAGCGACTGTACAAAATAGGTTGGGCGCACAGATTCTGGACACGCTACAAACAACTCAAAGGTGAAGGCGAAGAAGAACGTGAAACAATCATAGACAAACAGGAGAAAGCTAGGCGTGAGTGCCCAAGATGCGGTGAAGTAAACGAACCCGGCACAACATTCTGCAACTACTGCAAAACCAGACTAATAGAATCATACGGATAGGAAGTGGTTGTTATGAAAAAGTCTAAACGCTTAACGATTTACTTAACACCAACACAAAAAGAATCGTTGCGATTATCAGCTAAACATGAAAATTTGACTATGTCAGAATGGATAAGACAGCAAATCTGGTTGGGCATATGATTCTTGATGCTACTGCAGGCAACCGTACAATGTGGGCATACAAACACTCAGACAACATTATATATATTGACATAGAGAAGCGCTTGGAAGTACCGCCTACAATGTTTGCAGACTACAGGTGCACACCATTCCCAGACAACACATTCGACGCCATATTCTTCGACCCACCACACAACTGGGGAGCCGCCATCCACTACTTCTCTTTCCCATCCAAAGCAGAACGTAGGGAAGTATTCCCAAACGTAAAAGGCATACCAACATACTACGGCTGGGACAAATACAAAACAAGACACACCATGGTCAAATCCATATATGAAGCGCAAAAAGAATTCAGACGCATACTAAAGCCTGACGGGCTACTTTATCTTAAGTGGAACGAAATGCGTATTAGCTTAGATAGAATACTCACTGCGTTCACAGACTGGGTTGAACTAATGCGCCTATACATACAAGACCCATCACACACCGCCGGCGAACACCAAACATACTGGGTTATACTATGCAAAAAAGAAGGAAAGACGTCGCAACAGCCATTATTGCAATTTCTTTGATATTACTAGCTGTCGCAATTCCGTTTCTAACCCAGCCAACCTTACCGCAACTTCTCCAATTGCTTCTTCTGGTGCTTTCTCTGCTTTTAGTTTTTCTAGCTGTTGTTTTGTTGCTTTTATACCTGCCTCCAGACGAATGGCATCAGCAGGAATCTCAATGCTAGGCAGTCCACGCGCCTTCTTAGACGCCTCAACAACTGCACGCATCTCCCAATATCCTTCTGGGTCACTCTTAGCCGTTATGGCATTTATAGCAAGCACATATTCAGCTTCAAACTGGTCATAACCTAGACCAACCAACAGACCAATAGCCTCATTAGTCGTAACTATTCCAACCTTCCAGCCCTTAATAATCTCTGCTTTAGTTAAATCCTTCTCTGTTACTGTACGGGCTGGTTGCTTAGATTTAACAACAGTCATAGCAAGCTCAGACGCCCTCTTCTGCGGCAACCCAAGCCTAACCAACTCATTTATAAGCGTATCGACTCCTATCCATCCTTTGCTATACATGGCCTTCAAATCTGGAAAAGCAAACCGTACACCAGTCATAAGTGTAAGCCTAGCGCTATCACCTTCACTGTACTTGCGGTCTCTGTAAAAATTGAACAGCGCTAAAGTTGGACTATCAACACCCTCTGGCCCAGCAATTGTTCTAAACTTAACAACAGCATCATGGTCACTCAGACCCAACAGACGCATATCATACAGATTCTCAGCGTCAGCTTCAGTTATTGGCTTAGGCTTAAGCTCCTCATACACTTCCTCAGCCATAATAGCCGCCATAGCAATTGAATCATCATACCCATAACCCAAATCATGCAAAAACAGAGGAACCTGCGTTTCAGAAATAAACCCATGCTTAAGGTAATCACGGATAAGACTAATGCTCAGCTTCTTAGCTACATCAACCTCAGCCTCAGCTTCCTCCTGCGCCAACTCGAACTTAATGCGCTGTATTGCTAGGTCAATACGCTCCTGCGTCCAGTTTAACTCAAGCAAACACAGCCTTGTCCAAGCTTCATCTTTAATACCGTTCCTAAACGCATATAAAGCTTCACTAGATGAAATAATCCGTTGTTCTGGCTGTGCAGGCTCAGTAGCTTTACGCTCAGCCTCTAGCTTACCACGCTCAACCCAAAGCGGAATAGCAGGAGAAGCGGTGCCTAGGCGTGTAAGATGAGAGAGAAAGGTTAACTCATCTTCCTTGCCTAGGGCAAACAGATGGAGGTGCTCCCTACGCACCGCTTCCCTTTCTGCCTCAGTACGATACGCTATAAGTGAATCAGCCGCCTTTTCTGCATCTTCCAGACTAAGGCCGCCCCAGCGCCTATACTTAACTATGTCGTCACGTGTAACGGCGCCAACATCATAGGCGTAACCAAGTTCACGTATCGTAAGTGGGTTCCATGCCACTTTATAAATGTCCTCACGCCACATGGGGTGTATGTCTGCAATATGGAGCGCAAACATAAACTGCTCTTTAGTCCAGTAACCACGCCTAAGATTATCATAAGCCTGACCTAGAGGAATTGGCACGAAGTGTGCAGTCCAGTAACGGTCACTCCATTCTTTACTAAACCCTTTCTTAACCATATACTCCGCAAATATGTCCGGCGCTGGCACAACCATCTCTGGCAGAAAAGCTTCACGCACAACCATAGTAATCAAATCACTGGACGGCGGAATAAGCTTAGTCAGCTCCTTCAAAGTGTCAATTAACGCCGGGTGTTGACCAGACCTTTCCATAAGTGCAGTGAACATAGCGTCGTCTATGATTCCACGCCAGTATAGCTCAGCTATTTGACCAAACGATGGGTATTCATAGTTTTGGTCACGCCACACATCCGCCCATTCAGCCGTAAGACCATTTTCAGCCATAGCTTGATAATAGTCCATAGGCATAGGAATGTTCTTACTGGCCGCCAAAGCCAAACGATACGGCTCTGGCAACATAGGCCTATACTGGCTTAACCAGTAACGCTCATAATACGGAATAAAACCGCTTCTGAAGCGTGACTCTTTCATAGCTGTTGCAATAGTTCTAAGAAATATAGGCGATGGCAAGTTAACGGCGTACTCTGGAGATATATCAACTAGTCCAAGGCTACCAGATTCAATTGTCATAAGCACGTCTGCAATGCGTTCCATTTCGGTATTCAAGCCGCCGCGTAGTTCAGACGCTATTTTCTCAGCCGCTTCTGGTGAATCAACTGAGGCCGGTGCAGTTTGCTCATCAACTTTTATAATCATTGGCGCCAGTGCACGTAAAGCGTCATGTATCTTAGTTATCGGACTGACAAGCTCAATGGCCTTACTTGGCTCGGCAACAATAGCTTTAATTTCATTGGCAATAGGTTTAACAAGGAAGTCAAATACCCAATCTAATATGCCCTTGGCCACTGTTAATCACCCAATAAAGTGCCCTTGCCATCAGCCTGCGCAATTATGAATATTGCAACAGGGTACCCAAAGAGGTAAAGTATGAACAGTAAATCGCCGTTCATTTTTCCACTTCACCCCCACGTCTTGCGTAGAATTCGTCGGCCATTTCATCAAGCTTGCCCTTAAACAGGTTCCATACGGCTTGAGGTATAGCGTTTATAGGCGTAAGCAGAGCATTTGTGATGTCGTTAGTGTCAAACATCTTAAAGCCCTCCCAAATTACTGTTCGTGGCAGGATTGTCATGCTAATTGGTGGAACTTTAATGCCAACACCGAGTAAAGTAATGTTTAGAAACTGACCAGCTGTAATCCTAATTCTTGGGATTGTAAGACCCGGGAACCATATAGCGACCATTATTCAAACCTCGCCTGCAGTAGTTTCAAGTGGTGGAGCGTAGTGTCCAACAGACCAATAATTGCCACACGTTCTTCGGCTGGAATCTTATTATCTGCCATAGTTTGCGCCATAAGCTTGGGAATCTCAATATTGGCCATTCTATCAACAGCTTCTTTAACAGTTTCCTGCTTAGATTTAGACATATATCTTTCTCCAAAAAAATATAGGGGCTGAGGAGAGATAAAAAAGTTACTCCTCTTCTGGTATTTGACCTGTTCGGAAGAATGTCAGCAGGAATGTCACAAGCGTCAGTAGTGCAACACATAGTATTGTGCAGAACTGAACCAATGTTGGCATTGTTCCTTGATTAAGCACAACTAATATGCCGCCGAGTAACGACTCACAGAACAGTAGAATTGCTATAACTACAACTCTTGCTATTGTTGGGTCTAAATCTAACCTAAATCCCACAGTATCACCTCCTAATCAGCTGACTATGAACTTGGAACAAACTTCCACGTGACGCCAAAATTAACTGAACCAGAAGTAGCCGCTTCCTCAGCTAAAAAACATAATAGGTCACCGTTTGCAATAGCCAAGTCTGCTCCAGCCATCTCTTTTGTTCCAGTTTCACCTGCACTAAACGTAACATTCCAATCTGTTACAGACTGGCTGTTTTTTCTTAGTGTAAGTGTGAAATTACCGTTTAGAGTGTTATAAGGTACGTATACTTTGATTTTTTTAAGCGTCCCAGCAAACATTGCGTCTTGACTGTATGACTCAGTAGTATTTATTGCTACGCTTTTGAAGCCTATATATCTAGATGTTTGTGTAAAAACAATACTGGCTTCTGGTGAGAAACCACCAACACCACCGTAGCACACTATTGATGGCGCTTTATTCTTCCATTTAGACGCAACCCCAACTTCATAGGTAAGTATTTCGCCATCAGCTGGACTAACTATACTAACATCTGGGTGGTCAACATGGGCTAAAGCATGCACCTTATTATGGTGGTCATTTGCGCCAATTCCACTTAAAGCGCTGTGAGCATGAGCATTAGCTAAAGTCCTAACACCATGCTGAGCATCTGTAATTTCACCAGTGTGGTCTGACGCTGAACTTAAAGCGTGTTGCCTATTATGGTGGGCATTTGGAATAGTTGTTTTATCACCATGTTGAGTATTAGTTATGACGCCACTGTGGTCTAAAGCGCTATCTATAGCGTGTAGCTTATCATGGTGAGCATCTGGGTCTGCTACGTGAACAGTGTAAGTTTCAATATCAACCATGTCTGGGTCATGCCACTCATTACCATGCTCAACCATGCCAACAACTGTTTTATTCTTCCACTTTTCACTGGCCTCATCGTAAACCAAAGCCTCGCCGTCAGCCGGTGTAGCTATTTCAACATCATCCAAATTATCTAAAACTGATATTTGTTTGGGTGTTATTCTAACACCAACACGAGGTATGTACACAAGAGCAGGTTTAGCTTCAACAGGCACCTCTTCCTCAGCTGGACTGGACGCCTCAACTGGCGACTCTTCCTTTGTCTTTTTCTTAAGCACGTCCAATATATGGGCCATATTTCATCACGTTGTTTCGTTGTCTGCAAATAATACGTCGTCTATCCATAAGTCCATTTCGCTGTCTAAGTCTGTGTACACTCCAATTTCAGCGAGTATTGTTGCTTCAACTTCTTCTGCACCTGTAAGCAAAGATAATGCGGATAAGTCAAGTTTAAGGTTGCACGCCTCCAAACTAACGTATTTATCAGTTGTTGGGTCAACAAGCAAGCGGAAATACCGCCAAGCATCAGTAGAAGCATCAAAAGGCATATCACTTCCAGCTATATCAGCCCATGTAGGAGCAAGTGTATCAGCATACTGCCAAATCTTCTTTTCAACACTATCTAAAAAGTTTAAATATCTCAAACGTGCAACATGCGTTACTGCACCATCTCTCATCTCAAGGCTAATATACACGCTTTGTAGTGTCTCACCAACTTCTACTTTGAATGGGTTCCAGTACATGGCCAGTGAAACCTTGCCCGTACTAGCTGGCAGTGTTATATATGCCACTGCACTTGAATCTTTAGTTGCTGGTGTAGCAAGCTTCATAGAATAACTGCCATCATAAGCCTTTGTGTTATCTTTTGTAATCGTGGGATTAGACGTTCCCCATTTTAGCAGTCCTTCAAAATCATCTAAGAACAATATCCTTTTAGGCGCGTATCTTACCCACCAAGGCACTGTTAGAACTTGCTGTTTGAACTCTGACCTAAGCAATATTGTCGTTTCTCTTGTGTAATCTGGTAAGTCTGGTGCCATTTTACTTCACTCCTATCAAGCGCTCCAGTATTTTTATCAGCCTAAACAGCGCTTCTTCTAATGGTGTGTACCTTTCTGGCATTTTCACTCTAAACGTGACAGTTATCCTATGGTCGTACACACCTGTGTTGTAGCCTCGCATGTAGATTTTCCTAGTGGCGTCCAACAGCTCATACTCATCGTTAATTGGCAGTGTGACATCATCTAAGGCGTAGTCGTCCTCTGGGTTGGTTGGAAAAATTTGGTGCAGGCTTTCATCAATATGCACGTGGCATACTCCATGACAGCCTGCTGGAAACGTTATGGTTACATCTGTTAGGATTCCCCAGTGGCATGGCATTTCAAGCTCCTCTGGCTTATCTTTACTACCACCGGCTGTAAACGTTTTTGTGTAGCTGTAGTGTGGCATTGTTAAAGCCCAACCTTAATCTACAACGCCTGTTGACGACGGTGCCAAAACTTAACTTGGCTTAACCTGTAAATTCGTTGAAGTTCTGCTGTTGATATGAATCTATTGAATAAGTAGAATTCATCAATTAACCCGTTTAATCTATTAGCTCCAATATTATCCGCACCTATTGTGGAACGCACAGAAGAGTAAGCTATAGTATCTGCCCATGAATCTGAATCCGCTAAAACAGCGTCAATAAATAACTCCAGAGTAGTGCCGTTACATCGTACACATAAATGATGCCATAAGTCATCTAAGTAATTAACAGCGCTGGTTACTGAAATTCTAGTGCTACCACTTCCTTTATATGCGTTGAATATACAGTAGCCAGTGTTTGGAGATTCATCTAAAGCTAGATTTACACCATAAAAGTTACCGCTAGTATATAATCTGCGATGAAAAAGTGATACCCATGAAGGCTGTGTTGTGGCGGCTTTAATCCATAATGCTATTGAAAATTCTTGTAGGTTAAACGCTTCATCGTAAGGTGTGGAAATATAGCTTCCAGATACACCATTAAGCTGTAGTGCTGAACAAACTTTACCTGCAGCAAAAGCAACTTGTGCGGCTTTACCGGGAACCCATGTTCCCATTAAGCCTTCAACCATTGGTAGATGGGCTAGCAGTCCTCGCAAACTGGCTATGTTTCCCATCAGGCGTGGCATGCGTAGCACAGCCTATTTACTTACAACTAGCACTCTTACGTCCTGTGTACCAGAGGCGGCCACTATGTAATATTCGTTTGTGCTGACATCGTCATAAAAGCTTGCCCCAGCCAAGACTGGGATTCCGTCTGTTGTTTTTAAGTTTTGTGCACTCAATATGTAAACTGTGGCTGAGCCGTTGTTGTAGACAAGTAAGCCTAATCTATCTGGGTTTTCTGCACACAACTGCTCCACTTTAGTTGTCACTGCAAGCGGGAACGTCCTTGACGTTGTAGCTTTCTTCTTTTCTGCTTCACTCATTTTTCATCACCATAAAAAAAGGAGGGGACTGGCCTCAGCCTAAGCTAAGCGTACTCAGCTGGGCCTTGGCCTATTGGTTTTTCAAGTATGACGCGGTGCGTGTTATATTTGTCAGCGCCGTACCATTCTAGTTCGATTGGTTTCCAGCGGTCTAGGTCTAGGTAAGCGGCCTCAAGGTCATCTGGTATGTAGTATGGAATTTCCCACGTGCCAAACAGTCCGCATCCAAGTATGTTTACTGATGTTACGTTGCCAACTCCTACATATGACAGCGCTTGGAATCTGTCCCTACTGTCTCCAATACTTGGTTGCACTTGGTCTGCGCTAGCCTCTAACTGTGTGATTGTTGTGCCTACAACCTCAGCCCAATGAAAGTCTGCACGCTTTGTTGTACTTGGGTACATTTTGACGTGGCTGTGGCCTATGCCTAGGCGCATGTGTTCGTCTCGCATTAGGTCTCTTACTCTGTGGTCGTAGATGGTTAGCGCACGGTCTTTAAACCACATCTTCCAGTTGTAGCTGTCGCCGTATGGGTCTGCTGTTGGTGCACCTGTTACTGCTGACACGTCTGGGTCTATTTGTATCATTAACGACCTCAATCTACCGGTCGTTGGTAGCTTTGGCCTTACGTAGTCTCCAGCCGCATCTGGTTTAGTTGCGTCATATTCCCACTGCTTTAGGAATTTTGCGTAGACTGCTACACTGTCCTCTATTGTAACCAGCCTTGTTTCCATGCTGAGTGAGGCCGCCGCAAAGTAGCTTGTTGTGAAGTCGTTTGTCACCTGAAGCTCAACCTTATCCCACTTGGATAGGTCAAGCGCATAGAAGCCGTCTTTAAACTTACGCCCAAAGAATATCGGTATCATCCAGTCTTGTGATTTGCCGTTGTATTCATTATGCTTGAATGCTGGCAGAGCGCCCATCTTTCTATACGCCTTTGCCATTGCGCACTGTCCTTTCATTGAGAACAGTATTTTATCAGTGTCGCCTATGACCTCTATTTTTGTTATGTGTGCTAATAGGTCACTTGGCGCAACTCCGCTTAAGTCAGCGGCGTTTGTTGCCCTGAGGTACATTAAAATTGAGTCGAGTATACCGCTTTCTGGTAACTCAACCTTATGTGTGCTTGCGAAGGTTGACGCTTTGGCTTTTTCATACCGTTGTTCTTTGAAGTACACGTTGCATCACCTTACATCAAGCGGCTAGGTCTTGCCTGCCGCTTTTCTCCAAGTTTCCACTGTTGGTACGAGGCGTGCGTTTATGTTCTGGCGCCAGTCAATTGTCTTTGGCGGTAGAGTGGCTACTTTGGCCGTAACTTGGTCATACATTGGGCCCCAATTCGCTTCCCAATCACCAAGAGCCGCTCGAATACGCTCACCGATGATTGGCGCTCCTTTTGTTCTAGCCGCTTCTTTCCACTCTTCATTTGACACCTTTCTGACTCCCGCCTGTCTTTTCTTCTGGGATACAGCTTTGGCGACTGCGTCTGCGTAGTTTTTCTCTGCTTGCTCTGAACCTGCTGGTGTAAGCCAATCAGCTTTGGCAACACCTGATTCATATCTTGCCGGTATATATCCTATTGCCGCTTCAAAGTTTGCCCGCGCCTCTGCTTTAGTTTTGGGTGCCAATTTTTTTCCTCCTAAAATCGACGTCTATGGTGGTGTATGGACTTTCTTATAAGAGTTTAGACCTGACCGTCTGACTGTCCTTCTGTCATGTCTTCTAGTGGCGTTTCCTCTGGTGGTGGTGGCTCAGCGTATTCTTCTTCTTTTACGCGCTCTTTTATTATCTGGAAGTCAATTATAGCGCCTAGTTTGGTCTTAATTACTTTTTTCTCCCAGTAGTATGCGCCGTCGCTTATATCGTATATTTTGTCGTAGACGCCTAGTTCCATTTCATCTAAGACCCAATGTGTGTCCAGAAGGACTCCAATATAGCGCTTATAGTTTCTTTGCGTTATTCCCACTTGTTGTCCAGTCCTAGCCACATAATATTTTACTTCGCTTGGAACCCATCCCCATACGTTTCTCCACATTTGGCACTCTTCCTTAAGGTCTGCCTTTGACAGTTTGTTCAATTCTGGCAAAGGCCCCTTGAGTAAGTACCTGTCTGCGTCGAAACTCATTCAATCACCGGCCAAAGAATATGTCCAGAGGAGGATATATTCTTTTCGACTCACCTCCCCGTTCGAGTGGTGGAAAACGTCCTACGGTCGGATAGTCATGTTTTTTAGAGAAAATCTACCTAGAAGTGCTGGCCCGTGGTGGGGTGCGGCCTTTTTGGCTTTGAAGTGTAGATGTGTAGAACAGTTCGACTGGTGTACAGTTTTTTGAAGTGTATTTGTGTTGAACATTTGGTAGCTTGATAATCGAAAGATTTATAAGATACTGTGCATAGTAGACTTTTGAGGATAAAAAAACATGAAGTATGAAATAACGATGAATGAGCTCCAGACGCCATATCGAAAGGTTACAAAGATAATTGATGCTTATAACAAAGAGATGGCGAAGACTATAGCACTCTACAAAGTTCATGAGCAATATGGCGGAAAATATTGGGGATTTGTTTCAATTAAAAGATTGAAGGGTTGAAAGTTGACGACAAACGAGAAGTATGAAGAGCTTTGCAGGCGATATGAGAAGGGTGAGATTTCGTTTGCAGAGTTCAGTAAGCTGGCCAAAGAGATAGAGTGGTGAGAACGTGACGGGTGGCCGGCGTCGTAAGAGTCGGAAGTATAGGCAGTATTACGGTGAGGAATATGTGCCGAGGAAAAACAGGAGGTAATAGTTGCTTGCCCGAATTATGGGTTATACAGGTTGAGGAAAATCCTGCTTATAATCGGCTTGAGGAGCAGAGGAAGCTTATTGATTATCTTAGGCGAAGGTTAAGATGTAAGATTGTTGCAACTATTAATATTACATCATAAAACAGGAGGTGAGGTAGATGGAGACTATTAGCGACTTAAGGCTTCGGATAATTTGGGAGATGCTTGTTGCTGACCCGTCGCTTGTGAATCGTCTCAAAGTGTTATTAGGTATATATGCTTAATAGTCACTTTGAAATAAAAGTGAATAATTGAGAGGAGGTGAGATTACGCCAGTTAAAATAACTGCAATTAGTGCTAAGAAGGCGGAGGAGGAGCTTGCTAAGTCGCCTAAG
>Ga0315310_10002742_pt1 | contig 10975 bp, 10 predicted proteins | sample TDP5_MG_FD_203630 | JGI IMG/M metagenome (GOLD analysis project Ga0315310, IMG submission 203630) | Freshwater sediment microbial communities from Lake Towuti, South Sulawesi, Indonesia - TDP5 | ecosystem: Environmental > Aquatic > Freshwater > Lake > Sediment | place: Indonesia: South Sulawesi...
TACCTTCACCTTTGCGACCACGTCATAACGCCCAAACACACAGTAGGCCTCGACCACTTCTGGCAATTTTTCCACATTTTCCCTGACCGTGGACATCCAACTCAGATGCTCGCCCGCGCCGACATTTATCATGACGAAAGCCGTAACCATTTTCGACCTCCCTTAATTTTTTACCTTCATGTTTTCAAGTCCTCGACCCCGACCAACCGAACCCCCGTGATTCTGCTCGCATCAGCCGTCAACGCTCGCAGGTCCTCCTTCTCGAGATTAGAGAGGGAGGTTTTCCCCGCAAGCATCGCGAGCATCGACGCTTCGTCTGTAAAGGCACGGAGGAGGTTGGCTACCTTTCGGGTCCCTTCATCGACGTTCAACCGTTTTCGTAGCTCGGGGTCTTGGGTTGCTATCCCATATGGACACCTTCCAGTATTACATAAACCGCAAACTTGACATCCGAGCGCGACGAGTGCGGCGGTGGATATCGAGACCGCATCCGCACCTAGTGCAAGTGCTTTCGCGACATCCGCACCGCTCGTTATGCCTCCGGAGATCACGAGGTCCACTTCATCGCGGAGCCCCACCTCCTCGAGCGCCCCGTTCGCTATAACTAAGGCGGCCAAGGTCGGCAATCCGGCATGTTCTAGGACGACTTCAGGGGAAGCGCCGGTCCCCGCTTGCATTCCATCGACCACGATTATATCCGCTCCAGCTTTCGCGGCGATCTTCACATCTTCACGAACCCTCCCCGGCGCGTATTTGACCATTATCGGAACTTTCCAGTCGGTGATCTCGCGGAGCTGCTGAATTTTCATCTTTAAGTCTTCAGGCCCAACGATGTCCATGTGGCGTGCGGGCGAGATCAGATCCGTGCCTTCGGGTATGCCTCGGACTTTGGTGATCTCACCGACAACTTTCTCCGCCATGAGCAATCCCCCCTGCCCCGCCTTCGCCCCCTGACCAATTTTGAGCTCAATCGCATCGGCTAACTGCAAGTACCTAGCTGAAACTCCAAAACGGCCGGATGCATACTGTGCGATGAGCTTCTTCGAAAATTTACGTTCCTCCGGCAGCATCCCGCCTTCCCCGGTATTTACGGCACTTCCTACGCTCGAAGCCCCTTTAGCCAACGCGATTTTCGCTTCCTTCGATACCGCGCCGAACGATATTGCTCCGATGTAGATGGGAATGTTTAATTTGAGGGGCCTTTCGGCGTACCTTGAACCGAGGGTCACGCTCGTCTCGCACGGCTCACGGTAGTGATCGATAGGAGGTCTGGATACCTGAGCGCACATGATTACAAGATCGTCAAAGATTGGAAGGGGTCGACGTGCACTTGTCCCACGCACAGGTGCCTCACCCGTCAGTGATTTTCGTTGAATCGAGGCGAGTTTTTCTTCCGTCCACGTGGCCGAGGATTTCGGTTTTTCGATATTTATGGCGCTAACCGGGCAAAAAACCATGCACGCTTCACAGACCACACATTTTTTGATGTCAACGTGGGGGATTTTCTTCCCGTTTGCCTTAATCATCTCTATAGCACTCACGGGGCATACGCGCGCACACATGCCGCAACCCGTGCACTGAAGTTCGATTCGATACATGCTAACCCCACCCAATATCCAAACGATAAAACCGCTTCCGCAATGGCACGATCTTGACAAAATTCTTAGGGGCCTTTAAACCAAATTTAGTCAATAATTTCTTCAAGCGACGATATTCATCCGGGGTTATTTTTTGTTTTCCTGCGTTTTTCCCGAGCGATGTGATTTTTCCGCCCACATAGATAGTGCCGCCAATGATTGATTCCCCAGCACTATGGGCAACATCACCACAAACCACTATTTGGCCGCCAAACGCATAGAGGCCAGTCATGTAGCCCGAGTTCCCCCCGACGATCATCGTGCCATTTTTCATGAGCTGCCCAGTTCTGGCGCCGGAGTTACCCCTCACGACAATTGTGCCATCATAAATTCCCTGCCCAGTGCCGTCGCCGCTGCTTCCATCGATGATAATGCTGCCCTTGGTCATGTTGTCGCCCGCGTACCAGCCAGCATTCTGGTGGGTGTGAATGCGCGGGCCATGCATGCAAGTGCCAAGATAATAGCCCGCGGAGCCTTCTATCTCCAAGACCAAGTTTTTGCATAACCCAGCCGCCAAAAAATGCGCGGAATTTGGATTGAGTAATCTGACTTTGCCCTCAGTCCTTCGAAGCAGGCGGTTGATCTCTCTGGTATCCATACGCGCTACATCGATAGCCCTAGTGCTCAAATACGCACACCTCCCCCGGCTTCAAATATTCAGGTTTTGGATCCTCGCATGTGCCAATGAGCGCGCACTCTTCGGAGGCAAAGTAGTAGCCCGACCGATCGTGTGCGAACATAAGGGGGCGGAGCCCAAGTTTGTCGCGTGCAGCTCCAATTCCTGCAGGTGTTGAAATTATGTAGGAGAATGGTCCATCGAGTTCGTTAACCGACGCCTTCAGTGCCCTGCTTAATGAATTGCCTTGTTTGAGTTCATTCACGATGAAGTGTATAATACACTCTGTATCGTTGTCCGTCTCAAAGTGATAGCCACGGCGCTCCAGCTTTCGTCTGACTTTATGATAGTTCGTGATCTGCCCATTATGGACAACGGCGATATCTGGGTGTGCATCGCTGTGAAAAGGATGCGAGTGATGGCGATCGACGCGTGATTCGGTTGAAAAACGCACGTGGCCGATACCATGGGTGCCGGTGAGCTTAGATATGCTGAAGCCCGCCTCCAGATCGCCGACGGTCCCGACGTCCTTGATTATCTCAATCGAGCGCCCATAGCTGTAAACTCTACCAACTGCGGTGGCATTGATATTTTTCACTACCTCTTTCAACATCACTGTGTCCGGCACGCGCACGATGTATTTGTTAAGCCCCACCCCGCCATGCTTCGACGCACTCACTTCGATGTTGCGGATATCGCCGCCGGCACGCCCAATTGCGTTACCAACCTCACCCATTGCCCCGGGCACATCGATCACTTCTACCATTAGCATGTACTCGCCCTCGCTGAGTTCCTCATTCGTATAGATTGCAACTCCTGCCGAGTCGGTGCCTCGGTGCTGCAGCGCGAGCATCATCCGGCGAAGGTATTCACCAACATTGCCTGGATTTTTGAACATGACACCAACAATTCCGCACATTTTCTCTAGGAAATAGGCAACCTTTTTCCTATTTAAGAATTGGGGACGCTTTGGAGTACTCCCTCAGCCTAATGGAAAGGCTGAGGTTGGCTGGTATGGATTATCATCCATGCCATGCACATCACACCACGATTCCATTTAGGAAACGGGTGACCTTTTCCATTGATATGCCCTACTTCGGGCAGTATCAAGTGGTGGAAAGTGAACGGAGAAAGCAAGTTTATCCGCCGTTCAGTAAATATTGGTTGATCGATTGGGCAGCCCTTTTTCCTGTTACCATAGCATTTATGACGGAAGCGGCTCCGCTGGCCACATCCCCACCGGCGAAAATTCCCTTTCGGGTGGTTTCAAAGGTTTCGGGATTAACGATGATAGTTTTTGTTTTTTCCGAGATCTCAATGCCCGGCGTGAGCCTAGCTATGTATGTGTTAGGGGTTTGGCCGACCGCAACGATGGCGATATCGGTGTCATGCAAAAACTCGGAGCCTTTCACGGGCACGAGTCTTCGCTTACCAGACTTGGTTTGGGGCCCTGGCTTCAACCTGATGCATTCGATTTGCTTCACCCAGCCTTTCCCATCACTGATAAATTTCAGCGGTTTGGTAAAGGGGTAGAACTTTATGCCCTCTTCTTTCGCACGCCTGATACCATTAACTCTCCCCACTATCCTCTGTCGGTAAAGCACGCAAACCTCCTTCGCCCCGAGCCTCAAGGCGCATCTAGCGGAGTCTAAGCCTTTTGCGCCCACCACCGTGACCCTGTCTAGAACTTTGATGGGGGTGGCACTCTTACGCGGGAAACCGTGCCCCGTCATTAGGTTGATCCTAATGAGAAACTCGTTCGAAGAGTAAATTCCACAGAGGTTTTTCCCGGGGATGTTGAAGAAATTGGGCAAGCCGGCACCAGTAGCTATGAAAATACTATTGAATCCCTCCTCAAAAAGCTCCTCCACAGCTTTTGACCTCCCTATGACCACGTTGGTTTTTATCTCGACTCCGAGTCTTCTCACGCGATCGACCTCAGCTTTAACGACCCTCTTCGGCAATCGGAATTCGGGAATACCGTACCTCAAGACCCCTCCAGCCTCATGTAAGGCCTCGAAGATTACCACACGGTGACCCATCTTAGTCAACTCGGTCGCGACAGTCAGACCAGCTGGACCGGAGCCCACGACCGCCACGCTTTTCCCAGCGGATTCACGAACCTCGGGCAAGCTCATGGCTCCTTCTAACTCCCAATCCGCGACGAATCTCTCAAGTCCCCCTATGTTTATCAAATCGCCTATGGTTTCCCGACATCCCGCCATACACAACCTTTCTTGAGGGCACACTCTTCCGCATACCGCCGGCAAGCAATTTTTCTCCCTGATCTTCTCCGCGGCAGCCCAGTAATCCCCTCGCTTAATGAGTTGTATGAATCCGGGTATATCCACGCCTACCGGACAATTCGTGATACACCCTGGATTTCTGCATTGGAGACACCTAGCAGCTTCAGCTAAAGCTTGCTCTTCCGTTAATCCGACAGGCACCTCATCGAACGACTTCAAACGCTTTTCAACCAACAATTCGGGCATTGGGATCTGCTTCAATCTAACTTCTAGCCTTTGCATCTTTATCCCTCCCGTAAAGCTCGAGTGCCTCCCGCTGCTCAGGATCGTACATATGAATTTTAGCCCGGAATTCGTCGAAATCGACCAAGTGAGCATCGAACTCGGGACCATCCACGCAAGCGAACTTGGTTTTGCCTCCGACGGTCACCCGGCAACAACCACATAACCCGGTCCCGTCGATCATTAGGGCGTTAAGACTAACAATGGTCTTCACATCAAAAGGTTTGGTGACCTCCGCAACGGTTCTCATCAGCGTTGCGGCCCCCACTCCGTATACCAAATCGAACTTTTCACCTGATTCCAACAAACTTTTAAGAATCTCGTTGGCGAATCCCTTCTGACCTTCAGAACCATCGTCTGTAGCCACATAGAGTCGATCGCTAATCTCTTTCATGCTTTCTTGATATATCAAAAGCTCCGCTCTTCGGGCACTAATGATGGCGATTACATGATTTCCTACTTCTTTCAACTTCTTCGCTCTTTCATATGCAGCAGCGATGGCAACCCCTCTGCCGATGACGCATACCCTTCCATAGAGCTTGATCTCACCAGGGTTGCCCAATGGTCCAACAAGGTCGCGGATTTCGTCTCCAACCTCCAAAGTTCCAAGCTTCTTCGTCGACGCTCCAACCTCTTTGAAAACTAAGGTGATCGTGCCCTCCTTATCGTCCCAATCAACCAGGGTCATCGGTATCCTCTCGCCGGCCTCGTCCACCCTCAAAATCACGAATTGGCCCGATTTTGCTCTTCCCGCGATGGACGGGGCCTCTATCTTAAAGAGCTTCACGTCGGGTGCCAGAGTTTTCTTAAGCATTATTCTGGGTTTCATGGCAACACCTTTTGAGAGGTCGATCTAACAAATGAGCCACGTCTGTAATCACCTTTTAAAATCTTCTCGATCGTTTCCTCGGGTTTTTTAAAAGACAGCAAGTCCTCGAAAACTTTCTTGAGGTTCGTCCCCTCTCCGTGCAAATCGAGCCTCTGTAAGGCCGCATCGAAAATTTTGGAGATCATCGGCAGCTCCTTCTCGTAGTTTTTCCTCACGATGTTCCAACACATGTGGAAGTGTGAATCATCCAAGCCCAACTCAAAATAGTCTAGCAGGCATGCGTATGCGAGCTCTTGCCCAGAGAGTTTCCTTAGATAACGACTTTCGAAAGATTCGGTGCCCACATCAGTTTTACCGGTCTTGTAGAGGTAAGCCCAGTAAATGTAAAGGTAAAAAATATCAACCAGTCTGTCTTTGAAATCTCCGCAGCTGATTCCCGGGCGGTGACCTTTAGCACACAAGACTGTTCCATCGATTTCTCCTCGGTCTTCGAAGTTCTCACATTCACCACAGAGTCTTATTTTTAAATTTACCTTTCTCGTATCTCCAAATTTATCCTTGAAATCTGCGCATGCGATATTTGGGCGATGTCCCTTGGCACACACGACTGCCCCATCGATTTCTCCTCGGTCTTCGAAGTTCTCACATTCGATGCAAAATCTGGTTTCCAAGTTATCATCTCGAGAGAGAATTTTCCCTAGGTAATAGGAAACCTTTTTCCTATTTAAGAATTTCATGTACGTTTTGGGGGACACCTTGAGAAAAGGAAGCTGTTTGCACTTGGAGTACGTTTTGAATCGAGGATAGTTTCTTAACCGCATTTTCATAAAACCAATCGGATACCATGGCTAAGACGATCATCGTGCGCTACGGCGAGCTGGCGCTCAAGAGCGAACGGGTGCGCAGGCGCTTCGAGCGATGCCTAATCGATAACATCAAGCTGGCCCTGCGGGGTCTTGATTATAAATTAGCTAGGGAGCGCGGCCGGATTTTCATCGACGCCGGAAAAGTCGACGCCGCTGTGAAACGTTTGACTCGTGTGCCAGGCATCGTCTCGGTTAGCCCGGCTGTCAAAGTGAATGCTAAAATGGGCACCATTCGTTCAGCGGCGGTTAAGGCTGCGAAGAAAATATTGACATCAGGGAAAACCTTTGCCATTCGCACCAGGCGCGTTGGTAAACACGCGTTCTCAAGCCAAGATGTGAATGTCGATGTCGGCTCAGCGGTCTTAAACGCGGTACCCGGAACCCGCGTCGACCTCTCCACCCCAGATCAGGAGATATCCATCGAAATCCGTGACAGGAATGCATATGTTTTTACTGCTACCATGACTGGAGTTGGCGGATTGCCGGTTGGCAGCCAAGGGAATGTGGTCGCACTTCTCTCGGGAGGGATAGACAGCCCGGTTGCGGCTTATTTGATGATGAAGCGAGGCTGCAGGGTTTTCCTGGTTTTTTTCGACAACAAACCATATGCGGATGAAAGAGCGCGGAAACGGGCTATCGCCGTGGCAAGAAAATTGACGGATTTCAGCCCGAGGGTCGAGCTCAGGGTAGTACCCTTCGGCCACATCCTACGTGCATTCATCGAGGAGGCCCCACGTCGGTTAACGTGCGTGCTCTGTAAGCGCGCCATGCTTAGGATAGGCGAAAAAATCGCGAAAGGAGTTAAAGCCGAAGCAATAGTAACAGGTGAGAGCCTAGGTCAGGTCGCGAGCCAGACGTTGCCAAATCTCCGCGTAATAGATGAAGCGTGCGAGCTACCTGTAATGCGGCCGCTCATAGGCATGGACAAGGTCGAGATCGAGCGAATCGCGCGCCAAATCGGCACCTTCGAGATATCGACGCAAGCAGTGGCAGGTTGCTCCGCGGTGCCCCAATATCCAGAGACCCACGCTGAGCTCAAGGAGGTTCTGAAGGCGGAGGAGAACCTTAACATACCTACCCTGATCGAATCCGCATTGGCTGGAATCGAAGTGATCAAGTTGTGATGCAATGGACCTCATCGTAAAACCTACAGCGAGGCTTTCGGGCGAGGTCAAACCTCCGCCCTCGAAGCTATACACCCAATTTGCGACCGCGCTGGCGCTCCTCGCGGAGGGCAAGAGCACGGTCGGGCCCCCGCTCAAGGTGAAGGACACCCTCGCGCTGTTACATGCGGTCGAGGGGATGGGCACGACGGTGAAGCGGGCGCAGGATCGGTGGTCCATCTGGGGGGTAGGACCATCCTTAAAGCCCGCGGGCAACGTCATCGACGCCAAGAACTCAGCAACTGCACTGAGTTTGATGACTTCCGTAGCCTCCCTCATACCCCGCATCACTGTGGTCACAGGCGATGCTCAGCTCCGCTCTCGACAAATGCCCTCGCTGCTGATGGCGCTTCGGCGGCTTGGGGTGAGGGCCTATTCTACCAAACCAGATGATAGCCCTCCGTTTGTCGTCTTCGGCGAAAATCTGAGGGGCAGCAAAATATCGTTTGGTAAAGCAGTGAGTGCACGGCATCTGCCGGCGTTATTGCTGTCATGTCCCTACGCGAGAAAACGAGTTAAGCTCACATTTTCCCATCGCCTGGAGTCGTCCCAGCTGGAACTTGCCAGTGAACTCATGGGCGCTGCGGGTGTCAAGGTGAAGGTCACAGGGAGGGGGGTCGAGGTCCCAAGCCAGTCGTATCGAACATTCGACGCTCAAGTGCCACCGGATATTGCGGCTGCTGCTCCCTTCATCGCAGCGGCGGCCATGACCGATTCCGAGCTCAAACTCCCATACCAAGCGAGGGCCGCAGGTAGGGATGCAGTTTTCCTGGACGTTTTAAAGAAGATTGGCATAAAGCTGCAGGGGTCTAGGAAGGGCCTCATCATCCTCGGCCCCCAGCGACCTCGGGTGGCGAGCATAGACCTTTCAAGCGCTCCAGAACTCCTGCCTATCGTCGCGGTGCTCGCATGCAAGGCCAGAGGTAAAACGACCATCAGGGGCGCATATGAGGCGAGGAGCATGAAATCAGATCGAATTTCAGCGATGGCGCGCGAGCTTAGGCGTATGCGAGCTAGAGTGGTCGAACGACGAGACGGATTATTGGTTAGGGGCCCGACTGATTTTAAGGGGGGGGAGGTGGATGGGCACGATGATCACGCAGTTGTGACTGCGCTTGCGGTCGCCGGACTTCTCGCTAGCGGCGAGGTGAGAATAAAGAACAGGGCGGAGGCGCTGCAGACCTCCTACTCTCGCTTCGTTTCCGCGTTTCAGGAGCTCGGGGCGAATATGAGCTACGCTGTTTAACTTTAGTGGCGGGAAGTCCCCCTTTCCTTAAGAGAGGGGATGAAAGCCGATTACTTTCGGTGACCTCTCTCCCCCAAAGCGGTATAAAAGGACTTTCTGGAGCATGGTTGGAGGGTGAACTAATGCAGCTGACCTACCGGTACAGGCTCTACCCGTCGCGGGCGCAGGAGCAGAAGCTATTCGCCGCACTCGACTCGTGTAGGTGGCTATACAACCACTTCTTAGAAAAACTGAACCAGAAGGAGGACGGCAAAATCCCCCGCCGCTACGAGCTTCAGGCGACGCTGCCGAAGCTGAAGCGGGAGCGTCCCGAGCTGAAGCAGGTTCACTCGAAGGTCCTCCAGATGGTCCTCCACCAGCTCTACTCGAACCTCTGCACCCTCGCCGAGCTGAAGCGAAATGGAAGGAAAGTCGGCAGGCTCCGCTTCAAGGGTGAGGGATGGTTCAAGTCCTTCACCTACAACCAGTCCGGCTTCAAGATCATCGAGGAGCACGGGAAGCGCAGGGAGCTCTGGCTTTCGAAGATAGGCCCGATACCGATTGTGCTCCACCGCGAACCTATAGATGGGAAAGTCAAGCAGGTTCACATCAAGCGGGAGCGCTCGGGGAAGTGGTTTGCCTGCTTCAGCGTGGAGGTCGAAGAAACGCTGAAAGTTGAGAAGTTCTCCAAGCCCGTCGGCATCGACCTCGGCATCGCACACTACACTGCCGACACCGCTGGAAACTTCGTCGAGCACCCGCGCAACATCACCAAATCCGAGTGGAGGCTGAAGCGGGAGCAGCGGAGGCTTTCGAGGAAGGAGCGCGGCTCGAAAAACAGGGCGAAGCAGCGCGTCAGGCTTGCGCGGGCGCACGAGCGTGTTCGCAACCAGCGCCTCGACTTTCTCCACAAGCTCTCGCGTTACTACGTCAGTCGCTACGACTTCATCGCTGTTGAGGACTTGGGTGTGAGAGAGCTCATCGAAACGGCCCACAACGGCAAGAACCGCGCGGACGCCGCTTGGGCCACCTTCCTCCACATGCTCACCTACAAGGCCGAACGAGCTGGTGGGTGGGTCGAAAAAGTTGAGCCGAGGGGAACGACGGATAGGTGTTCGAAGTGCGGCGAGGTGGTCGAGAAGCCGCTCTGTGTCCGGGTGCACCGATGCCCGAGGTGCGGGCTGGAGCTCGATCGCGACCTGAACGCCGCGCAAAACATCCTTCAAGATGGACTGAAGAAAATAGGTTGGGGACCAGCCGAATTCGCGCCTGTGGAGATCGGGCCTCTATCCCCTTGGGGACAAGCTCGGTCGTCGAAGCAGGAAGCCCCGTCGGGGTAGTTCACACTGTTTTTGAATACACAATGCTGAACTGTTTGAATACATAACGTTAATTAATTCAGCTTGAGATTGTAATGTGTGAGGGTGAATGAGGGTGAAGTCGGGGCAATTCAGCGTCGAATTCATGATTGTCATAACTTTTTTACTCATAGCGCTAGCCACGATTTCCATGCCCATGTACAACCGGGCGAGGGCAGATGCCCAGAGGGCCTCGGATTTGGCTGACGCGCGGGAGGCCGCATCCGCGCTCGCAAATGCTTTAAATACGGTCTATGCCGGAAGCGTGGGCTCCAAGCAGACGATCGAGTACTGGCTGCCAAAAGGCGTGGCTGCAGTTTACGCAGACGCTGATATCGATGGCGTGGACACGGACAACGATGGCATCCCGGACAACCCGCCCAGAAATGGCCGCCTCGACGTCCAGATATGGTTTGACCTCAATGGCGATAATATCCCAGAATTAGGTAATCGTGAAGCAGTCGTCGTGGTCGAAACAATCCTGCCCAGCAGGTGGGATGAGAACGGAAACCCGAAACAGGACTGGGAAAATCAGTGCCCAAAGATAGAGGACGAAAACCTCAGGGTCGACATCACCCGTAGGACACTCCACCAAGTCACGATAACCTACGTCTACAGTGCAGGCTATGCGCAGCCAAGACGCATCGCAATTGTCGACAACATCATCAAGGTGATCTAGTGCGGGGGCAGTCATCGCTTGAGTATATTTTAATTATCGGGGTCGCCCTCATCGTGCTCGCGTCGGTGACAATC
>Ga0315310_10002743_pt1 | contig 10971 bp, 14 predicted proteins | sample TDP5_MG_FD_203630 | JGI IMG/M metagenome (GOLD analysis project Ga0315310, IMG submission 203630) | Freshwater sediment microbial communities from Lake Towuti, South Sulawesi, Indonesia - TDP5 | ecosystem: Environmental > Aquatic > Freshwater > Lake > Sediment | place: Indonesia: South Sulawesi...
CCTGACGGTTTTAGACGCGTTTCTTGAGAGTCACTCAGATGCTGTTGTGTGGAAGTCAGACCTGTTTACTAGGTTGTCTCAGGAGGTCTTCCCGACAAAAGTCAGCAATGCCACAGTCCTAGTCGCTCACCCGTCTCATGACTCAGTTCGATTCGAATACGAGATCAAGTCGATAACTTCACTGGCGCCTCGAGAGAGAACATTGCTCCCGGCTGAACTGCTCACCGTGATAGGCATCGCTCTAACCATCCCATGGATATTCTTCACGAGAATCAGAAAGACTCCTTCATGGTCTGAGTGATATTAATACACTGAAACTCCTTCAACCCAACACAAAATGAGAGCTTTAACCACGCCTAGCCTTTCGAGACTGCCAAAAGAAGGCATTTGCACTAGACTTATCCAAGGAAGCAAGCATAATGCTGACGTATGGAAATCTACAAGCAGCCCATATACTATGAGATTGCGTTTGGCTTCGTTGATCCGAAAGAGCAAGTTGACAATTTCGAGAGGATTATCAAGAGATTCAGCAGGATAAAGGTCAACAGTTTTCTAGACATAGCATGTGGACCAAGCTTACAGTTGAGGGAGATAGCTAAAAGAGGCTATGAAGCAATAGGCTTGGACTTTTATCCTGAGATGCTCGAACACCTTAGAAAGAAAGCAAGAGATGAAGGACTGAAGATAGAAACCGTCCAAGTAGACATGTATGACTTCAAGCTTAGAAGGAAAGTTGACTTTGCCTTCATCATGATGGGATCCTTGGACGCCGAATCAAACGAGAAATTCCTGTCGCACTTGGATTCAGTGGCAGCCTCTCTGAAACCGGGCGGTCTCTACTTCATTCAAAACTTCGGCTTGGACTGGACACAGACTAGGGAACAATGCTGGACCTTGGAGAGAGATGGAATAACGGTTAAAACAAGCTTCGAACTCCACTTCAAAAACATACTTGACCAGATCTACACAGAAAGACTCGTGATGGAAGTCAACGACCACGGCAAAACAAGAACGTTTGTTCACGAAGAGGACTTGAAGTTCATTTTTCCACAGGAATTTAAGACGCTGGTGAAGCTGAACGCGAAGTTTGAGTTTGTAGGCTGGTGGAAAGGAAACTGCAACACTTGGCACTTGGATCAGCCTCTAGAAAACGTCAAAGACCTCGGCGACAATATGGTGCTTCTAAGAAGAAAACAGCGAGGGTCATAGGCGACAGGCATATGACATTCGAAAAGTTTGGCGAAATAAAGGAACCGTTTATTGTGTGGCTTTTCTTCACTGTTTACCTAGCCATTGTTCCTTTCTTCAGTGTTATCACTGCACTCACTATTCTTAACTTAGTTGTTCAGGCAGCAGAAGTCTACGGCGTACTTCTCGCATTTCTCATCATATTCCTAGTCTTAGTGGAGAGGCATCGGTCCTTGAGAGCAGTCTTTTCCAGCATAGGATTAAAGAGGAATGGGATAGCAAAAGGCGTGTTGTGGAGCTTCGCGCTATTTCCCCTGCTGATTGCCATCGGCTATATCATGATGATGCTCACTTACTTTCTAGCACCAGTCTCAACTTCAGGCTCCAGCAGTCAGCAGATTCCCTCATGGTACATCTGGTACATGCTGATACAATCTTTCTTCCCTGTCGCGGTTGTGGAGGAAATGTGGGCGCGAGGCTACACGCTTGACAGATTCATGCCTCAACACCCTTCAAGCCTCTCCAAAGCTGCGCCTGCCATCGTTCTGAGTTCACTTTTGTTCACTGTCTGGCATCTTCCAACATACCTAAGGTCATTCAGATTTCAATTGGCTTGGGTCAGCCTGCAAGCAGGAAACGTCTTTCTGATTTCAGTAGTTCTGGGCCTGGCTTACGCTCGTGCAAGAACCCGCAACATTGTAGGTCTGGTGCTTGTGCATTTTCTGTTAGACGCTTTGCCCATTATCGTTGCACTTTAACACGCAAAATCTTCAAGAAAAACAAGGGTTGCCGCTTTCATTGTTCATGATTGCCTGCGTTCTCGGCAACAGATATGAGGCTATTTAAGCTGAAAGCCCCTTTTCAAGCTCTATCTCGAATTCCTCCTCTAACTCAGAAATCTCTTCTAATGTTTTTGCAACTTTTGAAAACTTCATTGTTGAAGCTTCGGTTTGGCATTTTCCATAGCCACATGCTTGTCTCATTCTGATTTCTGATGCCTTTTCCAAATAATCATTCTTGAATGGCGCATCTTTGATAAACATGGCACCGTCAAAACACCTTTGAGCCGAAACTCGAAAGGTGAATGTTGCGTAAAACCTCAGCCACCGTCGCAGCCTATGTCGTTTAATATCTTCGGCAAGCTTCTTGATAGCCAACGGACCAGTGTAAAGAGAAGACCCTCTTTCCACTAGGTATTTCCTTCCTTCTTCTTTCAAGTTTTGAAGACCTAAAATCAGAGTATCCTTGTAGAGCTTTTCAATGGAAGGCACCCCAAGTTTTTCCTTAACCAACCACAGGGAATATGGGCCTTTTTTGTATGCAATCGCCTCCGCGTTCCAAGCCTTAACAAAATCACTTATCGGGATCAATACTTGCAAGTATCCATCCGGGTCATTGAGAACAAGGTGGTCTTTATTCAGTCCTAGAGCAATCACATAATGGTCCGCACCTTTCTTGAACTTGCAATAAGGGTCATAGACAAGAAAACCAATGTCTACTGGGCCTATGAGAATTGGCTCCTCTTCTAAGGCTCTCTTCAAGAACGACAGAGCTCTATCCGCAGATTGAAAGCATTTGAACCGATACCCATACTTCAAAGTCTTCATGGCGCGTTCCACTCCATCGTGTGGGTTGTAGCCATTAACAGCGAATCCACCGCCGTCTGACGCTATGTAAACAAAACCGAATGGAACAGTGGTCACGCACTCGAGAAAAGGCAACGGATAAAAATCACCTTTCCAGCCTAAGATCATGCTCAAACATTTAGAATAACAATAACTCATTCTTCCAACAAAAGGAACCTGCCACAATCCCAAATCCTCGCAAATCATTTCTATCTGATGATATTTATATTTTCAAAACTAATTCTGCCCCGATGCGCCGAACAGGTAAAACAGAATGGCGGGCCCGCGGGGATTTGAACCCCAGATCTCCGGCTCCGCAGGCCAGCGTCCTAATCCGGGCTAGACGACGGGCCCCTAGCACTAGATTACTCTCCTATACAAATATAAATCCAGAGATCAAGGGAGCGCGCGCTTTTGTTTTGCCCCACATTTAGGGCAGTATTCTGAAGCGATTGGGATTTCCTCAGAGCATTGAACACATTTTTTCAGAAAGCTTCTGGGTGTTTTTCCTATTAGTCCGTAATCCAAGATTGCGATTCCGCATCTTTCACATCGTAGAGCAGGAGCATCATCTAGATCGAACTCGCTGACGATTCCACGCAGCATCTTGTCTGCAAACCACCTTCCTGCTCCATGCTTCTTCGTGTCCCAACAAACTCCCACAGGTGCATTGAAATACCCCTTATCAAGCCTCCCCCCACAGTTAGGACACTTTTTGACAGAAACTAGTCGAGAGAACTCATCTAGCATGGTCCGGTCTCCCTTACTGCAGACTACAATATCTTTACGCATTTAAGGCAAAATAGTGAATACGCTAATAAAGCTTAAGAATTCAGTGATGGTGGAGAACTGAGTTTGGAGTTTTCTAGAGATCTCATTGGGAAATGCGGCATCTACTGCGGCGCCTGTAGGCTTTACGTTACGAAAAACTGTAAAGGATGCTTCGGAGAAGAGCACAAATGCCCATACATTAAATGCGTCGACATGCTGGGAAGCTCATGTGGCGAATGCGGGAAATTCCCATGTGAGAGACATTATGGACCAATGGCTGTCTACGCAAACCTTTACCTCGACTGGAAAAGGAAAGAAATAACGAAAACTTGAGCATAGGCTCTGGGTAAGCCTGATTTAGACGAGTTTTCCCTCAGCCACCATGACGACTCGCCCACCGACAAAAACATCTATTTTCCATGCCCTTTCTTCCGCCTTCAACAAGAGCAAAGAAGGTCTTCCTATTTCATAACCTTGCTCAACCCTCACGTTGACCTGCGGTTTTCCAAAGTATCGATGACGCGTTAAATACGCTGCTAAGCAACCGTTAGCGGAGCCTGTAGCAGGGTCCTCAGGCACACCAAGGTAATCGGCGAAGACTCGCACATTCAAGTCATTCTCTCGGCTGTACGTCTCCGAACAGAATATGAGAATAGATTTTGCCTGAGTCTTCTCGACCAGCCCGAAGTATTTGTCTCTGACTATGCGCGCTCGTTTCATCGCATCTAAGCTTTTCAAAGGAACTATGATGAAGGGCACGCCCGTCGAGACTTCTTGAATGGGAAATCTTTCATCTATGTCTTTGAAGCCCAGGCTCAGAATCTCCGAAATTGTGCCTGCGTCGAAAGATTGACCGAATATAGGTTCAGCCTGTTTCATGTAAAGCGTGTCTGGAAGCTTTTCCCTATAACTGAATGTAACAGGAATCTGGCCCACGCCTAGGTTCAAGACGAGCTTGTCAACATTCTTCCTTATGACTTTCTGCTGTATCACATAAGCCGTGCCAAGTGTTGGATGTCCGGCGAAAGGCAATTCGTGCTCAGGCGTAAATATACGTACGTCGTAGCCTCCCTTTCGTTTCTTGTCTGATAGAATGAATGTGGTTTCGGAGAAGTGCATCTCCTTGGCGATTTTCTGCATTTGAACATCTGGAAGTGATCGAGCGTCTCTGACAACTGCTAGTTGATTGCCAGCATATTTCTGCTCCGCAAAAACGTCCACAATGTAAAAAGTCAGGTCTTTCATCCGAGATTCAACCACTCAAAGCTTTTCCTCCAGAGTCGAGGCACATGAGATATAAACCTTAGCCAATACATCAGAACCCGCAAGCCGAAAACGAGAATGATCCAAATGCACGCCAACTCAAAGAAAGTTAAGGTTCCTCTCGAAAGATCTCTCTATCTACTCCACCCTTACAATTCCTGCCTAATCACAAGTAAGGGCAAGACTGGAAAACCCAACATCATGACCATCGCATGGCTCATACCCGTCAGCGCAAACCCACCACTATTGGTCATGAGTGTCCGCCCAGAAAGATACTCTCACAACCTCATCTTGGAATCAGGAGAATTCGTGGTCAACGTCCCTAGCTTTGACCTAGCCCAAGAGGTATTGTTCTGTGGGCGTCGATCTGGACGAGAACACGACAAATTCAAAGCCACATCATTACGCACTCAAAAGGCGCGAAAAGTGCATGCGCCCATCATCAAAGAATGTGTAGGCCATCTTGAATGCAGAGTGTTCAAGACCGTAAGAGCAGGAGACCACACACTAATCATTGGCAAAATCATTGAAGCCTGTGCAACAGAGGGATACTTCGACCAAATCTACGACATCAAAAAATTTCGACCCTGCCTACACCTGGGTAAGAACTATTTCACAACATGCCTAAAAAACAGAAAAGAACCCAAACTGAAGACGAACTGAACAGAAGAGTGAAAGATGAGTTGAAGACCGAATACAAATACATCTCTTGCTGCGGCAAAAACTACTGTGCCCTCTGCGCCTACTTCAAGGGCTCTATGGTTGACGCAGCAGAGAACCTACTAGGATATGCCGAAAGATATGGCTCATTGAGGCTAATCGCTAACAGAAGTAGCGCATGCAACTTCGACGAGTTCATGAAAGGCCTAAAGTGGTTGTCTTCGCAGGAGAAACCATGCAGAGGCTGCCGCTTCGGAGGAGGCTGGTCTTGGTGGCCCGACTGCCCTACTCGAGATTGCGTACTCCAGAAAGGCATCGACTTCTGCTATCAGTGCGCTGACTTTCCATGCAAGAAGCTGCAAGAGGAACCACTTTTAGACCGCAAGAAAGAAGCAATCCAAGTCAACTATCATATCAAGAAAATCGGTATTGAAAAACACTTGCAAGAGCTCAAGGAGAAATACATGCTAGCAGCAGCCGCCCAAGCTCGAAAGAGCAGAACATGACTCCGAATGAACTGGTTAGTCCACGAATTTCTTGTAAGGCTCCAGATCGCCAATCCAATCCTTCTGGTTGACTGGCCAGCTATATGCTGGATTTCGTGGCTTACATATGATTTCTTTGATTTGAACTGCGCCTTTCTTGAAGAAGTTAACTGAATTCGTGGCTTGTAGGACAAGCGCCGTGTCCAAGCCAACCCAGGATCCAGCAACTGCGACCACTTCTTCCCCTTCCTTTACTATGCCGTTATCTGTAGCCATCAACGTAACACCGACACAGACGGCTGTGCCTGAACTTATGGTTCTGAGAATGAGCCGAATGAAGGTCGCCAAAGTTGGAGTTCCATGATGCTCCAGGGCAGCTCCAACGTTATAGAATGGGTCTGTAGCCCTAACTATCTGAGCGCCTCCTTCTTTCAGTTTATCCCAAATCATCTTGTCTGGAATTCCTATCTTCAAGTCGCCGATCACGGTTTTTTCCACTTTTGTTCCAGCCGCGGAGGTTACAACTATGAGGTCTATTCCAGAGTCTCTTAGCGCTTCAACTGACTTGAGAGCGCTGAGACCAGTTTCAGAAGCAACGATCACCTTCTTGATGCCCAATTCATGTGCACGCTGAACCGCCAGCTCCAATGTCTTCTCGGTGTTAACCTGCCCACAGACATCGAAGTAGAAAATGCTTTTTGACTGACCTAGCCCCTTGTCCATTCAACTCTCTCCGGTCGAAGTTGTCATTGCAAGAGGTATATAATAGTTCAAATCAAGTCTAGGGATTGTCTGATTATGCTGAAAATCCATTATTGTGTTTTGATTAGGAGACATTTAAGGCTCTTTTACTGCATTTCTTTCAGAATTTAGTTCCTTCTTCAAATGCTGATAATCATGTAGGAACTGAAGCCCCTTTTCTGTGGTGACAAACGAAACCGGGCTGTTGTGCGCTTTCGTGAGCAGATTGAGGTCTGTTAGCAGACAGAGTGCGTCGTCAACAACCTCCTGATGTCCGACTGCCTGAGACGCTATTAGAGCTCTTGGGGTTCCATTTTTGCATGCTTCAAGCAGTTGAGCGAACAGATCGAGTTTGCTTCTGGGCATTTGTGATCAAGTCCCGGGGGTTTAGCCCAATACAAAAAAAGAGTATAAAAATGTTCCTAACGCCGTGTACAAGTGTGCCTATTTTCCCAGAGCCCTCTCAAGCGCGTTGACCACGTTTTGTCTTCCCATAGCCATAACATAGGGTCCAAGTCGCGGACCTGCTGGTGTTCCGAGCAGAATCATGTACAATGTTCTGAAGAATTGGCCGGGTGGGATGTTGTGTTTTCTTGCCGTGTTGAACACTGCTGTCTGAACTTGGTCTGCATCCAAGTCGGCGTGAAGGATTTGCGCCAGTTCCTGCACTGCTGCTCTCTCTGCATCGCTGAGTTCTTTCTTGGTTTCCTTGATTTCTGCGAAGTCGTGATTCCAGTTTAACGCGTATTGAACTCTCTCCTGGAGGCGGGGCGTGAGCTCCTCTTGTTCTTTCAGGTAGCCGTATTCCCTCAGTTTTTCAAGGATGTATTGGGTTTCTCCGTCTTTCGGCGCCACTTTGCCCAAGTAAGCGAGCAGATTAAAAGGCACGTGAGTACCGGGTTTCGCTGGCGGGGTCAGCCACCAGCAGTACTTGTAGAGCCCAGACAGTTTGCTGAACTCTCTCTTATCAGCAACTGGCTTTTTTCCGTAGTGTATGTCTTCCAGCTCGTCAAACTCGTTCATATAGGCTGGAACGTCGAGGATGGATACGATGCGTGTGCCCACGAACCGCTTCAACATAAGCAGGTTTAAGGACTGGGGCGAGCCGTAACGGAACCATTCCTGCGCAGTGAACACTGTGCCCGCAGATTTGCTGAAACGTTTGCCTCCCTTAGCCAAGAACAACTCGTATCTGGAATGGAACGGCGGCTCCCACATCAATATTTCCCTACATAGGCGATCGTTGACTCGCACAGAATCAGCAATGTCCTTGCCATAGGCTTCATACCTTATGTCCAATGCTTTCCATCTGGCAGCAAACTCCACTTTCCAGACGAGTTTGCCCTCGCCCTTAGTGTAGTCGGCTTCGCCTTTATGCCCGCAACCTTTGAACCATTGTCCCTTTATTTCCATTCCATCGCATGAATAGAGAACCTTGTCCTCCTTAGGCAGATACTCAAGCGCCTTAGTAGTGTAGATGCGCCCGCAGTTGCTGCAAACAGCGAAGTAAGGCAGCGCTTCTTCAAACTTCTCCTGCCCCACCATTTCCTTAATGATTTCACCCACACGCTTGGCGTTTGATAGTATGGTCTTGATCTCGTTGTTGAGCAAACCGCGTCGGTAAACGTCTGCCGCCGACATAAAAGTGTACTTAACGCCACACTTGTCAAAAGCCTCAAGCAGAAGCAAGCTTGAATGCTCACCGAAACTCTTGTGACACTTGAAAGGGTCAGGAATCGACGTCACTGGAAAACCCAGAAACTTCTTCAAAGACCGAGGAAACCCGGCTGGAACCTTTCTCAACCCATCCTTGTCATCACAGAACGCGATCAGCTCAGAACCTAAGCCTTGCGCCTGAAGCGCAACAGTCACGGCGTAGGATCTGACGGCGTCGCTTACGTTGCCAACATGAGGAATGCCTGAAGCGCCGAAGCCCATCTCAGTGCGAATCAAATCAAGGCTTCTGCCCAGCTTCCGCTCTCGTTCAACAACTTCTAATGCTGTTTTATCATACCATGTGCCGTGTCCAATAATTTTCTCAGTCATGGTTCTAGCCGTAACCCATAACAAATGCTGGATGACAGCATAAAAACTTTCAACTTAAATAACTAGGAGTAGACAAGAATAGCATAGACTTGACAGAGGACGTTTGTCAAAATGCGTCGCATTAACCCACGTGAAGCAAAACGCATGATGCAGCGCATGGGCATGAGCATGGGCGCCATGCCCGACGTTGAACAGGTCATCTTCAAAACCAGCAGCAAGGAAATCATAGTGGAAAACCCTGATGTAGCCGTCATGGAAATGCAGGGACAAAAAATCTTTCAGGTGACAGGCGAGAGAATCGTTGAGAAACCAATTGAAAAAGCCGTTAAGATCCCTGAAGAAGACGTGCAACTGGTTGCCACACAAGCTGGAGTCAGCTTAGACCAAGCTAGAGCTGCATTAGAACAGACAAAAGGCGACCTAGCCCAAGCCATACTGCTACTAAGCCAAACGAAATAGGCACAGTTACATCCTCCTGACCTTTGTCTTCTTTCCATAATCACAAATCTCAATTAGCAAACACTCGGAGCATTTAGGATTCTGTGCTCTACACGTGTATTTAGCCAGAAGCCAGAACAACCCGCCTACTCTTTCACCTTTACCCCAAGGAATGAAACCTTGAAGTGCGGCCTGAATATCCGCATATCTTGCATCTGGCTTCACTAAGCCAAGTCTTTTGGCGATCCTATCCATATGCGTGTCAACCACGAAGACCTGACTGTAACCGTGACGGTTAGCCAGCAGTACATCTGCGGTTTTTGGGCCAATTCCTGGCAATTCCATAAACTTTGTTCTAGCCTCTTCTTTAGAGAGTGCAAGAGCTTGAGCTAGGTTTCCTCCGAACTTCTCTAGGACAGCTTTGGAGATTTCTTTGATTCTTTTAGCCTTGACGTTGTAGAGTCCTCCGCTTCTGATGGCTTCTCTTATGTCTGCTTCCTTCGCTTTCGCGAGTACATGTGGCTCAACTTGAAACTTCGCGCTTAGTCCTTTGTAGGCGCGTACGCAGTTAGCTTCACTTGTGTTCTGAGAAAGAACTGTGATAATGAGGTTTTTGAACGGGTCTTTGGAGACTTCCTCCGGATATTTTACAGGCCACCATTTCGGTCCGTACTTTTCTTCCAGTTTTGGAATTAGCTTCGAATCAAGCGTCTTCAAGCCAAAACCTTCCCGGGGCTTAGAATTGTTTAAGCACGTCTGCTTTCTCCATGACGTGTCCGCAATAGTGGCATTTCAGGCGCAGTGGTTCTGATTTCTCCACGTAGAATCTTGTTTGCACTGGTTCGTTGCTGTTGGACACGCAGGCTGGGTTGTCGCATTTGATGATTCCTTTGATGGTGTCAGGCAACTTGACCCGCTGCTTTTCCACCACCTTGTAGTCTTTGACGATGTTAATTGTAGCCTTAGGCGCCAACAATGCAATCTTGTCGACTTCGGAGCCTGCTAAGAAGCGGCCTTCCACTTTCACCATGTCTTTGTGTCCCATCCTTTTGCTTGGAACATTCATGGCTATAGTAATGACACCGGCACGGCGCTCTGCTATGCCCAAGATTTTGGCAACGTCCAAAGCGTGCCCGCTTGTTATGTGATCAATAACTGTGCCGTCTTTGATCTTAGAGACCTTCAACGATGGCTCTTCTTCTGACATGCTACCCAATCCTACATTTCAGCCGTTAGCATTTGTGCTGTCCACGAATAAAAAAGGTTATTTGTGCTGTGCCAGAGTTTGTTTGGGGTCTAGGTTTGTCGTTCAAAGGACGAGACATAATCTCCATCAAAGATTTCTCACGCAAAGAAATCGACTACATACTAGATAGTGCATCTGCCATGGAACCCGTCGCCAAGAGTCGCTCAACCATGCTCCAAGGCAAGATACTGGCTACATTGTTTTATGAACCCAGCACAAGGACGCGGCTCAGTTTCGAATCAGCCATGCACAGACTAGGCGGCATAGCGATAGGCTTCGCTGAAGCTGAAATAGCGTCAGTGAAAAAAGGAGAAAACCTAGCTGACACTATGCGGGTCGTGGAGAATTACACTGACATCATAGCCCTAAGGCATCCTTTGGAAGGTGCCGCACGCCTGGCAGCTGAATTCGCTGAAGTACCCATCATCAATGCGGGTTCAGGCGCCGAGGAACATCCCACTCAAGCATTGCTTGACTTGTACACCATGAAAAAAGAGCTAGGTAGAAT
>Ga0315310_10002744_pt1 | contig 10968 bp, 9 predicted proteins | sample TDP5_MG_FD_203630 | JGI IMG/M metagenome (GOLD analysis project Ga0315310, IMG submission 203630) | Freshwater sediment microbial communities from Lake Towuti, South Sulawesi, Indonesia - TDP5 | ecosystem: Environmental > Aquatic > Freshwater > Lake > Sediment | place: Indonesia: South Sulawesi...
ATCAAATTCCTTAACCTTGTAAGTCTGTTGATTACCTGGGTAACCGTTTCTCTGGTGTACTTTTCAATTTGCGGTGAGGTATAACCATCGGCCCATAATCCAGTATTGCCTTCTCCGTAATTTTCGCGAAAGCTTTTGGATACAATAATATTCCAGTTAATGATGCAAGTATCAATCCCCCTCTCTTTGGCCATTCTAAAGAGTGAAGTCCAGAAAACCTTCCATTCTGCTAATTCAGTGTCAGAAAAAGGCGTCGCTTTGGGGAAGTTTGTGGCTTTAATAAGATATGGAAAGGGGTGCAGACTCTATAAGGTCAGTGTATTAAGCCTGTTTTCTGCCATCATGTCAAGAAAGGCCTGCCACATGTTGAGGTCTTTACTCAGTTCGTAATTGACCTGGAGGGATTCGTTCTCCCTGTAAGAAACCCAGGGTAAGTTATATTTAATTGCACGGAACAAAAAACGTGGATTTACAACTTTTTCTCCTACACCGCTTAGCCCATTTTGCATTTCGATTTGTTCTGCCAGATCCATGAGACCATACATAGCTCCGGAATTGTCTATGGCTGTCACCACATATGCACCGCCTGATTTACTGATACGAAATCCCTCTTTCTTAATTTCCGCATCTTCATTTTGGCTGACAATAGTTAACCGGATTTGCTCCTGACCGGTTGCGGTGGATTTATCTACAACCAGAGCTGTTAGATTCAATCTTTGAAGAGCCGCTTCAATTTTAGAGGCACCAAAAACCTCCATGGGTGAACTTTTGTCAATGGCCATGGAAACTTATGAATTTTCTGAAGAGGTTCCCGCCTGACACGCACCCATTATCATATTGTTCTGACTGAAAGCCAGGCAACCCAGAAAAAACATACTTGCGGTAATTTTTAAAAAGGACATTTAATCCTCCTATCTGTTGTTTATGTATGGCCGCTTTCAACGCTCCCCAGATTTGGAACAGGGTAGGAAAATTACGATTGTAAGCCCTGCAGATAATATTAAACATGGGTACTCGAGCCGGATTTTCATTTTACTTACATGGCTGTACGTAATTAAAATCAGCACTAATATGCGTTTCGGGCTATGTTGATATCATTTTCCACATCAGATGTAAGTGCGTCCCAATCAAATACATGATGTCCGGCAAAACGAACCTTTTCATAAGACGCATCAAGTTGAGCAGCGTATTGTTTCCATTCTTTAAGCGCTTTTTCAAAGTGAGCGATAGCATTTTCTTTGTGCTCATTATTTTTATTATTTCTAAAACGCTCCAGTTCCACCCCTCCGCGGATCTTATGGGCCCAATAAAGGCCGAAATGGGCCTGGCTTCTGATATCTCCAAGGGTTTCCTTGAGTTCAATGTTGCCTCCGTCACGCATTCCGGCAACACCACTAAGGGCTGCATTGGCATTGGCTTCAAGACTATCCGCGACCACCAGGGGTGAAATGCCAGAACGATCACCACTTACAAAATCTTTGATGTTGGTATAGCCACTTACATTTTGAGTTTCATTAACAATAACATGATTTATGTTGTGGTAGCCGTTGATATCAGACCAGTCGTTGCCGGTGCCTTTTTCAACCCACCACATATAATCCCAGGGCCACCAATGAAACCTGTTCACCATGGGAATAATCTTGGATGCCGCCTGCCAAGCATCGTAAACCTGCCGGCCATCAACTGTTGGGAAGCGGTATTTTATAAGCCCGGTTAACAAGTCTTTGGAGGTATGCGGGTCATATCCGAGTCTTCCCCACAGCAGGAAACTGTACCAGTGTTTTTCGTTCTCAAGCTGCCGAGGGGTTTGGGGGTTCTTGCTCATGCTTTCGCGCCCCCAGAAATAACGGTCAGAGCCCATCACATAGCCCGCGGTGAGGCATGGGGATTGACTACACGGCTTTCTTTCATGAGGAAAGTTAAGAATGTAATCTCTGACATAATCTGGATCGCCCCAGCGCTGGATAAAAATATCGTCATTCCTCAGGTTCCACCATGTTGCCATGTCCCTAGGTATTCTTTTGAGTTGCCTGAATGAATAGGACGGATTCGTGGCAGAATAAAGCCGGGCTTGTGCATACTTACTTTCCATCTCAAATCCATCTGGGAGCTGACTGAAACGAGTTCCAATTTCATCCCACTTGGTAAGCCAATCTCGGTGGACAAAACGAATCTGTCGGTGGGGCTGCAACTTCTTAAGGTCCATAACACCTTCCCCATAGCAATCCCACACCCATTGTTCCTTTTCACTATCAGTGTAATTATTCATCCGCTCTCCGGCGGTTACTCCTATGCCGGCCAGGCGAGGATACGTGAGGAAAAGCTGTGTTACTGACTTGCGTATGTAATCTATAGTAGTTTTGTTGCCCTTTCGTTCATTAATGCCGTACTTATTACCCTCGGTACCCTCCAATTGAACATTCCAGACGACTGGCCATACCTCAATGCCTCTGTCGTTGGCAAGTTCCAGTACTTCATTCCAAAATTGAATCTTGCGTTCGATGGACCAGTTGTTGATGAAGTCACTGTTTTCGTCCATCACACCTTGCAGGGCGATATCCTCATAGCCAGGCACTTTGACGAGTGAAGGGAAGGGGTGTCTGTTCCATAAAGAAAGCACGTTGTACCTTTGCCGAGCAAGCACATCAAAATATTCCTTCCAGAAATTGATGTCCCATACATTTTTTCTGTTGGTATTTGCTGAGGCCCCTCCATCATCAAAGCTGGGGGTACGTTTATCAAGTGGGATATTAAATTTGAGTCCCCGTTTGTGAATATAAGGGGTTTTATCTTCGTCTTGAAAGTTTGCAAGTAACCCACCAGCAACGATTTCGCCGATGTGAATTCCCCCGTACATGGCGCCTATGCGGTCTCCTCCTAAAGCCCAATACCCCATGCTGTTTTCGTTTTTGGTCACCCTGAGAGCGTAATCTTGTTCTCCCAATGTCCCAACCGCTTTACCGCCTACAGCCGCAAGTTGGGTTTGGAGATCGGTATTGTTTTTGGCGATGACGAAGTAGGTACCCACCGGTTCGTCTGAAAAGCTACTGAGGGGTTTCAGCGTTGCTGTTGTCCCCATTTTGTCGAGAATATTGACTAGATCCTCAGCTGCAAATGCGATGGCCTTTTCTTCGCTGTCGTAATAAATCTCGGTGCCGACAACTACGCTTCCATGTGCCGACGACAACGTATGCGTGTTCTTGCCCGGCTGGCAGCCAGCAGATAACCACCCTACTGCCATGAGAAGGAGGGTTATGATACTATACACGGAGCCGGTAGTTAGTTTCTTCATATGAATCCTTATCCTATTGATTGATCTATCTGCTGCGCTGCGACCCACTGTCCGGTGCTTGCGACGCACGGCACGGAGAGCTCTTTGATTTCCACAGAGAAGTCCCTTGCTTCCAAGACGGTCCGAATGTCGCCGGCTGCGGATGCGTGCTGGGGGATGGCGGAGTTGTAGAACACACCAATCGTCTCCCCGACCGCCACAGCCCCCAAGCCGCCCAGCATGAGGATCGTTGACAGCACCCTGACGAACACCTTGGTTCTAGCCTTACATTTCATTCGTTTTTACTTTTGCCACCTGGACTGCTGCGATCTTGTAGTAATCCTCCTCATCTAAAAGATCGGGATCCAAGGCCAACAACACGTCTTTGTTTTCATCGTTAGAATAGAGTTTAAGTTTCAAATCGTATTGACCCGGTGGTGTTCCATCGGGAATGGTCACGATGTATTTTTCTCGATGAACCCCATCCGTAGAAACAGGCATCCACTTGCGATTTCCGGATTCTAACTCAAAATCCACCGTTTTGGAGCCGACAAGGCGAAGCTTCAAAACATACGGATGATAAGCAGGAGCAATACCCCTGTTCTCCCAAACCATCTTCAGGGTATTTTTCCTTCCAATTCGCAGGGGATCAGGTATATCAACTTGATGCAGAAAAAACCAGTAACCACAACGGTTCAATAATTCAACAGTCAGTTTCGGGTTGTCCGTCAGCCAATCATGAGCGTCCCCGTGATAACCTATATAGGTGGCATGTAACAAATCCATTGCCCCCCGGAAAAAATCCGGCCCGGTTTTTCCAGGAGCATATTTAGAGATTGCCGATCCCTCTTTTACTTTCCAGTTACCGTCCATTTTTACCTTATGATAGTGTTGCAGTTCAAAAACAGTGGGTGCTTTACGATAAGTGTCGTCGAAAAATTCTGGACTGCGAACCGTATACGTATCGGCGTATCCTTGTACATACCCATTTACCAAGATGCTGTCATCACGATACGATATCCTCTGCTGCATTACGTATTGGTGTAGTGGACTTCTATTTTTCGGATTCTTTATGCTATAGACAAAATCATCAGTGACAATTAGCTGGGTTTTTTGAAAATACTTGCTGTATAAATCAATGTGGATTTTCTTCTGATCCATCGTATAATCAATTTTACTGCCTGCCCAAGTGTGCCCTTCTCCCCAATCCCCGATACTTCCGATATCGACATATCGAAGCCACGATTTGCCATCATAGCGTGCAGCAAAAACTCGTATGAAATTCTCGAGTTTCTCTAAAAAAATAGGATCATCAAATACAGGCTCCCAGGGGCCATCCGGTCCCACTATTTCTCCCTGACGATAATAATTCCCTTTTGCTCCAGCCTCCATCACCCATTTAGGTGTTGCAAATTGTTGCTCAATCCGATCCGTGCTTGTCTCTTTGCAACTGATTCGGAAAGATATTTTCAGTCCTTTTTCAGTCCATTTATTAATGATGTTGTCAATAATATCCCAATTAAATTTGCCCTCTTCCGGTTCCAGATAGGCCCATGACAAGCGAATATAAAGATGATCCATGCCAGGAAAATCAAGTAAATGTGAATCCTCCCGAATGATGTATTTATTGATATGGTTATCTGGATAATGATGGTACCATCCTTTGTGCGGATTCGCTAAAGGAATTTGATCATTCCAATGCATTTTCATGTCAATTTCTCGGCAGAAAACCGAGTTGTTAACGAATGCAATCAGTAATAATAAAAATACGGTCAATACTCTGTATGGTTTTAGTAAAATAACATGATTCATGTTTAGCACCTTTATTGCATTTGAAACTTGAGGAATACAACGCCCTCTGCCGGGAGGGTGAATGTATGTTTATCTTCGATTGTGATGGTTTTGTCGGACCAGATATCTTTTAATTGAAAACGTTGGCGTGCAACCGTCAGATTGTAGCTTGCTTCAAAGGCGACAAATCCTAAATCCTGTTTGGTCAAGGTGACTTTCCGATGGGACTTGCTACGATTAAAGATGCCGATCCACCCCATCCGTGGATCCATCTTGTGAGGTGTCAGCCAGACATCGATGTTACCGGCGCGATACACGTTTACACCCATCACGCCATTCTGGTTGCAGGCTAGCATCTCTCGGTTGGTAAGCAGTTGGTAGGAAAAATCGTCCATGGTCAGCAAATCCCCTCCGATTATCAATGGCGAAGCGGCCAGGGCACGCTGCGTAATAAAGGTCTTCATTTGGTCTTGATTGAATCGGCTCTGACGGGCCCTTCGATCTGCGGGAACATCGGGAATATCGTCGGTGGCGACCACGTCCAGGCGACCGAAGGGGATCATGTCCAGGTCTGGCCAGAAGCCGGGTCTTTCGGTGCCCTGAAACTTTTCCCAGGCAAAGAAACCCTTTTCAATGCTTAAGGGATTGTCCCATATGTCACGGGTAATACGCAGCATATTCGCCCGCCTGTAATACGTTAAGTGCGTCGGATGATGCACGTCGCCAGGTGATAAGCTGTAAATTATAGTGTGTCCACCATTTTCGATGGCCTTGGCCACAGCGATGATCTCTTGAGGGTTGGGGACTATATCATCAACTTTAATGAAGCCGATGCCCCAGCCGGCCAGTTTGTCAATCAGGGCGTTGTAGTAGGCCTGCGCTCCCGGCTAAATTCAACCATTCCTGTCCAGTCAAACATCCTTCATTTAATACTGGAAAATGCTATGGCTGTACAAAGTATCTGGATGTAACTGATGACGCACGTTCAAGAGTTCCTAGAGACAGCAAACAGTTCAAACAGATATTCAAAGATAGACAGGTAGTTGAGCAGTATTATGCTCGGCTCGGCGACAGAGAGGTTGAGCAGACCACGCACTATGCGTTTAATTCGATAAGCAATCAAATGACCATTGCTCATCTTAGTGCCAGTTTGATAGCCGTTGCTGCTGCCATAGTTCTCAAGCAACCGGAAAAGATTCGCTGCTATAAGACATTTTTTCATCCGCCCAGGCTAAGACTGACTGGTTAAATCTCTAGCCGGTGCTGAAAGATTAACTTGTCAAAGAGCTAAGTAAGATAGAGCCACAGGAGAAGCTCTGTATAAAATCAGCCTTTTTGTGGCTTTCCATTGTCTTAAAAAGATTTTTGGGCTGTGAAAAACAATCTAAACTGGTCATTCTTATCTATTACCTGACTTAACCTGTCGAAAATTCACCTATTTTGCAGAAGTCTTAACTGTTCACGGGTACTTTGAATGTATTGGGCAACACTTCCAATGTCAAATACCCGGACTTGTAAGCGTTCACGCGAAAAAAACCCGATTTCAACTTTATTAAAGCAGTTTCTGTCATAAAGTCAATACTTTCTCTCAAACTTCGGGGTTTTTTCATAAGCTGCCTCGCAGCAAGTCCCTCGGAAGCCAGAAACAGGCATTTATTGCTTCAGTTAATCCTGTTAATAAACGATAGAGCAGAAATTCCGGCTCTCCAGGCAAAGGTTGACCGAAATGAATTAATCGCTCGCCAAGCTCCAGATGTGATTCAACTATCCATCCTAAATAAAACATCACCAGTACAGAAAGCAAAACTAAGCGGCGGATTGCAGGCCAGCGAAATGTCCGAATTCTTTCAAGATGCACTTGACTTTTGAGAAATCGAATTGCCTCTTCACATTCCCATCTGCGCAGGTAATAACCCAATATCCGCTTAGCATCATCAACATCTTCTACCGGCAGATTCGTCAGAAGCATCAATGGCGTATCCTCTCCGGATGGTAATCGGCAGGTAAACCAGCCACGGGTCAGCATCCAAATCAGCCACACCCAAGTTACATAATAAGCCTCCATCCGGAGGCACGCAAGCACAATTCTACTTGTTCTTCAATTTACCCTTTTGTACGGACTGCTTGAATCTATAGCTTTCACCGTTCATCTCAAAGATGTGGCAATGGTGCGTCAAGCGATCCAGCAAAGCAGCAGTCATGCGTTCTCCCTGAAAGGTCTGTACCCATTCGCTAAATGCCAGATTAAGGCCGTGCCACGGATAGCAGCAAGTTTCTCTTTTCGCTGTGCTATACAAAATTAGAGAAACACTGACCAACGTCAATTATAATTTCCCTGCGCGTTGACTCAAGATTTTTGTTACCGAAATTCCGTCGTTGCCTCATTAGAATGTTACCAAAAACTGGAGGTATACGACGGACAACAAAATCAACACACAGACAAAAGCGGAATTAGTTAGAGTACTTGGACAGCGATATCGTGAATCAGCTAAAAAGACAAAGACACAGATTCTCGATGAGTTCATTGCTGTGAGCGGATATCACCGCAAACACGCAGTCCGCCTTCTCAGTAGAAAAACTGACAATACCGGCACTCAAAGCACTCCATGTGAAGTTCTCCACAGTCGACGAATCTACAATGAAGCTGTGAAGGAAGCTCTCATTGTTAACGTGGGAGGCGGCGGATCGAATCTGCGGTAAGCGGTTAAAAGCGGTATTGCCTGACCTTGTTGATGCGATGGAACGGTATGGCCACCTCAATCTTGATGCAGAGGTTCGCAAACAATTACTTAAACCCAGCGCAGCAACAATTGATCGATTGTTGTCTCCAATTCGCAATCCGTCACAATCCCGAAGAAAAAGACGTCGATCAATAAAGGTTAGCAAACGAGTTCCTGTTCGTACATTCGGGGAATGGGATGGTGCAGACCCAGGTTACTTGGAAATCGATTTTGTTGTTCACTGTGGAGGATTCATGAATGGATCTTTCATTCACACCCTTGTCACTACCGATGTTAGTTCCGGTTGGACGGAATTCATACCTCTTCTGGCCAGAGAACAGTCCCTTGTTGTTGAAGGATTGGATGCAATTTTTCAACAGATTCCATTTCCAGTATTGGGAATAGATTCTGACAATGATAGTGCGTTTATAAATGATACCCTGCTGGCATTCTGCCAAAAGCATAATATTGAGCTTACACGGTCTCGTGCATATCACAAAAATGACCAGGCATGGGTACAGCAGAAAAATGGGGCTGTGATTCGACGCATGGTAGGTTATGAACGGTTCTCCGGAGTTGTTGCATGTCAAGCCCTCGCACACCTTTATCAGGCAGCTCGTCTTTATGTGAATTACTTCCAGCCCTCGTTTAAATTGCGTAAGAAAACACGAGATGGGTCCAAGGTAAAACGGACCTATGAACCGCCTGCAACACCCTGTGATCGGTTACTAAAACATCCAGCGGTCGATGATCAAATAAAAGAAAAATTGCGATTACAGCGTAAACAGTATGATCCAGTGAAACTATTATATCGTATTCGTCAAAGCCAATCTGCCCTGAGTGCTCTTACATCGACCGACCATGCTACACAAGGCCCGGGACGGGAGAGCCTTGAACAATTCCTGACTCAGTTACCCCGATTGTGGCGGGATGGCGAAGCTAGGCCAACCCATCGAAGCAGTTCTTCAAAACCCCGGCATTGGCGCACGCATAAAGACGCTTTCGAAGGCGTCTGGTACGAAGTACTTGACTGGCTACAACAGGAACCAGATGTGACAGCGAAAAGTTTGTTCGAGCGACTTCAGGATGAATACCCAGGCCGTTTTGCTAATGGCCAGTTGCGAACCTTGCAACGGCGAGTCAAGGAATGGCGAAAAATTATGGCCACAGAGCTTGTGTATGCATGCGTAGAGTAATAAAACATTAAAAAATGTGGCACATCCAGTTTTCTGCCCCCATGGGGGCAGGCTCAGAATTGACATGATTAATGCATATACTTATAGTAACATTGCTAGTTGAGGCAACACGAGGAATTCTAATTGTCGCCGATCAAAACCCTTAACGCCATACATAGTAACGGCTGCCGAACCCACCTGCATTGTCGCAGCGTCGCTCTATCGACTTGGTAGCAGATCAAGACCCATCAACACCTAAACGCTGACGGCTTTGCAGCAATCCTTAGATTCTTGATTTTTTGGTTCTTTTTCTTTGCCTTTTTCTCGGCTGCTTTATTTTTGTTTTTTTATTTCGCACACAACATTTCGTTATGGTGTCAAAAAATAGTAAACTTCCAGCAATCAATAACCCCGCTTGTGCCACCTTACTCCCGCTTCTTAATCTGCGTTTGTTGCATTACCGATTGTTCTGGGTTAAGTCAGCGTGTTCAGCAGGGAAAGCGACGCAAGGAGTGGCTGATGAACCCTTCTCTTAAGGGTCGAGTGGTATGACTATCACAGTGTCTCCCTCTACCGGCTTGGCAGCGAAAAAACCATCAACACATCCAAACGCTGATGGGTTGCGTCCTATTTTATTACTCTTTCGCCCCGTGCTTACCCAACAATTCAACGATATCGTTATGCCCTTTTTCTTTTGCCACTTCCAGAGGGGTCTTGCCCTTTTCCTCTCTTGCGTTCGGATCAGCACCTTTGGTAAGAAGGAATTCGACTGCGTCTTTATGGTTCATAGAGCACGCATAGTGAAGAGGCGTCCAACTCCACTTATCTTTTGCATTCACATCGGCTCCTTTGGCAAGAACAAGCTCCGTCAGCTCCTTATTGCCCATCAGGACAGTCCAGTGCAGCGGCGTGTAGCTGGATTGGTCTTTTCCGTGAACATCAGCACCTTTTTCAATAAGTAGCCTTGCTATGTCGGTCTTGAAGTGCCAAAGTGCGTAGTGAAAGGGTGTATAGCCCTGCTTATCTTTGCTATTTACATCTGCGCCCTTAGCAAGAAGTATTTCTACGACTTGCTTATAACCCCCCTCAGCCGCGCTATGTAACGGCGTCCACCCTGATTGGGTTTTGGGATTGGCGTCTGCACCCTTAGTCATAAGTATCGTAGCTACTTCTGTGTGGCCGTGATCAATTGCATATTGCAGAGCCTTCGTGTGGCCTGCGTTGACATCGGCACCCTTCGCAATAAGTACTTCGACTACTTCCTTATGGCCTCTTTCAGCCGCATAGTGCAGAGCCGTTTCACCCCACATATTTTTTGCGTTTACCTTGGCGCCTTCCTCAATAAGCGCTCTTAGTTTAGCTAAATCTCCTACTCGGGCAGCTATATGTAGGGGGTCAGCTTTCTCTTGAGGCCAAATTCTAATAAACCTACTTGGCTCATAGAAAGAAGCAACATGATTACTATCTTCAACAGTAATTGAATTAAAATACTCTCCTGCAAAAGATTTTGGTTTTGAGGGATAGTCCCTATAAATCTTGTCACGACAATAGTCAACCAATGGGCGGAAATTAGACGTAAAGCCAAGCCAAACTTCCTGTAAATGAACTTTTGGCGTGTACTTTTCGATTAAAGCATTGATAACCCCTTGAGAAATCTGTTTACTCTGCTCAAGACTTTCTATAGGAAATTTTTTAATGTACTTCGTATGCAGTTCTCCCGGATTATATGCCGCCACTCCGTCCTGACAGGAAACACCCTGCCAAGGAAATTGCAGGGCGTCAATAATCAAAACTGGTCCATTTTCTGTTTTAGCCACCACAGTATAAACGTTACCAATCCAATAACTATCACTCTTTCTAATCACTCGGAAATTCAGAAAGCTCGGTGATAATAAATGTGCGGGTCCGTACCGTGCGAAAGAGCGGACTAAAGAGGTGCAATCCCCACTAACAAAGCCACGCAACAAACTCAAGGCATCTCTCGGTGATAAAACAAGGCCATATTCTTTGC
>Ga0315310_10002745_pt1 | contig 10968 bp, 17 predicted proteins | sample TDP5_MG_FD_203630 | JGI IMG/M metagenome (GOLD analysis project Ga0315310, IMG submission 203630) | Freshwater sediment microbial communities from Lake Towuti, South Sulawesi, Indonesia - TDP5 | ecosystem: Environmental > Aquatic > Freshwater > Lake > Sediment | place: Indonesia: South Sulawesi...
TCATGCTCTATGAGGAGCTTCTCACCCGGGTGTGGGGACCTGAATACCGCAACGATGTCCAGATCCTTAGAACATGGATCAGTCGGCTGAGATATAAGCTGGAAAAGGACCCCAGCAACCCGCAGCTGATTCGCACCGTCCCCAAGGCAGGCTACATCATGGACCAGCCCTCCGCCTGAACATCTTGGGGAAACTCTCATCAAAGTTTCTAGTGAGATTTCAGACCTCATGTAGAGACTGGACTCATAATGTTATAACTTTGCAACCTTTTTTCTCTTCCTTTTATGACTTCTTCATCCCTGGCCCTCTATCATGGGCAATGGAGATAGGAGAAGGTGGCAAGCGATGGGTGCCAGGGCTTATGTACTTCTGGATATTGCGAATGGGAGGTCTGAGCAGGTAGCCAAAGCTCTACAGGGCATGCCTGGCGTGATGATGGCGGACTTGCTCGAAGGCCCCCCCGATGTAATCGTGGTGCTGGAAGCGTTCGAACGGCCGACGCTGGCGGAGCTGACCATCCAAGCCCTTACCTCAGTGGAAACCGCGATCAAGAGTGTGCGCTTACTGCCGACTCAAGATGAGTGAATGCTTATGCAGCATTGGCTTCAAATCAAAAGGGGACGCACATTGAAAGTCAGAGAGGGAGGAACAAAAACATGCTAGAAGGCAAGCGGATTGCCATCTTGGCTGAAGAGGATTTTGAGGATTCCGAGCTTGTCGAACCCCTGAGGGCAATGAAGGATGCCGGTGCCAAAGTGGTGGTCGTGGGCAGTGGCTCCCAGGAAAGCTACCGGGGCAAGAGAGGCAAAGCAACAATTAAGGTCGATGTTGCTGCCGATAAGGTCAATGCTGAGGACTTTGATGCCATTATCGTCACCGGTGGCTACGCCCCCGACAAGATGCGCCTGCATCAACCAATGATCGATCTGGTAAGGAAGGCACACGATTCGGGCAAGGTGGTAGCGGCTATTTGCCATGGACCGCAACTCCTTATCTCAGCCGACGTAGTCAGGGGACGCCGTGTTACCTCCTGGCCCTCGATAGCAGTAGACCTCAGGAATGCCGGCGCGGACTGGGTTGATGAACCAGTGGTTCAAGATGGAAACCTTATCACCTCACGTAGGCCGGCTGACCTACCTAGATTCAATAAAGCCATAATCGAGGCTCTGAGAGTTGAGTGACAGCGGTAGGTGATTTTGGAACCGGACTGGTGCGCTAATGACCTCTGGGAAATCTGGAGCTGGATTAAAAGCAATGATTAGGTCTATATGTCCTGGTGAAAGCGTCAAATCCGTGTGTAAGGTCAACCCAAAACGTAGGACTATACTCTATGGGTCATCGCCTCTATGGTCTCAGTCAGTATACCGGCTGGGAGGGATGACCCTATGCTGAGGAGGTACCGTGATATATTGGGCTCAGCTTTTGCCTTGGACAGGCTTTCCGTTCCCTGAGAAGAAGTATGAGTATCTCTCAGGGGGAGGTTCGCCAAGATAACTTTCAGGGAGGTGAGTCAAAGTGGCTAGGATAACAAAGTCTGTGGCAGAAAGAATGCTGGAAGACGTTCCCAAAGAGAAGCGGTTCTGGTGCCAGGATGGACAAGAATTCAAAAACATGCAGGAGCTGGAGGCGGGTCTTAAGAGGATGAGTGAGGAAACCTTCTGCTATCACTCCAACGAGACCAAGAACGATTTCAGCAACTGGGTCAGGGATGTCATCAGCGACGAAAAGCTCGCCAAAGACTTGTTGAAGAGCGGCACTCGAGACCAGGCAGCCAAAAGCGTATCTGCTAGAGTCACCTGGCTCATGGGCAAGCTGGCGACCGGATAGCTTGTCTTGCCTTCGGCTCCAGGCCGATCAACGCCTCGCTGGAGGATGTGATGGTGCAATGGAAGGGGGTAGCCGTCAAAGCAGCCTTTCTTGAGTGGTTGTGGATTCTGCAATGGAGGTGGTGTTGAGATGAGGCAGAGAAACATAACGCCTGAAAATACGGAGTTCGTAATTCTTTGTTTTGAAGGGCCGGATCCCTACTCCATGGCTGGCGGCCTAGGGGTGCGAATTGAGCACCTGTCATCAACCCTGGCAAAGATGGGCTTTGCCACCCACCTGTTTTTCATCGGCGACCCAGAGCGTCAAGGGGAGGAGGTGAGGTACAAGGGTAAGCTGACGCTGCACCGGTGGTGTCAGTGGATCAGCAGATACTACCCCAATGGCATGTATCAAGGAGAAAACGAAAAGCTCTATGATTTCAACGAGTCCATCCCCTGGTTTGTCAAGGATCGTATTATCAAACCGGCGGTGGCACAGGGGAAGCTAGTGGTGATATTGGGCGAAGAGTGGCAAACGGCAGAGGCGATGTGCCGGCTCAGTGATGTTCTCCACAACGACGGCCTTCGGGACAAGGTGGTGATGTTCTGGAATGCCAACAACACCTTCTCCTTCGACCGCATTAACTGGGGGCGGCTCAACTATGCCACTACCATCACCACGGTGAGTCGGTACATGAAGCATCTTATGTGGAGGATGGGGCTGAACCCCCTGGTCATTCCCAACGGAATACCAAAGAGTGCGCTCCGCAATGTTGACGACAGGATGGTTGACGAGGTGAGAAAAGCAACAGGTACGGATTTGATCCTGTGCAAGGTAGCTCGCTGGGACCCCGACAAGCGCTGGAATATGGCTGTCGAGGCCACGGCTAGACTCAAAGAGAGAGGTCTAAAGACGACACTTCTGGCCAGGGGCGGGATCGAACCTCACAGTCGTGAGGTGATAAGCCATGCTCGTTCCTTGGGGCTCAGAGTAAGTCAGGCCAGGGCAACTTTGAGTACATCTGGCAGTTACCTGGCAGCCATCGAAAAAGCGGCCCCGGCGGATATTATCGACATCAGGTTCCATCTACCACTGGACTTCCTGCAGGTTATGTACCGGGCTGCAGATGGTGTGCTGGCCAATAGCGGACACGAGCCTTTTGGCATAGTGGGGTTGGAAGCGATGGCAGCTGGGGGCATCGCCTTCACAGGGTGCACTGGCGAGGACTATGCTATTCATCTCGTAAATGCCATCGTGCTGGATACAGCGGACCCCAAGGAGATTGTAAGCTATGTGACGTTTTTGAGGGATTATCCTGAAGAGGACGCCAGAATCCGACAGGCAGCCAGACGTAGCTCTCGCCACTTCACCTGGGAGGCTGTGGTCCAAAACCTGATTGGCAAACTGGAGAATCAGGCTAGAGTCCAGGGAACCCTCAGTGGGCTGGCTAAGCCTATGCCGTTGGCTCTCTTTGAGGTAGAGAATGAGGGACTGGAAGGCAGCTCCAACACATTATACGAAGCCAGGATAGAACCAATGGCTGATTGCACTCTAGACCTATATGCGCATAATTATAGCTGAGGGAGACTTTCGGCGTGATGAAGTGGAGACTGGCAATATGGCAGACAGTCTAGTGTATATAGCTGAGAGGACATTGCGTGGGCAAGGAGAAAGGGTGCCTTTTAAACTCAAAGATGAGGTTGAAAGAAAGATAGTCGGCATGCGGCCAGCTTTGCATAGAGTTAGGGCTGGGAAGCGGGACTTGCCCTACTAATTAATTTATAAGGAAAGGGGTGATAACTATGGTGATGGAAAGATGGAGACCAGGTTGGGGCCTCCGACGCTGGGAACCTTTTAGGGAGCTGGAGGAGATGACTCGCCGCGCTGAGGATATTTTTGGACGACCGTTCCTCCCCACAGTATGGAGGCGGCTCCCTACGGAGGTGGGTTGGACACCCCCGATAGAGATGCTTGAGAAGGAAGACCAGTTCATCGTGAAGGCTGAGCTTCCAGGCATGAAGAAAGAGGAGATCGACATCTCAGTGGTGGGAGATACCCTGACCATCAAAGGGGAGCGGAAGGCCGAGACCGAGGTCAAGGAGGAAGACTACTACTGCTGTGAGCGGTGCTATGGTAGCTTCTTCCGCTCGATCACTATGCCCGCTGCTGTGGATGCCAAAAAGATCAAGGCTACTTATGAGGACGGGGTCCTGGAGGTCAGCCTTCTTAAAGCTCCGGAAGTCAAGCCGAAAAAGGTAGAGATCTCCATTAAATGACGATTTCTACTGTCCCGCTTCCCAACCTTTGGTATCATTAATCAGGAGGGGAAAATGAGTGGCAATGAGGTCAAGGTCTATTCCACTCCCACCTGCCCTTATTGCAGGATGGCCAAGAAATTCCTTGATGATAACGGCATTGACTATCAAGACCTTAACGTAGCTGAAGATAAAGCAGCTCGTGATGAGATGATCAACAAATCAGGGCAGATGGGTGTGCCGGTGATCGACATCGATGGAGAGCTTGTACTTGGCTTTGATCAAGCACAGTTGAAAGAGAAATTAGGACTTTAGCTGGAATTGGTTTCCAGCAAAAAGGGAAAAACCATGTATGAGCTGATTATTATTGGTGGTGGTCCAGCAGGAATGACAGCAGTGGTTTATGCTGCCAGAAAGAGGATAGACACCTTACTTCTGAGCAAAGACGTGGGAGGTCAGGTCCTCTGGACAGCGGGTGTTGAGAATTACATGGGCTATCAATATATTGAAGGTCCTGAGCTTATCCAAAAGTTCGAAGGGCAGGTGATGCAATTTCCCCTCGAGCAGAAGATAGGACAAGGGGTGGCGGCCTTGTCCCGGACAGATGCAGGGTTCGAGGTCAAGACGGAAGGGGGAGACAGCTATCAGGCGAAGGCGGTGATAATTGCTACAGGGAAGCGCCCCCGGCAGCTCAATGTGCCAGGGGAGGAGAGGCTGAAAGGGAGAGGAGTGACCTACTGTGCCATCTGCGATGGTCCTATCTTTGCCGGAGAGAAGGTGGCGGTGATAGGTGGTGGTAATTCCGCCTTGGAGGCTGCCGCTGATATGGTCAAGATAGCAGAGCATGTCTACCTGGTGTCTCTCACTCCTTTAACCGGCGACCAGATACTCATTGACAGGATAAAGGATGCCTCCAATCTAACTATCTTTTTGGAGCATGAGGTGGTGGAAATAGAGGGCTCAAACCGTGTCGAGGGGATTACAATGAAGGATTTGAAAACTGGTGAGGAGAAGAAGCTTGAGGTTGGCGGCGTCTTTGTCGAGATCGGGCTTATACCTAACTCAGGGATAGTGAAAGGCATTGCCAAACTCAATGGGCTTGGTGAGATTGAGGTCAACTGTGCCTGTGAAACTGGAGTACCTGGTCTTTTTGCCGCTGGTGATGTGACCAATGTGCCAGAGAAGCAGATAGTGGTTGCCGCTGGTGAGGGGGCTAAGGCAGCGCTTCAGGCTCACCGCTATCTCCAGAGACTTTAAGGAGGTAAACAAGACGGGCATCTTTTTCTTCGGCAGAGAACTTGTTGAGATCGCCATCGGGATTGAGAGGAACGGGGTCGCATTCTACGATTCCTTGGTTAAATCGCTTAAGGATGTGATGGCTCGTGGTGCCTATAAATATCTGGCTGATAAAGAGAAGGAGCATATTGAAATCTTCCAGAATATGCTGAGTTCGCTGGGTGAGTATCAATCTTCAGAGACCTATACTGAAGAGTATGACCTTTATCTGAGAGCGCTGGTCGACTCCGCTGTTTTCAGTGATGATCAGGTTGCCTGGGAAATGGCACAGGAGGTAGGCAGTGACGCTGAAGCCATTGAAATTGGGCTCAGAGCAGAAAAAGACTCGATTCTGTTCTACTCCGAGATGCGAGAGCTCATTCGCCGGTCAGACCGTGAAGTAATAAATAAGATAATCGAAGAGGAGAGGTCTCACCTGAGGCAGCTTTTGGACCTCAGCAAGCAGGGATAACGGACTTAATTAGGAGGCAGGGGGTGAGCGAAGTCCTGAGGGCACTGAGGAAAATGCACAACATTGAAAGATTTGCTGTAGAGATTTATCGGGCACAGATTAGGGCTTTCCCAGAGAAGGAGATGGCTGATAGGCTTAAGGCAGCGATGGCTAATGAGCAAGAACACGTCAATGATCTCCGGGTACGCATCGGAGAACTGGGAGGAACCCCCTCCTGGCTGGGGCTCTTCTTCCAAATGGCAGGAAGGTTGTTGGGATTCATCACAACCCTTCTGGGAAAGGTGTTCCTTCTCAAAACTGATATCCGGATCGAAAAACGGGCAGTCAAAGATTACGGCGACTTCCTGCAAAAGGTCGACTTCGATGAAAAGTCCAGAGGTTTAATACAGAAAAATCTCGAGGATGAGAAGGCTCATATTAAGAGGTGGGAGGAGTCCACCGAGATGTTACAGGGTTAGCATTAAGAAACGCTTTGGAAAGACATCTGAATTCGGTAGTAGAAGGAAAGGAGATGATCAAGATGGGAGTTAAAAATGTAGGCGAAAGATACCGGTGCAATGTTTGCGGCAATGAGGTAACAGTAACCAAGGTTGGTGGTGGAACCCTGGTCTGCTGCGGGGAGGATATGGAGATGGTCAGCTCATAGGCTGAGCCTTTGACTACGGGCTAGCATTCTTGCATCGATGAAAGGAGGAAAAGCAATGGCTTACACCACAAGAGACTATAGCAACCTGGTGGGAATAGAGAGCTTTAGTGAAACGCTGCTCAAGAATCATTTCACCCTCTATCAAGGCTATGTGGCCAATACCAACAGACTGATGGACTCACTTGCCTTGATGTTGAAAGAAGGCAAGGTGGGCACCCCAGAATATGCCGAGCTAAAGAGGCGGCTGGGCTTTGAGTTCAATGGCATGCGGCTCCATGAGTATTACTTTGAAAACCTGGGCGGAAAGCGAGCCATAGATAAATCAGGGAGGTTCGGAAAGAAGCTTGCAGAAGACTTTGGCAGCTATGAAGATTGGGAGAGGGATTTCAAAGGCACTGGAGCAATGCGCGGCATTGGCTGGGCCATTTTGTATCAGGATAATATCACTGGCAAGTTGATCAACCAGTGGATTAACGAGCATGAGACAGGTCACCTCGCAGGCGGTATCCCTATACTGGTGCTGGATGTCTTTGAGCACGCCTTCATGATTGACTATGGGTTGAAGCGTGCTGACTATATAGAGGCCTTCTTCAAGAACATTAACTGGGATAAGGTAGAGAGCCGTCTTAAGTAAGGCTACGTTTGTAGGGTGGGCAGCGCATAAGTTTCTATTGCCTCGGATTTTAAGGTTACAATCCAGTGACTTGATAGCTTTTTGAAATCATAGCCCAATTCTTTTAGCAGAGGCGAGCAATTGCGAACTCTGGAGGGATCAATGTGAGGAAAGTCTACCTAGACAATGCAGCCACAACCCCTGTTCTTCCCCAGGTTCTGGAGGCTATGCTCCCCTATCTCAGAAACGCCTACGGTAATCCTCAATCTCTCCACCACTGGGGAGATGAGGCCAGGGAAGCTATAGAGGAGGCGCGGGGCAGGGTAGCCTCCCTCATTGGCGCTCAGCCAGAGGAGATTATCTTCACCTCCAGTGGCACCGAGGCGAACAACTTTGCCATCAAGGGATTGGCAATGGCTCAACAATCTAAGGGTAAGCATGTTGTCATCTCAGCTATTGAGCACTTCTCGGTACTGCACTCTGCCAGAACCCTGGAGAAGTGGGGCTTCGAGATGACCGAGGTTCCGGTGGACAGACATGGATTGGTGGACCCTGATGAGGTGGCCCGCAGCATCAGAAAGGACACGGTTCTGGTCTGCATCATGCATGCCAACGGTGAGGTAGGCACCATCGAGCCTATCGCCGAGATAGCTAGGTTGGTGAAGGAGGCTGGGGTTATCTTCCACACCGACGCTATAGCCACCGTTGGGACTATTCCGGTGGACGTCAGGGAACTAGGGGTAGACGCACTGAGCTTGGCTGGTAACCAGTTCTACGGACCCAAAGGGGTTGGCGCTCTCTGGCTGAAGAAAGGAGTGCGCATCATTCCCTTCCTCGATGGTGGGGTGCAGGAGGGAGGGCGGAGGGCCGGGACTGAGAATGTGCCTGCCATTGTGGGACTGGGAAAGGCTGCTGAACTAGCCAAAGCGGAGATGGGATCTAGGATGGAGCACCTCTCAGCTTTGCGCAACAGGTTGATTGAGGGACTACTTTCCCGAATCGAGCGTTCTTTCCTCACTGGACACCCCACCCAGCGCCTCCCAGGTCATGCTAGCTTCTGCATCGAATTCATCGAAGGGGAGTCGATGCTCATGCTCTTAAATCATCAGGGGATAGCGGCAGCCAGCGGTTCTGCCTGCACCTCTAGAGCGCTAAAAGCCTCGCACGTCCTCACGGCTATGGGGATTCCCCATGAGATAGTTCATGGCTCGCTACTCTTCAGCTTCGGACTGGAGAATACCAAGGAGAATGTGGACTATGTATTAGAGGTGCTGCCACCCATCGTTAGTAAGCTGCGGCAGATGTCACCGCTATACGCCAAATTCTTGAAAGGTCAGAAAGGAGGGAGATAAGATGCCTGTTTACAGCGAGAAAGTGATGGAGCATTTCATGAACCCCCGCAATGTGGGGGAAATAGAGAACGCTGATGGTATCGGTGAAGTGGGCAATCCTGTCTGTGGGGACATGATGACCTTCTATATCAAGGTGGACGATAACCGTCTCAGCGATGTCAAGTTTAAAACCTTTGGCTGCGGGGCAGCCATAGCTGTCTCCAGCATCGTCAGCGAGATGGCTATGGGGAAGACGCTGGAGGAAGCCAGGAAGATAACCCCAGCATTAGTGGCTCAGGAGCTGGAGGGACTGCCCAAGAACAAATATCACTGCTCCAACCTCGGCGCCCAAGCCTTGAATAAGGCTATTGATAACTATCTGAAGAAGCAGGGCAAAGTGACGAAAACCAAAAGAAGGAGGAAGGATGAAAAGAAGTGAAAAGCCAAAGGAGAGAAGGTGCATTTGCCCCTACTGTGAGGAGGAGGTGGCTATATCCATTCTGCCTTACTGCCAGCCCTGTGGCGTGACCCTGCGCTACTGCGCCAGGTGCCAAATAGCGGTGGTAAGGGAAGCAGAGGTCTGTCCCCAGTGCGGGGGCGAGCTAGAACGGAAATAAGGAGGCCTGCCATGCCAGAAAAGGTTACCGTGATAGTATTCAGCGGGGAGCTGGATAAGGCTTTAACTGCCTTCAACATAGCTATAGGGGCTGCCTCTATGGGAATGGAGGTGAGCATGTTCTTTACCTTCTGGGGTCTAAATATCATTAAGAAAAATGAGGGCTCGATTAAAAGTCGGGGGATAATGAGGAAGATGCTCAATTTCATGAACCGGGGCGGCTCCAAGAGATTGCCTTTGTCCAAATTCCATATGCTCGGCCTGGGCAAGTGGATGATGGGGAAGTTGATGCGAAGTGTCAAGTCTCCTTCCCTCGAGGAGATGATGGCTTTAGCCAAGGGGAGTGGGGTGAAGTTCATAGCCTGCACTACTACTATGGGAATGATGGGAATCTCCAAGGAGGCATTTATACCTGAGGTGGACAGCTTCGCCGGGGTGGCTACCTATCTGGCTGAGGCTAAAGAGGGAAGGGTCAACCTATTTATTTAAGGAGGCAGAGCTATGAAGGCAGATGCCACTCTAGACTGTATTGGACTCTACTGTCCCATGCCCATTTATCACACGGCTAACAAGCTCAAGGAGCTGAAGCCAGGGCAGGTGCTGGAGGTCTTAGCTGATGATGCGGGGATAAAGGTGGATGCGCCTGCTTGGTGCCGCGCCACTGGAAATGAGCTATTGGGGATTGAAGAAGAAGCCGGGGGATACAAGGTCTATATCAAGAAAACCAAATAGGAAAGGAGTTCAAATAATTGAATAGGGGCGTGAAATGAACCTTAAAGCTCTACACACAATAAGCTATGGGCTGTATGTCATTGGTTCCACAAAGGGAGACAGGCTCAATGCTCAGATTGCCAACACGGTGATACAGGTCTCCTCCCAGCCGCCGCTTATTTCTGTCTGCATCAATAAGGAGAACCTCACCCACGAGTACATTAAGAGCAGCGGTGCCTTTTCGGTTTCAGTCCTGTCTCAGGAGACTCCTCTGAGTTTTATCGGGCACTTTGGTTTCAAATCAGGGAGAGACATAGACAAGTTCGAGGGCGTCAACTACAAAATAGGCGAGACCCAAGTCCCCATAGTCCTCGATCATGCTTTAGCTTATATGGAAGCTAAGGTGACTCAGCAAGTGGATGCGGGTACGCATACCGATTTCATAGGTGACCTTGTTGCTGCCGAAGTCCTTAGAGAGGGTGAACCAATGACCTATGCATATTACCATCAGGTCAAGCGAGGCACTACTCCCAAGACAGCCCCCAGCTATATTGAAGAGAGAAGGGAGGCAGCACCCAAAATGGCAAAATACGAATGTAGCGTTTGTGGCTACATCTATGATCCTGAGATGGGAGACCCAGAAGGTGGCATCCCGCCGGGGACTCCCTTTGAGGAACTGCCGGAAGGTTGGGTATGCCCAGTCTGTGGAGCAAGTAAGGACGAGTTTGAAAAGGTGGAATGAAAATGCCGGTAAGAGGAATAAAACATAATATTTACTCAGTAGGTGCAATAGACTGGGATAGAAGGTTATTCGACGCACTTATACCACTCCCTGATGGCACAAGTTATAACTCATATCTAATTAAGGGCAGCGAAAAGACTGCTCTTATCGATACGGTGAATCCCACTATGGGGGATGTGCTGATGAATCACCTAAGTCAACTTGGGGTTGAGAATGTGAATTATGTTGTCGCCCATCATGCGGAGCAGGATCATTCTGGTGCCCTCCCCCAAGTCCTGGGGAAATACCCTCAAGCAAAAGTTGTTGTCACCTCCAGATGTAAGGAAATGCTCATTGGCCTGCTCATGATTCCAGAGGAGAGATTTATAACTGTAAATGACAAAGAGACCCTGTCGCTGGGTGATAGAACCCTAGAGTTTATCCATACTCCTTGGGTCCATTGGCCAGAGACAATGGTTACCTATTTAAGGGAAGAAAAAATACTTTTCACCTGTGATTTTT
>Ga0315310_10002746_pt1 | contig 10967 bp, 9 predicted proteins | sample TDP5_MG_FD_203630 | JGI IMG/M metagenome (GOLD analysis project Ga0315310, IMG submission 203630) | Freshwater sediment microbial communities from Lake Towuti, South Sulawesi, Indonesia - TDP5 | ecosystem: Environmental > Aquatic > Freshwater > Lake > Sediment | place: Indonesia: South Sulawesi...
GGTGACTTGTGGGTAGAACGGTTTATTTTTGTGTGCTGCTATTTGGTTGTTTTTGTGTTTGGTTTGGGTTTGGTAGGGGTGTGGATTGGGTTTGGTTGAGGAGGTTTTTATGGCTCGGGTTTTTGGTGGGGGTAAGGTTACTATTCCTGAGTTGGTGCGTGAGGTGTTGAGGATTGAGGAAGGCGACTACGTGAGAGTAACCATAAACCAAGTAATCAAACAGAAGCAGAAGCAGAGAACGAGAGAGAAAAAGTAAGAAGTGACATACCTGTTTTATGTTGCAATGTATAGGTATTGCTTATAAAGTAGGCGTTTTACCGATAGGTCTCGACTGTGACTTATCCTTAGTGTAGGTAGACGATGCGAAGATCTTTGAAGTAGAGTTATATGTCTACCTCGTCAAGAAATTGTAAACGAGGCGTTCTTGATGAACAAGGGTGAGCGTTTCTACAAGGACATGTTGAAGGGCAATCAAATTAAGGAATTGGTAAAGGTTCTACTTGAGAAAGCAGGGTATGTGGTTCTTCCTTATGGCTACGAGGCTACGCTTTCAGATATGAAGAAGAGACTGCGTGAAAAGGGTGTTAGAAATTCAAGAACGGTTCGTAGGATTAGGACGTCTCCTGATTTGCTCGTTTATGATCAAGAAAGGAAAGACGCGATGCTTGTTGAGGTGAAAATGCGAGGTGTGCCCAAAGATGCACATGTCGAATATCTGAGAATTTCGAATTACAAGGAATTCTGGAACGATTCCATTCTAATTCTTGTGATATCTTGGGGCGCTGTATTCTACGCTCAAAAGTTGAGTGAACTCGAGATTAAGCAGAATTATGATGTCTTGACAGATTTTGAGCAAATGGAGCATATTTTCACAAAAGTCAAGGCGCAAGACATTGCAGACTTCAGAGACCAAGCTCAGCAGATTATTGGAAGATAGCTGATCTAAAGAAGTTGAGAAGTAGAAGTTATGATTTCTACAAGCTTTTTCAAATCTGTAATGCCTAAGATTAAGCTTTGTTCGAAGACATAATCGGAGTTCCATAAGCCAGAGTTTCTTACGTTTTCTGAGTAGGCGAATTTTCCAAGCCAGTTTTTAGTGGGCTTGCATATTGGACAAAGCGAGACTGTTGCCACAAGTTTTTTTTCGAGAGTGTTGCGTAAATTCTGGTCCTTGATTTCTATGCATCGGAACCGGAAGTCGTTTCTTAAAAGCTTTTTAACTTCAGTCTCGATGGGCTTGCATTTTTGGCATGTAGGCATGTTTTCTTTTTCCCAGTGTCCTTGTCCTGGCGCAGGCGCTAAGCATGGATGGTTTGGGTCAGTTTTCCGCAAGATTGCTCCGCCCAAGTGTTTTCTGAATATGCTGCTGTTCTTGTTTCCTGAGTAGTGCATGGTTAGGCGTCTTTTCAGGCCATTCTGTGACCGTGGATGGTTTCCTATTCGTACTATGCGACCATTAGGAGCGTGCATTGATGTTTCGCCTTTTTGGTAGAAGAAGTAGAGTCCGTTGCTAAATGGAACCTTAGACGGCTCTTTGAAGGTTGGCAAGGGTTCTAGTGATTTGTGTATTCGTGCGCAGAGCTCTTCTGGGGTTGTCATGGGTGGTCAGTTATGGTTATTAGCATCTGTGTTTTTTCAAGCTTTGTAAGGGGTTTCACGCGTCCCATTGCTTTCCCTATGGGTAGTCCTTCGGTGGGAGCTATCACTTTTGAGATATTCTTAAAGACCTTCTTTACTATGCTTGAGTAGTCTTCGCCGCCGAGTGCAATGACGATGTCGTAACTGTTCAGGTTTTTCTGTTTCAGCTGTTTCAAGAGGTCATCCGTGTTTATGGGGTCGGTTGAGGGTCTTTTGAATGTGACGTTGTAGTCTTTTGGTATGATGAATTCTGGGTCGATGAATCCGTATTTGGCAGACAAGATTATCCATTTGTCTGCGAATTTTTCAGCAAAAGCTTTGTTAACTTTGAACGGAGCGCCTGTGTATGCGTTCTTCGCCTTGGCTGGTCCGTGGTTTGGTTCTTTTTTCCAGACTTTTGCTTGACCACACGGAACGACAACGAGTAACTTCAAGCTGAAAGCCGTTCCTCGCCTTTGACAGAAAGCTTTACCAAATCAGCAACCTCTTCTTTACTAAATCAGTTCTAATTCTTTTCTTTCTCTGTATCTTGCTTCTTTCAGCTTGTCATACAACTCAAAGAATTTCTGACCGTTGGTGTATAGTTCGTAGACAGATTTGATGGACCATGCGTCAAGCCAGTTGCGGATATGGTCATATCTTAGTACCGCATTCAAGCGGGAGATCTGCTCTTCCTCGATTACCAAGATTACCTTCCTGTAGTTGAATTCTCTTGCTTCTCTCAGTTTAACTACTGCCGAATCAATGTTGCCGCCTATTTGTACCTCTATGGCAACTTCAGGGTTTTTTCCTGAAAGCCAAGCTACGTCAAGTTGGTAGGCTCATTCTGGGGTAATTCGAAATCTTGTGTTAGTGTTGAACTCCATCCAGCTTCCAATTGTCTGCAGCATTTCTGCAATTCTATCATGCAGCGATTTGGAGTTTAAAGGAAGCTTCATAACGGCTTCCATGTAATCGCTTTCAGTTTTCAGGCCTTCTGGTGGTTTCTCAACTTTTTGAGCGATTCTCTCCCTGGAAAGTGTTTTTCGCATCTCAGACTCGATGAGCAGATAGTCCTCTTCGGGAATTGGTCTTATACTGCCACGCACGAAGAGTGACCAGTTATCTTTGTCTTTTATAAAAGATAGTTGTTTGATTAGCTTCTTGATGTCAAGCAACTCGTCATCATCCAAAACGATGTCGGGTTTGCTTTTTGCTCTCGAAGGCCAGATTTCGTCTTCGTCAGTCCATATTCTGGTCTTGTCGTCACGGTAGTATCCAGATGTTATGCTTGCGATAGCTCCGAGTTTAGAGATTCGATTTATGTAGTAGACAACCTTGTCGCCGGGTTCAAATTTCATCACTGTCTTCTTATGTCTCTCTTTCAATCCTTGAACAGTGAAGCCCGATGATTCTTTGTCTACTCTGAAATTTTCCGGCGAAGTCGTTATCAACCAGTATTTTGGCATTTATGCGCCCTATTTGGTCTATGAATAGGGTATATAAAAATCGTGATATGATTCTTTTTAGGGCACGGTTTGACAACGATGTGCGCGCGACGCTTGAAAAAGAATGTTTGCCTTGTATAGTATGGAAAATTCTGGCATTTCTGATTAACATTGCTTTTAAGGCGTATTAGACATCAGATAAGATTTTGCATGAGGTCGTTAAAGTTAATTTATCCGCACCAAATCTGTTGGAGGAATTACATGACAGAATGTGCGATTTGTGGGAGAGAAGTAGATAAGCTTTACACTTGTTCTGAATGTGGGAGACTTGTTTGTGATTCTTGTTATGTGGAAGCTGTTGACATGTGCACCGATTGTGAAGAGGCTTGGGAAGCTGAAGAGGACCTTAATTTTCTGTAGGGACTGAATTATAGGTATTTTTCGATGAATTCGTTGAAGGGAAGGTCTTTTTCCATTATGACATGGTTAAATGAGGTCGTTATGTTTTCTCGTGTTAGTTTGATCGTTAAGAATTTTCTGCCTGTTAGTCTGTATGGTAACGGATTGAGATGGCTTACATTGAAGAATTTGGTTCCGCTGTCCTGTTCGGCTTTTCCTCCTTCTTTGTGGACGTGGCCGAAGATGTGTATGTCTGGCTTGTAGTATTTGACGAAGTCTCTGAGGATTCTTGAGCCTAAGTGTTTTGGGCTTGTTGGAGCTTTCTTTTTGAGTTCTGGGGGCTGGTTTGGCTCTTCTTTTGGTTCTGGTTTTGGTTCGCCTTTTAGCTCCTCGAGAAGGTCTTCCAGCACCGCCATTTCTTTCAGTGTTATGGGTTTTGAACGGTCGGCTATTCCATAGGGGGGAGAGTGAGTCACCAACAGAATGTAATCTGGATGGCCTTGCACAACTTTTTCAACATTTATCTTTAGCTCGGTTGCGAGCTGCTCAGCAACTATTGGTATGCTTTCGTCCCACAGGTTTGGTAGGGTTTCGCCAGTTCGTGCGCTGCTTGTTGGGGCTCCTCCAAGTCCGATTAATCCGATTTTGAGGTCATCGTTTTGGACTATGTAGTTTTTTCTGTCAAGATTTTTTGCGTTTGGCAGGGCTACCTCAAATTCCTTCGGGTCGGAGTCACCTGGTAGATAGAATAAATGTCTACAAGATTCGGAAAGCATGGTCATTGAGTCTATTACGGATTTTTGGGGCACTTTCTCTATGCCTATGTCTCCAGCAACGACTATTATTCTATTTTCGCTTGCAGTTTTCACTAATGTGGAGATTAGTCCTCCGACCCTGAGTATGTCTCCATACATGTCAGAGATTGCTATTAATTCCAGGTCTTTCAGCCTCCGCTGCCGCAAATGCTCTTCTTAACTGTTCGGCAACCTGATTCATCGTGTCCTCTTCATAGCCTTTGTAGGCTAAGAATAATACTTCGCCTCCTCTAATTCTACCGACGACTTGAAACAGTTTCTCGGTGTTTAGAGGGGGAGTGTATACGACGATTGCGTTGGCCTGTGGAATGTCAGTTCCTTTATCGAATACTGGAGTGGTCACGAGGATTTTACCGACTCGTTTGAAGCTGTCGAGTTTTGAGTATTGGTCTTCTGCGTCGTCGTGTCCTGTAACGATTACTATGTCTCTTGGTTTTAGCGATAGTTTCTCCGTGAGGTGGTCGGTTATCAACTCGGCTGTGGCTATGTACTGTGAGAAGATGTATACCTTGCGATTGGCGTGGATTTGCGTTCTAACGACTTCTACGAGTTTGTTTAGCTTTTTGTCTTCGTAGCTGAGCCATTTTTCTACGTCGGCTTGTGCTGATAGTATGCTGCGTGAAAGTTCTGATCTGTTGGAATATAGAAACCATTTTTCGATATGTTGGATGAGTATATACTTAATTATTGAGACTTCGAGGTACTGAAGTGTGTCATCGTCGAGGCGATAGAAGTTCTTTAGTCGGTCCATGGTGTCGGGGTTGAGCAATGTTTCGAGGTTTTCTCGGTAGCCTTCGATTCCATATTCATCGAGTATTCTGTGGACCTCTGTCTTGTGCTTCTTGTAGTTTTTCTGTAGTGTTTCGACGAAGATGTTGATGGGCGGGTCATCGATTATTATTGGGTCTTGGACTGTAGCTGCGAATTGAACCTCTTCGACCATTCTGCGGATTAAGCCCGAGTCTTTTCCAAATTTTTTGATCAGTTCTGCTATTTTCTTCTCCCTGACGTGGTATGGTAAGAGGAAGAGTTTTGGGATTTGCCATTTTTCGAGTCCCTTAAGGTACTTTGACATTCTGAAGCCTTCAATGAAGTCTCGTGAAACAACTAGATCAGCAGCTTCGTCTACGATGACGATGTCAAAGTCTTTTTCTATGAAGTATTCTTTTTTGATGAGGTTTTTGAACGATTGTATGGTCATGGCGATGCCGACGGCGCCTGAGTGTTTTACCCATCCTCTTATCTTTTCAATTTCCTCTTTCGAAGGCGTTGGGTTCTTTATTAGTCCAAGACCATAGAACATCTCTTGTGCTCTGTCAACCCATTGATTGACTAACACTCTTCTGGGAATCAAAACGAGTGCTCGTTTCACTTTGCCATCGTTGATCAGTTTCGACAAGGTTGCCAAAGCAATTATAGTCTTTCCGGTGCCTTGGGGAAGGGAGATGAAAACATTCTTTATTTCCTTTAATTCGAATTCATTCAAAGCGTCCTTTACCAATGGTTCTTGGTAATCCTTTAGGCTGTATCCTTCTCTCAGGCCGCAACTATCCATGGCTACGGCTTCCTGAAGAATTGAAGAACTTTTGCCTGAAACATTGGTGATGTCTTCAATGAATTAAAAACGGTATTGATTTCGTTTTCTTGTAGTCCGTACAGTTTGAATACTAAAGCCTCAATTCCAGCTTCTGCATCTTCGATTTCGTTGTTGATTTCCACGATGTCTGGATTTACATCTGTTATGTTCTTCTCTGCTCTCCATTTCTCGAAGTCTTCTTTAGCTTTCTTGATTATGTTTGGTGTCAATTCCTTGGGGCCTTTGTTGACTTCCTTCACTATTGGTATCATAGTTTTGGCGAAGAGTTGGGACAGGGTTTTGACTTTGGCTCTTGACTCCAATGTGTGTGACAGCGAATGATAGAAATGAAGCATCAAATCTCTATCTTCAAACTCTAACTCATAGACCTGCTCTTCATTATTGTCTTCGTCAATTCCAAAGATCTCAATCGAGGATTTCTGCCTGCCACCAATGATCCTGAAATCGCTGAAGACCTTGTTGAGCGTCTCATCGCCTTCGGCTGGGTAAAAGGTAACTTTAGATGTCCAAGCCTCTGGCGTGGCCCCACCTCTTACGTTCTTCATATCTTGTGTCAGAATTGTCTCCAAATTCTGCTCGTCGGTTTTCAGTTTCGTTGACCACGAGGTCCATAGGTCCAAAAGCGTATACTGAGCTTTCTTCAACAGCAGGATTCTGTCTACCGATTGTTCACATCTCTTTGCGAGTTCGCATTCATCATCTGTTTCAGGTATTTTTATCGGTAACCTTTCCAAAAAACGTCTTGCATATGAATAGAAACCTCCTCTGAATCTTGACGAAGACTTCTTCAGATGCCAATCAAGAAGCGAACTATTCACTAATGCGCTCGCATACTGCAAAGATATATTTTTACTTGGTCTCAAGGTGATTCCATAACCGCCTGCGTTTCCGCCGCCCACAAAATACAGCTTTCCATCCATGTCCAATGCGAAAGAAGCCTTGCTCGCGAGAACTTGGGTCATTATTTTGGGTTGGTCGAACTGCTCTAAGTTTTGACGCCTGCCATAAGCGTACCAGTCAGTGAGGCCCTTCCACTTTCCTCTTTCCCTTGCTTCGAGATTCGGCCTATTGTCAAGAAGATATTTCCATATGCGAGGATATTTCGACTCAAATACATCAGAAGGAATTAGTGCGGCTTTTTCGTTTTCCATGAAATATGGAAACAAAATCACTTCGTCGTATCCCTTCACGCGCCATTTTTTAATGTCTTGGCCCTTCAAAAGAGGTCTGACGAGCTCACTCTCTAACACATACTCCTTCTGCATTGAATGGGAATAGACTTTCACCAGCCCATCAGTCTCCCCCTTTAGCGCAAGAATAAAGACGGGGTCCGCACCTGTAACGAGTCCTTGGAAAATACGTTTTCTTACGTTGCCGAGTGTTTTCATATTAGCAGTCTTAGAGGTTACTGTCTGTTCATCTTTGTTCGCCAATATCCACGGATCGGTTCCAAATTTGCTAATATCAATTGTAAATATTCTTTCATTTTTATCATCGGCAAGCTCTTTGGAATGAATTCTCTTGAGTTGTTCCAAATTTGCCTCGAGTTTTCTAACGAGTGTGCATTTGAATCTCTCATTCTTAGTTTTCTTAAGGAAGAGCATAGTTGTGTAAGTTGTTGCATCAGCGAACACTTGTTGATCTCCAAAATCAATTAGCTCTCTAATATACTGGCCTTCAGATAGAAAGCCTCTAATGCCTTCTCCATAGTCTGCTTGAATGAATTTGTTTGTCACAATGTAGCCAAATTCTCCATTTTGTTTGAGCAGTCCAATCCCTTTTTCAATAAAGATTGCGGCCAAGTCATAGTTCTTGGTTACCGCGTGAAAACCAGAGTTGTCCAGATAGCTGACATAAGCAGGCGATTTCTTCTTCAACACCTGGATACGTTCGTATGGAGGGTTACCGAGAACTACATGGGCTCCTCTTTCGCCCTGAGGTAGAGGATCTCCAGCCGAATCAAAATAGAAGTGCCAAAATTCCAATGCCCAATGAAAAGGCTTTGACTCAGCGAGAACTGGGGATAGTTGCTTTGCTTCTAGATTCCTTCTAAATTCGTTGTCAAGGTCCTTACGCAGCTCCTCTTTTATTTTTTCTACGTCGTCGACAAGTTCAGGCTTCATGGGATTATCTATGTAGTCTTGCCTGAGCTCAGACAACTTAACAATGCCAGCCCGATGACTTGAAAGGAAGTCAACCGTCGCATCCTCTGGCAATCCAAAAACAGAATCTCCATTGCATAGATTCATTCCCAGGATTGGCAAGATGTAATTAGTTTCTGCCGGAAGCCTGTCATAACGAAACTCCTTAGGCGAGAGCTTTATGGCTTCCAACCATATGTTCACTTTGGCAACTTCTAAGGCCATCATGTCCAAATCATTACCATGAATATGCCTGACAAGTATTCTTGAGATCAATTCTCTTCCAGTCTTAGGACCAGCAATCTTCCTGATTTCAGCAATCTGTTCAAACTTGACCTTCACCTCACGCGGTGGATCCAAAGATCCCATATGACCCGCATTCTTTCTAATCAACTCTCTCTCAGAATCATCAATCAATTGATTAAGCATGCCGTAGCATTCCGAAATCAGCCGAATAGCTTTAATCAAAAAAGATCCTGAACCGCACGCGGGATCAAGAACACTGACGGACGTGAATCTTTTGACGAGTCTCTTCGCTTGTTCAAAATCTTCGCCGCCCAGCTTCTCCTTTACCTGTCCCAATAACTCGTCAAATACTCGCCCAACAGTGTTTTCTGCGATGTACTGCGTGATGTATTTCGGAGTGTAGTATACTCCCTCATCATGCCTAATGCCGGCCAGAAAAGTTTCATAGGCTTTTCCGAGAACATCTTCATCTATATATCTGAAGTTGTACTGCATTATTCCTTTTAGAGCGCCAAAGGGCATTTGCAGATAGGTAAGTCCAAGGACCAGCTGGAGATTCCTATAAAGCCCTTCTATATTTCTATCGTTTTTTTTGATGTACTGCAGAATATTTTCTCTAAAAAGCTCAGTGTCGTAGTATAAATAGAACCAGCTGTCAAGCTCTCCGAAAAATTTCTGCAAAACCATTAGTTTGCCTTTTCTCTGCCACATCTGCTCGTGATAATTCCAACGTTTTCTAATCCAGTTGAACTCTATAACACCATAGTCATCTAAGGTCTGTACGAAAATAAACTTGTTAATTAGCCCAATTATTAATTCCAGTTTTCTCTTGTCATCAACAAGAAACTCAATTTCCGAAAGTTTATTAACCCATGTTTTGAGGCTTTGCAGAAACCACTTATCAAGCTCGTATTTTATTGATTCGAACTCTTTCCTTTCCAGATAATCCCTGAGACTACCTATGACCTCATACTCCTTAACGAAGTCGAAAAAGCCAATTGCACAGAAATACTTCACTTCTCTGGGACTAAGCTCCTTACTGTAGAAGAACCACTCTTTCAGATTCGTTAAAATGACAAACTGAGCCTCGCCTTCACGAATATACTTCAGAATTTGTTCCGCGTAATTTCCAGGAACAATCTTCGCTTGCTTAAGCTTCTCAAGGATAGGCTTTCCAGCCTTGTCAGGTTTCACAACAGCTTCAAACAGTGGCTTGAGTTCTAACGCTATGCCTCGCCCCATTTCATCTTTTAGCAGGTAGTCGATGAAGCCATCCGACCGTACTTCAGGGATTCCTTCGCCAAAAAGATACTTAAGGAGGACAGATTTTCCCGCAATAAAGGATTCTCGAAGCGCACTTTCTGGTTTAGAGCCATATCTGAGGTTTTGGATATATGACTTCACTTCTTCGCTATTAAGGGTCTGGAGAACACCATCAATTTCATCCTGCAGAATCTCATCTTTCTCAAAAAGATAGCGTAGATCCTCTAAGATCAGGTTAAGAGAAGCCTTCTCCGCATCAGCGAGAGTCTTGACACTCACAATTGAACAGCCCTCTTAACGCTTCCGTTTCGGTATCGTGAATTTCGAATGTGGACTCTCATATATGTTAAACTTCGCTTTACAGCTGGAGCATTCGTATCGCTTGACTTTGTAGAACCTGAATTTCCAAGCCTTCATTGGTTTGCTAGAGAACATGCGACCGCAGGAAGGACATTTAACGTTTTCACTCATTCTGAATCCCACTTAATAGTGAATCAGTATCCCTAAAAAGCTTAAGTCTCTTGTCGATTCAGAGCCTGTCTTGTACTTGCTTGGTGACGACGCTTAACGGCTTCGCATAACCCATGAAGGCAACTCGCAAGACCTCGCTTTCATCCGCACTGGAACCCTGTACATTATTCTCAAGAGCAATTTCTGCTCATACATTAGAGAAATTGATTCGCGTTTCATTGTATCGCCAATGTGTGTCTTCGACCAAACCCTCGCTCCAGCATCTACAATATCTATGATATCCGACAATGTTGATATTCTTCCGCAGCTGGTCAATCCACTTGAGGTCAATACCAAGATGAACGCTTTACGACATGGACTGTGGCGCATCGGCTTCATGCTTTGCGACCGCTGCCCGATAAACGCAAACTGCGAACAATTCACCGCCAAGTCGGTCTGCACTGTCGAAAAAGAAGCTTTTGAGCAGTTAATCAAGGAACTAACTAAGCATTACAAGTTGGACATGGTTGCGGACAGGATTCTTGCTGAAAGAGCCGCCATGTACCTGATCAAGATCTCCAGAGTCGAAACCTACGAAGCCATCAAAGGCATAACACAAAAATCACTCCTCCTAGGCGGCTACATAACCCGACTAGACAACACCCTACGCGGCTTACTCAACGACCTAGCCGTCTCCAGACTCAAACGCAAGGGCATAGAAAAAACAGAACAACTCATGGTAAACATCGAAGACATACTCGAAGGCCTAGCAGTCGGACCCGCATTCGTGCGGAAAGAAAGAAGAACAATGTACAGAGGCACGTACACCGACACATCACCCATAATTGCGCCGACACTCCCACCACACATCATCGAGTATCAGAACATACTCAACCACTGGAGAAAAGAAACCCACACACTCCGCACACTGCTGGCGAAAAAACACAAATGAAAACCATACCACAAAACAGCCTCATACCACTCACAGAAC